>Ga0307990_1000687_pt1 | contig 29280 bp, 25 predicted proteins | sample EllFjometagen129_FD_203168 | JGI IMG/M metagenome (GOLD analysis project Ga0307990, IMG submission 203168) | Marine microbial communities from Ellis Fjord, Antarctic Ocean - #129 | ecosystem: Environmental > Aquatic > Marine > Unclassified | place: Southern Ocean | collected 2014-10-08
TCTTACGGCATGACCCCGTTAATCCTTTATGTGACGCATGTCCATCGACCCTGACACTCCCTGGGAAAGCCTGGAAGTTTACGATAAACTTACCATAGCCCCCATAGCCCGGTTGCCTTGGCAAAAATCCCCAAAGCTATGTTTGTCGTGCCGTGGGCAATTACGCAGGACAGAAGATCCTTCCTGATCACCCATAGCGACACCATTAACAGGCCGTATGCAATGGCTGCGATCCATTCTGGCATAGTATGGCCCGCTGCGAAACCCACTGTGGAAATAATTATGGCAAGCGTCGTGATTTGACCAGGCTCCACGTCAGCAACGGAACAAGCCTCGAATACTTCACCCAGCGGATCTTTCACGCCTTTTTTTCTTAGATTATCCCATTGAACCGCGGCTCGGAGTATGAATCCTCTTGTCAGCAATTCTTCAAAAATAGGAACCAGCAGTCCGGCGGAAACCATTCGAAGTGCAAATGCACAATTGCTGTACGGTTTTCCAGTTGGGTCGACAAAGGGCGTCAGTAGCAGTGCCCATATGATCGCTCCCAGGATTCCTGCAGCTATACCGACATAAATCGAAACGGAAGGCGATTTTGGGCCTTTAATAGGGACATAACGTTTCCAATACCAAAACATGGCTATTGTTGTCAGCATGATTTGAATGAAATATATCCATTCCTGGGTTAATTGCCCCGAAGGCAACAATGCGATGGCCACAAACACGCCATATGGCAAGAAATAGGGAAGCACCAGGTCGCCATTTTTGGACTTATAAAGTTCTTTCATTACAAATCTTCCTTTAAGGAATTTAGGATACAGACAACACAGATTTTATAGGCACGTCGTAATAAATTCCAAAGAATTCTTCTGGAGAAGATTCTATTGGGCGAACAAGTCTTTATTGTTCCAGAGCTCTGTAGAGAAAATGAGAACACACCTCCACTATTTCAGGCAGGTCTTTGGAGGGAGTGTGCTTTGCGTTTAGGATGGGGTACAGAAGGTGATCCACGCCTGCCTCTGTCAGTTCTTTCGCCAGAGTCTGACTCCAGGAAAATGGCACGGTTTGGTCTGCTGTGCCATGGAAAATGACTGTGGGGGGGGATTGGCGGTGGATCTTCATCAGTCGGTACTCTTCAGTGGGGCTGCCCCACAGATTGACCAGCGCGAAGAAGCCGGGTCTGTCGCTGTCTGTCGCGAGCTTGTTCTCCAAGGCCGCCAGACTCACGGCAATCATGCCGCCTGCAGATCCGCCGCCAAGGGGCAATACGATGGGGGGCGATGCCATAGAGGTGGTGGTTGCCTCTGATCCATTCGAGAGAGGCAAGGCAATCTTCCACCGCATCCTTTAACGCGGCCTGTATATTCTCGTGCGGGGATTGTCGGGTTCGGTAATCCGGTGCCACGCACACGTAACCACGCTTGGCAAATTCCGTGGCCATGTGGACAATATATGTTTGCTACTTGTCATTGCCCGGTCTGAAGCCGCCACCGTGAATCCACAGAATTGTAGGGCGGTTTTTCACGGTATCTCCACGCGGCTGATAGATGTCCAGTTGTAATTCTATCTCATGACCTGCCTGATTTGTGGCTGTGCCAAAGGTGAGGTTCTCCTTTCGTTCCACATCAGAAAAGACAGGTGCCAGGTCATCGGGGTCAAGATTGTGCGGGGCAAGCCAGCGTTTGTCCAGGTCCACCATGCTGGTCAGATATCCGCCAGCAGAATGCCCGGATACAAAAACAAGATTGGGGTTCCCGCCATATCGTTTGATATGCTTGACCACCCAGGCCACGGATGCGGCAGCATCTTCTATGTAGGTCGGACAGGTCACGCTGGGGTACAGGCGATAATCGACTGTGGCTACGGCCATCTGTTGCGTAACAAGACATCGACACAGCCAATGACAACAATCAGCAGTCCGACCTGCCAGAGCATAGATATTGAGTAGCCCCACCACGTGGTTGCGATTTGATTTATCGTGTTTATCATGGCTCTACTCCTTCTACAATCGTAGAAGTTCGGTTGCTACATCTGTAGAAGATGGCCAAGGGGGAAATGAAAAAAAGCCAAAAAGTTTTTCCAAAGGACAACGCTAGGCGATTGTTTGTCTGCCAGGAAAACCCATTCTAATTCTTGGTTTTTTGAGCGATATCCAGTATAGTACGGGCTGTAGACAGAAGGTTAATGAGAATTCTATTTTGGAAAGGTGTTGAAATGACTCGCAAGCATTTATTGATGAATGGGTCTGTGCTGTTTATGATGGGGTTGGTCTGTTGTTCCGTGAGTATGGCCGCACCCGCGGATCAGTTTCTGGGGCATTGGGCCCTGCATCTGCCAAATGGGGCAGGTTGGTTGGGCGTTACTCAGGAGGCCGGTTATCTGGATGCCAGCCTGTTGTGGTTTGGCGGGAGTGTCACGCCTGTGGGGCACGTGTATGTAGATAACGGTGTGCTGATTGTGGAGATGAATCGGCAGCAGGTTCGGACAAAAGACGACCAGGGTCGTCCAGCGCGGTCACATACCATGACACGTCGTATTGAATTGAAACCTCAGGCAGAGGGGCAGTTGGCCTGTCTGGTCAAGGAACCGAGGACCGATGGTCAGGGCACGAGGACGACGTCATTTGTTGGCACGCGTATTCCGCCAGTGGGCTATGCCCCGGATCTAAAAAGGATAAGATATGGGGATCCTGTGTCTCTGTTTGATGGCACGAAGAAGGACCTGGAGTCACGCTGGAAATTGACGTCAAGCGGTGCGGCCAACGGTTGGAGCGCCAAAGACGGTATGCTGATCAATAATCCAGTACAGGTTAAGGGCGAGCGTCACAAAAATTATGGCAACCTCCAGACTGTAGGCTTGTTTGAAGATTTCAACCTGAAATTCGAGGTGAATGTCCCCAAGGGCAGCAACAGCGGTGTGTATCTGCGGGGCATTTACGAAATCCAGGTGGCCGATACCTATGGTCGATCTCTGAATTCCCACAATATGGGCGGTCTGTACAGTCGCATCACACCCTCAGAGGCTGCTGAAAAACCGGCAGGTCAATGGCAGACCATGGATATGACTCTGTGCGACCGCCACTTGACCGTGATCCTTAATGGCAAGGTGATTATTGACAACCAACCCATGGACGGTTGTACAGGAGGTGCTATGTGGGCGGATCAATTCAAGGCCGGTCCGATCTATCTTCAGGGCGATCATGGCAAGATCACGTATCGCAATTTAGTATTGACCCCGATTGTCAAATAAACACTGGGCAGGATCTGACACAAATGACTGAAAAAGCAGCCTTCGATCTTGATCGAAGGCTGCTTTTGTTTTATAAACCCCAATATGCTTGGCCTGCCCAAGAGGCACGTCCTGACTCCATGTTACAGCCTGTCAACGGGTTGTTCTTCGTGCTCAATCTTCATCTAGCATTCCTGTAACTCCTTTTCTATCAATACGACAAGGCGATATTGGTGCGTTGGCGAACGTTTCTTGACCGCAAGAGATGCCATGGCTGTCTTAAAGAGTTCAAGCTACGCTTGAAAAGGGTTAAATATCTACCATGGAAGCTAATGGAGGCGGCCGCGAGATGGTGAGGGTTACCTTGTTTGTAAGCATCCGCTCTTGTATTTTTTGACTGTTCGATTGTTATTCGGTTGGGAGATGCGCTTCAGTTTTGAGTTTTAAGTTTTGAGTTGTTGAGCCACTGCGTGGGCTGGTTTATTGGGCTGACGCCGGGTCGTTCGTCCCCCAAGGGATCTATGAGGTTCCAGGTCCCTTCGGGCCCTGCGGGTGTTTCGCCAGGATCTTCTCGTCAAGTCAAAGATCCCCAGGGGGCAAGCTTGGTCGACCTTCCTTCGGTCGCCCACTTTTAAGAACGGCTTGGATCTATGTGTAGGGACCGATTAAGGGCAGTGTTTAACAGTCCGACCTTTTACTTTCTTACCCTCTGATCTTCACGTTTAAGTTGCCTCCGGTGAATCATTCCCAAGTACTGCCGTATCCGTTTAAATCAGTACGCGAAGCGGTTCAAAGGAGCTGATGGCTGATGGCTGAGAGCTGAATGCTGTTTTCTGTATGCATTTCATGTACAGGGTTCAGGCTCTAACTGCTTCCTCAAATGTTTCTTGTGAAAAAAAATGTTTCGGCTTATGGTAATAGTCAGCAGGTCATAGCCGTTTTTCCGAACTGGCAGATTTGGCACGATCCTTGCTTTGCATCATTGTGAAACCATCAAACTCCTTTGTGTAATCGAATGGGGCTCTATCATGTGGGTATGGATAGCGATCGGATTGGCATGTTGGCTGGTATTTCAAATGAGGCAGATGAAATCTATAGCCGGTGATATCAGGCAGGTCAGGCAATTGTACGAGACTCTGCGAGAACGGATGTCTCGATTGGAGTCTCGAGGCAGGGAGATCAAGCCGCCTGAAAAACGGTCGGAGTCTGAAGCTGCGATTCGAGTAGACACTGGGGTTGAGATGGCTCCCCCCCCTCTGCCTGTGGTTGCATCGTCTGTTCCCAAGTCCGAAGTTTTTCGGGTTTCAGCACCCCCAACGCCAGTGGACTTGAAGTCCCCTGACAGCACCTTTGTCGATTTGAAGGAGGATCGGTGGAGCCATTTGGAGCTGGTACTGGGCTTGAAATGGACCACGTGGATTGGTGGGGTGATCCTGTTTTTAGGGGCTGGTTTATTTGTCAAGTATTCCTTTGATCAGGCATGGCTGGGCGCGTGGACCAAGGTGGGCTTTGGTACACTGGCAGGGTGCGCTGTTCTGGCTGCAGGAGAGATTGGATTACGGCGAAATATGCTGTGGTTGGGTCAAGGGCTGGTAGGGATTGGCCTGGCGATTCTGTATACTGCGGCGTTTGGCGCCTATGCGTTTTATGAACTGCTGCCACACGGTTATGTGTTTGTACTGATGTTGGTAGTGACTGTGATGGGTATGGGCCAGGCGATTTGGCACAATGCCATGTCCATGGCGTTTCTGGCGGTTCTAGGTGGTTTTTTGACACCGATTTTGTTGCGTAGCGGTGAGAATGCGAGGGATGCCTTGTTTTCTTACGTGTTGCTGCTTGACCTGGCCGTGTTGGCTGTGGCTTGGTTCAAACGTTGGCGTGCATTGGATGTGCTGGCGTTTGCTGGAACAATGCTTTTGTTTATGGGGTGGTTTTTTGAATATGAGCAGGCAGCATGCATGGATTGGGTGCCCACGGTTTTGTGGCTGGTGAGTTTCCATGGGGTCTTTCTGGTGGTGCCATTTTTGTATCATCTTAGACACGCCACACCGGTTACGGGTGAACGTTTTTTTCTGGCTGTGACGAATGCCATGGGGTTGTTTGGCGGATTGTATATTGTCCTGCACGGAGACCATCGGGTGCTGCTCAGTATTTTGACGCTGGGAATGAGTGTCACCTATCTGGCCATGGGGGTGGTCATTCGCCATCGCATAACAGAGGATGTTAAGGCGCCCTTGGGGTGTGCGGCTCTGTTTGTGAGTCTGCTGACTGTGGCAATTCCCATTGCTTTGGAGCTGCGGGGTGTCACCATTGCCTGGGCAGTGGAAGGACCGCTGTTACTGTTTTTGGCCTATCTGTATCCGTATAAACCTGTGCGTGTGGGGAGTGTGGTGCCGTGGTGTCTGGCTGTGATGCGTTTGTTTACACTTCATTGGCCCATGCACGGTCAGGCCTTTACCCTCTTTTTAAATCCTGGCTTTGGTACAGCCATGTTTGTGGTGCTGGTCGGGGGCGTGTCTGTTGGCCTCTGGCACCGGTACGCCAAAGACGCAGATGAGCGATGGGTCAAACAGATTGTGGGATTGGCTGTCGCATTTTTGGGTTTGTTTATTGTGCACAGCGAACTCTGGTTATGGTTGGCATTTGAGAGATATGCTGCGATGCAATGTTGGTTGACTGCGCTGGTTTGGACGGCAGGGGCAGTGGGATTGGGATGGATCTGTTCAGTTGTTCGCAAGCCGATCTGGTACTGGGCAGGTATGGTGGCCTTGGGTCTAAGTGCTCTGCTGTGCGTGTGGGCTTATTCTTCCGGGTCTCGTGGTGTGACCCTGTTACTGATAAATGGTCGTTTCCTGGCGTCATTGATGGCTTTGGGTGTCTTGGCTGGGTATGGTGCCCTGAGTCGGTCCCTGGATTTTAACGGACGAGTGAAGGCTAGAGCTCTGGCAGAAAGGCTGTATGTGTTGTGTGCTTTGGCGGCCCTTTGTTTGTGTCATGGAGAGCTGTTCTATTGGTTCAAAGCCAAGCACTTGAATGATGTCATATTATGGACTTTGCCATGGATCTGGGTATTGGGCGGTATCGGTACCGTGGTTTTGGGCCAGCGCTTCAACTTGAAAATACTGCGATCCCTGACACTGTTGTTTGCAGGCGTGGCATCGGTTCTGGTGGTGTGGAGTTATGCTGAACGTATCTATCATCCAGGATGGCTGTATTTGAATGTGCGATTTGTCACGGCTCTGGCGACTGTGACCCTGTTCATGGTCTTTGGCTTTGTTTTGCGGTGTTTTGAAGATATGGAGGTTTCGGAGACGGCCAGAGCGGCCTTTGGTACATTTCTGTTCGCCACGATCCTGTTGTTCGTGTGGCTTAATGCGGAGACCTACCTGTTTACGGTCGAGAGCATCCATGCAGCGCAACAGGCGCGGTGGGCGGCTCACATGGCAATATCTCTGGTCTGGGGTGTGTATGCCTCGGGCCTGTTGATCTTTGGCTTTGCCAAAGGGGTGCGTCTTGCTCGACTCAGTGCGTTGGCCTTATTTGGTGTGACCGCCTTGAAGTTGGTCTTTTTGGACTTGGCCGGAGTAGAGGAAGTCTACCGAATTATCTCATTCGTCGTGCTGGGACTGCTCATCATTGCAGCCTCTTATCTGTACCATCGCGCAGAAAAACAGTTCACAGCCCACAGGTGATTGCAAATGCCACCAACCGTGAACTGTGAACCCATTAACCGTGAACCATTACGTCTGTATTTACAGGGTCCAACCTTCGCGATATTCAGTGTGCAGGAACTTGTTGGCTTCAGGCACATTGCTGAATGCAAACTTGTCTGGATCCCAGAGCAGTTTATGGCCATTCAGTTTGGTACGTAGTTCTTGGCGTAGTGCAATATTACCCAGCAGTACAACCTCTGTGAGTGTGCCGGCCCAGTCATAATTGGAGCCCGCAGGATCGCCACCTTTACAGGCCAACAGCCATTCTTTGTAGTGGCCAGGCGACTCGGCGATATATTTATCCGGAGCTTTGTAGCCCTTGAGGGAGTCTGTGATAATTCTGGAATTCAAAATCTTGCCTTTGTCACCCACGTACAATGTGCCGCCCTCGCCCATGGGATAGCCGTCTTTTAATTCTACAGGGCGTGGCGGTCGCAATCCGCCATCATACCATTTTAATGTGACAGGTGGCATGTTGCCACGTGCGGGGAATTCGTACGTTACCAGGGAGCCGGAGGGGTAGGTCTCTGTGTTGATGAGCGTGGAGACACCCTGCACCGTCAGGGGATGCCCCAGTTTCAGATCGCGGAATACTGGGTCCAAAGAGTGGCAACCAATGTCACCTAATGCGCCTGTGCCAAAGTCCCACCAACCACGCCATTTAAAGGTGTGATACGCCGGGTGATAAGGCCGCACAGGGGCTGGTCCCAGAAAGAGATCCCAATCCAAATTTTCAGGGACAGGCGGTGTGTCTTTTGGGCGACCCACACCCTGCGGCCAGTACATACCTGTGAGACCTTTGTTGGGACGATCCGTCCACACGTGGACTTCCCGCACGGGTCCGATTGCGCCGTCCCATATTTTTTCACGCAGACGTCTGGGGCTTTCGCCAGCCTGGCCATGATTGCCCATTTGAGTGGCCACCTTGTACTTGCGTGCGGCTTTGGCCAAGGCACGGGCTTCGTATACAGTATGGGTCAGGGGTTTTTGTGTGTACACATGCTTGCCGCGTTTAATCGCGGCCATGGAAATTACCGCATGCGTATGATCCGGTGTGGCCACAATCACGCCGTCAATCTCTGGCATCTCATCGAGCATGACTCGGAAGTCTTTGAATCGTTTGGCGTTGGGATAACGGTTAAAGGCCCGTCGTCCTGCGGACCAGTCCACGTCACACAACGCCACAATATTGGCATCGGCTTCCACGGAGGTGAGATCAGAGTATCCCTTGCCTCCGATACCAACGCCTGCCAAATTGAGTTTTTCGCTGGGTGGCGTGGTGCCGGACTGAGCAAGGACATGAGAGGGGACAATTGAAAAGGCCGATACAGCCGCGCTGGTTGCAAGAAATTGACGTCTGCTGAATTGCCTACTTTGGGTCTCTGCCATCGTGTATACTCCCTTCAATAAACCAGTTGATGTTAAAATGACAAATACAGAATAATGCAAGAGTTTCAAAACTGCAAGTTTGTAAAACGCGGACCTGTGAGGATTCACGGTCATATGTTGTTTTGGGGCTCATTCTGTAAAATGGTTGCAACTGCCTGGGCATTTTTCTACAATCCTGTCGGCTAAAATTGTCGGGTATTCCCGAAGACAACAATACGAAGGAAATAAAGATGATCATTCTACCAGCCATTGATTTGAGAGATGGCAAGTGCGTTCGCCTGATTCAAGGGCAATATGACAGTCAAATTACCTACAAAGATAATCCTGCTGCACAGGCCGCAGAATTTCAGGCAGACGGGGCCATCTGGCTCCATGTGGTGGACCTTGATGGCGCCAAAGAGGGCAAGCCAGTCAACACCTCAAGCATCGAAGCCATTGTCAAACAAACGAGCCTCCACGTGGAAGTGGGGGGTGGGCTTCGGGATGAAGAGGCCATCAAGACGCTGTTGGATATTGGCGTGGCACGCGTGATCATTGGGACCAAAGCGGTCAGCGACTATGACTGGTTCTGCAAGATGGCCCGGACTTTCAAGGGAAAGATTGTTCTGGGGCTGGATGCAAGAGGTTCCAACGTGTCCACGCACGGGTGGCTGGAGGACAGTCAGCTCACGATACTTGACTTTGCCAAGCAAGCCGCAGAATTACCTTTGGCAGCCATCATCTACACAGACATTAGTAAAGACGGCATGCTCTGCGGCCCCAACATCGAACGTACCCAATCTCTGGCCGAATCCGTCAACATTCCGGTGATCGCATCTGGCGGCGTCTCAAAAATCGAAGACATCCAGGACCTGCTCAAGGTCCCCAGCATCCATGGTGTCATTGCCGGGCGAAGTCTCTATGAAGGAACCCTGGATCTTAAGGAAGCCATCAAGTTGGCGGGAAAGCAATAGGACATAGAGGGGGGCGAATACAGCGTTCTTACCCTACTTACCTTTTTACCTTCCGGGCTTCTTTCCTTCCCCTTATCGCCCAAGCAAACCCCGCATGCCGTCTGGCATGGTCAGGCCAGTCTGTTTGGCCTGGTCTTGCTGGAATTCCTTGATGACCTTGACGGCTTGATCCGGGTCGTCGAGGATCTGAAACACGTCGAGATCTTCGGGAGAGATGTATTGGTGCTTCTTAAGCATTTGATCTTTGACCCAGTCAATCAGTCCCGTCCAGAAATCACTGCCCATCAGGATGACAGGAAAGAAGGCCTGCTTGAGCGTCTGGATGAGGACCAAAGATTCAAAAAGCTCATCCAGGGTGCCAAAGCCGCCGGGAAAGACCACAAACCCGCTGGCATATTTTAGGAACATGACTTTCCTACAGAAAAAATACCTGAATTCCAACGACATGTTTTGGTACGGATTGGGCGTTTGCTCCATGGGCAGATCAATATTGAGGCCGATACTCTTGGCGCCTGACTGGTCGGCTCCTTTGTTGGCAGCTTCCATGATACCGCCGCCGCCACCGGTGATCACGGCAAAGCCGTCTTCACCAAATTTCTTGCCCGTGGTTTCAGCGAGTTTGAAGTAGGGATCATCGGCCGGTGTACGCGCAGATCCAAAGATGGAGACTGCGGGACCCACTTCGGCGAGCGCTTCAAAGCCTTCAGTAAATTCCGCCATGATCCGAAAGAGTCGCCATAGGTCTTTTACGGGTTTGTTATCTGTTGTAAACATTGGCTCTTATCCTCATTTATAAGGTGACATGTGTTTCAGCCGGATAGTAGCGGCTGACAGGACATGACGACTATATCGGACAAATTGAATTTTAACTTTATCGGATCCCTGTTTTTCAATTGGCTGCTGGCAAGTCTGCCAGGGCGTTGATTAATGTTTCTTTCTTGAAGATACCCCTTAATTTGACAGGGTCTTGCCCCGGTACCAGAAGTATGGTGACAGGGACATTACCTGCTTCCCCATACAGGGCACTCAGATCGAGGGTGGCAGGCAAGTCTTTGGTGGTGGTATCTCCTTTGACAGCAAGAATACCCTTGGCCTCCAGTAATTTGGCGACCTCTTTGGATTGAAAGACTCTGTGATCCACAACCTTGCAGTTGGTACACCAGTCGGCGGTAAATTTGATGAGCACGGGATGATCAGCGTCTGTGGCTTCCTTAATGGTAACGGCGTCGTATGGTTGCCAGGGCACCAAAACCACGTGTGAAGGCAATAGCCAGAATCCAGCGCTCACAGCCAGGGCTAGCATGCCGAGTCGTACGAGTCGCTTTTTGCGGGCGGGTGTGGAAAAATTGACCCACGTACCTGAAACCCACACACAGAAACTAAATACCACGCCATAGAGCAACACATTGATCAGCCGGTCCTTGGGCAGGGCAGCCAGGGAGAGCTTAACTGCGATGAACAACAGCAAAAAGCCGCAGGTTTTCTTGAAGTGCTCCATCCAGGCCCCGGGCTTGGGCAACCGGCTAAGCAAGGCAGGATTGGAAACGATGAGGGCATAGGGCAGCGCCATGCCCACGCCCATGAGAAGTATACAGAGGCTGCTGATCCAGATGGGTTGCGTCTGTGCCCAGACCAGCACAGAGCCCAGTAGGGCGCCAGTGCATGGGATACTTAGGATGGCGGCAAAAAATCCCGTGCCCAGGGCGGCTCCTACACCCGAGCCTTTTGATTGATGGCCTGAGACAGCAGAGGGCAACAGCAGAGGCAGAAAATCCATCATGATCAGTGCGAATAGGACGATCAAGAGAAACAGCCCAATCGCCATGTTGGGATCGCGAAACAGGCTATTGAGATTGAGGGCTGCTCCTGTCGTGATATTGATGATGGCAGCAATGGCAGCAAAGCCTGCAAAAAACAGAATAATGCCGAGGCAGAAGCTGATGCCGGCAAAAAGACGTTGTGATCTGGATTGTTTGGACTGTTCCACCAGACGCATAATAATAATGGGAATCACAGGCAATACGCAGGGCATGGCATTTATCAGCACGCCTGCGAAAAGGGCCAGAAAAAGATAACGAAGCACATTGCCCCAGATGATCGGCGGAGCAGAGGCTTCGGCTTCGGCTTCGGCGGTATGGTCTGGCCCGGGAGTCTGTGCTTCGATTACGTGCCAGTTGGAAGTGGCTGGCGTTAGTGCCAATTCCAGTGTCTCTGTAAATGGCGGCAGGCATTCGGAACTCGTGCAGGTGAGGGCGTCGATGGTCACCTTGACTGAGTAGGTTTGGCTGGGCTTCGGCAGCGTGCTCAAGGGGATAAATATCTGAAACTGCCCCACAAACACATTGATCGTTTCTTCCATAAAGGGATCATGGAATTCGCTTGACGGTGGCAGTATGGGATTGCCAAAGGCGAGTCCCTCTGCCTGGACCGTGACTGTGAGTTCCATGCCTTTGGCCGGGGCTGATTTTGCATCAGCATAGTAATGCAGGTCGTCGGACCCTTCAAAAAGAAGGCCTACTCCATCCTGGTCTTGATAGCGTGCTGGCACCAGTGTGGCTGCTGAGAATTCATCACCTGATATGGCTAACTGGGTATAGCCTTCAGGCATTGGGAATTGTGCTCCTGCTGACCAGGTCATCCACAGGCAAATAGCGCATACAAACCCTGTTATTCCACGTTTCATGGCAACCTCCGAATCGGTTTTAAGTTTCTTTATCCTAATGATAGCAAGGATTACTACGCTTGATCACCAGGCATTTGTTCGGAAGCTGGTGGCGGCGGTGGCGGTGTTTTGGCCTGTTCCTGGGCCAGTAATTCACTGACCGTTGGCTTGTCCAATGTTTCGCCGTCCAGAATAAGATTGACTTCGCTGGCGTCCAGGGTTTCGTATTTGAGAAGGGCCTGAGCCACATTCTCAAGCTTGCCCTTGTTGGCTTCGATTAGGGCCTGGGCTTTCTTGTAGGAGTCATCCACCAGACGCTTGATTTCTCTGTCAATGTCCTGGGCGGTTTGCTCTGAGTATTCCCGTTGCGAGGGAAGGAAGTACGATTGGTCGTTCATGCCTTGATCTGAGCCATAGCTAATGGGGCCCATGTTGTCGCTCATACCCCAGGTCACGATCATCTGACGCGCAATCTTGGTGGCTTGATCAATGTCACCCTGAGCACCACTGGAGATATCGTCACAGAAAATAACCTCTGCAATGCGTCCACCAAAGCAGACCTGCATTAAGGCCAGACAGTATTTTCGAGTGAACATGGTGCGGTCCTTCTCGGGCAATGAGAAGGTGGCGCCACCCATAGGTCCTCTTGGAATGATACTGACCTTGTGCAGTGGGTCAGCATCTTCCAGCAGGCATTGAACGATCGTGTGGCCCGCTTCATGGTAGGCTGTGACCTTGCGTTCCAGGTCGTCAACCATGCGGCTCTTTTTCGCGCGGCCCCAACGAACCTTATCACGTGCTTCCTCGAGGTCTTCCAGTTCAACATGGTCCTTGTTGGACATGGTGGCTGCCAGGGCTGCCTCGTTGATGATGGCCTCCAGATCCGCACCGCTGAACATGGGCGTGCCTCTGGCCACACGTTCCAGGTTAGCTTCAGGGTCCAGCTTGATCTTCTTGGCGTGTACCTTGAGGATTTGCATTCTGCCCTTGAGATCAGGCAGGGGCACAATGACCTGTCGGTCAAAACGACCGGGACGCGTGAGTGCGTGGTCCAGAATGTCCCCTCGGTTGGTGGCGGCGACAACAATCACCTGGTCGTTGGTGTCGAATCCGTCCATTTCTACGAGAATGGCATTAAGAGTCTGCTCACGTTCATCATGACCGCCCCCAGCAAAACCGGCACCTCGTTTACGGCCGATGGCGTCGACTTCATCCAGGAAGATAATGCAAGGAGAGTTGTCCTTGGCGGACTTGAACAGGTCACGCACTCTCGAGGCGCCCACACCCACGAACATTTCGACAAAGTCGCTTCCGGAAATACTGAAAAACGGCACGTTAGCTTCTCCCGCTATCGCTTTTGCCAGCAGTGTCTTTCCGCAGCCCGGAGGCCCGACGAGTAGGACGCCTCGGGGAATACGTCCGCCTAAGCGTTGAAATTTTTTGGGATTCTTGAGGAATTCGATGATTTCAGCGATTTCCTCCTTGGCTTCTTCGATACCTGCCACATCATTAAAGGTGACCTTGACATGGTCTTTGCCTTGCAGGCGATGGCGGCTCCGACCAAAGGACATGAGCATACCGCCAGCACCACCACCCATTTTTCGTGCAAACAAGAAGTAGAACAGGCCCACAATCAACAGAATTGGGAAGATAAAACTCATAAAGAACTCAAGCAGGACCTGGTGCTCTTCGTATTTCCAGGTGACATTATGCTTCGTGAGCTTGTCAGTCAGGGCTGTGTCGTCCGTGTTCGGCTGGTAGTCCACGCGGAATTCTTTTTCTTTGGGGTCCTGTATCGAGGCGTCATTAAACTCGGCCTTGATCTCATAGCTGCCGATTACCACGCTCTCGATTTCATTAGCGTCCACATGATCCAGGAACTTACTGAACTCAATCGTCTTGGCTGTAAAGCCCTGCGAAATGAAAGTCATGGCCGCAATGATCAAGAGGACGATCACCAGGTAATTAATGGGCTTGCCCTTCTGGGGAGGCATAGGTGGCTTTTTGCCAGGTTTTGGGGGACGACGTTTTACGTTTTTTGGATTGCTTGTATTTTTACTCATAGGTCTATTGGGTTACACTGTATAAAATAAGCTGGATAATAGGCTTTGGAGGGCCTCATGTATTACCAGCGAGTTTCCATTAGTTCAATGATTCGTTCTGCCAGCTTATTGGCTGCCAGATTTGTGGCGTATCCCACGCCTTGGTTTAAAGATTCACTGTATTGAGAGGCCGCACTGATCTCTTGGCTATCAATCAATAATTCTCCGGTCTTGAGGTTTTTCCAGCTCACCACAGCTTGAATCAACATTTCGTTTTGCAGCGCTGACCCGATTTCACGGTCTCGGATCAGGACTGACTTTCTAACATTCGTAATCTGTCCGCTTATGACTGTATCAGCTAGATCATCATCAGAAATAATCTTGTACGGCGTTTTGGCCTCAATACGCTTACTCAAGGCATCAGTCAAGTCATACTCCATATTCCGCCAAAATGTTCGGTTATCGAACATACGAACACAGACGCTTGTCACTTCTTTGGGGTATAAAGTTGTATTGGAATAGCCTTTAAGGGAACACCCGGTCAGGGTTAGAGCATACAATACCACAGCAGCGCAGACGCATTGGGCCTGCTTCCAGCACGTGTTATGATTTTGTAGAGTCGTTTTAAACAGGGTCATTCAGGGCAATCCTTGCTAATTTGAGGGTTGATTAAGGGTCTCTCGGGCCATCTGTGCTGCCTTAGATTTGGGCCAGCTCTCGATTACCATTTCATAATAAATATTGGCTGCTTGTTTCTGGCCAGTTCGACCGTAGAACTCCGCAATAGAGTATTCCTTGTAAGCAAGTTGCTCATCAATCTCATCTATGGTATTTGTGACATAGGTCTCTTTGGGGTCATCCGGAAAGAGCGTCAAATACTTTTCATAGTAGGTTCTTGCGGCCTTCAGGCTTGAGGCGCCAAACAAATGGCGTCTGTCAGGGGCATTTTTGTTGTATGACGCGTGTTTATTGTCAGCCATGCCCATTAGGGCTCGTCTTCCCAGTTCGCCGTCTTCCCAGACTATGGATATCTCCAGCCATTTCAGATAGGCATCTTCATAGGCTTGTCGTTTTTCGTAGTTGTCAACGATATAAAGAGCCCCCTTGAGTCCTACGCCATTGGGATCTTCCAGGCCCTCGGCTTCAGACACGATCTCCAAGATCTTGATGCCCGTTTCATAGCCGCTAATCCGAAATATGCCCAATAGCACCTTTTTCTTGCCATCCACCAAATACATGGTGCCAATGTTAAAGAGACGTTTGACTGTGGGCATTCTTAGCTCGCTGGCTGAGTAATTTTCCAATACTTTTTGATAGACCTTGGCGGCACGCGAGAATTTCCCCTTGAGCAGGTACGTTTCAGCCTTGAGAAAATCCTTTAGTTCATACTGGGCAATGTGGGGGTAATTGGCCATCATGAGGCGACTGGTGTGTCTGACCGCTCTTTTTTGTCGAAGGTCAACCTGCTCTTGCAGAACTTTCACATCCTTGTTCAGCAAGTCCGCCTCTGTTTGATTCAGCGATTTTCTCAGTGGCACAGGCTTCTTGTTTTTGCCTGACCAACTGGCGCACGATACCTGAGACACGAGTACGCCGGCCAGCAATCCTAGTACAACCCATTTTTTTATGGTCATTCTGATCCTCGCAATCCCTTTACGAGATTAATAAACACATCCTAACATCTTGTCCAATTGATCATTATACAGGCATAACCCGGTCTTGGAAAGGCACAGTTTAGAGGGTATTTTATAAAAACCTGCATGGTTCTGTGCAAATCGTGCCCATCTTGACCTAGTATGCCCCATCGCGTATAGTACCTCGTTGATTTGCCCGTATAAAGGAATTGGAGTCAACGAGTATATGTCAAAAAAGAACCAGTGCGAACTCTGTAATGGGCTGTGTTGTCGTTATTTTGCCTTGCCTCTTGAAACCCCTGAAGACAGAGATGACTACGATGATATTCGATGGTATCTGTGTCACGAAGATGTGACAGTCTTTGTCGAGGAGGGGGATTGGTATATAAATGTCAAGAATAAGTGCCGCCATCTGTCAAGCAAGGATAACACCTGCAAGATTTACGACCACAGACCCAAGATTTGCCGAGGTTACGACCACGATGAATGTGACTTTGTGGAAGGCGACTATGAGTACGACATGTACTTTACAGATGATAAACAAATGGAAGAGTACATAAAAGTTAAGTTCGACAACAATGTCAAGTTCGCGAACGTGACAAAGAAAGGTGTGTCCAAAAAGCCATGAAAATTCCACCCGTCAAAGGCACCAGAGACTTTTACCCGCCCATCATGGCCATGCGTAATCACCTGACAGACGGCTGGAAGGCCGCTTCCGTGCGCAATGGATTTGAAGAATATGATGGCCCGATTTTTGAAATGCTCAAGATGTACCAGGTCAAGAGTGGGGATGAAATTGTAGAACAGCTCTTCTCTCTTCAGGATCGAGGTGGACGGGATCTGGCCATCCGACCCGAGATTACACCCACCCTGGCGCGTATGGTGAATCAGCAGATAAATGCCCTTCCCAGACCTATTAAGTGGTTTTCTGTACCCAGGTTATGCCGTGCCGAACGCCCTCAGAAGGGTCGTTTACGAGAGTTTTTTCAGTGGAACATTGACATCATTGGCATCGAAGATGTGCTTGCCGATGCTGAAATCCTCTTCTGCGCCGTGGATTACCTCAAAAGTGTGGGGCTCACGGACAAGGATATTGTGGTACGCATCTCCAGCCGGCGCATGCTGGCAGAGGTACTGAAAGCCATTGGCATTCCCGATGATCAGCTTGATCCTCTGTACGTACTCCTGGACAAGATAAATAAGCTGCCCGCTGAGGCCTTTTCAGAGAAACTGGCAGAATTGGTGGCCGATTCCAACCAGCAGGCCAAGATTCAGGCCTTGATGCAGGCCAAGTCTATTCAGGAGATCGCCAGCGTCACCCCATTGACCGAGACAGCTCAAGCGGCCGTGGAGGAACTCAACCGACTCTTTGATACGCTCAAAACCATGGGCATCGCAGACTACTGTATGTTTGATATCAGTATTGTCAGGGGCCTTGCCTACTACACCGGTGTCGTGTTTGAGATCTATGACCGCGAAAAAACGCTCCGTGCCATTGGCGGTGGCGGGCGGTATGACAATCTGCTTAAGCAGTTTGGTGGCCCCCAGGTTACAGCCACAGGACTGGGTATGGGTGATTGTGTGCTCGGTATTCTGCTTGAAGAAAAGGGCCTCATCACGGATCTGTCTACACGTAACCTCGATTATTTTGTGGCCTGCGCAGATGGCCAATACCAATCCAAGGCCATAGAGATCACAGCGATCCTTCGCAATGCTGGCAAGATCACCAACTACAGCTACAAAACCGGCGCCCTGGGCAAGCAGTTCAAACAGGCCTCAGAGCAAAAAGCCACCAAAACCATCATCATCGGCTCAGAAGTGGAAAATGGTCAGCTCGCCATCAAAGATATGGCAGCTGGCGAACAGAGCCTGGTTGACTGGGCGGAATTTGTGTCCAAATTGGCTGAGTGATTTTGTGCATGCGGGGCTTTTGAGGCGATGAAGCTAAGAAGCGGGGAAGGTAAGAGGGGATTGTTCGGTCGCTTCGCCGAATAAGCAGGTGGGAGGGACTGTCATTTTAGTGGAGCGGTTTGCTTCGGGGTCGTTTGTCGTGGATCTTTGTTTAATTTACGATTGAATCTTGGGCAAATGTCCAATGTCAAGCGGAACGCGTGACTGTCCCGGATGAAAGCAGTCGGTTAGAATCGTACGCACAGCCCGAACGGTTCGATGCTGTCGCTGGAGTTGACGAGGCTCTAATTGCGTTGGGCTGTCGATGCGCTTTGGCCTTTGTGAACGGTTTTAATCGACTGCATTTAGCCGAGACACTCCATGGTCGTGCCTCCCTAAATGGAATGTCCCTCCGGGCGTATCGTGCGGAGCGGTTCAACTACTTAGCAGTAAAAACCCAAAACCTTGACACTGGAGCAAAGCAAGGCCCCCGCTTTCATCGATCACCGGCCAGATAACGCAGTTCACCCAGTGATAAGGCACGGTTGTAAATGGCGATCTCATCAATAACACCATGAAACGGATTCTCGCCATTGGCACCGCACGCTCCGAGGACCAGAGTCGCGTCCGTGTCCGGGCCCAGTGTGAACGGGCCTGATCCCACTTCCAGGCCGTGGACATACAGCCGTGCCATTTCACCATCATATGTCACGGCCATGTGCGCCCACTTGTACCTCGCGGTCGTATAAGGCCAATCGCCGAAAGGTATGCCTGGTGTCCTGCCGACGACCTGCTCATCAGGTCTGGTCAGGCTGATCACACCATTGTTCTGGTTCACTTCGATCTGCCACATCATCTCGTTAGATGACCACGTGTTTCGTTTGCCCATCACACCCTGGTAGGCAGAGGTATAGCCTGTTCGCTTGACCCACATAGACACGGTGAACTGGCCTGTGCCTTCTGAGGGATCCAGGAAGCCCAGGTCTACGAATTGACTTGCGCGGCCATCGAATGCCAGGCCCTCGCCAACAATGGCCTCTTCATAGGTTGGTTCGCCACGCACAACGCCGTTATGACCGTGACCGGATGTATCAAGTGTATGCCCGTCAAGACTGTACCTGGCCACCAGTGACTCAGTGCCTGGATCCCTGATGTCACCAGGGTTGCACACATCTTGGATAAGTAGGATGTCGTCCAGAAGGAGCAGGCCCTTTCCAGAACTCTCAACACCGATACTCAGATTTGTGACTGCATTAAGATTGGTGTCCAGTGTACCCAGATCAATAGGCCAGGTATGCCACAGGGTACGTTGGAGATCCGAATTGTCTGGGTACGTGACCCTTTCGCCATTGATCAAGGCATACAGGGAACCCAATTCATTTGACTCGTTGCCGTAGAAATGTAATGTGAGCGTTTGACTGCCGTGGGTGCTCCAATTCTGGGGCGGATCAAATCTTCGGTCCGTTTGGGAAATAACAGAATTCTTATAACCAAAGTAATAAAGCGGCAGGGATTGAGAACTGCCTGTCATGGTAATTTCCTCTTCCATATGGGAGCCGCGTCCGTGTAGTATGCTCAATATATCGTATCCCACACCAGATCCTGTAGCATTGCCGTCATATCCATCGGGATAATACTCAGACGCACTAAATCCAAGGCCGTCCAGCCATGTACACCACGGACGATTTGGCCTGACATTGTTGTAGCGTTCAAAATCGTCAACGATTATAAAGTTGCTCGTGGCAAAACTCCACACCAGCCCAGGATGTACTGACTGGGTGTCATGGCTGTTGACTTCATCTACGCGCCAATAGTATGTCTGGTTGAGTTTCAAACGTCCCGGATCAAAGGAATTCACATCTAGGCCAGTGGCCTTCGGAGTTGCAATTGCATTGACATCCTCAAAAACTTCGCCAAGATATACGTTGTATGTCTGATCCGTCGTGGCAGGTGTCCAGTGCAGCAGCACATCTATGGGGACCTTCTGAGCCGCATCCTTCGGGAACGGTAACATGCAGGGCACATACCTGTGGATGTCCATGAAACAGAGCGTTGCATAGGTGCTGCTCCAGGATCTAACCGTCAGTCGCCCGTCTTGGACCTGAATTATGACACGATGTTGATCCAGGCGATCTCCAAAGTCAGGGTCCCTGAGGATCACACCTTCCACATCAAGTGTATTGTCCTGGTACGTATTACCCGCATTGGCGCAAACGATAAGCAGGTCATATACGCCGTCTTCAAGGGCGATCTCCCAGGCCTCGCTGGAAGCCGGAAGACGGTATACCAGTGTATCGTACCTCAGATCAGAAAAGCTGCTGGATGGGCTATGGGACATTTTGCCCGACTGTTTTTTAGTCCACCCATAACTGAATCCATCACCTCGATCACCGAAGACCTCACCAAAATCAGGCAGGTAACCGGCTGGCACCTTTCCGGGGGGCTGGAAATTGATGCTGACGGGCTGCCCACACACAGGGATACCGTGTGCCACACAAATCGCAAGGCAGATGATCAAGCAGAGTTTCTTTTGACTCATTATCTCTCCTCTCGCATTTTTCAAAAAAACTGGCACGTTCAGAAAAAATGGTCAAGTGTCAGTCAATCCTTTGTATACCATATCCAAGTTTAGCAATCCGGAGCGTGGCTATCAAGTTTTTTTCTTAGAGGACGCCGAGTGAACAGGCTGGAGGGACGGGTTACGCTCCGCTGAAGTATGAGGTATGAAGTGCGAAGTATGATAAGGTTTGACCGCTCGCTCCGCCGAATAAGCAGGTGGGAGGGACTGTCATTTTAGTGGAGCGGTTTGCTTCGGGGTCGTTTGGCGTGGATCTTTGTCTAATTTACGATCGAATCGTGGGCAGATGTCCGATGTCAAGCGAAACGCGTGACTGTCCCGGCCAATAGCGGTCGGTTAGAATCGCACGCATAGCCCGAACGGTTCGATGCTATCTCTGGAGTTGACGAGGCTCTAATTGCGTTGGGCTGTCGATGCGCTTCAGCCTTTGCGAAGGGTTTTAATCGACTGTATTTAGCCGGGACATTCCATGGTCGTGCCTCACTCAATGGAATGTTCCTCCAGAGGGACCGGTCGAGGGGGACTAACCTTGGACTTGTAGGATTTGGATGACTCTCTGTGATTTGTTTTTCTGAAAATGCTTTGATTACGTCTCCAGGGCGATTATTGACGAAAACAGGGCCAATCTGGTTGGGAAAACCCATATTGCCAATCTACACAATTGCGAAAAACATACAATGGTGATATGCATAGACCAATTCTGTGTGGAAGTGACGATTGTTTTGAGACGGCACCCATGACAATAACGACAATAACCGATTCAAATGATCCTCGGATTGCACCCTATTGCCATATGAAGGATAAGCAACTGGCACAGGCATTGGGCCTGTTTGTGGCTGAGGGGGAGTTCTTGGTGAGGCGTTTGCTGACCTCGGATTTCAAAACGCATTCCGTGTTGATGACCGAGACGCGTTTTCGTGCCGGGGATTGGGGCGTGCCTGACGAAGTGCCTGTGTATCTGGCGTCCAAGTCGATCATCTCTGAGATTGTGGGTTTTCAGTTTCATCGGGGTGTGTTGGCACTGGGCCGAAGACACTCTGCCGTACCCCTGGTACACGGTCTGTCTGATACCAAGCGTGTTACACGCCTGGTGATCTGTCCTGAGATCAATGATGTGGAGAATCTTGGTAGTCTCATGCGAACTGGGGCCGGTTTGGGGTATGGCCATTTTCTTCTGGGGCCGTCCTGCTGTGATCCCTTTGCCAGGCGCGCCATTCGCACGTCCATGGGCACGGTGTTTCAGCTCAATATCATCCGGTCGCAAGATCTTCAGGCTGATCTGAATTGGCTAAAGGCACAGAATGGATTTCAGTGGCATGCGTCCGTGATTTGTGACAAGGCCGTGCCATTACACAGCATCACACCGCCTCACAAAGTGGGGCTTCTCATTGGCTCGGAGGCCCATGGCCTGGCTGAGACCTGGCTTCAGCTGGCCGATCAGCGAGTCACGATTCCCATGGCCCTGGGCACGGACTCTCTGAATGTCAGTGTGGCAGCCGGCATCTTCATGCACCACTACCAAAGGCCTGGCCAATAATAGTCTGATACTCGGCCATGCTTCGGGCCTTCCTCGCCTTGTTGTACAGCCTGGTCCCAAAGGGCAGGCTGGTGTGCAGGTATTCCCAGTGACTCACCAGACGCTGAATCTGGTGGGCGGCCCCTGAAAGGCGCTCACAGTACCCCTCAAGCAGGGCTGTGTGCAACGCCCTGATGCGTACTGTCTTTTGAGGTTGGGGAACCACATCGTCCTGTTGAATCTCTTCCACCAGGCAGGGATTGGCCAGGAGTCCGCGTCCCAGCATCCAAAGGGTGACATCCGGAAAACGACGTTGGAGTGAATGATATTGTTCAATCGTGGTGATGTCTCCATTGTAGATAACAGGATGCTTGAGCATGTCACAGCACAGGCCAAAGCAGTCCAGGTTCACTGGTCCGTCGTACATCTGTGTGCCAAGGCGGGGATGGATCGTGACATGGTCCAGGGGATAGCGATTCAAGAGGGGTAGAATCTGGAGGATCTCATCTGTGTGTTCCAGGCCCAGACGCATCTTGATTGAGAGTGTTAGAGGTGACCTTGAGCAAACGTCTTCCAGAAATCGATCAATGTCTTCCGGATAGGGCAGCAGCCCTGAGCCACACCGCTTTTTTGTCATGGTAGGATAGGGGCAGCCAAGATTCCAGTTGACGGTTGTATTGCCCACATCTGCAAGCTGCCTGGCCAGATCCACAAAGTGACTGGGGTTTCTGGTAATAATCTGAGGTGTCGTGGGCAGGTGATTGTTGGAGGGCGTGTTTTCCAGCAAATGAGCCCCCTTGACCTGATTGCCCTTGACCGTTTGGACAAATGGGGCCACTGCAAAATCAATTCCCTTGAATAATGCGGCAAAACAGTTTCTATAGACCAGGTCTGTGATCCCACGGATGGGAGCCAGGCAGAAGCGGTGCAATGTTTTCATCTAATTTGAGGCCTATTCAATTTAACAGTGACTCAATTCAGCATGTCATATATCTATTTACCGAGTGATTGTCAATGATTCACTCTGAGGGTGGCCTGATGACATGCTATGGACAATCTTCAAGGAGTGCTTTATCATGTGCGGATTGTTCTAATTGGTATTAACCCTTGTGACATGGAGGTCATATATATGGAGGTTTGTCTGACGCCTGAGGAAGTGCGTGTGTTGGGTTGTTTGCTTGAGAAGATGATGGCGACGCCGGAGTATTACCCGTTGTCTTTAAATGCGTTGGTTAATGCGGCCAATCAAAAGCAGAATCGGTCGCCTGTGGTGTCTTATGACGAGGCCGTTGTGTTGCAGGCTGTGGAGAGTTTGAGGGGCAAGGGACTCTTGTGGGCCAATACGTCCGGACGTGTGATCAAATACAAGGAAGGGTTGATGGACGCGCTGGAGTTGCCCAAGGCTGAGGCGGCTGTGATTTGTGTGTTATTACTACGAGGGCCTCAGACAGTGGGCGAGATGCGTGGGCGCACTGAAAGATTGTACTGCTTTGACGGCCTGGAAGCCGTGCACGGTACGTTGGAGACATTGATAGCCAAGGGATTGGTTGAGCAGATGCCTCGTTTGCCCGGCCAGAAAGAACAACGTTTTACCCATTTGCTGGCACCGCTGGAGGTGGAATCAGAGCAAATCCTTGATGAGACTGAGTCCAAAGAAGAACAGGGTCCGGATCGACTGGCTGAACTGGAGCTCAAGGTGGAGACCCTATCCCAGGAACTGGCTGGCTTGAGGCAGATTTTCAGTGATTTCAAGCAACAGTTTGATTGAGGGTAAATAAACCGTCGTATGTGTGTGGCAAGTTTGAATGTGATGGTCGAGTCATCTATGGGCTATTGATTTGGGGCTATGGGAGCCGCTCCAGGAGATCTATGAGCTATGTTGGGTATTTGATTCAGGGCCTCGCTTACCTTCTCCATGGCTTGGATCTGTTTGAGGGCTGTCTGAAGATCTTTCTTTTTTACGGCGGTGCTCAAAAGGTTGAGGTGGTGATGGGCGTTTTTTACCTGTTTTCTTATGGCTGATTTTTGAGTTGAGGGTAATGTACTGAGGTTTAGCGATCGTCTACGTCTTCGTGTGTTGGATTGGGGCAAGATGTTTTCAGTTACGTCAATTTGACTAAAAAGCTTTTTCAGATGCAACAGGTGAGTCTGGACCATTTGCCAGTGGGCATTCTGTAGGTTCATTTTCAAGGCATTAAGGCTCATCTGGATGCGTTGGCACTGCATAGAGAGCAGGTTGTTTGTCATCATGGGTGGCATTTGCCCCATGGCTTGATTCATAAATCCCTGACCTGGTTGGCCTGATGAATTGAATTGCACCTGGCCATTGGGGCCCATGCTCGAACTCATGGAAAAACCGCCGCTGGATACGCCTCCCTGCCCTCGTTCACCACCCATCACCATGCCCCCTGAGAAACCAGATCCTGGTTGGTTTGATGAATTAAACGGCACTTGGCCATTGGGCCCCATACTTGAACTCATGGAAAAGCCGCCACTGGATACGCCTCCCTGACCTGGCCTACCACCCGTGACCATGCCCCCTGAGAAACCTGCCCCAGACCCGTTCCCTGAGTTGGAACGCCAGGTTTGGCGAAATTGCATGGGCAGGGATGCGCCGGGAGCATTCAGCGGTGAAAGGGATTGTGATGGGTCCATTGATGGCAGACCGAGTTGGTCCTCCAGGGCTTCCCAGACTTCATCAAGCGTGTCAAATACATCTGAAGCCTGATGGTATTTGCCCTGCTCAATGGCTTCAATGAAGGATTTAAGAAGGGTCACAGATTGGCTAAGATTTTCTTGAATTGATTCCTGGGAGGGGGCATTCAGGTTGGTCTTGTGGTTCTTCGGGTAGGTTGCCACCTGATCTGTGAGTGCCTTGGCCTGTGCTGTGGCATTAGACCAGTTGCCTGAGTTAATCGCGTTCGTTAGATCCTTATATATGTTTGCCGCTTGGTTTTCCCAGGAAAGGTTTTGGGACATTGGTGACATTCCAGGTAGTGCTGACGGGCTAAACATGGCGTGGACCGCCTGGATTTCCTGGGCGCTCAGGGCGTCTTTGAACAGGGCCAACTCATCGATTGTTCCTCGAAAGGTGGGGTCTGCAATGAGCAGACTGGCACCATTGATCTCGATGGGCAAGGCGAAATTGCCTGAGAATTGGCCATTGAGATAGACTGTTAGTTGGGAAGGGGTGACCACCACAGCCAGATGGAGCCATTGGTTGTTTGGGATGCCGAGGCCCATGTTTTGACTGGCGCTGCTTTGTGAAAAAGGCGTGGTTTGCTCAATTTCGACCGTGCCATTATTGTGTAGTCTAATCGTAAGCGTGTTTTGGCTGGATAAAAATGTGCAGGCAGTGATCGTGGCCATGTTGGCGGAACGTCTTGGTAACAACCAGACACTCAGGGTGAGTTCTTTGACTGAAACCAATGGGAGTAAAAGTTGGCCAGATGTCCCATTTAACAGGAGTGCGCCATGATGCAAGCCCTTGGCTGTGTAGCGTGCCGACCCCGTTTGGATTGTCTGGGCACTTTGAACAAGGTTGTTTTCGAGAGAGGCCCCTCTTTGATCAAAGCTGAAATAAGCCAAGGTGTGTTTATTACTTGTTTGTGCCGGCAGTTTTTGAGCGAGCGGGGCTTGCTTCGCAGCGAAGCTTGAGCAGTTAAGCAAGCAGACAAAGGGAATGACGACAGACCGTAAACGCAGAACATTCATAGTAACCTCCTTTAAAGGTGCCTCGGCCAAGCAAGGCGCGAATCATGTCAGGCAAATTGACTATTTCTTCTTTGTGAGTATCTGTTTCAATTCCTCAATATCATCCAGGGATAGATTGTCGCTTTCGATCATAGCGGCCAACATGGGCTTGGCTGCTCCATTAAAGACTTTCTTGAGGAAACTCTGGCTTTCTGATTGGACACAGGTGTCTTTGGAAACCTTGGGATAGTACAGATATTGGCGACCATTCTTCTTAAATCCAATGGCTTGTTTGGTCAGTAAACGGTTGATCAAGGTTTTAATGGTTTTGGGTTTCCAATGCTGCGTGTTTTCCAGGGCCTCAACCAGCGCATTGGCTGACTGAGGGTGGTTGGCCCAGAGCAATTTCATGATTTCCCACTCTGCATCGGAAATCTTGGGTGTCAATGTCATACGAGTCCTTTCAGGATTACAAGCGTAATATCATAATGGTAAGATTTTCGGGATTGAAAGGCAAGAGGAAAAAAAGAATCTTTTTGCACTGGGCTCGTTGACTCCAGTATGTGGCGTGTCAGGTGGCGAATCTTGGTGCTTGCTTCTGAACGGTTATTTTGCTATTATCATGAGTTTATCGACGGTTTGACAAGAACACAAGGCCGGTTAACTTAAGCCGGCCTTTTCCCATTTAAAAGAAGGATTAGAGCGTTATGCTAATTGAAACGATTCGCAATGTGGCGATTATTGCTCACGTGGACCATGGTAAAACCACGTTGGTGGATCAATTGTTGTACCAGTCCGGTATGTTCAGAAGTGGAGAATTGGACAAGTTGGCTGGTGGGCAGCATAATCTGATTATGGACTCAGATCCTTTGGAGCGAGAGCGTGGGATCACCATTTTGAGTAAGAACTGTGCGATTCAGTATATAGATCAAACAGGGATTGATCACAAGATTAACATTGTTGACACGCCTGGTCACGCTGATTTTGGCGGAGAAGTAGAGCGTGTGCTCAAGATGACTGATGGCGTGATCCTGGTGGTTGATGCGTTTGAAGGCCCCATGCCTCAGACCCGTTTTGTCTTGAGCAAGGCTTTGCAGCATGGTTTAAAACCAATCCTGGTGATCAATAAGGTGGATCGTGTGGATTCCAGGCCGGACGATGTGGTTAATGAGGTGTTTGATCTATTTGTGGATTTGGAGGCGCCGGACGATGCCCTCGATTTCCCCGTGGTGTTTGCGTCTGCCAAGAATGGTTGGGCCACCCAGGATCTTTCGCAACCCAACGACAATATGCGGCCGGTTTACGAAGCCATCATCAATTATGTACCAGCACCGATTGCAGATCCGAACAAGCCATTGCAGATGCTGGTGACCACACTGGAGTATTCCGATTATGTGGGCCGTGTTGGGGTGGGCAAGGTATTCGCCGGTCATATTTCTCAGGCCGATCCCGTGACTGTGATTGATCGTGAAGGACGCCATACACAGCAGAAAGTCGTCCAACTTTACGAATTTGAAGGGCTGGGAAAGAAGAAAGCGATGTCTATTCAAGCCGGCGATATCTGTGCAGTGGCTGGTTTGGATCCAGTGGACATTGGCGATACCATTGCCTGTTCGGATGCGCCGAATCAGTTGCCGATTGTCGCGATTGATGAACCCACTATGAGTATGACCTTTGTGGCAAACAATGGGCCACTCGCCGGGCTGGATGGTAAGTATGTGACTTCGTTGCAGATCAAAGAACGTCTGGACAAGGAATTGCAGACCAATGTGGCGCTCCGTGTGGAACCCGGTGCCACTGGTGATGAGTATGTTGTCTCAGGCCGCGGTCTGATGCATTTGGGCATTTTGTTGGAAAATATGCGTCGTGAAGGCTATGAGATTTGTGTGGGAAAACCCAGTGTCATCTTCCGAGAAAAAGACGGTCGGCGTCAGGAACCCATAGAACTGTTGGTTGTGGATTGCCCGGCAGATTGCCAGAGCTCAGTGATGAGCCTTTTGGGCAATCGACGTAGTGAGATGGAGAGAATGGATGCCAAGGCGGGGGTGAAAGATTACGTTCATATGGAATTTCGTATTCCTTCCAGAGGGTTGTTTGGTTTGAATGCACGCATGCTGACTGCGACACAGGGGCGAGCTGTTCTGCATCACAGTTTTGAACGGTATGAGCCCGTACGTGGGTCGATTCCCGGGCGTCAAGCCGGTGTGATGGTGGCCACAGAAGGTGGGTTGGTGACGCCTTATGCCCTGGATGCCCTGTATGATCGCGGTACATTTTTTGTGAAGCCTGGCGATGAGGTGTATGAAGGCCAAGTGGTCGGGGAGCACTGCAAGGACAAGGATATTCCTGTCAATCCTGTCAAGGCCAAACAAATGTCCAATGTGCGTTCTTCAGGCAAAGACGACTCTGCTCGCGTGCGTCCACCCCGTGTTCTGAGCCTGGAGGCCTATCTGGAGTACATCCAGGAAAATGAACTTGTGGAAATCACGCCCAAGTTCATTCGTGTTAGAAAACGGTTGCTCAAAGAGGGAGATCGTCGACGGTCTGCGAGAAAAGGAAAATAATCCTGAAGACGGCATTGTAGGGTGATCAGACAGTCTTTGAAAAGCGAGAAGGCTGTCTGCTTTCGCTGCTTAGGGCATATAAAACAATCTGCTATTGGTTTATATGTCCTCGCTCTGGGGTTGCTGAGGAGGCTTTTGTGCGGCGGCCTTCAGCACATAGAGTGGAAGCGACTTTTCATGACGGCCGTCTATAGCTAGGTCAATGGCGTATTGACCGAGCTTTTCAAACTTCAATCCATTGATCTGAAGTACCAGATTGGCACACAGGCTTTGAACTTCACCTGGAAATGAGACATTGATCTCGTTGTCAAAGGCCTTCATGATGGCCTGGCCATCAGCGTCTACGATATTGATCCTGATACGGTGCATGCCTTGTTCTATGCGATCAAAACGCACACGCAAGGCCACGCTACTGCGTGGGTACACCACCGGGAGTTTTTGGGCTCCAATTTTGTCAAAGGCGCCCAGAATATTGAGTTTTCCTACCGAATCAGTCGCAGCATCACATAATGCAAAGATTTCTACATCCACGCTTTTATCCCTTATCTTGAGGTTTTACACTCATTATACTGTGTGTTGTCGGGTTTGGCGTGGTAAAAGCGAGGCAAAAAAAGAAGCCGGGTCATTTCTGCCCGGCTTCTTCAGGGTTCGTGATAACAGCTTACTCTAAAGATTCAGTGCTTTTTACAAAGCTAGGTGCTGCAATTGCCCATACTTTCGCATCCAAAATGTATCGTTCGCTATTGTATGACAGATACACTGGATTCGAAGCTGAAATCACGGTTTCAAAATTGTAAAAGAGTGTTAAATTAAGAGTCTAGTCGCTTGGTTCGACCCATAGGAAAGTGCCTTTCGGACTTGCATACGTAACGCACATTCCATAAAAAAACGAATTTTATGCCTGAAGCCGAGAATTTCTACTCTGATGTGATCCACTCACTGGCGAGACATGCGAAGTCTTGCCAGTCTACGCGTCCGTCCCCATTGAAATCTGAGGGCAAAATTTCGGGCTGAGGAAGTATACCGATACCCCGTGTGGCAAGATAAGCACATTCTTCTGCATTGAGGGCATAGTCGTGAATGCGAAAGTCATCCATAAGGCCATCGTAGTGACTGTACCAGCCATTGCCCAGTGTCAGTCTGTCGATTTGTGACAAACCTATGGCTTGCCCTTGGCCATTGTACAATAATCTACCATTGAGGTATACGCACATGACCCCAGTGTCAAAGTCCTTGGTGAAAGCCCAATGATTCCATCGCTCCGACCATTGTTCAGATGCCTGATGAATGCTTGTTAGTAGATTCTGGGGTTCTTGTCGCGGGCCGCATTGCCAGAACAGAACTTCAGGGGATTCCCAGAGGCCCAATCCAATAGCCAGTTCGGGGGCTTGATCAGGGTATATGAAGTCGGAGCATAC
>Ga0307990_1000688_pt1 | contig 29235 bp, 27 predicted proteins | sample EllFjometagen129_FD_203168 | JGI IMG/M metagenome (GOLD analysis project Ga0307990, IMG submission 203168) | Marine microbial communities from Ellis Fjord, Antarctic Ocean - #129 | ecosystem: Environmental > Aquatic > Marine > Unclassified | place: Southern Ocean | collected 2014-10-08
TATTCTTAATACAGCTATCATATTTAAAGTCAAATTAAGGCGTTCTTGTTTTGACATCAACAAATTACTGTATTTAAAAAGCGGAGTGTCTTTATGTTCGATATATGGTCCCATTCCAACCATATCAATATCAAAATTTTTCATAAACAATAAATCATCAGCAAGATCTTCTATTGTTTGAAATGGCATACCTATCATAACGCCGGTGCCTGTTTGATATCCTGTTTTCTTTAAATTTTCTAATGATTTTAAACGCTTTTCGAAAGAATGATTATTATCATTAGGATGGATTTTTTTAAAAAGTTCTTTATTGGACGCTTCAATTCTTAGCAAATATCTGTGTGCTCCACTTTCAAACCATCTTTTGTAAGTTTCTTCTGTTTGTTCACCAACCGACAGCGTAATTCCTATTTCATTATTGGTGATTTGTTTTGCTTTTTTTAGAATATTATCAATGCGCTCAACAAAATCTTTATTGTTTCTTTCGCCTGATTGTATTACAATTGAAGCAAATTTGTTTTTCCATGAAAATTCAATAGCGTCAAGAACTTCTTTATCGCTTAGAGCATATCTTTCAATTTTTTTGTTATCATGTCGAATTCCACAATAATAACAATTGTTTTTGCAAATATTTGAAAATTCAATTAATCCTCTCAAATAAACTTTGTTGCCAACAATTCTGTTTTTAACATCATAAGCTTTTTTGTATATTTTATCTCTTTCAGCAGCATCAGCAGTTGACAGCAAAAATATTATATCATCTCTTGACAATATATCTTTTTCTAGTATTTTATCAACTTTCGTTTTCATTTTAATGTTAAGTTTTAAAATTTCCCTTTAGGAATAAATTTACAATTTTTTATCCTACATCACTAATTCTTTTCAACTTTTCGTGGTTTATAATCTCAATATTTTTGCCGTTAATATCAATTATTCCTTCCTTTTTGAATTCTGACAATAACCTAATTGCGCCTTCAACAGAGACATTAGTTATTTCAGCTAATTCTTTTCTTGTTATTAAAGATAATAGATTTTTTCCACAATATTTTGTTTCAGTCAGATATAGGATTGCATCAGCAAGTCGAGCATGAACATGTTTTGTAGCAACATCATTTAATCTTGAAAAAAACAAAGCATTATTATTACAATATAATTCGATTATTTTTGATGCAAACTTACTATTACTTATAATATTATTTTTAAAGTCATCTTTTGCAATCATATTAACAGTTGCATCAGTCAATGCCACAACAGAATAATAGCAATAATTTTTTCCAAAAAGTGAAGATAAACCTATAAAATCATAAGGTGTAACGATTTTTATTATTAAATTCTTTTTGTTTTTTCCTTGAAAATATAACTTCGCAAGTCCTTCTTCCAAATACATAATATTTGGAGCAAAATTTCCTTGCTTGCAAATTGTTTCTCTTTTATTATATCTAAGCTGTTTTTTTCTTTGTTTAACATCATTAAATTCTGATGAACTAAGTGCTTTAAAACTCTTTATATAATCTTGAGATTCTATATTTTTAGAAAACTGAAACATAATTATCAAATTTAATTGTCGGAAAAATAATTAATCTTTAAATATCATTTTTTGGATTTCAATATCTTTAATACCTGAAAGTTTATTTTCAAATTCTTTTATTTCTTTTCCATCTCCGGTAATTTCGATTATTATCATCCTGTATTCTTTACCCGACTTGCTAAAAACTTTATTCAAACCAAGACGGTTTTTAATTATACAACCATACTTAGTAAAAATATCTTGAATTTCATCTACATCATTTTCTTTATTCTTATTAAGTATTCCAATAATTCGGATTTCGTTTTGTTCCATAATATATTATTTTTTTAAGCTATAACCAACAAACTTATTTGGATAAATCAAAAGTCATTTTTTTTATTGTTAATCCTCCAACATTATTTAATTCCTTTTCAAGTTTTTCACAATCTTCAGCTTTTCCTTTTAATTCCAACAACACAAAACCAATTCTACTACAAACATCTTCACTAAGTTCGTGAAAACCCAAGCGAGTATTAATACAATGAGCATGATTACTCAAAATTTTTTGAGTTTTTCCTGCTTCTTTAATTCTATCATAAATTCTAACGCCTATTATTCTTAGTTCATTCATAAAATTATTTTTTTTGATTTAGTTAATTTAAAAATACAAATCTCTTTCTCCATTTTTTATTCGCTCTATTCTACTGCGAACTTCATCAACATCAACAATATTTATTTTTTTAGTTAATTCATTTTCTATAACTTTAAATCCTTTTTCTTTTGTTGAATCAGGAGCATAATCAAGCAAATATTCTGTTAAAGTTAAAATTGCATTTGGAGTACAATAACGCTTAATAAAACCAGGCACAGAAAATTCCATAAAGTGTTCACCTGTTCTCCCTAAGCGGTAGCAAGCAGTACAAAATGATGGAATAAATCCTTTAGAAAGTAATTCATCAATAATTTCATTCAATGACCTTGAATCACTAATAAAAAACTGTTCTTTGTTAAGATTTTGGTTTTCATTGAGACTTTCAGAATAACCACCTATTTCAATTTTAGTTCCACCATCAATTTGGGAAACACCAAACTCCATAACTTCAGTTCTAACTTTAGCAGGTTCACGGGCAGTAAGTATCATACCTGTGTATGGAACTGCTAATCGTAAAATAGCAATAATTCTTATAAAATCATCATCATTAACAATATATTTATCATCAATATTAAGAGAAGCAGCTTTTTGCAATCTAGGGAATGAAATTGTGTGAGGTCCTACATTATAACAAGCTTCAAAATGATTAGTATGACGAATAAGTCCCAAAACTTCAAACCTCCAATCATACAAACCGAATAATGCACCAATACCTACATCATCAATACCAGCTTCCTGAGCTCTGTCTAAAGAAGTCAAGCGATAATTGTAATCTCTTTTTTTCCCACCAAGATGATATAGTTTATATGCTTCGGGATGATAAGTTTCCTGAAATACCTGATATGTTCCAATTCCTGAATCTTTGACAGTTCTGAATCCTTCAATTTCCAAAGGGGCAGCATTAATATTTACACGCCTAATTTCGCCATTACCCTTTTTTATATCATAAACCAATTTAACTGTATGAGCAATATATTCGGCAGAGTAGTCAGGATGTTCACCAAAAACAAGTATCAATCTTTTTTGCCCATTATCTTCTAATGCTTCAACTTCATTTCGAATTTCTTCATCGCTAAGAGTTTTCCTATTAGCTCCTTTGTTTGAAGTTCTAAAGCCACAGTATTGACAATCATTCGTGCATTTATTGCCAATATATAAGGGAGCAAACAAAACAATCCTATTGCCATAAACTTTTTTCTTTAATTCTTTGGCACCCTGTTTAATTTCCTCAATCAACTCAGGAGTATCAGCATTTATCAAAACTGCGGTTTCTTCTAATGTCAATCTATTTTTATCAAGAGATTTTGCAATAATCTCTCTTACTCTTTCTTTTGTTGCTTTAGTTTTATTAATATACCCCCATATTTCTTCTGGGTCAATGAATGGCATCATTCGTTGGTCTCTAATCTTTAGTTTTTCTGGTGAAAAAATCATGATCTTTATTTTTTTAATTTTAAAAAGGGAAGATTTTTATTTCTTCCCTTTTTCGATTTTATTTTAATATTTCTTCTTTTCGGTATATTTAGTATGCAGTAGTTTATGAGCAATTTCGTGTCCAATATCTCCGCAAAGAAATTCTTCATAAATTTGAGTTATTTCAGGATTTTCATGTGATTTACGAATTGGCATTCCCATATCTTCAGCATAAATAGCTTCAGTACGTTTCTGCCTAATTTCAGGACTTGTTGGGATAGGTTGTCCACCACCACCCAAACATCCACCAGGGCAAGCCATAATTTCAATAAAATGATAATTTTTTGTTCCATCTTTAACAGCTTGCATAACAGCATTAGCATTTGCAAGTCCGTGAGCAATTGCAACACTTAGTTCAACACCTTCAAGAAAATCCCATTCAGGCACACAACCTTCAATTTTGATTTTTGCTTCTTTCACACCTTCCATACCTCTTACAGGCATAATGTTAAGATTATCAAAAGGAACGTCTCTTCCAGTAACAATTGCATAAGCAGTTCTTAAAGCAGCTTCCATAACACCGCCAGTAGCAGCAAAAATTGCACCTGCACCACTTGAAATTCCCATTATACTATCGTATTTTTCGTCTTCAAGTTTTAAGAAATCAATACCTGCTTGTTTAATCATCATAGCTAATTCGCGAGTAGTCAAAACATAATCAACATCTTTAAAACCACTATCACGCATTTCAGGTCTTTCGGCTTCATACTTTTTAGCTGTACAAGGCATTATTGAAACACTTACAATTTTCTTTGGATCAATATTTTGTTTTTGGGCATAATAAGTTTTAGCTAATGGACCAAACATTTGTTGAGGTGATTTGCAAGTTGAGATGTTTTTTAAAAATTCTGGGAATTTATGTTCAATAAATTTTATCCATCCGGGAGAGCAAGATGTTGTCATTGGTAAAGCAACAGTTTCGTCTTTATCAACCAACACTGCTTTCAATCTTTTTAATAACTCGGTACCTTCTTCCATAATTGTTAAGTCGGCAGTAAAATCGGTATCAAGAACAGAATCAAATCCAAGTCGTTTTAGAGCAGCAACCATTTTACCAGTAACTCTTTCACCGGAACCATATCCTAATTCTTCTCCTAAACCAATTCTAACTGCAGGAGCAGTTTGAACAATAACATGGCTGTCTTCATTGTCAATTTCTTGCCAAACTTTATCAATATTGGTTTTTTCTATTAAAGCACCAGTAGGACAACGAATTACACACTGACCACAATTTGTACAGACAACTTCGCTTAAAGGTTTTTCAAAGAATGTAGAAATTTTTTGTTCAGAACCTTTATTAGCAACTGTCAAAGCAGCAACAAATTGTATTTCTGCACAAGTTCTTACACATCTCTGACATCTTATACATTTACTGTCATCTTTAACAATTGAAGGTGATGATATATCAATAGTATAATTTTTATCTTTAACTAAATCAAGAAATAATTCACTACCTGTGCTATATTCATTAGCTAAAGATTGTAGTTCACAATTTCCGTTTCTATAACAGTTAGTACAATCGGCATTATGTTCAGAAAGCAATAATTCAATTATATTTTTTCTTGCTCTACGAACATTACCAGTATTAGTAAGGATTTCCATGCCTTCTGAAACAGGAACTGCACAAGATGCTTGTAGTAATCTGTTACCAACTTGTTCTACAACACAAACTCTACAATTTCCGGCTACACACAAATCTTCATGATTACAAAGAGTAGGAATTTTTATATTTACTTTTTTTGCAGCATTTAAAATTGTTGTGCCTTCTTCAACAGAAACAGGAATATTATTTACTTTAAGATTTATCATTTTGGTATCTCCTATTTTTTTATTAATAAATTATTTCTTCTCTAAATTCTTCAACTATTGAGGTAAAGGCATTAGCAACAGATTGCCCTAATCCGCATTTAGATGCAATTTTCATAGTATCTGACAAGCCTAAAAGCACGTCAAGATATTCAGCATCTTTTTCACCTTTTTTTACAGCTTCAACACCTTTTAGTAATTGCTGACATCCTATTCTGCAAGGAGTACATTGTCCGCAAGATTCTTCAGCGAAGAAGTCGAGGTAGTTATGAAGAACATTATACATTGAACGATGACTATTAAAAAGCATCATAGAACCTCCTGTTGGAATTCCTTCAAAACCTATAATAGTATTGGCAAATTTTCTTCTTGGTACACAAAAACCAGAAGCTCCACCAACCTGAACAGCTTTGGTATCACCATCACCAAATTCATCAACAAAATCTTGTAAAGTCATACCAAGCTCAAGCTCAAATATGCCTTCGACAGCAGCATCACCTGAAATAGAAAAAACTTTAGACCCATGAGAATCTTTAGTTCCTAAATCCTTATAGTTCTTCACTCCTATTCGTTGAATCATAAGCACATTAATAAATGTTTCAACATTGTTTACAACAGTTGGCTTTCCAAGATAGCCTTGAGATGCAGGATAAGGAGGTTTATTTCTTGGTTCGCCTCTTTTTCCTTCCATAGATTCAATTAAAGCAGTTTCTTCACCACAAACATAAGCACCACTTCCTAATCTTATATCAATAGTAAAATCTATTCCAAGTTCTTTAATTTCTTTATTAAATTTTTCAAGAGCCGGGTTTAGTTTTTTAAGTAAAAACTTATATTCTCCTCTTAAATATATATATCCTTCTTTTGCTCCTATTACATAAGCACAAATTGCCATTCCATTAAATACTTTATTAGGAACTTTTTCAAGGATTTCTCTATCTTTAAAAGTACCAGGTTCACCTTCGTCGGCATTACAAATCACATATTTAACTTCTTCTTTTTCCTGAGCAGTAAATTTCCACTTTAAACCTGTTGGGAATCCTGCCCCGCCTCTACCTTTCAAACCTGATTCAATTAATTCTTGAACAATTTTTTCTTTTGGTTTTTTTAATGTTTTACTAATGACGGTATCACCAGTAACATCATAACAAACACAATCTGTATTAAAAATATAATCTACTTTTTTTGTCATTTTTTTTAATTTTAAGTTTTTCTTACAAATTATTTTTGAATATAACTTTCGATAACTTCAACAGCTTTTCGTGGTGTCAATTCTGTATAAACTTCATCATTGATTAGCATTGCGGGTCCTTTATGACACCATCCAATACAATTAGTAGCTAAAAAGCTGAATTTTTTATCATCAGTTGTTTCACCAAGTTTGATTTTTAAAAGGTTTTCAATTGCCTTAACAATTTCATTTTTACCTTTCATATCACAAGTTATGGTTTTGCAAATTCTAATAATATATTTTCCTCTTTCTTCTGTATCTAAAAATGAATAGAAAGAAGTTGTACCATAAACTTCTGCAGCTGAAATATCAAGACCTTTTGCAACTTCTAGCAAATCGCTATCAGTTAAAAAATGCTTTTCTTCAACAATTTCTTGCAAAATTGGTAATAATGCAACTCTGCTTTTTCCGTATTTATCAATTTTTTTATCAATAATTTCGGTTATTTCTGCCATATTCTGACCTCCTTAAATTTGTTTTTAAATTAATAATTAATAATTGATTTTATATTCTATGTTAATATTTAATTTTTTCTAAAAATTTGATAAAAAGCACTTAATTGCCTAACTTTTCTCTGAAGCTCTTCAGAGTCAGGCATCAATTCATAATTCAAAACATTTTCCGATGGTATTTTTTTATCTAAATTTTCGTAAATATCTTCGATGCCATCTTGTACAAGTTGAATTGTTAAACTAATTGAATCATTAATATCTTGTTTATTTACTTTTAGCTCTTTATTATTGATAAGTTCGTGAACAATAATTTCTTTATATGCTGTAAAAGTTTTGGAAATTTCATCAGGTTCAAAGCCTTCAGCGAATTTTTGATTTATAATATCGTCAATATTTTCAACCATCAATCCCCTGTCACCACTTCTAACAGCAGCTAATAACAAATGATAGAGGACATTTATATAAAACTGAAGATTAACATTTTTCATACTTCTAAACTTTGTAAAATTATCGTTTTCGGAATCTAAAATATGATTAGTTAGTTTTTCTATCAATTTATCTTTATTTGCAATTAAATGGTCGTAAATTATTAGGTTTGGTCTCTCAGTAATTCTTTTGAGGACTATTTCGTTTTTAACATGCCATTCTTCAGGATGGCTTTTCATTTTTTCAATAATAAACAATAATCTTCTTTTAATATGATAGCGGGATGTTGGTGCCCATGAAATTCTTTCAAAAGTATAAGATGAGTCAACATTTAACTTAATATCAACATATTTTAACATCCAAAATTTTTCGAAAGGTTTTTTAATAATATGTAAGTTTGCTAAGATGCAATTTCTCACGAAAAGCCCCGGATAAGTTAAAGACTTAGGGAAATAAATCGGCTTAATTTCCTGACCAAAGAAATATAGAGTAGATGTTTTATACAGCTCCTTATGTGAAACTGAACCATTAGGGCTAACATTATAAATATCAAATTCTGGTAATGATTTGCTTTTTTTTAAAACTGTTAATAAAAATTTATTGACATCGTGAACATGAATGTATGAAACAGCTGATTCACCTTTTCCTCCTAAAATTCTGGAATCCCATTTTTTTGCTAGCCAGGTTGATAAAAATTTGTATAATGGAGGATATTCACACCAGTCACTGAATATAGCTGCAAATCTGGTAACGGTGCAAGGAAAATCTTTTGAATATTCTTCTACTAATTTTTCACCGGCTTTTTTACTTTTTGCGTAAGCAAAATTTGCATCTGGCTTAGTTTTTTCATTAACAACTTTACCTTTTGGTGGAAAATTACAAGCAGCGAGAGAGCTGGCAAAAATAAAACGTTTAATTTTTAATGATTTTGCCATATCAAGAATATATTGAGTACCTTTTACATTGGTATTTTCATATTCTTTTTTATCAGTATATTCAAAATCGTAAAATGCTGCAAGGTGGAGAATATAATCAGCACCTCCATTTTCTTTAATTAGATTAATAACTTCTTTTACTCTTGCCCAACTTCCAATATCACATTGAATCCAATGAATATTATGATGAAATGGAATTGCTGCTTCGCTTTGCGAACGTCTTGCAATTGCAAAAACATTATACTTGTCTTTAATTACTTCAAGGAAATGTTTTCCAACAAAACCTGAAGCTCCAGTTACAATAATTGAGGGAAGTTTTGAATTTATTTCTGATACCATAATTTAATTGTTTATTTATAAAAAATTTAAATTAACTTACATTATTGATTTTTTTTGCTTCAATTTCATTTTTGTAAATAATGAAAAATAAAAGCATTATAGCTCCCATAGCCAAGTCAGCAACTCCAGAAAATAAAACCATCCATATTTTATCAACAAATAAGAAATATGAAAAAAGAAAAATTACTGCTATCAATTTGGAAAGAATTACTAAATAAATAATTCCTTCATATTTTTTAATATCAAATAAAATTAAAAGGTAAGCGATAAACATTACAATATGAAAAATACCAGCTTGAGCCTGGAAAAATTTTTCAGAAAAATCAGTATAACCAAAAAATGACATTGATGATGTAGGTAATATAATCATTAATATTCCTACAAGGAGAGAATGTAATCCTACTAAAAACAATAAAACTTTAAAGTATTTATTTATGTTAAAAATTACTTTCATTTTTTTTATTTATTCATCAAAAAGAAACTGCATTCATCATTAATAGCTAACCTTAAGGCTTGCTCCAACTTTACATTCACTAAATCTTTAATTATATAACCGCAAACACCGGCATCAATAATTGGCTTAAAATATTCATAATCTCTAAATATTGTTAAGGCAATAATTTTTAATTGAGGATAAACTTTCAAAGCTTGTTTTGTAGCAACTATACCATCCATAACTGGCATTTGTAAATCCATTAAAACAACATCAGCTTTTGAAGTTTTAATAATATCGAGAAACTCCAAACCGTTTGAAGCTTCTGCAATTACTTGAATTCCATCAATTTTAGAAATAAGTGTACGCATGGCTTTTCTAAAGACCTCCTGATCATCAACTAATATCACATTTATGGCATCCATGTTTTCACACATTTCTTCTAAAAAACTTTAGTTTTATTAATGTGTAAAAATATTTTATAAATAACACTCAAACAATAGAATAAACCCGTGATTTTCGTTGGTAAAGACACGTATTTAAATTGAGTGATTTTACGCAATAAAAATTTATATATTTGTATCAAATCTAAATTGGCATATTAAAAAGATAAAATTGCAAAACAAAAAGATAAATACAAATTTGCCCAAAATAATTATTACCGGAGCTTCGGGGTTTATTGGAAGAAACTATGTAGAAGCTATAGTGGATAAATTTGTTATATTTTGCATTGCTCGGCGTTCGCAACATGAAGCAGGAATAAAAAAACACGAAAACATAAAGTGGATACAGGCAGACATTGGTGATTTTGCTAACCTTGAAGAAGTTGCTCAAAGCATAAAAAAATTTGGTAGTATTGATTTTGTAATACATCTTGCAGGCTATTATGATTTCACTATGAAAAACCTTCCGGAGTATGAAAACACCAATGTAAAAGGTACCGAAAATATTTTAAAATTTGCAAAATTGGTTGAGGTGAAAAGATTTATTTTTGCAAGTTCCTTAGCAGCTTGTAAATTTACCGAACAACAACAATTAATAACCGAACAAACTCCTCCCGATGCTAATTTTCCTTATGCTAAAAGTAAAAAAATCGGAGAGAATTTAGTTAAAGAATATTCAAAAATTTTCCCTTGCACTATTATTCGTTTTGCAGCAGTATTTAGTGATTGGTGTGAATATCCACCTCTTTACATATTCCTTGAAACATGGCTTTCTAATAAATGGAATAAAAAAATTCTTGGCGGTAAAGGAGAATCTTCAATTACATATATCCACATCCATGATTTAATAAAACATCTTAACAAAATAATTAAGCTTTCCGATAAGTTACCTCAAATTTCTACATACATAGCCAGCCAAAGCGGAACAATTTCTCATAATGACCTTTACAAAGCAGCTACCAAATATTATTACGGAAAAACATCAAACCCTATAAAAATTCCAAAGCTTATTGCTATTCCAGGAATTGCTATACGATTCAATATCTGCAAATTGTTTGGAATACAAAATTTTGAGCAATTATGGATGGTAAAATATATTGACAAAAAATTACGTATTGACGCAACATATACCAACAAAACTTTATTATGGAACACAACATCTCGTTATGATATTTTGAGAAGACTATTATTTTTGGTTGATAAAATTAAAAACCATCAAATTGAATGGAAACTTCGAAATGAAGTGGTTCTTAAACGTATCACACAACGTCATAACATTATTGTTTATAACATATTTTTAGAACATCGCGAAACTATCGTTGATGCTATGATAAAATATGTTATGCTGCCCGAAAATAAAGACAAATTCAGAAGCTATCAGAATTTAGATAATAATATATTAAAATGTTGTACAACTCTCATTTATCAACTCATTTCCACAACAATAAAAACCAAAGACCGATTAATAATGAAGAATTATTTACAATTCATTATTTATCGAAGATTTATTGAAAAATTCGCCATTGAAGAAATAGTTAACTACATAAACTCTTTAGTGAATATTATTAATAAATTTCTATTATCCAGAGCTGATATTGAAAATTTCAAAGAAGAAGTTTATGACTCTATCACTATTACCATGCAGTTGACAATTGATGAAATTGAAGACTATTTTGAATTTCTGCAAACACAAGCACCTGAATCATTTCCTGACTTATCAGAACTACCCTTGCTTTCAAATTGTGAAGATTTTAAGCGAGTTGTAAGAGAGCTGGAAAATACTTTTCCTGAAATACACGAATTTGTTTCAGATATAGATTTAAAAATGCAAAATGATTAGAAAGTCTCAGCTTCGCTAATTTACCGGTTGAAAAACAATTAAAAATCCAACAAGTTTATTTTCGTAATAACGAGGAGTTCCTGATAATTTAACAGCTATTTCTTTCTGGTCTTTAGTAATATAGAAACCTACTCCAGCCTTGTATGGTAATCCATAGTTCAAGTTTTCGAATATTAACCATTTTTCTGGTGGAATATTTTCACCTTCTGAATTTCTATAATCAATAACACTATTAAGATTTCTAAACAAAACTTCGTGATTAAACAATCCTAAAAATTTCTCAGCAGCAGGATTAATAGAAATAATTTTATGATTTACATCTAATACAACAATGCCTTCGGTAATATTATCAGTAATACTTTGCAAATAGTCCCTGTTTCGTTTTATTGTTTTTTTACTATTGTTAAAATAAAATGTGAAAGAAATAATTAATAACAACAATAAAGAAACAAATACAATAATTTCAATAAAAATATTTCGAAATTTACTTATTGTAGGGTCAATAGTGTAAGAAATGATATAAGCAATTTTAGTTCCCTGATAATTTTTTATTGGAATAAATGCAAGAACAATTTTTTCGTCTTTAAATTTTTTGTAAACAGCAAATGCTTTATCACTGTTTAAATTTTCAGTAATTTTTTCTCTTACTAATTTATTTATATCGACAATCTTTTCAGTATTTACATTACAGGAGCTTGCAATTTCCTGATTTTCCAAAGTTTTATTTTCAATAAGGTAGTCGCTATTAATATTACAAACAGAATACTTTTCCATTTCTTCGGGAAAAAGATTTCTTTCCATAATGTCTTTCTTCATAATAAAACAAAAATGTTTTTGGAAAATTTTTTCCATTTCTTTCCTGATTGAGTTAAATGTTGTACCAATTTCGATACTACCAATATGATTATTATTAGAAAAAAGTGGAAAAACATAGCGATAGCCATAATAAACACTTCCAATGTCAAAACCAGTTACATTAATCTTTTTAGTGTTAGCAAGCTTAACAATATACCTTGTTTCAGCAAGATTGTCTCCAAATTTTTCTGGTTTATGAAATCTTAAAAAACTGGAACAATCCGGTAATTGAAAATGCAGTTGAACAAAGTTAATTTTCTCGAAATTTTTATAAGTTGGATATAATTGATTATATAAATTTTTTCTTATTTCATCTTTTTTTTCTTCGTCAGAAATATAAGCATCTTTGAAAATATCAATAACTTCGGGTTTATTAATGATTTCATTATAAATAGTTTTTGAAATCATATAATAGCTATTAACAATTGCAGAATATGCAATTTTTAGCTCTTCGGTTTTCGTTTGTAAATAGTTATCTTCTTTCTCTTTAAGATTATTATAGAAATAAGCAATTACTAAAATTTCAGCTACTAAAAAAATTAAAATATAATACTTCGTTTTTTTTATCCAGTTTATCATAATAAAAAATTATAATAATTTATACTTAAAATTCTTATATTAAACTATTCCAGCAAATCCCATGAAAGCGAGAGAAAGAATCCCTGCAACAATCAGAGCTATTGGTACACCACGCATACCTTTTGGAACTCTCATAAGGTCGAGATGTTCACGAATTCCGGCAAAAATAATTAATGCAAGAGCAAAACCAATAGCATTTGCAATTGCAAAAACAACTCCTCCTAAAAGAGTAAATTCTTTTTGTATTGTTAGAATTGCAACACCGAGTACTGCACAATTTGTTGTAATCAAAGGTAAAAAAATACCAAGAGCTTGATACAACGAAGGGCTTACTTTTTTAAGAACAATTTCAACAAGTTGAACAAGTGCTGCAATTACCAAAATAAAACTTATAGTTTGCAAATATGAAATTTGAAGAGGGTCTAAAATATAATTTTGTATTAACCATGTAACAATAGTCGCTAAAGTCATAACAAACAAAACAGCACCAGCCATTCCGGTTGCAGTGCCTATTTTTTTTGAAACTCCAAGAAAAGGGCAAATACCTAAAAATTGCGATAATACAATATTGTTTACAAAAATTGCTGCAATAATTATTATTAAATATTCCATGATATATTATTTTTCGTTATTGACTGCAAAGAACAGTCATTACTCATTTTTTTATGATTTATTTATCTTTTTTGTAATAGCAATCAAATATCCCAAAACAATAAATGCACCGGGAGCTAAAACAAACACCAAAATAGTTATCGGATTACCATCCTTATCTAAGGGATAAAAACCAAGATTAAAACCAAATATAGCTCCACTACCAAGTATCTCTCTTATGCCACCTAAAACTGTAAGTGCAAAGGCAAATCCCAAACCCATTCCTAAACCATCTATTAAAGAAGAAAACACAGAGTTTTTAGAAGCAAATGCTTCTGCTCTTCCAAGTACAATGCAGTTTACAACAATTAATGGAATAAACAATCCAAGACTTTCGTACAATGCAGAGAAATAACCTTCCATCACAAGCTGCACAATAGTTACAAAAGATGCAATAATCACAATAAAAGAAGGAATTCTTACTTTATCGGGTATTAAATTTTTTACCAAAGAAATAACCAGATTTGACATAACCAAAACAAAAGTCGTTGCCAATCCCATTCCAAGTCCATTTTCAGCAGAAGTTGTAACTCCTAATGTAGGACATAATCCAAGCAAAAGAATTAAGACAGGATTTTCTTTAATAAATCCTTTTGAAAAATTTTTCCATTGACTCATTTTTTGTTTCCTCCATTATTATTTTTATAGTTATCATAAGCTCTCTGTACAGCATCGCAGAATGCTCTTGAACTAATTGTTGCTGCTGTAATAGCATCAACATCTCCCTTATCTTTTTTCACTAATAATTTAAAATTTTGTGGATTCTTATTAATAAACTGCTTAGAAAAATCGGATTTTTTCGCATCCATTTTATCACCCAAACCGGGTGTTTCTTTATGTTCTAAAACAGAAGTATTATAAATGCTTTCATCTGGTAAAAAACCTACCATTATTCTGAATTTTCCGGAAAAACCTTTGTTTGTATAAGTTTCCACAGCAGTACCAACAATTTCATCATCTTTTTTAGCAAAATAAAGAACTACCGAATCTTTATCATTGATATTTATTGTTTGTTTGTCTTTCGAAATTTCGTTATTAAATTCAGGAACAACAGCCTTTATTGCTTTTTCCAATTTTACCTTTTTTGAAAGAGCAATTGGTTTTTTAGTTATATTATAAACATAGCCTAAAGCTAATCCTGCGATTCCAGTTACCAAAAACAGGGTTAAAACCATATTTAAAAACGACGATTCTTTTTTAGCCATTATATTAATTTATTATTGTTTATAAACTATTATTCAAAAAATGCAAATTACTTCACAACTTCTCCAAAACGCTTAGGTTTAAATGCTTTATTAATCAAAGGAACAAAAGCATTCATTATTAAAATTGCAAATGAAACACCTTCGGGATAAGCTCCAAACACACGTATTAAAATTGTTAATATTCCAATGCCTGCACCAAAAATCAGCATTCCTTTTGCCGACATTGGAGAAGTAACCATATCTGTTGCCATAAAGAAAACTCCAAGCATAAGACCACCTGTTACAAGATGAAATAATGGATTAACAAACTGCTCCGGATTGACAAGCCATAAAATTCCTGAAAAAATAACAACACTACCAATAAATGATACTGGTGTATGCCATGTAATAATTTTTTTAAAGAGCAAATAAATTCCGCCAATTATCAAAGTAATTGCAGAAACTTCACCTAATGAACCCCCTGAATTTCCAAGAAGCATATCAACATAAGTAGGTATTTTTGTCATTAAATCCGAAACTGCTTCTCCATTATTAATTCCTTCTTTAACAACAGCAAGAGGAGTGGGACCAGTTACAGCATCTGTCAATTGTCTTGCCGATTCAATAGGTTTTGGCCATGATGTCATTTGAACAGGAAAAGAAATTAACAAAAATACTCTTCCAACAAGAGCAGGATTAAAAGGATTTTTCCCTAATCCACCAAACGACATTTTTGCAATTCCTATTGAAACAAATGCTCCGATAATAATTATCCAAACAGGCAAATTACTCGGAACATTAAATGCTAATAAAACACCAGTTATCATTGCCGAGCAATCATTTATACTTGTTTTTCCTTTAATTAAAAATCTTTGAATTAGATATTCAAATAAAAGACAAGAAGCAACTGAAATCAATGTTACTTTAACTGCTCCGTATCCGAAATAATAAAAAGAAACTAGCAAAGCAGGAATCATAGCAACTATGACATTATACATAATTTTTTTCACCGATTGGTCATCTTGTATGTGTGGTGAACCCGAAATTGTCAATAAATTCATATCTATTTCTATTTATTTCTTTTCTTACTTTTTGTTTCTATTTCTTATGATTTCACTGGTTTTGGCTTTACCCAATCTTATGTAATCCAATAATGGTCTTCCCGAAGGACAGGTAAACTGGCATGAGCCACATTCAACACAATCTAAAATATTTTCCTTTTCGGCACTTTCAAATTCTCCAAATTCGGAATATTGTGCTAATAAAAAAGGTTCTAAACCCATCGGACAAATCGAAACACATTTTCCACAACGAATACAATTAAGAACTGCTTTTCTTTTAGCTTCTTTTTTATTCATTATAAGAATACCCGACACACCTTTTGCAACAGAACTTTCAAGAGAAACAAGAGCTTTGCCCATCATGGGTCCCCCTGAAATAATTTTTCCTGTATCTTCAGGTAATCCACCTACTGCTTCGATAAGTTCAGAAATTGGAGTTCCTATTCTAACTAAGAAATTTGAAGGATTTTTCACAGATTTGCCTGTGACTGTAACAACTCTTTCAAACAATGGTTTGTTTTTTTGCACAGCTTCGTAAACAGCAAAAGCAGTACCAGCATTATTAACAACAACACCAACTTCAATAGGAAGTTTTCCTGAAGGAACTTCGCGATTAATAAGAGCTTTGATTAATTGTTTTTCGGCTCCTTGCGGATATTTTACTTTCAATGCATGAACTTCAATACCGGGAAAATTCTTCGTCATTTTTTTTAGATGTTCAATAACATCAGGCTTGTTGTTTTCAACACCAATTAAAGCACGTTCAACTTGTAATCCTTTTTTTAGGATTTGAATGCCAATAAGCATTTCTTCAGTTTTTTCAAGCATCAAACGATGGTCTGAAGTAAGATATGGTTCACATTCTACTCCATTGATAATAAGAATATCGGCTTTTTTTCCTTTAGGAACCATTAACTTCACATGAGATGGAAATGTTGCTCCACCAAGTCCAACAATTCCCAAATCTTTCATTTTCTGAATAATTTCTTCGGGACTTGCTGTAATTTCTTTTTTAATATCAGAGGAACAATCAATGCTCTCTTCCCATTCATCACCTTCGACATCAATAACAATTGTTGGTTTTTTATAACCACTTGCATCAGGAATATTATCAATTTTTGCTACTTTTCCCGAAACACTCGAATGAAGGTTTGCAGAGATAAAAGCTTCACCTTTTGCTAATAGGGTTCCTACTTTTATTTTGTCGCCACGTTTTACATTTAATACCGAAGGAGCTCCCATATGTTGGGTAACTGTAATAAATGCTTTTTGTGGGATTGATAAAATTTTAATTTTCTCCTTTTCCGACAATTTACTTTCTGGGGGATGAACGCCGCCGATTCTAAAGGTTTTCAATATTATTCCTCCGTTTATTTTTAAAAATTATAAATTATATAATCTTAGTTTCTGTCTTTTCTTTATTTTCAACTTTTTCAGTAATTGCTGGCTTTTCTTTCCTTGGCGGGAAATTAAGTTCGTGGATTGCTCCTGTTGGACACTCAAGCACGCATTTTCTACATAACTTACATTTCTCAGGGTCAATGTATGCAAGATTGTTTTCCATGGTAATTGCATCAAACTTACAAACTTTAACACATTTTCCACAGCCAATACAAGCCACTTTGCAGTTTTTTCGAGCAGGTCCGCCTTTTTCGGTATTAACACAAGAAACAAAAATCCTACGTTCTTTTTTTCCTTTAGGACGTAATTCAATAATATCTCTTGGACAAGCAGTAACACATGCACCACAAGCAACACAATTGTCCTTAACAACAGGCAAGCCAGTTTCTTCATCAATGTGAATAGCATCAAAATTACATGCATTAACACAATCGCCAAGTCCAATGCATCCATTAGGGCAAGCACTTTCGCCGGCAAACAATCTATGAACTAAATCGCATGTTGCAGGTCCATCATAATTTAATTTTTTAGGAGCATTAGCAAAGGAGCCCGAGCACCTTATAACAGCAATCTCAGGTTCAAGTTCTTCAGCTTCAAGCCCAAGAATTCCGGCAACTTTGTTCATAACATCTGAACCACCAACAGGGCAATTAAATCCTTCTAAAGAACCTGCTTTAACCATAGCTTCTGCAAATGCTCTACATCCAGCATAACCACAACCTCCACAATTCGCACCGGGTAATTCTTCTTCTACAAGGTCAATTTTGGGATCTTCAATAACTTTAAATCTCTGTGCAACAAAATAAAGAATTATTGCTGCTATTGCACCAATTCCACCTAAACAAATTACCGTATATAATATTATATTGCTCATAATTTATTCTTTCTATAATAATAATATATATTTCTATAAATGAATGATATACAAAATTATTATTTATTTTATAATTATTTTTTATTAATATGTAAAATAACTTTAGAATGACATTTTAAAAAATAGAGAAAACCCGTGATTTCAATAAGGAAAGACACTCGTTTAATTACGTGTTTTTACGCATTTTTGAATTTAAATTAAACTAAAAATCCACTAGTTTATTTTTAAATGCATAAATAACAAGATTGACAGTATTTCTTGATTTTGTTTTACTAATTAAATTTGTTTTGTGTCTTTCAACTGTTCTGTCGCTGATAAATAATTCTTCACCAATTTTAGCATTTGAATATCCTTTGCAAATTAGTTCCAATACTTCATGTTCACGCTTTGATAAGTCTGGTTTGTCAACTTCTTGTTTCTTTTCTATTTGGTCTGAAATTATATTTTTAGAATAATTAAAAAGTATTTCCGCTGAGAAATAATTACCTCCATGAATAACTTTGTTAATAGCTTTTTTAAAATCGTCCAAAGTTGAATTTTTCAACATAAATCCTTCAACTCCGGCATATATCATTTTATTTAAATATTCATTATCTCCAAAAGTTGTAAGAGCAATAATTTTTAAATTTGGATTGGTTTCTATTGCTATTTCGGTTGTATCAATGCCATTAAGTACAGGCATATTAATATCCATAAACACTAAATCAGTATGATGTTTTCTAGCTAATTCCAAAAACTCTTGCCCATTTGATGCCTCTGCAACAACAATGACATCATCAATCTTGTTAAGAAGTAATTTTAATCCTGTTCTGAATATTTCATGGTCGTCAACTATTATAATTTTGTGTTTTTTCATGTGTTTAAATCTGGTTATTTAACTGATTGTTTGACTTATAAGTTTATTAAGTTAACTATCTTCATCAGTACCTAACATGGAATGCCTATAATTTATTCATCTCTTTTGGTGTACTTTTGTACATAGGCATTTCATCTATTTAAAATTTGTTTTAATGATATAAAAAACTATTATAATTTAATGTTAATTTTAACTTGTATTCCTTTATCTTTTGCACTTGTTATTTCACACTTTCCATCAACAGCCTTAACTCTACTCATAACATTTGACAGTCCCATGCCCTTTGGAACTTTTTCATTAATAACACTTTCAACATCAAAACCAATTCCATCATCTTTGTAAATCAGATTTAATAATCTCTTTGCAAAAAGAAGCTCAATTGATACATTGTTTGCAGATGCGTGTTTCAGTGTATTATTTATGAGTTCATTAATTATTCTGAACAAGGCAACTTCAATATCTTTATCTAAAATATTATTTTCAATATTTGAATTAAATGAAATTTTAATTAATCCTGTGTCATTAATTTTATCACAAAAAGATTTAACTGAAGTTGTTAAACCAAAACTATTAATAATATTTGGTCTTAAATTATTTGTAATTTCTTTAGTATTTAAAATAGCTTCGTCAATTAAACCTTTAGTATAATCAAGTATTTCATTTGTTTCATCTTGACTAATTTTCCCAGTTTTCATTAAGCTAATATAAATATTTATACTTGATAAAAGAGTTCCCAATCCATCATGTAAATCCTTTGCAAAACGCTCTTTGTTTTTTTCTTCTGTTTCAATTATTGCATTTAATATTTTTCTTTCAACTTGTTTTCGTTCAGTAATGTCTCTTGCAATACACAAAATAGCTTTTCCACCATTATAATCAATTATTCTATCTTTAATTTCAACAGGAATTATTTTTTCATCTTTCGTCAACAATTCGGATTCAAATATTTCTACACTTGTTTCTTTAATTTCTTTTATTTTTTTACAAACTAATTTAGCATATTGATTAGGTTTAATATTTTTAAAATACATATTATTAAATTCATCTTTTCTATACCCTAATGTATCACAAGCAACCTGATTAACTTCAATTATTTTTCCATCAAAATCAATAACAAAAATTTCGTCACTACTGCTATTAAATAAAATTTTGAACTTTTTTTCAGATTCTAAATGTGATATTTCTGCTTCTTTCAGAGAAAAAAATATTTTTCTTATTAAAATTACGCCTACAGCTATCAACAATGAAGTTATAACTCCAATCCAACAATTCCATAAATCAATTTTGTTAAGAATTTCATCATGAGAAAAATAGTGTATTATTTCAATAAACCGCCTTACTGCCATAAATAATAATGCAGCAGAAATAAGAATCCATGACAAAAGCCAATTTGTTAGTTTTATTAGTTTTAGTGCATAATAAATAGCAACAAATTGAAAAACAATTGAGATTATTAAAGCTATTAATATAATCACTTTTTAAAGGATTTTTTGTTACAATAAAAGACAAAATTAATCAAAAAACATGAATAAGCATTAAGGTGACTTCTAATAATTACTTCACATCAAGATTTTCAGAGTTTTTCATAGACGATGAAAATTTTTGAAACACTATTGTGATAATGTGAGAAAATTTGATGAAGTATATGAAAAACTCTGAAAACCCTATAGGAACAAATATTATAAACAATCTGCTTCGTTAAAATTTTTCTAAATAGCTTAGGCTATTAAGAAAAATTTGTGCCTAACATCTTATTCATTATATTTGTTTCTTGAAAGAAAGGAATTATTAGAAGTCCCCTTAAACAAATCAAAGCTTCTTTTTATTTAAAAGGAAATCTCTTGTTATGTTAATTGTGAAAGCATATTTTGTGGCAAGCTGCATTTCATAATAGTACTGATATACAGGAATATCAACTATTACCGAAACATTCCATTTTTCTTTGATAGTATAATTTAGTTGAGGTGAAACAAGAACAATACAGCTTCCCGAAGCATTAATCCATTTATCATTAAGCATGTTTTTTTCTTTTAATTCATTACGAATTTGCAAGATTGCTGTCCAGTTTTCAGTAAGCCAAGCGTAGCGAAAATGCAAATGTTTGCTAATATATACCGAAGTATATAAAGCATCACCGAATTTATATTCTCTTCCGCTGATATAATAATCTGACTTATTAGTAAAATTAGTTTCATAACGATTTATCAAGAAAAAACGTAGAGCTTGAAAAGGTTTTTCTTTCACAAGAAAAGTTTGCAAAACAATTCCATAGGAGCCTGTTGATGGTTGGACTTCAATGTTTTCAACACCATTAACCAATTGTGAGTGTAATGATAAAGGTATTTTTAGTCCACAACTTGCAGAAAGATTAAAACGTTTATCATCGTTTTTAAAAACATTAAATTTTCCGGAAACAACAATATTTGAAAGACCATTACCTCTCACAAAATCAGATACCGAATCATTAATGGTATATTTTTGTGTTTTATTGATAAAATATCCTAATTCTGTTTCAATGCTTAGTTTTTCAAATAGTCCATAGCCAATAATTTCGCCAATATAGTTGTAGTATGCACAATTAACTAATTGTTTACCATTGAATTTTTTACTTCCAATATTATAAGAATCAGAATAACTATGACGGAAAAATGATATTGTTCGTAAAGTATATTTATCAAGAATTCCCATATTAGCAGTTCCGCCAATGGGATTTCCGGGGGATGAAAAACATTGTGAAAACAAATTACAGGATAAAGTTAAAAGAAAAAAAAATAAAATAAAAAAACGCATTTTCAATATCCTTAGATTAAAATTATTTTTACAGAAAATTCTCATTCAATTATTCTCTTTATCCTTATAAATCCATGACGAGCAATCTTGAAAAGACAAATCCCAAAATACAAATAACAAAAAATTTCAATTTTTAAAAAAACATGAGCATAAGAATACAATTACTAATAAGCATTAAGATTATAGTAATAATATCAAATATGCACTACAATATCTACACTTTCGGTTAAATAATTATTATATCCGTCTTTTACTGTACATGAAACTGTATTGGATCCTGGAGTACAGGGTGGAGCAGCATAATTAACACTTGAGCCACTACCAATGATTTCTCCTTTTGTTGCCCACCAAGTGTAAGTTAGTTTATACCCTGTTGCAAATGCTGTAACTTTTGTTGTAGTGTTTATTAATATTGAATCACTATCAGCCGTTATGCAAGTAAAAACAAGAGGTTCCGGACCACTGTCAGGGTTATTGTCATCTTTTTCACAAGAAGTACAAAGAGTACCAACAAAAATTATCAATAAAATCAGTAGTTTTATTATTTTCATAATTCAGATAAATTTAAAATTAATTTTTAACACATCTAATTGAAAAACTATAATCCTTGGGGAAAGTATTCCATCTTCCGACAGTAGCATCGTTAGTTCGCAAACACCTTCGCCAGGCTAAGGTAGAAACATATTCTGATGACGTCCACATATATTCATATTGGTGAAGAACACAAGAAGAACCATAGGTCATACGCCCACATAAAAGCGCATTATAACCTGATGAACCACCAAGTTTTAGCTTGGTCCCTTGATTTGTTCCACGCCAAGAATTAGCAACGTTTGCCTGTGATGATGTCATCCCAAGATATATTTCAAGAACAATAAATTCATAGTCTGTTGGAACATGCCAACCAAGAGGGCAAACTCCTTGTGTTCCTTGTGTGGTAGTATATTGCATGGTCTCATTCCACTGATACATTCCACCAAATGTATCACAATTACAAGTATCATTATTATAACAATATTTTTCGGCTACGCTATTGTTTGTTTGATTATTACTGCCATTAATCATTGCCCCATAGTTTAGATTTTCAGCCATCCAACATTGAGTTCCTATCTGAACAGTTGCATATTTCTTTCCATCTCTCATATCAATCAAAGTATCTCCACAATTAAAAACAACAGCAAAACTAATTTCCACAGTATCGCTTGTTGAAGCACAAGTATTTGAAATAGTCCAAACAAGTTCATAGATATTTCCGATTACTCCAGAAAAAAAACTAACAGGGTTATTTAAATTAGCAATAATGCCCCCTAATCCTGAAGCAATTGACCAAATTCCATTTCCATTAATTGCAGTGTTGGCAGATAATGTTGTAGTGTTTCCGATAACACCAATCTGGTCGTTTCCGGCGTTGGCAATATTGGGCAAAGGATTAACATCAACAATTGTTGAATCCGGAGCACTTGCGCCGCAACTGTTTGAAACAGAAACAGTATAAATCCCCGAATCAACAAGTAAAACATTTTGTATAACAGGATTTTGTAAAGTAGAAGAAAATCCATTTGGTCCTGACCAACTATAGCTTACTCCTGCTGTTGCTGATGCAAAAAGCATTAAGCTATCACCTTCACAAACAGGTCCATTATTAGAAGCTGAAGGCTTATTTGGTGTAATACAATTACCACATATTTTCCACCATCCAGTTGATTTAAAAACATTAATACATCCACTTGTTGAATTAAAAATCACAAGTCCGACAGCAGGACTTATTATTGCATTTCTTTGTTGCTCAGTCATAACAGGTGGCAAAAATCCTTGAGTAACTGAATTAACTTCTAAGGCTGCCGATGAATCAGGTATATTAGTTCCTATTCCAACATTTCCTGAATTATAAAAAATTCCATTGCCAACAGAATTCCATTGACTTGAACCATTAGAAGCATTTAGAGCAAACATAGCAAAAGGGACGCTTAATAATTGAGAAGTTCCCATCAAAGTATAATTACTTCCACCACTTGCGTCCATTTCGATTTTTACCCATTTTTCTTTACCGGTGCTCCAGTCTATTAAAGAGAAATCCCCTGAAGTAACTCCATTCCCGATAGTTAAAGTAAACAAACCAAAATCGTTTGTTGTTTTGAAATAAGTTTCTGAATATATTATTTGTCCGCTTGATGAACTGTCAAGAATGCTAATCTTAATACTTATTGACTGATTTGGCAAAACATTTCCGGTATTATCGCGTGCAATTGCCTGATAGTTAAATCCCTGAGGCACTTGTGCATAAGAATTAAAACTTAATACGATTAAAAATAAAAAGGATAATATTTGTGTATTTAGTTTCATTATTATTTATAAAAATTTCTTCATTATTTGTTTAATCTTTTTATTTAGCTAACTTAAAGTTATAAATTATATATGGCAACTTATATTATTAATATGCAATTAATTAAATACAAGTAAAACTGACTTTTAAACCACCCAAAATCTATTAAAATAAATATTATTATTGATTACAAATATACAAAAATAAAATATCTTATTAGTAAACAATAATCTTTTCAAAAAGTATATTATTTTCATTTATAAGCTTAATAAAATAAATACCTTTATCATAATCAGATAAATTTATTTTTTTGATTGTTTCTGAACTGTTATATATTTTTTCATGCAAAATTTCCTGTCCTTTAGTATTCATAATAAATATTTCAAATTCCATTATTTTATCATTAACAGAAATAAAAACATTACCATCAGAAGGATTGGGAAAAATTGAAAAAGTATTTTTAGGAATCAAAGAATTTATTTGTGTACATGGGTCAAAAGTTATATTTATTGAATCAACGTTAGAACAAGTATTTTCAGTAACTGTAATATAAATTGTCTTAATTCCAATTCCAAGGCCTGTTGAATCAACTGTTATAGATTGAGACGTTTCACTTGTTGACCATAAATAAGAATCAAAAGTATCAACAGTTAAAACGATAGTGTTATTAACACAAATAATAGTATCATTTCCTAAATCAACATTAGGCAATGGATTGACAGTAACAACAACAGTATCTGAAACATGACATCCAAAATCATAAACAGTAACAATATAATTTGTAGTGATTGCCGGAGCTACAACAATTGATTGTGTGGAATCGTTAGTATTCCAAAAGTACTTTCCTCCCCCATTTGCTGAAAGAACAACTGAGTCTCCCTCACAAATTGTTTCAGGAGGTCCTGCATCAGCAAGAGGTAATGGCAAAACTGTTATAATTACATAGGCACTCCCCGAATAATTTCCATTAGTAACAGTTACGGTGTAGGTTGTTGTAACTTGCGGACTAACAATAATGGTGTCAGTTGTATCAGAAGTATTCCATAAATAATTTCCACCTCCATATGCTACTATTACAGCCGAATCACCTTTGCAAATTGTTTGTGATGGACTTGTAGATGCAATATTTATAGGTGGAGCAAAAACACAACGAACACGGTTAAAAGAATAAATAAAGCCGGCACAGTTTTCCCATGTTCCATCACAAATTCTAACAGGCCAACGTTTAACAGGATAACACTTAAACAAGGATGATGTCCACATATAATTCAATGAAGTTCCTTGATAAGAATTGTGCCAACCATTGTTTATTCCAGTGTTATCATTAAAATGACCACATTCAATATCAGTTGGCAATCGCCAGCCTTTTCCGTAGGTTGCAACACAATAACTTTTATTAGGAGTGTTATCCAATTGCTGTTGAGATATTCTTTGAGAATAAACACCTTTGATTGCTCCTGCATTTATTAATTCTTCACCTATCCAAAGATTACAAGTATCGGCTTTGGGATTATAATTCGGATATGAAAGTGTTGAATCAGGACCGTCAACAATAGCATGACAGTTTCCATAATTACAATAATTGCTGGTATTCTGTATTGCTTTAGCATAAGACATCTGAGTTGCTGAAACCGGACTGACAAACAAATTCTTCACATCAAAATAATTCGGTTGAGCAAGTTGAGTTTGTTTATCAAATTGATAATTACTATTATTCGGACTTCCGCCAATACCATAACCAAAGAAAGTGCTATCTAAAACAGTTTGCCCGTTTGGAATCTGAAGAAGATTGGGAATTAAAATTGTGTCTCCATTTCGGTAAACACAATTTACTGAATCATAAGAAAATATTGTATATCCGCTATCAATTCTAATTTGGTTGAAACCAATTAATTTTTCATTCCAATATGCTTCGTTCCCGTTATTATAATTAATTTGAGCAAAGAAAAATAAAGGGATTAATAAGAAAACTAATAGTAATATGGAAAAAACTTTTTTCATTTATGAAACATAATAAAACCTGATAGCAAAATTAATAAGAATTTAACTTCTTATATATAGTTTTCTTATATTTTTTGAAAAAAATTTAAATAATAAAATCCAACGGTTTTTTTATTCAATATCAATGTAGCTTCTTAGATTTTCGTTTTAATTCAAAAGCATGATTTATTCCTAAACTAAAATAATGACAGTTAATATAATACCACCCAAAATATTTATTTCCTATTCCTTCTGAATATCTAATTTCAAAATTAGTCTTCCAAATCTGTCGTTGTAATGATATTGTCAGAAAATTCATAAAACAATAAGGACAATCATGAAAAGGATCAATTGTATAAGAAGGTCTTTCAAGACCAAGACCTATCATAAATGGTTTTTGCTTAATATATAAAAATTTGTAGGTTAATTCAAAATAATAAATAATATAAGATCTGTCATCAAAATTTGGCAAGTTCACTTTATAAAGTTTAGGTATCATATAATTAGTTCTAATATTTAAACCTAATCTTTTTTGGGGATGCTGAATTGCTAATCCCCCCATTACTCCTAAAATCGGATAAGACTTATATTTTTCTATTCGACCACCAGTGTTTAACTTTAATTGATATCCATCTATCCATTTTAAACATTGAGAGAATCCAGACTGTGTTACAATTAAAAGTACAACTAAAAGAAAAATTCTTAACCTATTTATTTTTATATAATGAAAATATTTAAACATTTAATTATTTATCTAATTCTCTATAAATCTTGAAGAATCTTAATACTGGAACCTACATAATAATCACCATTATTATAATATTTAAATTTAAAATTATTAAAATTTCACTAATTATTATCATTATATTTTATTTTTAAAAACCGTCAGATTAATAAAACCCAACGGTTTTTATTCAAAACCAAAATAGTCTCTTAGACATTAGTTTTAATTCAAAAGCATAGTTTATTCCTAAACTAAAATAACAACTCTTTGGGAAATACCAACCCCAATACCTATCTCCAATAGACGTGTCAATTCTAACTTCCACATTAAACCACTTGATTTGTTGCTGAATGGATAAAGTTAAATTATTAGCAAAACAATAGGGGCAATTCTTGAAAACATTAAATGTAAAAGATGGTTTTGCAATACCTGTCCCAAATCTGAACGGCATTCCCTTAAAATAAAATATTTTATATGTAAATTCAAAATAATCAATATAAACAAATTCATCAACAAAACATCCGTAACCACTAGTGTAACCAATATGAGGCATAAAATTCATGCGAAGATTCAAACCAAAGGGTTTCTCTTTATTTTGGAACGACAAACCCACCATTCCTCCAAAACTATAAGCTGGTTTAATTCGTGATCCAATATCTAATTTAATTTTATAAAAACTAAAATGTTTTTGATTTTGTGTGTATGTCGAAAGTGTTATGCATAAAAATAGAACAATTAATATTACTCCTTTTTCTTTTTTAAATCTGTTAAATTTAGTGGACATAATAAGTTTATTGACAATTTATTTGATTATTCAGCTTGATAAATTTTAGCGCTTGAACCAATATTATACTCTCCGTCATTTAAATACGTTAAGTCAACTTCATTATAAATCTTGAAGAATTTTATTAAGGGAATGAGTTTTTTCATTCTTCTTTGGTTTTAAAATAGATATAAAATTAAGACTATTTTTTATAAAAAAGGTTTAATTATAAAAAAAAATAACACCTAACAAGCTTTTAAAACCAGTTAGGTGTTTATTATAAAAAAGTATTTAATTTAAAATTAATAAAAAAAGGAAAGCATTTAAGCATTTAACATAACCGGCATAACCAGCATCAAAATTTCTTCATCTTTATTTTCATTATCAACAGGAGTAAGAATACCTGCACGATTTGGAGTTGACATTTCAAGAGATATTTCTTCTATTTCGAGATTGTTAAGCATTTCCAAAATGAATTTTGAATTGAAACCAATTTCAATATCTTCACCTTCGTAAGAACATGTTAATCTTTCTTTAGCTTCATTAGAGAAATCAACATCTTCGGCAGAAAGCAATAATTCTCTTCCCGATATTTTGAAACGAATTTGATTTGTTGACTGGTTTCCAAAAATTGAAACTCTTCTAATGGAATTCAATAATTGTACTCTATCGATTTTTAATACATTGGGATTTTCGGTTGGAATAACTGCTTCGTAGTTTGGATATTTCCCATCAATCAAACGACAAATTAAATTCATGTTTTTATAAGAGAAAAAAGCATTTGTGTCATTATATTCAACTTTCACGGCTTCATCTTCAAAAGGCAAAATATTTTTAAGTTGATTCAATGCCTTTTTCGGCAAAATAAAAGAATCATCTTTTTCTGATTTAACATCTTTTCTGGTATATTTCACAAGTTTGTGAGCGTCAGTTGCAACAAAACTAATATTTTCGGGTGTTAGTTGTACAAATACTCCAAGCATAACAGGACGTAATTCGTCATTGCTTGTAGCAAAAATTGTTTTGTTTATTCCCATTGCTAATAATGAAGAATTAATCATTATTGAAGTTGAATTTTCAATTTCAGGAATTTTGGGATAGTCTTCACTTTTATGTCCCGAAAGTTTGAACTTACCTTCGTCAGTTGAAATTTCAATAGCAGAAGTTTCCAAATTAATTAAAAAATTAATAGGGATATCAGGAAATGTTTTCAGAGTATCCATAAGAATTTTTGCGGGAATTGTTATACTTCCTGGCTCTTCGGCTTTTGATAATGGAATATCAACAGTCATAGTGGTTTCAAGGTCTGATACAGTAACTACCAATGATTCTTCATTTAATTCAAATAAAAAATCTTCTAATATTGGTAATGTGTGACTTGTGCTGAGAACTCCACTGATTGCCTGTAGATTTCTCAATAATGTTGTGCTGGAAACAATAAATTTCATATCTGTTTATTTTTTTTCGGGTTACATAAATTATGTTTAAAAACGGTTGTAAATTTATTAATTAATTTTCATTTTATTCAGAAACATAAAAAATCTTTTATAAATATTTATTAACAAAATTTGTAACTAATCAGTCCTAAATAAATAAAAGCCACAGATTCACAGATTTTTTAATATACTAGTATTTTAATATGATAAATCAAGGTTTT
>Ga0307990_1000689_pt1 | contig 29234 bp, 24 predicted proteins | sample EllFjometagen129_FD_203168 | JGI IMG/M metagenome (GOLD analysis project Ga0307990, IMG submission 203168) | Marine microbial communities from Ellis Fjord, Antarctic Ocean - #129 | ecosystem: Environmental > Aquatic > Marine > Unclassified | place: Southern Ocean | collected 2014-10-08
TTGCTTAATGCATTGAATATCTGCATTTTCGGTAAATCTACCAAGCGAAAACCCCGGTAGATTCAAACAAGTTATTAACAATAAGTCGCTGTAGTTCAATTAATTGGACGTTTTCGTTCAGGCACTAGTTACTCTGTGGTTCGTTAACCTATTGTTCAGGAGGGGTTTAAATTACAATGGTTAAATAGGGGGATAATCATGTATTATTACATTTAACCTTCTAACCTTTTAACCCACTCAATCACTTAGCTTATTGCTACCTCAGTTCAGTAGGATCAAAACTATCCATATCTCCATAGTCCAGGTTCTCACCTGCCATTATATTATTGCTCTCCTCTTCTTGTGCTTCCTCTGAAAATTAATTCCGGACCAATCACAAAGTTTTCATGGTTATTTAATTCAGGATTGTTGTTTACTCTTTTCAGATATAGTTCAGCTGCAGTGCGTCCAAGTTCTGCCCCTTTTTGATGAACTGTTGTTATAGAAGGTGTAATGAACTCCGTAAATGTTTCATTGGCAAACCCTGTTACTCCAAGTTTTTGGGGTACCTGAATTCCATTTTTTCTTGCTGCATTGATAACCCCAAGGGCGGCGAAATCTCCGGAGCAGAGTATTGCATCCGGTGGATCAGTCAAAGTTCTTAGTTTATCAAAGGCCCTTTCGCCACCTGCTATGGTCATCTCCTCTTCAAATACCCATTCTCTATTCTCAGCCAAATTCAAATCTCTGATGGCTGTTATATATCCCCTGGTTCTTTCAGAATAAACATTGATATGTGTGGCGCCTCTTATATGTGCGATCTTTTTGTAGCCACTTTCCATGAGGTGAAGAACCAAGTCATATGCAGCGGTGTAATCGTCAATTCTAATTGAATCAACCATATCAGTCAAGGGAACCCTATCGAAGAAAAGCATGCGTACCTGCTCATAAACTTCCTTAAGATGATCTGTGTTCCTTGTTTCCATGGACAACGACATAAGTATGCCATCAACCCGGGCATTAAGTAGTGTTTGTATGGCTTTTTTCTCTTTCTCCAATTTTTCGTGCGATTGACAGATCATAAGGTTATATCCGGCAGCGGCAAACACCTCTTCTAGTCCGCCAATGATGTTTGAGAAAAAGCTTCGATTGATGTTTGGAACAATTACACCAATTGTATTGCCTCTCCCTTTTCGTAATGAGGCAGCCATCTGGTTGGGTTGGTAGTTGTATTTCTTTGCCAAATCCTGCACCTTTTGTATCGTTTTCGTACTTACCCTGGGGTTGTTGTGCAAAGCTCTTGATACCGTAGATGCCGAAATGTTTAATTCTTTCGCAAGATCATGTATTGTAATATGGCTTTTAGAGATACTCACCTTGCAAAAGTAGTAAAATACAATCGATTGCACAAACAATTCTTTGTAATTTTCCTGAAACGCGTACTGATTTTTTTTATCTTTGGTTAGGATGCAATGATTCAGTGTTATGTCCTAATGTAAACACCAATTTTCAACACAAAGCCACCAATATGAAAGCCAGAAACCCCATTCTTATCATAATTTTCGCAGCCATCGTTCTAGTTGAATTGCTTGGCCGAATGTTTGATTTTATAAACCTGGAATATTTTGCAAAGCCGTTAATAATGATATGGATAGCGGTGTTTTTTCTCCTGAATGCAGAGAAAAAGTCATTTCGTATTCCTGTATTGATCGCTTTCCTATTCTCCTGGATGGGGGATATGCTGCTGATGTTTTCTGGTAGCTCCGATAATGAAATGTTTTTCTATGCAGGCGTAGGAGGATTCTTCCTCGCCCAATGCATGTACATTTATATTTTCATTAGGTATGCTGAGACAAAGACCAAAGGATTTCTGATCAGAACTCCCTTGTGGTTCATTCCATTTGTTGCTTACCTGGCTGGAATTTATATATTACTCTTTCCCTCAATCGAAGGAATGATGAAACCTATTATTCTGGTCTATGCCATCTCCCTTGTTGGAATGTCGCTTGCAGCATTAAACCGTAAAGGCAGGGTTGGGATGGAGAGTTTTCGCTGGATTTTCCTGGGATCTGTCTTCTTTGTCATTTCAGACAGCATATTAGCTTTCAATAAGTTTTATTTTGAAGATGGATTCGCTTACGCTGGATTCTGGATCATGCTCACTTATATCACCGCACAATATTACATTATGCGTGGATTGATTTTGGAAAAGAAATCATAAATTTTGTAGAGACGCGCCATGTGGCGCGTCTCAATATATAAATCCCGCGTCAAAATAATCTCCAAAGGGATTCTCAGCATCCAAAGGCACCATTTACCTGGCCCAAAGCCCCGTTATTCAATCCATGTCATGTAATGATCAACAATGGTCCACTCTTCTTCTTCCAGGCCGAGGACAGCCTCTCCACCCTCGTAAGCTACTCTGAAAAAGACTATTGCGCTGTCTTTTTCCCCATTAAAAGAAATTCTTTCTACCATAGGGTGTGTCTCTAAATGCCATGCTGTTACCCAATGATCATGAATGAATTTCAGATATTCATTCATAAAGACATAGCGATCATAGGCGTCCTCGCTTGAAAAATCAGGAGTGACAATGGTGCTGTCACAGGTGGGAATATAGTTACCGCCCAGGAAACAATGTATTGCGGATTCATACTTCCCAGTCAGGTATAATGTCTTCTTGTCATCATTTACGATAGTGGGCTTGAAGTCATTAATAGAATAGGTGTTTTTTGGTGAATCTCTGAATGCAAAATCATAGGAGATACTGTTTTGTATTACATAATAGTCATTGTTCTCGTATATGTCGTTTCCAAATTCTGAATTACAAATTCTGGCCAGGTCCCAGGGACTGAAAAACTCTTTATAAACATCATAAACAACTTGTAATGAGTCAGGAATGCTTTCGTCAGGACTGTATTCTCTATACCAATCTTTCAATATTGTCTCCAGGCAGGAGACACAGGAAGTGTTAAATGCCTCCATCAATTCATTATAGATCAACAACGCCTCCGCACCCAGGTTACATGTATAACATGTATCGCCAAAACAGCTGTCTATTTTGGGAATGGTATCAATATTCTCAATTGAATCATTTTCCCTTTCAGTGTTTGGATCATTTGTAAATTTCTCACAGGAGAGCATCATCATCATCAGAAGTGATCCTATTATTGTGAGCTTATATTTCATCTCATACTTCATTCTATCTCGCTAATGTAAATTCCATTGTCCGTTCCAATCCAGATATTATTGTCAGGATCTTGTTCAATTGCAAAGATACTCCGGTTTTTGAATGTTTCAATATCTACCATCCATTCTTTTCCGTTGTAAACGTTGCATCCAAAATAATTTATGGAAATGTTTTAATGACAGCTTAGCTCATGAATTCTAGAAGCGGAAATTGACTTTTACCCCGGTACCGTAGTAGCTCCAATCCTCAAAACTAACAAAAACACCCAGGTCCACCATAAACAGAATTTCATTCAGACTGTATCCCAATTGAATGTGGTTATTGATATCGGGAGTATAGAGATAAGCCACTGATATAGACTCATTCCATAGGCGTTCGCTGAACCAGGGTAGTAATTTGATGAGCATGTAGGATGAACGCATTCTGGCATGTGCTTCAATATAATACTGGTTTGTGCTGGCCCTGTAGTAATCAAGCAGCATGAAAGTATTCTGAAACCCAATGATATCGAATAGAATTGGAGATGATTTAAAGTGCTTGAAATCAGCAAAATGCATATTATCAGAACTCGGATAATACCCGCCTTCAATCTGGTAGCTTAAGCTTGAGAGTAATCCAACCTCCATGCTCTGTCTTAAACCACCAGACAATAGCATATAGTCTGCCCATCCACTTGCTTCCAGGGGAAATGCATGCTTGTATGTTAGAAAGAAAGTGGGCCAGTCTGACTTACTATATTGTTTCCTTCCGGCCCTGAGCCGATAGTAATATTCGGGTGTATATTCAAGATTAATGCTTCCTGATAAAAGCTTTGAGTTATTGAAAACAGCATCGTCAACATCATAATTTTCAGGAACATTTTCCGTAAAAGTTTTGCTGTTTCTGAAAAGAATAGACAATGGTGTTGTTGAATAATTCGTTAGCTCCCTTCTTATATCTGCATCCAGTGTTGTAGTCAATACCAACCCGGTTGCAAGGTCCATTCTATGCTCGAGCGAAGCATTGATGGATTCGTACTTTTTACTGTAATTTTCCCTGTAAAAGAGACTGTATGCAGCATTTGTCAGTCTTGGAATACCAGTACCCTCGTTAAAATCAAATGATGTGTAATCCATCCTGAGAGCAATTTTTCCACGTATTTTGGGAGCATATAATATACTGGAATTCCATGTAATGATGGGGGCCATCCGGTTGAACGCCATTCCAGCCCATAATTCAGAACGATAGGTCGTAATTTTGTCTTTTGTTGTGTTGAATCTGAAATGTTGGCCATATACAATTCCGTCTACCGTATTGTATCCGAGCATCTCCAGGTCCAGCAAACCATTATGCTCAAATTTGGTGAGGCGATCGGCTGACTGGTAATTATGTCCGTATAGCAGTTTCCTGAAGGGACTTTTCTTGCTTCGGGCAAACCTCGTAGAATCTTTTGTGATGGTACCACTGCTATATCCCATCACTGAGTCGCGGACAGCCAGCGTAGTTAATTCTTCAGGTGTGAGAAGTATAGGTCTATGCTTGTTCCAAAAAGAGGAATCATTAATCACTGCTCCTTTTTCAATAGTGAACTTTGTTCCTTCGATTTCCAGGTTCTTCTCTTTACCACTTGCATTTTCAGCTTCCTGCTCCATCAGCTTGGTCATCTTAGTCATGTCGCGGTCTGTGAGCTCATTCTTCTGCATGATCTCCAGTATTTTCTCCTGTTCCTCTGATGTTTCCCTTAATATTGGTTCATCTTCTTTAGTTGCAGTTGGCATAAAGTAGGAGCGGGGGAGGTTTGGATTCAGTACAACATTTTTATATTCCAGCGATGAGACATAGGTAACACCCGCTTCAACACCCGCCATTTGCACCGCGGCTTCTAACTTATGACTTACAGGCAGCCAGGCATCCATGATTACGTTAGCATACAATTGCTCCAGGTAAATAATCCCTGCAATAGTGCTTACTTCAAGATCACTTGAATGGAGGCACCACAGGTCTTCAACAATATAAATGAATCCTTTACAAAGCTGTTGGCTTTTTCTTTTTGGAGATACCTTTATCTTATCAATCATGTAGCTGCCTTGCAGAAATGATCCCTCGAAGCTGAATTTATAGTATGAAAATGCATTCCTCGCCAGTGGTGATACAAATGATTCTATCTGTTGCTGGTATAGACTGGCATTGATATAGTCCATAGGATTGACAGACTCAACATAGCCGGGAATAGTATTCTGCGAAGCGATAATCTTCATTTCATATTTATCGGGAGAGGTATGCTTCACCTGGTTCAGGGATTCAAGCATGTATGCCTGTCCCTCTTCTACTTTGATATTATTTACATTGATTCGCTTAGCTATGGCACGTGGCAACTTATCAAAAATTGCAGCACCTTTAATATATATCTCAGCATTGTAGGTTTGTACTTGGTTAAGGTGATAGTTGGCAAGTCCGATGGCTTTTCTCATAACAGCATAGGCAGGATCCTCTCCACTGGCCACTACACGTACTTCGGGAATCATGTAAGTCTGCGGAGGCATAATTATTTGCAGGTCCAGCATCTCCTGGTCCACAGTAATTGTTCGCTCCACCTCGGTATATCCCAGGCTTCTAAAAAAAATGTGGTATTCACCGGCTGGCAAGGGCAGAGAAAACAGTCCCAGCGAATTGCTTGTGGTTCCCCGCGTTAGTTCCTTAATGAAAATGGAGGCGTATGAAATTGAATTTCCATCTATGTCCACCACCTTTCCTTTGATTCCCTGACCATAGAGGCCTGACTGTGAGATAATCAGTAATGCGAGGGCAGAAAAGAAAAGTTTCTTTAGCATCTTTTTCCGGTTAAAATAGAATCTAAAATAAGGAATTCTTTTAAAATCAACGGGAAGAATCAACATTATATTTTAAAACCCGAAGTACTCTTTTGCGTGAAAGTAGCTGGAACAGTCTCTGTCCATTTCATAAATTTTTCCTTGTCGGAGGCGTTTCCAGTACAAAATCTCTCATCAATGCCATTGGCACGCATAGCAAGCCACTTGTAGTGATCGCTATACAAGCACACTTAAGTAAAAAGAACGTGTGCGCACACGAAAATACAATAATCTTTGCGATCCTCATAAGAAATAACTAGTTTTGTCACGCATTAGAATTGTCTAAAAATTTCTAAGATGCAGTAAAACAATCAGATATAATTAATAATCTAGCATCATTGCCAAAAATAAAAATTTCAGATATTGCAAAAATTGCCGGTGTGTCTGCCGGAACAGTCGATAGAGTTATACATAAACGATATGGAGTTTCTGAAAAGACACGAACTCATGTGCAGGAAATTTTATATAAGTTTGATTATCAACCAGATATATTAGCAGGTGTACTGGCCACAAATAAAGCTTACACTTTTCTTGTATGTATGCCGGAGTCCGTGGGCGTACACGAATTCTGGAAGTTTCCTTTGAATGGAGTCAAATCTGCCCTGGCTGAGATCAGCTTGTATGATGTTGATATCGATTACCTCCTGTTCGATCAGCATGACCCGGATGATTTTAGAAAAAAAACGGCGATGCTTGACTTTTCAAAATATGAAGGATTGCTCTTCGCGCCTGTATTCAATGATCTTTCTGTTGAGTTTATAAAAAAATGGGAGAAATATTCTATTCCTTATGTTCTCTTTAACTCTAAAATCGAAGGAATGAGTCCTGCCAGCTTTGTTGGACAGGATGCTTTTCAGAGTGGATTCCTGGCTGGACGGATAATGAGTTATGGATTGGAACGGGATCGCGATATTCTAATACTGAACCTATCACTGCGCAAGGATAATTACAATCATATTATACACAGGGAACGTGGTTTTAGATCTTATTTTGAGGATCATGCTGAGCGGGTAAGGAATATTGTAACACTGGATATAAATGACGGACTCTATGAACATGTGGAAAGCGAATTAAATCTTGCCATGTCGAAATATGAGGTGGCCGGAATTTTTGTTACAAATTCACGGGTACATATAGCTGCAGACTTTTTAGCAAGGAAAGGGGCAATGAATATTCGTTTGCTGGGATATGATTTATTACCTCAAAACATTGATTTTTTGAGCAGGGAGTATATTGATTTTTTGATTTCTCAGAGTCCTGAGGAACAGGCCTATACGGGATTAAAAACACTTTTTAACCTGGTTGTGCTTAAACAGGAAATCCCTGGTGAGATTCTATTGCCTATTGATATATTAACAAAAGAAAATGTTCAGTATTATTTAAAATAGAGGAGATTTATGAATTCACTGGAAGATTTAAAAGGAAAAATTTGTGTCATAACAGGCGGTGGAGGAGTAATTGGTTCATCACTGGCTGAAGGATTGGCGAAAGCCGGAATAATTACCGTTTTACTGGATATTGATGAAGAGGCTGCAAGCTCGGTGGCAAAACAGGTAAGTGAAGAATCTGGAATGGCATCATACGGACTTAAGGTCAATGTGCTCGACAAAGCTTCGCTGCAGGAAGTATATGAGAAAATTGTGAAAGAGATTGGTGAAGCAGACTTCCTTATTAATGGTGTTGGTGGAAATTCCCCGCAGGCCACAACGAAGCTGGAGGAGCTGACAGAAGATAGCCTGGACAATCTGGAGGATTCCTTCTTTGGTCTTGAAATGGAGGGCTTTCAAAAAGTATTTGACCTGAATTTCTATGGAACATTCCTGCCTTCAATGGTATTTACCAGGGAGATGGTGAAAAGGCAAAAGGGAGTGGTTTTAAATATCTCTTCCATGAATGCTTACAAACCCTTAACGAAAATTCCGGCTTATTCAGCTGCAAAATCATCGGTCAATAATTTTACAGAATGGCTTGCCGTGCACTTTGCTAAAGTTGGTGTACGTGTGAATGCCATTGCCCCGGGCTTCTTCCTCACCAATCAAAACAGGTTCTTGCTGGTAGAGGAAAAATCAGGCGAGCTAACTCCCAGGGGAGAGAAAATAATAAACAATACACCCATGGGCATTTTTGGAGAGCCGGGTGATATCACTGGAACAGTGCTTTACCTTCTTTCAGATATGAGTCATTTTATAACCGGAATTTGTATTCCAGTGGACGGTGGCTACAGCGCCTTTGGAGGAGTATAAGGAACATGAAAATAATAATCGACGATAAAATCCCTTTCATAAATGGTGCATTCACCGGCATGGCAGATGTGGTATATTTACCGGGGAAGGAAATAGGACCGGAACATGTGAAGGATGCAGATGCATTGATAATCAGGACAAGGACCAATTGTAACAGGGATCTTCTTGAGGGGTCAAAAGTGCGTTTCATTGCAACAGCAACTATTGGTTACGATCATATTGATACAGAGTATTGCAAAGAGAAGGGAATCGAGTGGACCAATGCCCCGGGATGTAACTCATCATCGGTGGAGCAATATATAGTATCCGTGCTCCTTTACCTGGCTTCCACCTTGAAGTTTAAACTTGAGCAGCAAACTATTGGCATAATCGGAGTAGGAAATGTTGGAAAGAAGGTGAGAAGAGTGAGTGAGGCCCTCGGTTTAAAGGTCCTGTGCAATGATCCTCCCAGGGAACGAATGGAAGGTGGAGAAGGATTTACGGATTTGACGAGCATGTTGAATAGAGCTAATATTGTGACAATGCATGTGCCACTGAGCCGGGAGGGAGAAGATAAAACTTATGAAATGGCTGATGAATCCTTTTTCTCTACTATGAAAAAAGGAGCTATATTCATCAATTCCAGCAGGGGAGAGGTGGTGAATGAAAATGCACTGAAAGAGGTGCTTCGAAAGGGAGAAATTGAAACGGCTGTGCTGGATGTATTTCAGAATGAGCCGGATATTGACCCGGACTTGTTGTCAGGGATTATGCTTGCAACACCTCATATCGCTGGATATTCTGTAGATGGAAAAGTCAATGGTACTGTAATGAGTGTGCTTGCTGTAAGTAAATTTTTCAATCTTGATACAGAAACATGGAAGCCCGCTAATGTGCCTTCACCGGAAAATCCGGTATTATATGCAGATGCAAGTGAGAATGATACACTTAGTTTCCTGGCGGATATATATAAGCAGTGTTACGAAGTGTCAGTGGATGATGAAATGCTTAGAGAAGCACCTGGAACATTTGAACACCTGCGAGGAAGCAACAGGGCAAGAAGAGAAGCATCAGTATACAGTGTAAGATTATATAACGATGACGGCAAATACAGAAAAATATTAGAAGAATTGGGATTCTCAGTTATCGGGGATTCTTGTTTTTGAGTAAAAAGGAAAAAGGAAAAAGTAAAAAGGAAAAAGTAGTGCTTATTCAAACTATCAATAATACATTAACTCATTTTTCAACCTTCGTAGCTTTAGCGAAGAAGGTAACCCATTTTACATTATACCCTTAAACATGAAAGCAGACATCGGACTAATAGGACTAGCAGTAATGGGTGAAAACCTCGTGCTGAACATGGAGAGAAACGGATTTACAGTTGCTGTATATAACAGAACCGTAGAGAAAGTTGAAAAATTTATAAATGGCCGTGGTGCCGGGAAAAACTTTATTGGAACGGCTTCGATAGAGGAGTTTGTACACTCCCTGGAGCGACCAAGGAAGCTTATGTTTCTTGTGAAGGCGGGACAAGCGGTAGATGAATTGATTGAAAAGGTGATTCCTTTCCTTGAAGCGGGTGATATCATTATCGACGGGGGAAACTCTCACTTCCCTGATACAATCAGGAGAACAAAGTATGTTGAGAATAAAGGTCTGCTTTACATTGGTGCCGGAGTGTCAGGAGGAGAAGAAGGAGCTTTGATGGGCCCTTCAATTATGCCGGGAGGTTCTGCAAAGGCATGGCCGGCTGTTAAGGATATTTTCCAGGCCATTTCTGCAAAGGTTGAAGATGGAACACCTTGTTGCGACTGGGTAGGAAATGATGGAGCTGGTCATTTTGTGAAGATGGTGCACAATGGAATAGAATATGGTGATATGCAACTGATCAGTGAGGCCTACTTCCTGATGAAGAATTTGCTTGGAATGAGTGCGGATGAGATGCATGATGTATTCAAGGAGTGGAACGAAGGAGAGCTGGATAGCTACCTGATAGAAATAACAAGAGATATCCTGGCTTATCGTGATGAGCAAGGAGATGTGCTGCTGGAAAAAATATTGGACAAGGCAGGTCAAAAAGGTACTGGTAAATGGACAGGTATAGCAGCCATGGACCTAGGTATTCCTTTGACCTTGATCGGTGAGTCTGTGTTTGCACGCTGCCTCTCAGCGCTGAAGGATGAAAGAGTAGCAGCTTCAAAAATATTAAAAGGTCCGGAAATAAAATTTAATGCAGACAAGGCAGAATTTGTGGAAGCTATCAGGCAGGCGCTGTACGCTTCAAAGATTATCTCCTATGCCCAGGGATATACATTGATGAAGGAAGCAGCTGAAGTGTATAACTGGGATCTGAACTATGGAGAGATCGCCTTAATGTGGCGTGGAGGATGCATCATCCGCTCTGCTTTCCTCGGAGATATTAAAAAGGCCTTTGATGAAAACAATGACCTTCCAAATTTATTGCTGAGTCCATTCTTCAAAGAGAAGGTTGAATCAGCCCAACAAGGTTGGCGCAAAGTGTGTTCTGTTGCTATTGAATTTGGAATTCCGATTCCTACCTTCACTGCAGCCCTGAGCTATTATGATGGTTACCGCAGCGCCAGTCTGCCCGCTAACCTGCTACAGGCCCAACGTGACTATTTCGGAGCCCATACCTATGAGCGTATTGACAGTCCCAGGGGAGAGTGGTTTCATACCAACTGGACAGGCAGGGGGGGGGATACTGCTTCTTCTACGTATGATGTTTAAAGTATATTGGTGAATGGCCAGGTTGCATAAAAAAAGAGGATGTCATTTGATACCCTCTTTTTTCTTTTTTATATTTTATGTTAACCGTTGAATCCGGTTCTCCTGGTGTAGCTTTGCTGGGCATTGATATAGTATGCTTTATACTTAATATAGTGGTTACCCTTTTTAAACTCCCAGTGCACATTCTGTGCTTTATAAATTTTCCCGATACATGCTTCAAAAATCAGTGAATAGTTGATTCCTGTTGCCTCCTCTGCTTCGAGAATATTTTTAAACTCAACGCTTCTGTCTGCGAAATGACCAATCACAGGTAAGGTATATTTCTTACGTGAACGCTTTTTAATGGCTCCTTCATTAAGAATTGCATATTTCCTCGGAGAAGCGTGCTCTTTTTTGTGTGCCATATCGATATGATTTTATCAAATAAGATTAGACAGGAGTAAAAATAAGAAAAATATTTATAATAAAACTACGTGTTATTCACATATTTATTGTTGGAACACACCTGTGAATATTTTTTTAATGTATAAAAAGTTGGGGATATACTCCAGAAAATATATATTTGACCCTTCTGCATAATTATATATGAAGACACTTATCGCTTATTCTACAACGCTGGGTTGCACTGAACAGTGCGCTAGTAGACTCAAAGAAGATCTTGGCCCAGATGTTGATCTTTTTCGAATATCACGAAGAAGAAAGATCAATCTCGATCTTTATCATACCGTGATTATCGGGGGATCAATTCATGAAGGTCTGATCCAGCGCTCGGTACGAAAATTTTGCGAGACATACATTGATAAGTTGTTGAAAATCGAAGTAGGATTATTTATCTGCTGTGTCGATCCGGGAGAAGATGAACAGGAACTTCTGAACCGGGCCTTCCCTGAAAAACTACTCCAACACTCACTGGCCAATGGATATTTTGGAGGAGAGTTAAACTTTAAGAAGATGAACCTGCTCCAGAAAATCATGACCCGTAAAAAAGCCCGCCTCGAAGAAATTCCGGATATTGATTTTAATCGGATTCTGACTTTTGCAGAAAAGCTGCAGCATATAAATACGTAAGAAGTAAAAAGTAAAAAGTAAAAGGTAAAAAGTGAACAGTGTTTAGTACCCGGTGGCAACTAAACTTCAACTTCCCCTTCATACACTTTAACCACGGGGCCACTCAGGAAAAGATTGCTGAAATTTTCACCAACAGGTTTATCAAACTCAACTTCTAAATTTCCCCCTCGCGTGTTCACCTTGATTTTTGTTTCTTTTTTCAATCCGCTGTAATAACTGGCTATGGCAGATGCAGTTACTCCTGTGCCACAGGAGAGGGTCTCATTTTCAACACCCCGTTCATAGGTCCTGACTTTGATCCCGTTTTCGCATAACTCAACAAAATTTACGTTTGTACCCTCACTGAAACGTGATTCATTTCTTATTTTTTTTCCTTCTTGAACAACATCAATATCATCAATGTGTAATCTGAATACAACGAAATGAGGCGAACCGGTATCAAGAAAGAGGCCGTCGGGATACTGCTGAATTCCACTTACATTGTTGAGCTTCAGGCGGATTGTTTTGTCAATAAGCATTGATGCGAAATGCATGCCATCAAGTGCTTCGAAGGCGCATACCTGGTTCGCTACGCCTATTTCATTGGCAAAGGAGGCCAGGCACCTTCCGCCGTTTCCGCACATAGATCCGGGGAAACCGTTTGCATTGTAAAAAAGCATTTTAAAATCTGCGACATCAGATTTCGTGAGGATGATCAGCCCGTCAGCTCCTATTCCCAGGTGCCTCTTACATAATTTTTCAATGATGGATTGGGTCATTAAATTCAAGTCAATCTCTCTTCCATCAATCAAGATGAAATCGTTTCCTGTGCCGTGATATTTAGAAAAATGAACTTTCACTGCGTTCTTTCGTTAAAAAAGGTTAAAGAAACCATAAAATTACAATAAATTTAATTTCTGGTTTGTTTAGCAGGTATATCTTCGTGGAGTGGTTGATAATTTTATTGTATTGACCCATGTGAAGGAACAAAAAAAAAGAAAAGGAATTTATTATGAAAGCTAGAAAAATTATTGGGTTTTTTGCAGGAACATTGCTTACCGCGTTGTTTGCAGTTATTATATATGCAAAATTTGTGCAGCCGGAAGCGAAGATCGTTGAGGTGGATGCAAAACCAGCTGTTTGTTATACGAGTCTTCCCGCTGGAGCGAGTACTTCACCCATGGACTTCACAGGGGCAGCTGAGTCTTCAGTAAATGCTGTTGTACACGTGAAAACAAAAGTATTCAGGGAGATGGAGGCTAATCCACTCTACGAATTCTTTTTTGGTATCGAACCAGATGCTAATGTTGCACCTTTGCTTGGATTTGGTTCAGGTGTAATCATCTCAGATGATGGTTATATTGTCACCAACAACCATGTAATTGATGGTTCAGATGAAATTGAAGTCATCCTGAACGACAAAAGAGAATATTCGGCTACACTCATTGGTAAAGATCCGACTTCGGATCTGGCATTGATAAAAATTAAGGAAAGCAACTTACCTACACTGGGCTTTGGTAATTCGGATGATCTTCGCCTGGGAGAATGGGTGCTGGCTGTTGGGAATCCGTATAATCTGACTTCAACTGTAACTGCAGGTATAATTAGTGCGAAAGCCAGGGATATAAACATTCTTAGAAATGTTCTTTCCATTGAATCATTTATCCAGACCGATGCAGCTGTTAATCCAGGCAATAGTGGTGGTGCACTGGTAAATACCGCTGGTAAACTTGTTGGGATAAATACTGCAATTGCCTCCAGAACAGGTTCATACCAGGGGTATTCGTTTGCTATTCCGGTAAGTATTGTACAAAAAGTGGTGGCAGATCTAATGGAATATGGAGAAGTCCAGAGAGCTATTATTGGAATAACCATACAGGATGTTACTTCTCAGCTACTGGAGGAAAAGAGACTGGATAAAATTGAAGGTGTCTTTGTAAATGGAGTTAGTGAAGATGGCGCAGGTAAGGCAGCAGGGATGAAAGAAGGAGACCTGGTTTTGGCTGTCAATGATGTAAAGGTAAACAGTGTTTCCGAGTTACAGGAACAAGTCAGCAAGTACAGACCAAACGACAAGGTATCTGTTTTGGTAAAAAGGAACGGAAAATTGAAACAATTTGACCTCGTCTTACGTAACCTCAACGGAAATACCGATATTGTAAGAACAGCAGATGTGACCACAATACTTGGAGCAATATTTGAACCGGTCTCAATTACTGCAAAACGTAAACTTGAAATAAAGAGTGGAGTGCGCGTTGCATCCTTAAAATCAGGTAAATTGATGAAAGTTGGAGTTAAAAAAGGATTTATTATCACTTCAATAAACAAAATGCCTGTTAATACTGTTAAAGATATATCGGATATACTGAGAGACGTTGATGGAGGAGTGATGATTGAGGGTGTTTATGGAGATGGATCTAAGACTTATTATGCTTTTGGCTTATAGCACAAAAGATACTTTCAGAACATATTTTGTCGTTATATAAAGGGAGACTTGAAAATAGTCTTCTTTTATTTTAAAATAAAGCTTATTTATATTGACTATAGATAAATAAGGGCTTACATTTGCAGTCTTTTAATTTATATTTAAATCGAGGAGGATAATGAGACAGTTAAAGATCACGAAATCTATTACCAACAGGGAGAGTGCTTCGTTAGACAAGTATTTACAAGAAATTGGTAAGGAGGAATTGATTACTGTTGAGGAAGAAGTAGAATTGGCTCAACGGATTAAAAAAGGAGACCGACTGGCCCTTGAAAAGTTGACAAGAGCAAACCTTAGGTTTGTGGTTTCAGTAGCTAAGCAGTATCAGAACCAGGGATTAAGTTTGCCTGACCTGATCAACGAGGGTAACCTCGGACTGATTAAAGCAGCTGAGAAGTTTGACGAAACAAGGGGCTTTAAGTTTATCTCTTATGCCGTATGGTGGATCCGTCAGTCTATTCTTCAGGCATTGGCTGAACAATCGAGAATTGTGCGTTTACCCCTGAACCAGGTTGGTTCATTGAACAAGATTAACAAAGCATTCTCAAAATTTGAACAGCAGTACGAGCGTACTCCTACACCGGAGGAACTCGCTGAAGCATTAGATTTGCCAAAAGAAAAAGTCTCCGATACACTGCGCGTCTCAGGACGTCATGTATCAGTTGATGCTCCTTTCGTCGATGGTGAGGACAACAGTTTACTGGATGTGCTGGTAAACAATGATTCCCCAACTGCCGACAATGTACTTATTAATGAATCTCTTTCACGAGAAGTGGATCGCTCACTGGCAACACTTACAGAAAGAGAAAGAGATATTATTAAGTTATTTTTCGGTATTGCGACTCAGGAAATGACTCTTGAAGAAATTGGTGAAAAATTTGGACTTACCCGTGAAAGGGTTCGCCAGATCAAAGAAAAGGCCATCAGAAGGCTACGCCACACATCAAGAAGTAAGTTACTGAAGAGCTACCTGGGGTAGAAATTTTACTCAAAGAATTGATTCAAGGCCATCGGTTTTCCGATGGCCTTGTTTGTTTTAATCCGTATCGAGTTCGTCGAGTTTTTCCTGGTAGGCATACATCTCATCCCTGAATCGTGCTGCTTCGATGAAGTCTAGCTCCTTCGCGGCTTTCTCCATCTTCTTCTTTGCATTCGAAATCGCTTTTTCGAGACCGTCCGGACTCATGTATTTGACAACAGGATCGGCTGCAATATCTGCTTTGGCCTGACCGGCATATACACCCGGCCTGTCGATAAGATCTTTTCGCTGATCAAAAAGTGAAAACCTTGCTTTGATGATCTGTTGCGGTGTGATGTTATTTTCTTCGTTGTATTTGAGCTGCTTCTCTCTTCTGCGATTGGTTTCTTCAATGGTTTTCTGCATCGAATTTGTGATTCTGTCTGCATACATCATCACTTTTCCGCTCAGGTGCCTCGCTGCCCTCCCTGCCGTCTGGGTAAGCGATCTTGCCGAGCGCAGAAATCCCTCCTTATCTGCATCGAGTATTGCCACCAGCGAAACTTCCGGCAGATCAAGTCCTTCTCTCAACAGGTTCACACCCACCAATACATCGAAAGTTCCCTTTCTTAAGCCATCCAGAATTTCAACCCTTTCCAGGGTAGGAACATCAGAATGTATGTATCTGGTCTTGATATTTAATTTGATAAGATAGTTCGATAGTTCTTCGGCCATTCTTTTCGTAAGCGTGGTAACCAGGATCCTCTCTTTCTTGTCAATTCTCTGGTTAATCTCACCCACCAGGTGGTCTATCTGGTTCAAGCTTGGCTTAACCTCAATTATCGGATCCAACAATCCGGTGGGCCTGATCACCTGCTCCACAAATATCCCTCCGCACTTTTCCAATTCATAATCTGCAGGCGTGGCAGAGACATACAATGTTCTTCCGATAATCTCTTCGAATTCATTATATTTCAATGGCCTGTTGTCTATAGCAGCGGGGAGACGGAATCCGTACTCCACAAGATTTTTCTTCCTTGAATTATCTCCCCCGAACATGGCATGGACCTGCGGAATGGTAACGTGACTTTCGTCTATCACAGTGATGAAGTCCTTGGGAAAATAGTCCAGTAAACAAAAGGGCCTCGTGCCAGCAGTTCGTCCATCAAAATAGCGCGAGTAATTTTCGATACCCGGACAATGACCCAGTTCACGAATCATCTCCAGGTCATATTCAACTCTTTCTTCAATGCGTTGTGCTTCAATGAATTTACCGTTCTGCTTAAAAAACTCTTTCTGCTTCATCATGTCATCCTGGATTTCCCGGATCGCCTGCTGAACGCGTTTTTTTGATGTAATAAATATGTTTGCCGGGAAGATGGTAATTTCCTCATAAGTCTGCAAGACATGGCTGTTGATCGGGTCGATCGATTTTATTGACTCTATCTCATCTCCCCAGAACTCGATGCGTATGCCTTCATCCCGATAGGCAAGGTAAACATCTACTGTATCTCCCCTTACACGAAATGTACCTGGTTTAAAATCTATTTCATTTCTTGAATAGAGACTGTCAACCAGGCGGCGAAGAAATACATTACGGCTGATGGTCTCATTTTGCTTTATAATGATCTTCGTGCTGTGAAAATCCTCCGGATTACCAATGCCATACAAGCACGATACAGAAGAGATTACAATGACGTCGCTTCTGCCGGAAAGCAGGGAAGAGGTGGTGCTTAAGCGCAACTTCTCAATCTCATCATTTATAGAAAGGTCTTTTTCAATATAGGTGTCCGTTACAGGCATGTAGGCCTCTGGTTGATAGTAGTCATAGTAGGAAACAAAATACTCCACCGCGTTGTCTGGAAAAAATTGTTTAAACTCACTGTATAGCTGCGCAGCCAGTGTTTTATTGTGACTAAGGACCAGTGTGGGTTTATTAATTTTTTCAATCACATTTGCAACGGTAAATGTCTTCCCCGATCCGGTTACACCCAGGAGCGTTTGAAATTTTTCACCCAGTGCATAGCCCTCTAATATTTGTTTGATGGCATCAGGTTGATCGCCTGTGGGTTTATAATCGGATATTAATTTGAAATCCATTTTACCAGCTAAAATTCACATAAATGGGCAGGTGGTCGCTAATTCCCCCGTAATAATTATCTCCCCCGTAGGTCCTGTTAGGTACTTTTGATCCATCCTTTTCATTGTGAAATAGCATCCATTCTTCTTTTAGAATTTTTCCGGATTCGTAAGTTGTGCTGAGCCCTTTTGACTGATTGATCAAGCTATATGAAACTATGATCTGATCGAGCATGCTCCATTCTCCCTTGTAATTATGACTTCCAATATTACCCATGTTATGAACGTCGTAGAATAAGTTGTAAGAATCCGTTATCCATGGATTTTTTCTCTTGTTCCCTGCATGAAGAATGTCTGTTAAACTCCTGTTGGTTGGTTCATCATTGAAGTCACCCATGATGATATACCTTGGATTCTGCTCTCTCGACATTAATTTATCAAGCTGCCGGCGCAGCGCAATGGCTGCATAGACGCGAAGGGATTCTGTCTTAGCAACACCACCTCCCCTGGATTTCCAGTGATTTACAAAAATATGTATGGGATCTCCATCAGGTGCATCACCAATAACATGCAAGATTCCTCTCAAAATATATTCTTTGCCTGATAAATCTTTTACAGGGATTAATTCGTGTGACTTATACTTGAATTGCTCTTCCTGGTATATTAATCCACAATCTATGCCTCGCGGATCATCTCCTTCAAAAACAAGCGCTTTATAATTCTTTCTGGCCAGGCCCCTGGTCATGCAAAGATCCCGCAAGACTTTCTCATTCTCTACCTCTGCAAAACCAATAACTGCAGGTGTTTCCTTCCCGGGAAGGGATAAGATAACACGAGAGATATCAGTCAGTTTTTTTTCATATTTGGTGTAATCCCATGCTTTTTTTCCACCAGGGGTGAACTCTTCATCAGCAAAGTCAGGAGCATCAATAGTGTCAAAAAGATTTTCAACATTATAGAACATGGCTGTAAAGCTGTTCTCTTTCTTTTGGGCAGATAGGCTGCTTGTAATTGTAAGCAATGCAAGACAAATAATTACTGGATATCTCATGGTCGTTTTCTTTTTGATAAAACAAAAATACCTATATAAATATTATTATTGACTAACTTAAAAAAAGAAATTATCTTTAGGTGCAGGAACTTACTTTTTCTACAAAAGAATTTTTATACGATCTATCCTTTAATTATGGGCCAGAAACTAGATGAATTATTAAAACGTATTCAAAAACTGGTTAAACAGAACCAGGAAGTTATTGATCATAACGAGAAATTGCAAACCTCTTTGGATGAGCTGCATGAGGCGAATGAACTGTTGAAGCAAAAGTTAAAAAGCAAAAATTTGACTGAAGGGGATGCAGGAAACGGTCTGGCTACGAAGAAGTTCAAAATGGCGACAGTGCTTTTCGCCAATATTGATGGATTTTATAAGCTTACAGGTGATTCAGATTCCCAGCAACTTATGGATCAGTTGGATGAGGTTTTAAGGGAATTTGATGGCATACTCAAGAAATACAAGATTCATAAAATTAAAACTATTGGCGACACATATATGGCCGCCGGTGGTATCCCTGAGAAAAACATTACTAACCCCATAGAAGTTGTATTGGCGGCCTTGGAAATGAATGCCTACCTGGAAGAATTGTCAGATAAGCTCGGAGAGCAAGTATGGCATATGAACCTGGGTATTCATACCGGTCCTGTTAGCGCAAATATTACAGGCAAGAAGAAAATATCTTATGATATCAAGGGAGATACTGTCAATATCGCACATCGTGTGCAGGGAGTAGGGCATAAGGGTAAGATACTGATCTCTGTAATGACTTACGAACTCGTGAAAGAATTCTTTATTTGCGAATACTATGGCAAGTTGCCGGTAAAATACAAAGGTGATTTGGAAATGTTCGAGGTACAGGGAATTCGTCCTGAATTCTCAATCAATGGAGATGGAGTATTGCCCAATGACAGCTTTGGCACCAAGTTCAAACTTATTCAATTTACAGATTTACAGGAGATAATATTGGATAAGTTGGAGAAAGAGTTGCCTGACTATCTTTATTATCATAATGTGAAACATACCGTTGATGTGGTTACAGAGGTTGAATTGATTGGTTGGGCGGAAGGTATTGATGATGAGGAGATCCTCGTTCTCAAAACTGCAGGACTGTTCCATGATGCCGGACATACAATTGATTACGATGAGCATGAGCACTATGGCACGGTCATGGTCAGGGAGATGTTACCAAAATATGGATATACTGAAGAGCAGATTGATAAAATATGTATCGTTATAATGGCTACAAAAATGCCTCCACAGCCAAAAACGCTGTTGGAAAAGATTATTTGCGACGCTGATCTCGACTACCTGGGCCGCAGCGATATGATACCTGTTTCCAATACACTGTATAAAGAATTAAAGGAGCAAAATAAAATCGGGACACTTAACGATTGGAACAAGATCCAGGTCAAATTTATTTCAGGTCATTCTTACTTCACAAAAACTGCCCAGAGCTTGAGAGAAGTAAACAAGCAAAAGCAAATTGAAAGAATCAAAGAATTAATCGATGAGTAGATATCGGTCGGTCATTATTCCCTGGATATATTGGTGCTATTTTAATATATTTAGTCAAATTTAGTTTTCAAATAAAAAAGAAAAATATGAAAAAGAATATAAAGTATTTTCTATTTACTGCCATGATTGTGTTTATGACAGCATGTCCCTTTGAAGCCCCTTTCCCTATTGATGAGCCCAGTGTAAAGTATTCACCTGCAATGATTGGTAAATGGATCGAGGAGTCTGAGCTGGAAAGTGAGACACCGCCATATTACATGATTTCAGATATAGATAGTTATTCTTTTACAGTTGAGGAGTACACCTATGATACTGATGAGGAAACCTATACAACAGAGGAGTATACAGCACACCTGTCTGAGGTTGGGGATTACAAGTTTATCAATATCTATGATTACACCATGGAATCATGGTATTTCTATCGGCTCGACTGGGATGATCCAGATCAATTCTCGCTTTATGCCGTAACTGAATATATTGACGAGAGCTTTGACTCCAGTGAGGAGATGAAGATTTTTTTCGAAAAGTATTGTGAGCTGAGCTTCTTTTACCAGGGAGCAGAGACCTATATGAGGGTTGAATAAGCTTGATAGTATAATAGATAAAAATAGATTTTCACTCTCTCATCCTCTTTCGGAACAGTTTGGTCGAAGCAATAAAGATGATCAACAGTGCTCCACCTGTACCATGATTTGCGAACAGAAAGGTCCTATAGACTCCAATCCATTTATCAGTATGCCACGCAATAAAAAAGACGACTGAATTATACCAGTCGTCTATTATATAAAATCATAAGTTGGACTTATTTACGAAATATAATCGATAAAGTTAAAATTCAGTTTTAACCTTCCGTCCATGATTTCACCAACTTCCAGTAGTTCTGGATCATCAAATTCAAAATACCAATTTACAATAACTCTATCTTCACTATTTGGAATATCTTTCAGAAGTTTTAAAATATCAAATATTGCCTGAATTGAGGATGTGTCAATATATTCGAATTTCAGTGAAACTTCAGTTTTCTCAGCGGGATTTTTAACATATTCAGTAACCCAATCATAAACAGGTTGAAAGAATTTTTTTGGATTCGGTAAAAGCGAATTGCCGCTCATACTGATATTTCCCTCCACACACTTAATATCCAGTGTTTTCTTTTGTGGTTCAAATCTTAATTCTTCCATTCACATCTTACTTCTAAATATAATTTTCACAAATGAAATTAGTATAATTCTTTGACCTAACCCTATATTTTCATTGAAACTTTACCTCAAATCAATTTTATAATAAAATAGAATGTCCTTAAGCTTAGATTTTAGATTGGTGTCGGCAAGGATGCTGTCATCACTATTATGGTCAATATCCCATAGTATAGAATTGATTTGATTCCAATTTGACTTTGGTATTTTCAGAAGCGCAGTAAGAAGCTTCGATGCATTTTCATAATAATCACCCTTTATATTTTTCTTAAGCGCATCAAGGGTGCCTAGTTTCTGAAATATAAGTAATACCATCTCGAGGGCATTAATTTTGTACGGGATCACCTTATTTTCACTCGAAGGGTTGTATATTTCAATTTGATCCTGGAGATATTCCATTAATTTAATACGGAAAGTTAACTCAATCATTTCCTTATATATATTGAAACTCCTAAAAAAGTTCGAAGCTCCGCCTGTCTTGTGAAAGTAGTTGTATATTTCCTGAAGTGAAAAGTACTGAATAATGATATTCTCCCAATTCTCAGATTTTCTATCTGATATTATATCAGATTTTGATTCTAAAAATATAGAGGTGCTGGAATAATTAGTAGCTAAATGGATTTTTTGCAATTCAGAATTATTCTCATTTCCATGCAAGAATAATTCGATATCGCTAATTTTGTTGATTGCTTTACCTCTTGCAGCTCCTTCAACAAGGAATTCGAATTCACTAATCATTATCCTGATCTTTTTCAGGTTGGGAACGAAAAATGTTGAGTTAGTTACAGAATCAGTTCTCTCAAGAATTATTCCCTCTTCAACACAGATTTGCTCCAGCTCATTTTTTGATAATTTCTCCTTTTTCATAATGCCTTCTATTAAGATTATTGATATAATCTTCTTACAGAGAATAAAATTATAGAAAAATAATACTTAAAAAGTTATAGTCTTGGTCCACTTATAAACAATACGTAATTCTAATCGAGATAGTTACAAATATTTTGTAATTATTTTGAATATGGGACAAATTACTGTGTATCATTAGGTCCAAATTCGTAAAAATCGAATTCAACTTCAAGTCGTCCCTGCATGATCTCGCCCAGTTCCAGCATTTCTATGTCACCATATGCGTAGTACCAGTTGATCATCAGGATCATGTCCGTTTTTTTAATTTTTTCCAGCATTTTAAATATTTGGAAAAGAATTATAGAAGATGGGGAATCAATATATTCCAATTTAATGGTAACGACTGTTATTTCTGCCGGACTGCCAAGGTATTTTTTTACCCATGATATAACTGGATCATAAAACACTTTTGGGTCATTTATAATAGAGCGTCCGTGGAACAATAATATTCCATTTGATAGATCAATCCCAGGGGATTTGTCCTTCGGCTCAATTATCAGATCGTTCATTTCCCAGATTAGAGTTGCGTTTCCTTCATTTTAAAATTACGCATCATTACTGTTTGAAATACTATCACATCCCCGCTATTGTGACAAATGAGTCATTTATGTTGATGAAAAACCATAATTGCAGGAGCAATGCCTTTACTGTTAAAAAGCCATTTATGTAAGATTTTCCGTTCTTGATGCGGTTTTATAAATCGTTTAGTCATGATAGAACTTCTTTAGTCAAATTTGATAATCTATTAAGGGATAATATAGCTTGAAATTCCAATAAATTTCTGAAATTTAGTAAGCAAATAAATAGGCGATACTTACGTCATATGATCAATACTTACAGCAAATTAAGAGATTATCGAATTAATAATAAAGGCAGAGCCAAGTTCGTTATTGACGTTTTTGAGCTTTTATTGGCGTCTTTGTCTTTCCCTCTAGCTATTATTTTTACCAAGAAACTATTTGTCGCTGACCTGGAAGTTACAAATTTCCAGGGAATGCTGTTTTTTGTAATTGTTATGATTTCCTGGTTTGTCTTATCACGGGTATCAGCAATGGCGAAAATTCCACGTACTCAGCGATACCGGACTCTTGCTTTCCAGTTAAGCCGGGTTACATTTATTACCTTTCTTGGACTTACTGCATTTAAATTCATTTTTGGATTGACTTCGATACCAGTCATTTTAATTTTTACGTATGTAACTATCATGTTTGTTCTGAATGGCTCATTCAGGATTCTCGCCTTTAGTGGACTTAAGAAATATCGTAGGTGGGGAGGTAGCCTGCATCATGTTTTGGTTGTTGCTGATGGTTTTTCAGATGGGGTAATTGATCAATTGATGAAGCAGACAGAGTGGGGATTTAAGATCACGGCCTTAATGACGAGTTCAAAAATGATCAAGGCAAAATTTGGTGATCGAATAAAGATCTATTCAGAGACAGAAAATTTGAAATCGATACTGGACAATAGGGTTATTGACGAAGTGATCTATTGTAAAAAACGAATAAATGAAGATACGGCAAAGGCAATTGCAGCTATTTGTAATGAGACTGGTGTAATATTCCGCTTACAGTCATCAGTATCTCCGCTTGATCCTGTTGATTTTCAGCTTAAGACTTTTAACAGTCCTAAAGAGTTGACTTTAATTGATGCACCATCGAACAGTCTTTCGCTGTTGTTGAAAAGTATGGCTGACATATATTTTACTTTGTTAGCTTTAATTTTTGCATCTCCTGTTTTTCTTTTATTGGCAATTCTTATCAGAATTGATTCAAAAGGCCCTGTATTCTTTAAACAGGAGCGAATTGGTCTGAGAGGAAGAAAATTTAAGCTGTATAAGTTCCGAACCATGATTGTTGATGCTGAAAAACAATTGGCTAAGCTTCAGGCAAAAAATGAAGCAGATGGGCCCGTTTTTAAAATTAAGCATGATCCGCGGATTACACGAGTAGGTAGAATTTTGCGTAAAACTGGATTTGATGAATTACCACAGCTTATCAACGTTGTTAAAGGGGAGATGTCTCTTATTGGACCTCGCCCACCACTGGAGAATGAAGTTAAAAAATATAAAAGATGGCAACTTAAGCGTCTTTCCGTAAAGCCTGGTATTACATGCACCTGGCAAGTTGTTCCTGAGCGTCATGATGTCTCTTTTGAAGAATGGATGGAGTTAGATATGGGGTATATAAAGAATTGGAGTCTTTCTAAGGATATTGGATTGTTTTTTAAGACGGTGAGGGCGTTGATGGCAATGGGGGGGCATTGATATGAAAATTAGTAGACGATGAATTTGATTTCGATATGATGATATAAAAAATAAATAAAAGAAGAATATAAATTTTAAACTAAAAATTATGAAAGCTATGAAGGTTATTAAGTTTATGTTCATTGCAATTTTTGCAATGTTACTATCTGTATCCTGCGAAAAAGAAGAGGTTTTTGAAGATATAGTTTATGAGGATATTCTCAAAGCAAAACCAATTAGGTATGTATCTAATTTTGTTAGTGACATACCAACAGATGTCAGTAACTTAACTGATTATATACTCATTGCTGGTAAGACAGAGGATGTTGGAACAGTTTCAATTGGAAGTAATGCAACTCATATTTATGTGAAAATAGATGTTGGGGCCGAATATCAGATTGCCGAAACCCATGTTTTCCTTGGTGAGCTGGCAAATATTCCAGTAAATAAAAAAGGAAATCCGGTAATAGGACATTATCCCTACAAGTATTCTGATGATCCCGCTGTTTCAGTTGTGATTCATGAAATACCTAAAACAGAAATTGATGGTGTTATTGAAATTGCAGCAGTTCATGCAGTTGTTATTAATGAAGAAGGTACTTACAGAGAGACTGCCTGGGGGGCGCCATGTGAGTATGAAGGAACAGTTGTTTTTGCCATGAAAACATCTCTTGCTTCAATAACAGGGGGTTACAATTATGGAGTTTCTCAAGGAGAAATAGTTTCTCCGGAATGTACTGCAAGTTGGACCAGATATTTTGGATATCAAACTGTAGATTTGTCAACCTTTTTGCATGAAACGTTTGAGCTTGTGCATGTTTGGCAAAATAGAGTTATTGGAGAAGTTGAAGTTGTATTCATAAATGGTGTTCTGTCTTTCACAATTACAAGTACTGAAAGTGAGGGTGTTGCATTTTCATATCTATTTGTTGGTGAAGATGCAAGTGAAATTCCAATGTATGATAATGGATGTCCTGCTTACTCGACATTATTTCCATACAGTAATATTGAAGCAGGAGCAATGCATTATTATGAAGTGAGTGTTGGTGAACCTGTAGTTGGAGGCACAGTCGAGTCAGCAACAAGATGGACATATTATATTGATGGCTTGATCTTGTGATATAAATAGAACTTACTAAAATATTTCTACAGAGAAGAAAGAGGCTGTTTCATGCAATTGAAACAGCCTCTTTCTTTTATTAAACGAAATCCTATACTCATATTTTTCATATCATGTATGATAGCTGACAGTATTATTTCGCTTTGAAATGCATTGTTTATACTGGCTTGCCTTATTCCAAATGAAGTGAGTGTTTACGTTTGAGAAAAGTCTAGACTATAATAAAACTACATTGTTAAAATCCTGTTAATTATTGAGAGCTAAATTAGAATAATTTATATTATTAGGGATTTTGCTAGCATTGCATGTATATTTGCAATAACATGATAATCATGTAGATTATGAAAATTAGAAGTGTATTTTATTTTTTGATCTTGATACCTGTACTGTTAAACGGGCAATCAATCGTGGCTGATCGTACAGTCGTAGATGATTATGACATTATTCCGCAACAATATATTGACTCTGTCAAAAAGATGTGGGTGACATTACCTGGAGAATCTCATTCTTTGGGATATCGCAAGGGTTTGCAGTTTCTGGAAATTCTTGATACTCGTTTTCAAGCATCAATTAAGGAAAGTGGCACGCCAGAAGGTTTCACAGATTCAAATCTCCGGTTTAGCCGTGCTACATGGGGAGATGTTACAATTTCTTCAGGGTGGATGTACAATTATGGAGAGGAGGACTGGTATACGAGCGAGTTGGCGGTTGAGCGCACTAAAGCAGGACTCTTGAATGCTAATTCAAATGGTTTTACATTAGACGCTACAGGTTTTGGTTGGTGCTGGGATATGAGTTGGATAAATAGTCCTGGGGGAACTATAGATCCAATTTATAATGTAAGATGGGGAGGGTCCAGTAATGGTGGCCTGGATGGTAATCAACGGTGGGGTTTAGATAGCGGAGATAGTATTCTGACTGGCAATAGGGTAAATATGGATACTTACATTAATGCAACCGAAGAGTACATTTCATATTGCGAATTAAACAATTTCAGAACTAAGGTATTTTTTACTACAGGTCCGGTTGATGAAAATGCATTTAACATTGGAGAATCAGGATATCAGCGATATCTCAAGACAAATTATATCCGAGAGTATATGAACTCAAGAGGAGTTGGGTTTCTGTTCGACTATTCGGATATTTTAAGTTGGAATGACGCAGGAGAAAAACACACCATAAAATGGACTGATTATGGAGGAGTTGAGCAAGAATTTGAATTTATACATCCTGATAATATGATCGATTTGAATGGATCATATATTGAAGATGGAGATCATATTGGGCAAATCGGTACCATTCGTTTAGCCAAAGCAATGTGGTGGATGCTTGCCCGAATGGCAGGATGGAATGGATTGCCAGAAGGTTCTGATAATGAAGCTCCTTCTGCGCCAGGGAATCTTGCTGCCAAGGTAGTGAATGATTCTATTGTTTTACTCTCTTGGTCAAGTTCTACTGATAATATTGATGTATTTAATTATTCAATTTTACGGGATGGCACTGAGATTGGATTATCAATTGATACTACATATATAGACAATACGCTGGACGGAAGCATCACTTACAACTATTCTATATCTGCTTTTGATGAGGCAGGTAATGAAAGTCCATCCTCTGCATCTATTTCGGTAAATACTTTCGATACTTTAGGGCTGGCACAGCTCAGGTGTGATTTCCTTCCGGGTTTTAACTGGTTTTCATTTAATATAGTCAGTCAGGATTCATCTGTAGACTTCTTATTGTCAAATATTCGTAATCATGGAGACTATGTCAAAACCCAAATACAATCTACAACATATTATGAAGGTTTCGGATGGTTTGGTACTTTAAATCAGATGGATCCAAAAGATTTATTTATGTTAAAAGTAGCAGAAGCATGTACTGTCGGCTTTTTAGGAAATCCAATTGATGTTTCCACCACTCCAATCAATGTATATTCAGGTTGGAATTGGATCGGTTATCTTCCCCAACACTCCATTCCCATCTCAGAAGCCTTTGATTCATTTAGTTTTACTGAAATGGATTACATTAAGGATCAGACTACTACAGCAACCTATTATAATTCTTCCGGTTGGTTTGGGTCACTCAAAGAATTGATACCGGGGCATGGCTACATGTTGAAATTGGCAAGTTCAGGTTCGTTGAGATATTCTGAAGGAAGTGGTAAGAAATCGTTGAGAAACAAGAGTGCTTCAATGCTCAAAGGTTCAACTGAGGCACAGTTTTCGCCATATTATTATGAATTTAATGCTTCACTTTCAGCCTCAATGGCTAGCAATAACTTATTAAATATGTCAGTTGATGATATGCTTTATGCATTTGCTGGGGATCAATGTTGTGGAGTGCAGCAGGCTATGTATTTTGTGCCGGAGAATAGCTTTATTTTTCCTTTAATGATATATAGCAATGAAGTGGATGGAGAGCTTATCACTTTTAAGTATTATCATGCTGCAACTGATATATTATATACTTGTGAAGAGTCACTTAAATTTCAAAGTGATACTGTTATTGCCGATGCTATAGAACCCATGATGCTTCATTTGACATCTACATCAAACAACTTGCAGCAATTCAAAAAGGAGAATTCTCTATCAGTCTTTCCGAGTCCTTTTAATAGAGAGTTAAATATTTCATTCTTTATTGAAGAACAAACGCACGTAGAACTTGGGATTTCTGATATTACAGGAAGAGTAGTAAATATCATAAAAACTGGGGTTTATACCACTGGTAATTATTCGAGTAGTTGGGATTCAAGCAGCAGTTTGCCGGGAATCTATATAGTGAAATTAAGTACAAATAATGGTGTTATAATAAATAGAGTTGTTAAGCATTTTCATAGATAGCTTTAGGTCTGTGAGCATTTGACTAAAGTCCTTTATTTGCTTATTAACAAATAGATAACGTGTATGAATGTATTCCTTAAGATCTTTTTCTAAAAATTGAGTTTCCACGAATTTTAACAGTAAAAATTACTAATATATCTAAATATTCAATTTGACTATCAGAATACCGATATTTAGGATTGATTATAAATATTATTAATTAATTTAGTTTTTTTATAAATCAATTATTAATTAGCTTCCATTATAAAATGAGCATAGAGGAGATTAAAAAGGGAGTGTTTCAGTATGTATATGATAATTCCTATTCTAGCAAGGAAAACATTACTGATGATGTCTTAATATTTAAAAATGGTTTCTTGGATTCAATGGGATTAGTAATGCTTATAACCTTCTTAGAGGATGAGTTTAGAATTGAAACAAGTGATGCTGATATGGTTGAGGAAAATTTTGAATCAATCAACGCTATTTCGGAATTTGTACTCAAAAAATTATCTTAACAAATAATGTGTGGCATTGCCGGAATCTATAATAATGATGGATTAAAGAGTAATCCGAAAAACTTGTTACATAGAATGCTTGCGCGCATTCAGCACCGTGGGCCTGATGAAAGTGGTATCTACATTAATGATCAGGTCTCCTTAGGGAGTGTCCGTTTAAGTATAATTGATATTCAAAATGGACAACAACCACTGTCATCAAGTGATAAAAGGTATTGGATTACTTTTAATGGGGAGATTTTCAACTATATTGAATTACGAAAGGAATTAAAGCAGCTTGGACAGTCCTTCAAGACAGACAGTG
>Ga0307990_1000690_pt1 | contig 29198 bp, 23 predicted proteins | sample EllFjometagen129_FD_203168 | JGI IMG/M metagenome (GOLD analysis project Ga0307990, IMG submission 203168) | Marine microbial communities from Ellis Fjord, Antarctic Ocean - #129 | ecosystem: Environmental > Aquatic > Marine > Unclassified | place: Southern Ocean | collected 2014-10-08
ATGTGTTACGTCCTGATCTTTCCGATGAAGATCGTACGAAGAAGGTGGAACGTATTCACGGCCTGATCACCGATAACGGGGGGCAGGTGGACAAGGTGGATGATTGGGGAAAGAGAGTGCTTGCGTATGAGATCAAACACTATACAGATGCCTATTACGGGCTTACTCTGTTCCAGATGCCTCCGCAGGCGGTCAACCCAATCTGTGAGCGGTTGAATATTGATGAGGAGATTCTCCGTTATCAGGTTGTCGCTACAAGCAAGTAGGGAGATGTAGGGATGTCGGCAAGCCTCAACAAGGTAATCATGATTGGTAATCTTACCGCAGATCCGGAGTTGCAGTACACTTCCGGTGGTACAGCACGTACGAAGTTTGCTATCGCGATTAACCGACAGTACAAAGATAAGTCCGGCCAGCTGCAGGAAGATGTGACATTTGTCCCGATTGTTGCGTGGGGTTCGCAGGCAGAGAACTGCGCTAATTACCTGAGCAAGGGACGATCAGTTGCCATAGAGGGCAGACTACGTATCAGCAGCTTTGAGACCCAAGATGGCGAGAAGAAGAAGATGGTCGAGGTGGTCGCACAGAACGTTCAATTCCTTGGAGGCGCTCGAACATCGGACGGTGCCGGCACCATTCCTGCCAAAGACGAGAGACCAGCTAGTGGAAATGAGGAGGTTCCTTTCTAAGTTATGTTTTACAAACGAAAGCAAGTATGCCGAGTCTGTGAGCGAAATATCGTTCTCGACTACAAGAAACCAGAAGAGCTAAAGCAGTACATGAACCGTTTGGGAAAGATTCTTCCTAAGCGAGCAACCCGCCTGTGCACAAAGCATCAGCGTCAGGTGGCACTTGAGATCAATCGTGCACGCAAGTTAGCGTTGCTGCCTTATGTCGGTGAGGCAAAGATGATTACCGATGCGCGTCCACGAAAGAGGAGATAGTCGCGGCCGACAGGATCACTAAGTGGCTTCTGGGGCAAGACTTCTCGAATGACAGACCCTCCCACGCGAAATCGGGAGGGGCTTTTCTCGGCTATAGGGGAGTGGATCTTTCTTGCTTGCTTCAGGGCAGGGCTTGTTCAGGATCTTACGAGAGTTGCTTGAAGCTCAAGAAGGTTGTCGACAGCATTCTGGCCTCTGGAGCGCTCTTTCCGCAGTTGATCCCAGATGTCACGCCGGGGGCTCGTTGAGGGTGGGGCTGGTCTCTCCAGTGTCCTCTTTTCCGCCGTTGCGCGATTGACAGAGAGTGCAGAGTGGCTCGTCGCTGACTGCTCGTGTGAGGATGGTTGTCCAGCGTGTATCTACTGCCCCAACTGCGGGAGCCAGAACAGGCCGCTCGACAAGGGCGCGACTATCGAAATTCTTCGCTTCATCGCGGTAAGACTTGCTAGAATGAAATCATGTCCAGAACTGTAGCGGTAATTATGCACGCCCCACTCGGGCGTAGCCCGGGAGAGGCGCTGGTAGAGGGAGCACGGGCGGCATCATCGATCGATCTTGCAAGCCTGTTACATGCGACCGGAATCGAAAAGATCATCCTCGTCACCGAAGACGTTTCCCTTGCAGAAGAGATGCGAAAATGCGGTGCGTTCGTGGTCATCGAGCGCGGGCCATCCCCGTTTCATTTTGGGCACGTGCTGAAGGAGATCATCCCTAAGCATGAGATAGGTGGCCTCCTCTACTTCGGGAGCGGGTGCGGAGGCCTCCTCGATATCGAACGTGTGCGAGCCCTCGTTCGCTTCTCAGAGCGCGAAGAGGGATGTGCCCTGTTCAACAATTTCTATAGCTGTGACTACGCAGCAGTAGCGGGGGCACAGGATCTACTCTCAGTCGAACTTCCAGCGATCGATAACTCGCTTGGCCTTGCCGTTGCCGATGCCGGGATCGATTGCTTTGCACTTCCGCGTGAGCTTGAGACGCAGTACGACATTGACACACCTACCGACGTCCTCCTCCTCGCCGCTACCGGTATGGGAGGCGAGAAGATGCGGCGGTTCACGCGCGCTCTTACGAACCAACATCGAGGCACTTCCGGAATCCTCCCGCTTCTACGTAAGCGCCACGCGCAGATAACGATCATCGGACGAGTGAACCCGGTTACCTGGGCTCACTTTGAGCAGGAAGTTGCATGTCGCACAAGCGTTCTCAGTGAGGGAAGGGGAATGCGCAGCTACCCCTCTAAAAGAAGGATCTTGATAAGCAATCTACGGGAAAGGGGAACAGGTTACTTTTTCAGGCGGCTAGAGGAGGCCTGCGACGGCGCGATCATCGACACGCGTCCCCTCCTCGCGCAAGGAAGGGTTCTTACGCCTGCGAGCGACCGCTTCGCAAGTGACCTATTCGATCATCGGGTGATTGCCGATCCGCTCTGGCGTGAGTTCACCCTCGCCGCATCCGAGGCGAAGATCCCCATCGTCTTGGGTGGGCATTCGTTGGTAAGTGGGGGCTTGTACCTTCTCGCACAGGCGGGTTGGAAAGATCACGATCTTCGGCGTAGACTTCACCCCGATACGATCGACTGGCAAAAGGAGCAAACATGAACGATACGAGTCACCTGACACATCTCCTGCAGAGCGACCCTCAGACCGCAGCGCTGATAAGTGCTGAGCAGCGCCGCCAGCGCGAGAAGATCATCCTCATCCCATCTGAAAGCCTCACTCCACCGGAGGTCCGCGAGGCTCTCGGTTCGGTGTTCACAAGTGTCTATGCGGAGGGCTACCCACGCCCCGCGATGCGTAAGACCTCTCCAGATGAGCTGGCGGACCTTGACACGCAACTTGCCGCGCACCGCCGCTACGCCGATTGGCGCTTCTACAAGGGGACGGAGATGGCAGATCTGGTGGAGTCGCTCGCTGGACGCCGCGCCGCGGAGTGCTTCGCTACGCCTCAGTGGCCGTCTGAAAGAATCTACGCCAACGTGCAACCTCTGTCTGGTGCGGCGGCGAATCTGGCTGTTTACGAGGCGTTCGTCGAGCCCGGCGACACCGTGATGGGGATGGACCTCACTGAGGGTGGACACCTAACGCACGGCTCCCAATTCAATATCACTGGGAAGCGCTACAACATTGTCTCCTATGCTGCTAATCGTAAGACCGGAAAGCTCGACTACGAGAAGATGATGGAGCTTGCTCTCAAGAATCGACCGAAGATGATCATTGGCGGGTTCACATCCTTCCCGTGGCAACCGGATTGGCATGCCTACCGCGAAATTGCCGATGCTGTTGGTGCGATTCTCTTAGCAGACGTCGCACACACCGCGGGGATGATCGTGGGCGGTGTTTACCCAAACCCGATCGGGATTGCTGATGTTGTATCATTCACCACTCACAAAACCCTGTGTGGCCCGCGCGGCGCGGTGATCCTCTCCACTGACCCACAGATCGCCGCCCGCATCGACACCGCCATCTTCCCCGGCGAGCAGGGAGGCCCACACGTGAACAAGTTCGCCGCCATTGCCGTGGCTTTGAAGCTTGCACAGCGGGATGAATTCGTGGACCTGCAGCGTCGCATTGTGGAGAACGCCAAGTACCTTGCCGATGCGCTCGTAAACGAGGGGCTGACCCTAGCCTACGGCGGGACGAACACGCACCTGTTGCTCGTCGATCTGAGGAGGATCGAGACGGATACCGGGTTTACGATGATGGGCGAGATCGCCTCGCGTGTCCTCGACTTGGTAGGGATTGTCTGCAACAAGAACACCATCCCCGGCGATCACAGCGCCGCCGATGCACACGGGATTCGCCTTGGTACGCCATGGGCGACGCAGCGAGGGATGGGAAAAGTTGAGATGGAGATCCTCGCTTCGATTATCGCCAAGGTGCTGCGCTCAATCCGTCCCTTCTCTTACCGTGGCCTAACCGGTGACCTCTCACGCGGGAAGCTACCTCTCGATATTCTCAGAGAAGCGAAGGAAGAAGTCCGTGCGTTGATCTCTCGCGTCGACCCTGACGTTGCTGCGCCGATGCCCCAAGAGGAAAGCGGACCTTGGACGATCATACGGGTACGCGGAGGGCGCAGCCGGGCACTTCTGCACGAAGCAACGACCTCTGACATCCTCTCCCTTTCTCAGGGAGAGAAGTGTGAAACGCTCCTCTTCGACAAGGATGGCGTTCTGATATCCGAGGTCGTCATTGGGCGGATCGGGGATGAAGATTACCTCGTCCTTGCCCCCCGTGAGGGAGGAGCCGCGGTGCAGCGGTGGCTGTCTGGCCTTGCTGATGGTTACACATTGTTCGATAACGATGACCTGTTCCGCAAAGTGGAGGGACCGGCGCTGATCGAGAAGATCGTCGAAGAAGACGTCCCCGAGCAGTGGCGGAATTGGCTATCCGCGCGGGTTCAGGAAACAGGTTCAGGAAGCAGTATCACTACCCTGTACGCGCAGCAACCCAAGCTCTTCTCGCCGCTCAAGCCGTACTTTGTTGCGCAAAAGTTGCTTGATCTTCCATCCAATGGCTTGAACAAGGTTGCGTTCACCTGGCAGGATGAAGAGGGAGAGATGAAGCGCACTCCGCTCTACGATGCGCACAAGGCGCTGGGGGCGCGTTTAGTCCCGTTTGCCGGCTGGGAGATGCCAGTCTGGTACACGTCCGCGATGGAAGAACACCGCGCCATTCGCAATTCTGCCGGCCTGTTCGACCTTGGACACATGGGAGTATTCCACGTCTCAGGTGAGCACGCGACTGAATTTCTCAACAACGTCACCGCCAACTACGCTGCTTGGCTCGAGGACGGAGAATCGCAGTACGCGTATCTCTTCGATCCTGAGGGGAACGTGATCGACGACATATTCGTCTACCGTCGCTCTGTGGATAGGTATCTCGTTGTGGTCAACGCCTCCAACGAGGATAAGGATTGGGAATGGCTCACTGGGGTGAACGATGGCCGCTATCTGATCGATGCTGACATGCCGACGCGCGACATCGGACTACGTGTCACCCTGCGCGACTTGAAACGGGAGCGTGACGTGATGGACATCGCTCTCCAGGGGCCGCGAAGTGAGGAGATCCTGGGAAAGCTCCTCGGTGAGCGGGAGAGGAACAGCGTGGCAGTGCTGAAACGCACCGAGTTCTGCGAGATCATCGTCGATGACCGTCAGATGATCGTTGCACGCACCGGCTATACCGGCGAGGAGGTTGGCTACGAGATCTACCTCGCGGCCCCCGATGCGGTCTGGCTGTGGGATAAGCTCCTTGAGGTTGGACGTCCGCTTGGGCTCCTCCCATGCGGACTCGCCTCGCGCGATTCGACGCGCACCGAGGCGGGATTCCCGCTGTACGGGCACGAGCTTGCCGGAGGGCACAACGTCAATCCGTTCGAGGCGGGATTTGGGGCCTACGTCAAGCTGCACAAGCCGTTCTTCATCGGCAGGGAGCGTTGTGTCACCATGTACACAAAGCAGTCGCGGGAGATTGTCCGCTTCGAGGTGACACAATTTGGTTCACGCCCGGTGCGCGGAGGCGCGGCTGTGATCGATAAGAATGGTTCCTATCTCGGCAGGGTGACGAGCTGTGTCAGCCTGGGTGAGACGCAGGTTGGCCTCGCCCTCCTTGATAAGCGCGGGCTTCACGCAGGAACGTCCATTGCGCTGTTGAACCCTCCGCGGGTGGACACAGGAAAACCGGTGAGCGACCTACAGGTCGGAGATCGGATTGCTGTGGCGGTAGATGCGACCGTCGTCACGCGATTTCCTGAGAAGGCGCTTCTTCCGCAGCCCGGTGGGGAGTAGGCTCGATCTCCATGGTGCTTACGTGAACTCCTGAATGATGCGCTGGACTAGCTGGTCGCGGTTTCCCAGCTTGACGCGATAAAGGGTGCATTCCTGTCGCAAGCGATGGATCAATGGGTGATCAAGCTTGCCGTGTGTGGAGATGATGAACGCCGCGTCGCTAGCGATGACCCGCTCCACAGCAGGGATAAACGCAGGGCACGTAATCTCCATCGGACCGATCTCATCGATCACCACGAGTGATCCCGCAGCAAGCGCGCTATCGATCGCAGCGATGCCGATATCCTCCAGATCGTGTAGGTTCACGCGATAGCGGCCCATCTTTGGTCCGCTCGTCTGATGAATATGGGCGAGGATCCCCTCCGTCCCCGTGGCGATATCGACCACCGAGAACCCGACGCGGTGTCCGCATTTGCGAATCTCTCTTGTGACCATCCCCCCGACCGGGATCGATAGTTTGGATATGACTTTCTCGATGAGCGTCGTCTTTCCCACGCCTGGTCGACCGGTGATTACGATGCGTTCCTTGATCGTCATAACGTCTCATTCTATCCTTTCTAGGCGGAATAGAAAGGCGCCGAGTGCCGCAAGGAAGGGTATGAACGAAGGGAGAGATCACCAACCCGCAGAGCAACGCAGGATCGCCCACGTAGACATGGACGCGTTCTTTGCCGCTGTAGAACAGCTGGATGAGCCGCGCTACCGTGGGAAGGCGGTGATAGTAGGTGGGCTGGGCCCGCGCGGTGTCGTCTCCACCGCATCCTACGAGGCGCGCAAGTACGGTGTCGGAAGCGCGATGCCGATGGCGCGTGCGCGCAAGCTCTGCCCGCAGGGGATCTTCCTTTCGCCGCGCTTTCCTCGCTATAGGGAGATTTCACAGCGTGTGCGCAACATCATCTGCGAGTACTCTCCAGTCGTTGAGGTAGTCTCGATCGACGAGGCGTTTTTCGATCTCGCTGCCAGCGCAAACGCCACGGAGATCCTTAGCAGGATCAAGAATCGAATCAAGGAAGAGACAGGCCTTACCTGCTCTGCTGGCCTAGCCCCGAATCGCTTTTTGGCCAAGATCGCCTCGGAGCTTGAAAAGCCTGATGGGCTAGTCGTAATCGATCGCGAGTATGTGCAGCAGATCCTCGATCCACTTCCCGTACGCATGATCTGGGGCGTTGGTAAAGTGACTGAGCGCAGACTGCATGGCCTTGGGATATCGCTCATCAGTGACTTGCGCCACACCTCGTTGTCTCAGTTAACCCGCGAGTTCAGCTCGATTGGAAGGGTCCTCTACCACTTGGCTCGCGGGGAGGATAATACGCCCCTCAACCGAGAAAGTAAGTCGAGCTCTGTTTCACGTGAGGTCACCTTTCCGCAAGACATCTACTCGAGAGAGCGGATGGAGAATATCGTGCGAGACCTGACACGCAATGTGGCCTCACAACTTCGAGAAGAGGGCCTCGTCGGAAAGACGGTGCGCATCAAGGTTCGCTTTCCCGATTTTGAGACGATCACCCGCCAGGCAAGCCTCAGCGTGGGAACAGACTCGACGCGCATTGTTGAGGGGATGGCGATAGACCTGCTGCGGAGGCATGTTCACCTGGCCGAGCGTGGAGTACGGCTGATCGGAGTTGGCGTTGGTCGACTGAACAGGATAAGTACGCGGCAGCTCAGTCTGTTTCCCGAAGATGCGATGACCGCCGATCGCATACCTTCCGATGAGGTTCCGCAGTCGCTGAACCCACAGGATGGACATCGCTCACTTGCACAGGGGAAGGAGCAGATTGCAGGAGGGGGCGAGTAATTGTAATCTTGCGCTTAGAGGTGATGATAGTGCTATTCGTGCGCAATCATGTTCTGTTTCTTGTCCTTCTTGTCTTGGTATCTGTTGCCGCATCCGCTGCGGTTCCCTTGTGCAATTACCGCACACCAAACAGTGATATCGACGATCTGGGGATCAGTTTCTCGTACCACTACTACAACGATCCCTACGGCCTTTCCGAGCGCAACATCGATGCTGGGCAGCTCCTGCTCGATTACTCTCGCCGTCATGAATCACCGGACTTCGGATTCGATGTCGCTGTCAAGAATGACATGCAGATCTCGACCGTTGCCCTGTCCTCGTTTCTCATCAATGCGCAGGGGAACATCAAGCGCTACTTCTCTCCCGATCAGCCCTTCTTCGGGATAGCAGGAGCAACCGGCAAGAGCTCGTCTTCGTACAAGACGATCGGCTTGTTTGCCAAGCTGGGAGTAGGTTATGGGCGGTTCGCTAACGTCACGCCCTTGGCAAAGGCGGTTGAGATTGGTGCATATCTGTTCAAGCAGGGGAGCATCACTTCCCACCTTGAGGAGCTCGACCTGCAGACGCTAGCGCATGAGATCGACAATGCCGATACCTACAAGTCGATGAATGCCCTCCTCGGCGAGCTGCAAGGCATTATCGAGGGATCTGGTTTTGCAACGCCAAGCGGATTGAACGCCCTTGATATCTACGAGATCTCACAGATTGTGCAGGATGACAGCCATCCGCGCTATTGTGGCGGCAGTTTCAGCGTTGGTTTGGGATATGAGTTGCTCGACCCGATGGAGGAGACGAACGACCTACTGGCAACGGCCTCGTTCGACTACGCATTCACGACGACTCCAAAGGCTCAATTTCTCCTACGCGGGAGCTTTTCTGGCGCCTATGACTTCCTCCGTACAAACCAGGTTGACGCTCGTGCATGCTACGACTACATGATCACGGATTCACTCGACGTGTCGTTCGTCTACTCTTTCTCGCGTGAGACATGGGACAGTGTGCCAACCGATAAGCATGAATTATCGCTTGATTTGACGTTTACCCCGGTGAAGAGCGCGAGCATAGTCCTATCAATGGACTTAAGCCACGAGCCGTACTTCCTAGAATGGAAACAGGAGATCACATTCCAGATTGGGATGAAGCTGCTCTAGCCACATTAAGTATCACTTGTCTCATCAATCCATCGGGTACTAGGTTTGCTGCGTCGATCAGAGGGAAGTACCGCGCCTCGGCGATCTCATCGGGGTCAGGATCAAGGTCACCGGGTAGCGAAATCCTGTAGAAGAGCATGATCCAGTGCAGGAAGCTCGTCTCCCCCAGTTTTGCCTTTACGTCTATAAACGAATCGATGTGTCCCTTCACCCTCAATTCCTCTCTCATCTCGCGCAACAGTCCCTCCTGCGGTCCCTCTCCGAAACGGAGAAAACCTCCGGGAAGAGACCATCTTCCTTCCGTTAAGCCGCGGCTCCCCTTCACGAGAAGGATCTTCCCGTCGTCGATGCACAGCCCTTCGACTACTACCCTGTGCATCGTGGAGTGAATCGCCTCTCGCACGATGCCCGCGACATGTTCCTGTGATGCCAGTTCGTCCTTTCCTAGCCATTCTCGCGGGTGTCGGGACAGGCGAGGGACACAAAACACCACCGGTTCACTGGTTGCCAAGCGGGCGATCTCATCGAACCCAAAGGGGATCTCGTCTCGTCGGGGAAGATCTAACAATCCGTCCCTCTCGATCGTGAACACCTTTCCATCGCTCTCCAAGTAGTAACGCATGTCCAACCTCCCAAGCTCAGATTGTACGCTTGCAGGGAGTGGATTTCAGTGCGATCCAGAGTTTGCACCTTTCTGTTTGGGGGTGGATAATCCCCGCAATTGCAGAACAGTTCAATTTGAGTAGCACGAGCAGGAACGCTAAGAACGGGGAGCTATGTTTAGAACGCTAGTACAGCAAGGAGACATATGCCAGATATGACCTCGCAGGATGTAGAACACGAGATACGAGATGGGGACTCTTTCCGCGCTTTTGCGCCCACTTCGGCAAGTGTGATTCCTCTATTGCAGCAGATCCAGGAGAAATATGGGTACCTTTCAGAGAGCAACTTGAAGCGCGTCTCTGAGTATACGCACACACCGTTGAGTACAATATATGGAGTAGCTACGTTCTATTCGCAGTTCCGTCTTACTCATCCCGGCAAACACCTGATCCGCGTCTGCCAAGGAACGGCATGTCACGTCTTAGGCGCGGTGGAGATCATGGACCACTTCAAGGAACAGTTGGGAATAGATGAAGACGGGACCACAGCGGACGGGTTATTCACTCTTGAGAGCGTGCGCTGTCTTGGGTGTTGCAGCCTCGCTCCCGCAATGATGATCGACGATGAGACCTACGGACGCCTGACACGAGATAAGGTGGATGACATCCTTGCATCGCACCGGAGTGAGGAGGCAAAGTGAGCCACATAACTGAGATTAGAGTAGGATTGGCAACCTGTGGCATTGCTGCTGGGGCTGAACCCGTTTACTCCGCTCTGCAGAAGGAACTAGCTGCAATCGATGTGCCAGTGAAGCTGAAGCGAGTCGGGTGCATCGGGATGTGCTACAACGAACCGCTTGTCGACGTAGTCACGGATAAAGGTGATAAGTCGACGTATGGACATGTACGGGTTGAGGACGTAAGCCGGATCGTGAACGAGCATATCATCGGAGGAAGACCAGTTCAAGAGCTCCTTGTTCCTAAGGATGGTTTCTTTGACCGGCAAGTTCGCATCGTGCTTGAGAACTGTGGAATCATCGACCCGGAATCGATCGATGAGTACATTGCACAGAGCGGATATGAAGCGCTGAAGACTGTCCTCACTGTGATGAGTCCGCAGGAAGTGATCGAGAAGGTCACTGCATCCGGGCTGCGCGGTCGAGGTGGAGCCGGATTCCCTACCGGCGTTAAGTGGGGTTTTGCCGCATGTGAGCCTAGCCCGGATAAGTACTTCATCTGCAACGCCGATGAAGGTGACCCAGGTGCATTCATGGACCGCAGCGTGCTCGAAGGGGATCCGCACCGTGTGCTTGAAGGGATGGCGATCGGCGCCTATGCGATCGGCGCACGGCACGGTTATTTCTACGTGCGTGCCGAGTATCCGCTGGCGATCAGGAGGATCGAGAAGGCGATAGCCCAGGCAACCTCGGCTGGTCTTATCGGTGAGCATGTCCTCGGTAGCGACTTCTCATTTGAGGTTCAGATCAAGGCCGGCGCGGGAGCGTTTGTCTGCGGTGAGGAGACGGCCCTCATCGCATCGATCGAGGGGAAGCGCGGCATGCCGCGCAAGCGTCCCCCTTATCCGGCTGTCTCCGGACTGTGGGGCAAGCCGACCAACATCAACAATGTCGAAACCCTGGCCAACGTACCGTGGATCATTCGTCATAAGACGGAGGAATTCACCCGCTACGGGACAGAGAAGAGCAAGGGAACAAAGGTCTTCGCGTTGGCCGGGAAGCTGAAACACTCCGGACTGGTCGAGGTTCCGATGGGGATACCGATCAAAGACATCGTGTTCGAGATCGGAGGTGGGATTCGCGACGAGGGGGAATTTAAGGCTGTACAGATGGGTGGCCCCTCCGGTGGGTGCATACCCGCTTCCATGTCTGATGTCCCGATAGACTATGAGTCGATCACCAAGACCGGAGCAATCATTGGCTCCGGTGGGTTGATCGTCCTCGACGACAAGACATGTATGGTCGATTTGGCTCGATTCTTCATGGATTTCATTCAGAAAGAATCGTGCGGGAAGTGCACCTTCTGTCGGGTGGGAACGAAGAGGATGCTGGAAACACTCACCAGGATTTGTGACGGAAATGGGGCCCCCGAGGATCTGGATCGCTTGGTCGATCTGGCGGATAAAGTCAAGGTGAATTCCCTGTGTGGGCTGGGACAGACCGCTCCCAATCCTGTCCTGACAACGGTGAAGTACTTCCGTGAGGAGTACGAGGCCCACATCATCGACAAGAGCTGTCCAGCACGCGTCTGTAAAGCATTGATTCGCTACAAGATCGATCCCGATCGCTGCAAGGACTGCAAAGTCTGTACGCGCGGCTGTCCGGTGGAAGCGATCTCGCAAGGAGAGGGTACGTTCCAGACGATCGATCAAGGAGCATGCATCAAGTGCGGTACTTGTTATGAAGCCTGCCCGTTCGGCGCAATCGATGTTCTCTCTGGGGTGGAAGAGTCATGATAACAGTAAGAATCAACGGTAAAGAGATGGAAGCGCAGGAAGGGGAAGTGATCCTCTCCGTCGCTCGTCGTGCTGGGATCGAGATCACTGCGCTGTGCGCGGAGGACCGCCTTGCGCCGTACAACTCCTGTGGGACTTGTGTCGTAGACGTAAAGGGAATGGGGATTGTCAAGTCTTGCTCCACGCCGGTCCGCGATGGAATGGTTGTTACAACAAACTCGCCAGAGGCGGAGGACACCCGCAAGACAGCGATTGAACTACTGTTGAGCAATCACTGGGGTGACTGTGTCGCTCCCTGCCAGCAGGCCTGCCCGGCTCACACCGATTGTCAAGGGTACGTGGGATTAACGGCGAACAGGCTCTTTGAGGAGTCGTTACATCTGTTGTACGAGGCCCTTCCATTCCCAGCCGTATTTGGGCGGATATGCCCCGCGCCATGCGAAGATGCTTGTCGTCGAGAGATCGCGGATGAGCCGGTGCAGATCCGTCACATAAAGAGGTTCGTCGGAGACTACGGTGTCGATTACGTACCGAGCGCTCTTCCTGACACGGGGAAACGAGTAGTCGTGGTCGGGGGTGGGCCAGCCGGGTTGAGCGCTGCCTACTTCCTCCGACGACGCGGACACGCGGTCGATGTGTTCGATGCTATGCCGAAGATGGGCGGTATGTTGCGCTACGGAATCCCCGACTATCGCCTTCCTCAGGATGTGCTTGACCGAGAGATTGATGTATTACGACGAATGGACATTGTGTTTCATAACGGAAAACGCCTTGGAGAGGATATAAAATACGAGGAGCTGAAGAGGGAATATGACGCAGTCTTCATTGGTTTAGGCGCTTGGGGATCCCGGAAAATGGGTTTACCTGGGGAGGATCACCCGGCAGTTATGCAGGGATCCGACTTCTTACGCAGGGTCAATGAAGGTGAACGGCCGATACTCCCCAAGAAGGTAGCCGTAATTGGTGGGGGAAACACGGCGATGGATGCGGCTCGCAGTGCAATCCGTCTGGGGGCGGAGGTAAGCATCCTCTATCGCAGAGGGCAGGAGGAGATGCCTGCATTGGAACATGAGGTAAAGGAGGCTGAAGAAGAAGGTGTCGTATTTTCCTACCTGACACAGCCAGTTGAATTTGCTACGGATGGAGAGGTGCTCTCCACTGTGAAGTGCGTACGCATGGAGCTAGGGGAGCCGGATGAGAGCGGTCGTCGTCGCCCTGTTCCAGTGGAAGGGAGTGAGTTCGACGTGGATGCAGGGATGGTTCTTCTTGCCGTTGGGCAGACGGTCGATACGAGTCCTCTTGAGGAGAGTGGTATCTCACTCAGTAGGCGTGGGATGATCGTTGCCAGCGAAAGGACCGGTCAAACTTCTGATTCCAAGGTCTTTGCCGGTGGGGATGTAGTCACTGGCCCAAGCATCGCCGTAGAGGCTGTAGGAGCAGCGCATCGTGCCGCCGATGCCATCGATCGCTTCCTGCATGGCGAGAAAATCGAAGCGCCCAGTCTCTACATTCATGTCAAGCACGATGTTACCCGCAGGGATATCGGTAATCCGGCTCACACTCCGCGCATTCGCACTCTTGTTCGCCCGGTCGAGGAGAGAATCACCGACTTCGCGGAATATGAAACCGCTCTAAGCAAAGAGGAAGCGATGATTGCTGGTCAGCGCTGCCTTGAGTGCGGTTGCATGGCGTACAACAGTTGTATGCTGCGCGAGTACGCGACAAAGACTGGCGCCTCTCAGGACGCCTACGCTGGTGATCTGCCGCACAAGGGGAGGGACGATCGCCATCCGTTCATCGTGCGCAAAGCAGGTAAGTGCATAGACTGTGGACGTTGCGTGCGAGTCTGCTCAGAAGTGTGTGGAGTCAATGCTATTGACTTCGTCAACAGGGGAATCAATATGGAGGTACAGGCTCCGTTCGATGAAGCGTGGCAAGACTCTGATTGTGTCTCATGTGGGGCATGTGTTGATATCTGCCCAACGGGGGCGCTGTACGATCGCAGTGTGTTAGAAAAGCAAGTTCCGCACGAGTTAGAGGAAACGGAGAGCACTTGCGTCTTGTGCGGGATGGGGTGCAACGTGAAAATCCTTACCATGAACGGAAAGTACATGCGCACAACCGTCTCCGATTCCAATGATGTCCTCTGTGCACGCGGAAGATATGGCTGGCACACTATCTCCAGCGAGCAGAGAATCACGGCTCCAATGGTCCGTTGCGGGAGTTCATTGTTGGAGGTTCCATGGGACGAAGCATTGAAAGAGGCGAGGGAGCAGCTTGAGCTTGCCAAGGGGAACATGGCTGTCTTTGGCACCGGGCTCCTAACGTGTGAGGAAGGCTGGCTCGTTGCGCGCCTTTCTGAAGGGCTTGGGGCGGGGGCCCCGACGTTCGATGTAATGCCAACGTGCTCGCACCCGAAGCTTGACGCCGATCGCATCGTTCCTATATCCGCGCTGGAGACCGCTAGACTAATCGTTGTTGTTGGCCAACGTAACCGATATGAGAAAGTTGTCCTTGATGTGCTTCTTCGCAACGCGATCAGCCGTGGGGCAACTGTGGTGAGCATAGGTGCTAAGGTCCCTGGCGCGCAGGTTGAACTGGAGCTTGATAGCTTTGTGACGTTCATTACTGGGTTAGAATCAGGGAATATGCCAAGCGAACTGGGGATAGGTCTTGATGAGATAAACATGTCTTCCCTTTTCGTGATCGAAGAGGTTGGCATTTCGGAGGAAGTGTTAGGCCAGATCACAAAGTCACTTTCTGCTCACGCTGACTGGCACATAACAATGATCCCCGCAACTGCGAACGCATTGGGCTTGCGTCGGCTAGGTTTCCTCGAGGAACTTCGCCCATCGACCCGCGCGTGGCTTGCCATTGGATCCGATCCATTGGCTACCTCTTATGGGCGCCAGAAGTTTATGGGAGTGGAAACACTAGTGGCGGTCAGCTCAATACGAACGGCGACAACTGACCAGGCGCACGTTGTCTTTCCCATGCGGTTCCCGTACGAGACGCGCGGACACGTGCTGACCATACGCGGTGAAAAGAAGATCTCAATTGCAGCAGAGAATCTGATTCAATCCGAAACCTGGGAGGTACTTGTTCGCCTGGCGGGAGCATTCGGCATTTCGTCGCTGCCGCGGCAATTCGAGGCGTTGACAGAGACCGCAATGCATGCCGTAGAAACGGGAGTGGGACAACGCGTCTCTGCTGGGATAACGCAATCGAGTATGGCTGGCGTAATTGACGCCAGGCTGAAGAACCTTGGAATCTGAGGGACATGTGCACCTTACTACAACATAGGAGTGAGTGCGTAAATGACTGAACAGACAACCGGCATCCTTGGTGGGATGGGCCCGGAGGCGACGGTGGAGCTATTTCGCCACATCATCGATCCCTAGCATTCTGTGGCGACTAGGGGCTCAACGACGGTTCTTCAGCAATCGGCGATGTCCTCAAAGTGATGATCGCGGCAGTAGAAGAACCGATGCCTCCTTGCCATGTCGAATGAGTTGTCTCTCGCAAAGGCGCAAAGAGCGCTGAGAGGAGAGTGATGAGTGAAGGGTGATGAGACGAAGTGGCGAGGTCGATGTCGTAAGCTGATCGCTGAAACCTGACTGCTGATCGCTGAGAGCGGATATCGTGGCTTGAGCGCGCGTTACCGAGCGAGAGGCTAGGCTTGGTTCTTATGAAGACCGAATACACAGGAAGCAGTTGAGGATTGCTTTCAGTTTCCTCTTCGTTTCCCGCGCCAAACAACGAGGAACCGATTAGAAAAGGAAGCCTGACGAGTGCCTAATTAGCGATGCGCTGGGGGCTCTTGTTGCGAATAACTGGCCCAGTGTGCTGCATGCCGCTGAGGCTAGCATCTATCTGACTACGCACCAATCTGGCAAGTCACTCCTCCGTGTGTTGTTGCTTCGTCTGTAGTAACCTTCACCCCGAGGCAGAAAGGAGAAGCCGGGACCGCTATGAAAGGAGGATGAATGAGTAATCCAAAGGAACAGGCGTGCGCTTATGTAGAAACGATCGCCGATCAACTGATCAGTGTGAGCCGGGATATCTATGAACACCCGGAGCTAAAGTTCGAGGAGTTCAGGGCATCGAAGCTTCTCGCGGAGAAGATTCGGGAAGGTGGATTTGCAACACAGTTAGGTGTAGCCAAACTGGAGACAGCAATCCAGGCCGATCATCCAGCGGTGAGCGATGGACCGACAGTTGCTATCATTAGCGAATACGATGCACTTCCGCAGATCGGGCATGCCTGCGGACATAACCTGATTGCAGCCGCTGGTCTGGGGGCCGCCCTCGCGGTGGGAGCGGTCAAGAGCGATCTTCCCGGCAAGCTTGTTTTCTTGGGTACCCCTGGGGAAGAGGGAGGCGGTGGGAAGGTACTGATGGTCGATGCCGATCTGTTCGCCGGGGTCGATGCGGCGATGATGTTCCATCCCTCATCACGCACGGTCGTCGATCGCAAGAGTCTGGCGATCACGGAGGTTATGATCGAGTTTACCGGCAAGGCATCGCATGCCGCCGGCTCGCCAGAGAAGGGGATCAACGCCCTCGATGCTGTCATCCAGACGTTCAACGGGATAAATGCCCTGCGCCAGCACATCAAGGACGGAGCGCGCATCCACGGGATCATCACCGATGGTGGGGCAAAGCCGAACATCGTTCCCGAGCACGCCGCCGCCAACTTCTACGTGCGCGCACTGGAGAACGACTATCGTGACGAGCTTCTTGAGAAGCTACGCGCCTGTGCACAAGGGGCTGCTCTTGCAACCGGGGCAACGCTCGACTTCAAGATAGTCGGCCACTCGTACAAGGCGATGAAACCGAACCGTGCCATCGGCGACGCGTTTGTGAATAATCTGGCAAAGCTTGGTGAGCCTCTGAACCCGCCGCCGCCGGATGCGGGGATGGGCTCGACGGACATGGGCGATGTCAGTCAGGTCGTCCCCTCAATCCATGCCTACATCCAGATCTGTGATGAGAACGTTGCGGGGCACTCGCGCGAATTCGCGGAGGCCGCGATCTCCAAGCGTGGACTCGATGTGATGCTCATCGCCGCCAAAGCGATGGCGATGACTACGATCGACATCCTGACGAATCCTGATCTAGCCAAGAAGATGTGGGAGGAGTTTCGCACTTGATCGGCGTTGTTCGTGACATAAATTGCTAGGATCGACTGTATATCTTAGCGGAAGTGGCATCAATGATTAGGACAAGGTACTTGTTTCTCGCTGTTGGTCTCGTTTTTGTATTCAGTTTGGTGGCATGCACGCAGCGGGTGACGCTGACCATTACGGGAATACCGAGTTCCGGCAGTACCCCCGGGCAGCTCAGGATAGATGCATTGGGGAAGGTCTTCTTCGATGAATACGGTGCAAGCAAGATCGGTCTGCTAGATCCGCACGCGAACACGATCTCTGAGCGGAGTATTCCCCATGCTCCAAGTGGTACATCTCCGGCGCGGGTCAGGTGAAACGCATGGCAGTCGCCCCCAACGGGCACATCTAGACTAGTTTGAAAACATGATTGCTTTAAACAAGATCGACATGCAGGCCACCAAGACTCCATAGGCAGCCACGCGCTTGCGGATGAGGAGCTCTCCGTCCGCTTGTGCTTCTCACATCGTCAGGCTCTCGTCTGTCATGCCATCCGGGAGCATGTTGTCTGGGTGCGGTTCTCTTCGCTCCTCCATCTGGTAGCGCACACACGCTTTCCAATCACCGTGGCAGTAATCCTCGACCCAGTTCCCCTCCAGCTTTCCGCTCTCGAAGAAAAACTTTATCGGACAAACCGGATACCACTTGCATATCTTGGCCGGCCCATACGTTCCTTCTACCACCATGACGGGATATCGGCGCTGACATCAATGGAGGCGTACGGCTGAAAGGATACCCCGTTGACGCCGAGTGCAAGGTCTATGGGAGTGGAGAACAGATCGAATCCGATCCCCATGCCCAGGCGCTCGATCCCTCCTGTGGGGATGATTGACAAGCCCCAACGTACATCGATTAGCCAGATCATCGCTTCGCCACCAATCGTGAGGAGGAGTGTATCCTCAGATAGGGAGAAGTTTGCAGTCAAAGTCACCCCGGGGATGGCGTAGAGCGCCGCGCCAGCTTGGAATTCAATTGGAAGGCTGCCACCGAACAGGCTGGAGCCGATGTGCATGATGCTTGCTCCAAGGGACCACGCGGCTCCATCATAGAGCACCCCTGCGTGAAAGGAGATCGCAGTTTGTGCTCCGAGTGCATAAACTACTCCGAGGCCAACGGTCGTGTCGGCTAGAATCGGGAAGGCGAAGGTCCCCCAGGTTTCCTGATCGCTCCCTTGTTTGTACATGCTCCAAGCAACGGTGGGGCTATTGTCTGCGGCAATAGATGCTCCAATTAGGAGTACCGGTTCATCGGATGATGACAGAGTCAAGAGAAACGCCCCGTGCACCCCCGGTGAATCAACAGCTCCGGCTGGGTTCCAGAGCGGTGCCAGTGGGCCCGAGCCGACAGCCGTGCGGGCAGGGCCCATCCCCGGATCGATTGGTACGCCGACCATGTTTAGCGCTGTCAGCACAACGAGAAGCATCACTACGAGTAGGCATCTAATCATTGCTACCAAGGATAGACAACGTGGAAGGCCTCTATGCAGTCTGCTTGTGGGTCAATGCTGCGGGAGGACACGTTTGAGTATTGAATCTCAATCCCAGGCACGAATTCCTGCAGTACCTTTGCTACTCCTTCCATGAACGCACGCTTGTGAATCGCGCACACATCACGATGTTGTACTCCGGTCTGTTTCTGCGCCGCCGGGGAAGGGCAGTAGACATTGCTCTCTGTCTTGAAATAAACAGTGTCTTTGTCTCTTTCGAAGATCGGTTGATTCCCCCCGCGGCGAGTGAAGAACTCCTGGAGGAGGAGAAGCAGGCTTCCAGGAGGGTCTTCGACCATTCTCTCTCTGGAGATAGCTCCCTCCTTGAGCAGGGCGAGGAGGAGATCGTAACCGCTCTCATACCCGCAGGAGAAGTAGTACTTGTGCACGGCCGGGTAGGCGACGTCTCCGAACTCGTCGATCATTGCTTTGATGTCGAGATACTCCTCTACTCGCACCTCGCAGCTTAGGTTATCGTCACTATGTACGCGTTCGCTCATCATCGCCTCCTTGGCATGAGACAATAGCGGGCATTGGCCAGAAGAGTAACTTGTTGCCCTCAGATCGTGATGTAGCATACAATAGGAACGTGAGCTGCAGTGTCATGCGCACTTGCAGCCATACGGAGTAATGATGTCAAGCGCGAACAGAGAGGCTATCCGGGAACGAGGGGGAAATCATGCACATAGGTCTGTTTTCTGATGCCTACCTTCCTGAGATCAGTGGCGTGACGACAACCGTACACTGGCTCAAAGAGGAACTGGAGAACCAGGGGCATGTGGTGTATGTCTATGCTCCGCAGTATGAGGGGATCAAGGAGGATGAGCCGGGGGTATTTCGGTTCCATTCTGGAAGGTTTGCCTTTCACAAGGCAAGCCGGGTGGCTCTTCCCTACAGCCGAGCCGCTACGCGAAGCTTTAAGGAGCTGGATATTGTTCACAGCCACACGCCGTTCTCTATGGGGCTTGTCGCTGTTGGCGCGGCAGCGCGCCACCACCTGCCGCATGTCAATACATATCACACGCACCTGATTGAAGATAGAAAGTACCTTCCACGTGGCCTGCGCCCGCGCGAGCAAGAGGCGGAGAAGATCATCGCTGCCTTCTGCAACAGGTGCACTCTGATAACGGCCCCTTCAACGCCGTTTAAGGAAGAGCTAGAAAGCTATGGCGTGCACCGTCCGATACGTGTCTTTCCGTTTGGGGTGAAGCTCTTGCTCTTCAGACAACCTCCCACGTGGGACCCGCGATCTGAGTTGAATATACCGCGGGAGGCGAAGATGTTCCTCTATGCGGGGCGGCTGGCGATGGAGAAGAACCTCCCCTTCTTGATTCGCGCTTACGCACAGATACACGCGCAGGATCCAACGTCTGTGCTTGTACTGGCTGGTGATGGCCCGCTGCGCGAACAGACACAAGAGCAGGTAAAGGAGATGGGGTTTGCTGACGCAGTTCGTTTCACCGGTTTTCTCGATCACCCTCGGCTAGTGGATTTGTACAAGGCGGCCGACTTGTTCCTCTTTGCCTCTAAGACAGAGACACAGGGATTGGTGCTTAACGAGGCGATGGCGGCGGGGACGCCGGCGATCGCGATTGGCGCTCTAGGTGTGCTCGACGCGGTGCAAGACGGCATAAACGGTGTTCTTGTGCCTGAAGATGAGGACGTATTTGTTGAACAGACGCTCGCGCTTGTAAACGATGAGGAACGGCACGCTCTATTACAACAGGGAGCGCTCGCGCGAGCCGAGGAGCTCTCTACACACAATTCCACTCTGCGCCTCCTCGAAGTATTCGATGAGTGCCTAAATGGCTCCCCGAGCTAGCTGCGATACTATACTGTCTTCATGACGACTCTCTGCTTGTCTTATCAGACTGTTCCGGTCTTTCCCAACTTCATCATCAATTCAGAAGCCTACTCAACAAATACAACCGCGCGACGAGCATCGTGTGAAGAATGGCTCCTGACACAAACACAGGGAGGAGAGAACATCTTCTCCTCCCTGTGTAACAGATCAGTAAGTGTTAGCTGTTCGGTGGGGGTTGAATGTGCCCGGCGTTCATGAGAATCTTCGTCTCTGCCTGTGCGTGACGAATCTTTGTCTCCGCTTCCTGCCGCAGTTCATCCTCCGTGAGAATGCGACGAGCGATCCCCTGATCGATTGCCTTCAGCCCAACGGCGACCGCCTCGTTGACAAACACATCGGTCTCCATCATTGTGGGAACGATGTAGTTCTCGTTGATCCCCTTCTTCTGCGCCGTCTCCGCGATTGCGTATGCAGCGGCGATCGCCATCTCATCGGTGATCGTCTTGGCAAAGACATCCAAGGTCCCACGGAAGATCCCCGGGAAGCCGATTGAGTTGTTCACCTGGTTAGCGAAGTCGGACCTTCCAGTACCGACGATGCGTAGTCCGGCCTCCTTTGCCTCCCACGGCCAGATTTCCGGCGTAGGATTCGCCATGATGAACGCGATCGCGTCCTTGTTCATTGCCTGCAGCCACTCCTTCTTGATCGTCCCAGGGCCCGGCTTCGAGGCGGCAATCAACACGTCGCTTCCAACGATCGCAGCAGCCATGTCACCAATACGGTGCTCGGAGTTGGTCACCTGCGCGTAGTGCCACTTGTACGGGTTCTTCTCCTGATTCTTCTCAAGGTCCTCTCGACCTGGATGGAGGATCCCCTTGCTATCGACCATGATAACGTTCCCCGCAGGAACGCCGGCGCTAAGCAGGATCCGCACGAAGGCGATGTTTGCCGAGCCGGTACCGATCACGCAATAAGTGATCTTATTCATGTCCTTGCTGACGACCTTGAGGGCGTTGATCAGCCCTGCAAGGGTGATCGATGCCGTTCCCTGCTGATCGTCATGCCACACAGGGATATCAAGCTCTGCACGCAGCCGGTCGAGGATGTAGAAGCACTTAGGATTGGCGAAATCCTCCAGGTTAATCCCACCAAATCCAGGGGCGATCCACTTCACCGCCTGGATAATCTCCTCTGGGTCCTGAGTGTCGAGCATTATCGGGAACGCTCCGATTCCGCCCAGGTACTTAAACAGGAGCGCTTTCCCCTCCATCACCGGAAGACCAGCGAGTGGCCCAATGTTTCCCAGACCGAGGACGCGCGATCCATCGGACACGACGGCGACCGTGTTTGCTTTGTTTGTGTAATCGAAGACCTTGCTTGGATCCGCCTCGATCTCCTTGCACGGAGCGGCCACACCTGGGGTGTACCAGATCCCGAAGTCATCGACGCTGGTGACCGCGCACTTGAGTGCCGTCTCTATCTTGCCGCGGTAGAACGAATGCCAACCGGGTGCCTTCTGTGCCGGAATCGCTGCCTGCCTCTTCATCTCTTCTGCGCTAAGTCTCTCCTCACCCATCACTCACTCCTTTCGATCTGTTCGTGGATCGCTTGCATATTTTTGCGAACAGTTGCGTTTAGAGTATTGTACAGGCTCTTTCCGTGAGCATCCATAGAGACGGTCAACGGACCAAATTCCTGCACGGAGAGTACCCACACTGCCTCCGCCATCCCCAGATTTGAGAGCCAATGAACTGTGGTGACATCAGTGATCGCGCGCGCAGCCAGTGCCCCCGCGCCGCCGGTGTAATGGGTATACACCGATCCCACCTCTTGCAGAGCGGCCAGTGTCTTCTCTCCCATCCCTCCTTTACCGATGATCACACGTACCGGGAACCTCTCCAAGAAGCGATCCTCGATTGACTCCATCCGCGCTGATGTCGTTGGCCCGGCGGAAACAACCCGCCACTCTCCATTTTCCTCTTTCTTTACCACGGGTCCGCAGTGATAGAGAATGAGGCCCTCAACAGGAAAGGGAGCTCCACGTTCGAGCATCATCAGATGAGCCTCGTCGCGGGCGGTGAACATCATCCCTGTGACATAGATCACATCCCCCACATGCAGGCCGCGTGCCTCCTGTTCGGAGATTGGGGTTGTGAGTATCCGATCCATCTTAGTCCACCTCGATCTTCCCGGTTGCGTCAATCTCTACACGTGCTCGCCGATCGGCCCAGCACTGGTAGATGATTCCCACCGGAAGCGAAGCCGGATGACGGTGAGCATACTCGATATGCACGTCAAGGCAGGTCGTCTTCCCTCCCAGCCCCATCGGGCCAACACCGCTTTCGTTGATCAGATCGCGCAATTCTTCTTCTAAGAAGGCGACGTTCACTTCAGGATGGCGGGTGCCGACCGGGCGTAACAGAGAAAACTTAGCGAGCTTGAGCGATAGGTCTGCTCCTCCTCCGATCCCCACGCCAATTATCCCTGGAGGACACGGCTTCCCCGCACAGCCAACAACATGATCGACGACGAACCTCTTAACTCCAGTCATCCCCGCTCCTGGCGGGAGCATCTTTAGGGCAGAGCAGTTCTCGCTTCCACCACCCTTGGGAAGAATGTTGATTGTGCATCCATCTCCATCGACCAGATCCCACGTGATGTGGGGGATGTACTCACCCACGTTGTCTCCCGGATTCTCCCCAGTGAACGGATGGACCGTGTTCGGGCGGAGGGGGATCTCCTGCGTCGCCTGGCGAACAGCATCGACGATCAGAGCGCGCAGAGAAGAAAGACCGGGAAAATCGACACCGATGCGGACGATGAACGTCTGTATCCCCGTATCCTGACACATCGGGATCGCGCCATCCCGCGCGATATCCGTGTTTTTCAGGATCGTCTCCAGCTGCACCCGTGCCAACCCCTGTTCCGCTTCCTTGGCCCGTGCGAGGGCAGCGATAACATCACGAGGAAGCATTGTCTCTGCCCTACGGATTGCCTCCACAAGCGCGAGCCTGATCTCAGCGTACTCCATTCCAGCCCTCCCATCTCAGAGCATTAGCGTAGCTCCCCGGTCCCGCGATGGCAAGGCACAGTGCTGCTAGCTGGTCTTCAGGTGATGTCTCCCATGATCATCTTTGGGGACGGGCCGGCCCCTTGGCACAGGGAACGCACTGATCTACACGAAAGCCGGAAACGCAAAATAAGAGACGTCAACACCTTGTGCATGATCTTCACCCCTGATAGATGTGAATTTTGTCAGCTATATTCCTTGTATCGATAATCCATAGATCATCTTGTTGCATGACGTCTAGTGGTCGACCGCTGGGACCCTTTGCGCGAACAGAGCTCCTCGACAAGACTGCCAGTGATGTCGTCTCCCTTCTTGGCACGACGTGCCAACCAGCATTCCATCGCACTTCGGAAAGGAGTCCGTTTGGCATAGGGACGAACATGTCGGTCAGTCCCAAGACGCCGATCCCCTCTCTCTCCGGGATGAGGACGTAGTAGGCGAGCCGGCCTGGCCCGATAGTCCCTTCGATTGCTGTGACGCTCTTGCGCGAGAATCCATCCCAAATTAGATAGTCTCCCGAAAGTGGCGATTCCATCGCATAGGGCAGTGCTTGATCGCTTGTGTTCAACACGAGCAGATATCCCCACTTGGATGCTCCTGCGTCGTACTCGGTGAGAAATGCCTGCACATCAGAGTTAATTGTCTCCATCAGCGGGAACGGCGGATGGTCGGGTCGCGCTAATGTGCCATCCGGAAGCAAGAGGCGATCGATCAGTTCACGATCGACCATCCCCGGACCATCCCCAATCCCTACAGGTCCACAGGATAGGGCGCGTAGCAGTGCCTCTTCCTCCGGATGCTCCCCCCCCAAGCCGGGATGAGGGCGCGTGAGAAAGAGGTCGTAGAACGGCATCATCCCCAGTGAGTACAAGACCATTCCCATCAGCAGGTTCTGCCGATGAAGCTCCGCTGGCTCAACGAATCCTTGAAGAAAGTCGGGATGGCCATGTGCCGCCAGCGTGTGTAGTGCCTCATCCTGCATGAACAGGAAGTCAGTGTGAGTGCGTCCAGAGATAACGTTCGGAAACTGTGTCGAGGCAAGGTTCATCCCCATTGTCTGCATGCACATAAGGACATCCACCCTCTCATCGGCAAACGCCTCCGCCATCCCGGAGAACCAGTCCTCCGCTCTTTGCGGATCTTCGCGCAGTGTAGGTGTGAGGTACTGCTGCGTACGCAGCCAGTCGTGCCAGGCGACGATCCCGCGTTGTGATGCAATCTCCCGTGCTACCTGATGGTAAAACGATGGATCGGCTCCGTCCGCGTGGTAGGCGTTATTAGCGCTCAAGGAAGAGAGGTGGAGGACAGTTGACAGCTCTGCCTTGTCGGCAAGTGGTGCGATGCCGCGCGGGTATTTCTCCACGTCCGGAATGTACTGAATCGCTTGCCCGATCTGCTCGTACGGATACCACAGATCCAGTCCAAGATATTCAATAGGGATGTCGTTTTCCTTCAGGTCATCGACGACTTCCTTCAACCCATGTTCATCGAGCTGGCGGATCGGTTCTGTGTAGTAGCTACCATATGCGTTCCACCAGCCAAGCCTTGAGAAGAGGGGATTGGAACCTGAAGATGGACGCTTCTTCCCGCTGCGAGCAAGGAGAATGTCTCCGAGGTGCATCAACGCATCTGGAACATCATTTCCGAGGGCAAAGACCGTCTCTAACACTGTCCCTGCAGGCAAGCGGTTGACCGCTCCGTGGAGCCCTCGGCCAACTCCGTTTTCTGTCCTCACAAGCGGGCTTGTCAGGAAGAGGTTAGCCGGTGAGATCGCGATTGCCTCTGCCTCGGAGAAGAGGACCAGCGGGGCGAACGCCTCTGTTGGCAGATCGTGCGGCCCGCGTCCGATCTTAGCTGTTGGCCAGTAGCCACCGGGATAATCATCGTTGATGTCGCCCAATCCGAACGTGGACAGGAAGAACGACATCTCTGCGGGGAACGTGAACGTCGGCACGAGGAGCGTCGCATCCTCGAACGAATCCTCTCTCTTGAGATGATCAATATGCTGTAGCAGCTCCCCTCTCATCAACAGAGATGTCTCGTAAAGCCAGAGAGAAAGGGAGAGGAACGGCGCGCCATCGAGGCTGAATTCGCGCTCCCACAGCTCGTAATTACCACTCTCGTCTTCCTCGTGTGAGGTCTTCCAGCCCCCTTCCACGATCCCATCCAGGTCCGTCTTCCACACTTTGTGTTGTGACAGGCGAAGCCCGATCTGAGAGATCCATGCCTTATTGTCAAGGTAGATCGCTGCTCGCCCGTTGTCTTCTATGTGTATGCGTGTGTTCATCTGAAAGTCCTTTCTGTTGGTAACTGGAAGAATTCAGCGGCAACAATGGTGGCAGCGCCGATGAGAAACCCGTCCTCTCCCAGGAGTGCGGGAACGATCTCCAAATCCTTGGCAGCTTCAGCAAACGAGTGCTCGCGCACCTCAGTTTCAAAAGCGGGCCAGAAGAGATCGGACGACTCCATCCTCTCCCCTCCAAGGACGATCGCCTGTGGGTTGAGAACATTGACTAGGTTCTTCGCTCCGATACCCAAGTAGTGTCCCATCTGCTCGAAGACACCCATCGCTTGTGCGTTTTGTTTGCGTGCCGCCTGTTCAAGTTGGTCTATGTCTGCGTATCCAAGCCGAATCGCTTCCCTCTCAAGGAATTGGTCCGAGGCGAACACCTCCAGACAGCCACGTTCCCCGCAGCGACAGCGCGGCCCGGAAGGATCGATCATCATGTGTCCCACCTCACCCGCCCCGCCGAAGGCACCACGGTACAGACTTCCGTCGACTACAATCCCGGCTCCCACCCCTTCTCCCACTGTGAGACAGACGAAATTGCGAAACTCGGTTCCCGCACCGTGCCACCGCTCAGCGAGGGTGAGTGCATTGACGTCGTTCTCCAAGTGAACTGGGAGATCGAGACGATTTTTCAGCGGTTCTGCCAGGGCGACGTTCTCCCATCCGAGGATGGGAGAGTAGATGTCGATACCGTTGATCGTGTCTACGAACCCCGAGATGCTGACTCCAACACCGAGGATGCGAGCATCGCTAAGATGTTCCACCGCCTCCTCAACCAGGGAGATGATTTCAGAAGGTTCAGGAGAGGGATCGAAACCCGTCTCATAGCGAGCACACACCTCACCGGCCAGGTTTACCCGCGCGGCACGCAGCCTCGTGCGTTCGATCTTCACCCCTATGGCGGAGGCGTAATCGGGATTGAACGATACGAGTGTAGGAGGGCGGCCAGTGCTCGCTTCCTGCTTTCCGCCCTCGGTGACGAGCCCCTCATCGATGAGATCTCGGATCCGTCGTGTCAGGGCGGACGGTGCAAGGCCGGTACGGCGCGCGAGATCAGCGCGTGATAATGGACCCTCTGTGCGCAACAGGTTGACAACGAGCCCACGATTGTAGTCGCGTATAAGCCTCTGATCGCCCTTTGGTCCTCGCATAGCTCCTCGAACCGAGTTATTTTCTTCTAAGAATTAACTAACTCACTATAGCGTCTACGTTGGCCTTTATCAACACCGCCAGCAGAACAATCGTGCCTTTGCGGGTGGAGTGGGTGAGTAAAGATAATCCCATAGCAACATGACTTCTTCTAACGTACAGAGTCGTTTCACCGCGAAGGACACGAAGAACACGAAGGGGGGCAAGGCATTAGTTCTAGATTGACTCTAACAATCCTGAGCCCAGTTCTCGGAGGCCTACACCACAACGTCGGAGACCCCAGTGGAATAAGACTCCACGGGGCAGACAAGCTCCGACGCTACGTAGGATTAGGCTCTTTTGTAGCGTGTGCAGCTTGTCTGCCACGTTGGGGCTACAAGCGATAGTGAGTTGCCTACGTAAAGAGCGTCCACTAGACTGACCACTCAACCAACGTCTCAACCAGGCAAAGGGGATACTGAAGTGATGGATCTTCCGCAGTACACAATTAGGGAGAGCGTGCGGGCAAAGCATGTTATCATCAAGGCGTCGCTTCGCGACGGCCTTGTCGTTGTTGTCCCGATGGGATTTGACCAGCGGCAGGTGCCGCAGATCCTTTCGGGGAAGCGTCAATGGATCGAGCGCGCGCTTGCACGAATCGAGCAAAAGAAGGTGGTGCTGGCGGCAGATTGGCATGGTGGACTGCCTGAGCGGATAAGGCTGAATGCCATTAACAAAGAATTGCTGATAGATTACCAACAAGGCGCGCCATCACAGGTCACGCTCGCGGTGCAGGGCGAGAGGCGTTTGCTCATCTCTGGTGACATTGGAGATTGCTCGCTAGTCATGTCAGTCTTGCGTCGCTTCTTGATCAGTAAGGCAAAGGTGGATCTCATTGCGTGGCTGCAATCCCTTGCCGATGAACACGGCTTTGTTGTCAACAAGGTTTCCGTAAGGCTCCAGAAGACGCGCTGGGGGACCTGCTCGTTCCAAGGGGCGATCTCCCTCAACGCAAAGCTTCTCTTTCTCCCTCACGATCTTGTAGACTACGTAATGATCCACGAGCTTTGTCACACCGTGCATCACAATCACTCACCCGACTTCTGGCAATTGGTGGAAGAGCACATGCCGCGGGCAGAGACAATGCGATGCAGGCTTCGCGATGATGCATGGCGCTTCATCCCTCCGTGGCTGGACGGAGTACAGCTTTGATCTCGGTCGGCGGGAGTAGCTTACGATTAGGACTTACAAAATTCTGAAGTAGTGAGGGAGGTAGACAGTGCAGGCAGTGCTCTATGTGCTTTCGGGAGGCGTTGGGATTGTGTTGGCGATTCACTTGACGATGAACGGACAGGTGGGAGTGTTAATTGCCAATCCGCGGGTGGGGAACGCGATCTTCTGGATCGTTGGCGCGGTAGCCGCAGTTCTGATAGGGCTGACCGGATTAACTGGAGGCAACTCCAGCCTACATCGGCTGTCCAGCGTTCCCGCCTACCTATATCTGGCTGGGGCGATCGGCGCCGTTCTTGTCTTCGTCATCGCGTGGCTCATCCCGCGCATCGGAGCCGGTCCGGCGATGGTGACGATGCTTACGGGGCAGGTGATCAGCGGACTCATCATCTCTCAGTATGGCTGGCTCGGCTCGCCGGTGCAGCCGATGAACGGATGGAACGGTGTTGGGGTTCTGCTCCTGATTGGTGGAGCGGCCCTCACGGTGATCGGACACTAGAAACAGCGCTTCACAACGTGCCGTGTGTTATGGTATAGTGATCACAGAGATCATAGAGCCATACGGAGGCCATGAATGAAGCGATGGACAGCGATTATACTACTAGTACTACTCCTTGGGAGCCTTTCGGGCTGCGATTCGTTGTTCCCAGGATTGTTTGACAACTGGTTCCCGGCATTCCCTGACAGTTCCCTTGTCGCCTACTATGATTTCGATGGGGCTGGCACGACAATCCTCCCAGACAACTCGCAGTATGTGAACAACGGCGACATCCAGCAGATCTCGGGTGTTGTTGCCGGAAAAGTCGGGAATGCATTCAGCTTCGATGGCATCGATGACTGGGTCAGTGTGTCGGATTCTGAGAGCCTTCGGACCATCACGCGATTGACAGTAGATTGCTGGGTAAAGCCACACACCCTGCCTGCTGCAGGAAAGCCTTCCTCAACGGGAATCGCAGCCTTCGGGAAGGAGGAGCAAGGAATGTGGGAGTTGAGGCTTATGGGGGATGGCGCCATCTACCTGTTGCTGAACTACGGCGCTGCATCAATGGCGGAAGTGGTCTCCTCTCCGCAGCTGACCGTCGATACCTGGCATCATGTGATTGCCACATTTGATGGAGCATTGGCAAAGGTGTACGTGGATGGCGCACTAGTAGGTGAAGGAGCTTGTGCGGGGCTCGTGTACCCCGGAGAAGGTAGCTTCCTGGCCATTGGCGTTGATTTCCCAGGATGGGATGAGTACTTTGACGGCCTCATCGATGAACTCCGAATCT
>Ga0307990_1000691_pt1 | contig 29197 bp, 22 predicted proteins | sample EllFjometagen129_FD_203168 | JGI IMG/M metagenome (GOLD analysis project Ga0307990, IMG submission 203168) | Marine microbial communities from Ellis Fjord, Antarctic Ocean - #129 | ecosystem: Environmental > Aquatic > Marine > Unclassified | place: Southern Ocean | collected 2014-10-08
TCAATTCACCAAGCAGCAGCATGAACGGACTCCTCTACAGGGCAGTATTGGGTGGCTATTGTACGCCAAACGACACCTCTGTTGTAGTTACGCTTACTGTAACTGAAAACGCGGAGATTGTTCTGCAGCCCGGGCATGCGGATATATGTGAATTTGGTGACACCATATTCTATGCCAGTCCGGGTATAACAACCAATCCACAATTCCAGTGGTCCGTTGATGATAACCTGGGTGGAGGAATGACGCCACTTTCAGATGGTGCCATCTATACAGGAACAGAAGATTCCATACTGGTTATTACGGGAGCTACATACGCTATGGACAACTATAAGTACCAGGTAGAGGTATGGGGAGATTGTGGTGGCATTGCACCATCGAATGTAGTACAACTGACCGTAGCTAAGCTACCGTATATTGTAAGCGCACCTACTGATACAACCACATGTGAACTGAATAATGTTTCGTTCACCGTGGATGTGGGAGAGACCGACTCACCTGTATTCCAGTGGTACGAAGATGACTTGTTGGGCGGAGGACCACAGCCGATTACAAATGGAGGAAGCTTCATTGGAACCAATGCTGCAACACTGCAGATCTTTGGTGTGGATTCAGCCATGACGGGATATGAATATACCGTAAGCATTACAAATAGTTGTCATGAGCCACTTGCTCCATTGACAGCAATAGCAACGCTTTATGTACAATCTGCACCGCATATTTGGGTGCAGCCGTCTGACAGTACCATATGTGAAGGACTGGATGCAACATTCACTGTTGCAGCCACAGGAGAAACACTCACGTATGAGTGGTATGTTGTTAATACAAGTGGTACTACTTTGATTACCAACACCGGCATATACAGTGGACAAGGATCACCAACACTGCAGCTTATCGGTGCAGACCGTAACAACGACCTGGACAGGTATTATGTTAGAATCATTGGTACTTGTTTACCACCAACACAGTCTAACATTGCCTTCCTCTATGTGAACAATCCACCGGAGATTGCAACAGCACCGGAGAATGACACGATCTGTGAATATAGCACAGCCAGCTTCAATGTAATTGCAACAGGCGACGGATTGGGTTACCAATGGTCTGAAAGTCCAGACGGAACAACATGGACCCCGCTGGTTGACGACGGGCTCTATATTGGTACAACGCTCGCAACTCTAAATATCTTCAATAGAGATCGCACGTATAATAATTACCAGTATCGAGTGCTTGTAACGGGAACATGTGCGGATGCTCAACCCGCAGCTGTCCTGCTCACAGTGAAGAATCCACCGCTGATTACTACACAGCCTATTGACACAACAGTTTGTCACGGTAATCCAGCTACATTCATTGTAGTTGCGGATGGTACAGAGCTTGAGTATCAATGGCAGGTGAAAACGGTTGGAGCGCCCTCTTACGTAGATATCCCAGATGGCAGTCCGGATTATCTCAATCCATTGACAGCCACACTTACCAAGATAACAACTGATGCTACCACCGAGAATGGTAACAGCTACAAGGTAAGGGTCTATGGTCCATGCGGCAGTCAGCTATCCAGTCCAGTCTTGATGAGCGTAAATAGCTTGCCAAGTATTGCTGCTGCTGGTCAACCGACCGATGACTTTGCTTGTGAAGGAGACGGTGCGCAGTTTGAAGCATTTGCTTCAGGTCCGGACCTGACTTACCAATGGTGGTTCACTGAAGATGGTACGAATTGGAACACAGTACCTGATGATCTGACCTATGACGGGGTAACAAGTGAGAAACTGATTGTCAACACTACTGACTTTTTAAGCATGAATGGCAACCAATATGCATTGTTTGTTGGAAGTAGTTGTGCACCGATATCCACTGATACAGTAACATTAACTGTTTGGCAGAACCCAACAGCGAACATTACCGGAGCAGTTCTAGGTACAGCTAAAGGATCACCGATAGTAATATGTGGTGGAGACCTGCTGGAACTTGATGGTAATCCTGATGGAGGATCAATGAGCTGGAGCAATCATAAATGGACCGGCGATGCACTGCTAATTAATCCTACGAATAGTCAAACACCAACCTTCCAAACTTTCTCAAGAGGATTGTTTAATGTAGTCTACACGGTTACAGATGACAATGGATGTATTGGACAAGATGTAGAATTGATAGAGAACTACAGGCCAATTGCAGATTTCTCTGCACCTGATATGGGTCCGGCCTGTGGTGACCTGGAAGTTGATTTCGTCAATGAGTCATCACCAGATGCTAAAACTTTCAACTGGGACTTCGGCAATGGTTCAACCTCCAATGTTGAGAATCCGACCAGCTATTTCGATAACTTTGAAATAACAGGAGAAGTTTTATACTACCAGGTGGTACTTACAGTAACCGACTCCGTTGGTTGCCAGGATGATGTTCTGAAACCAGTAATCATTTATCCTAAGGTTAATCCAACGATTACTGCAATACCAGAGACTGGTTGTCAGCCGCTGAATGTAAACCTGACAGCCCAATCCGGTGCTGCAGCATACCATTGGGACTTTGGTGACGGAGTAGATATTCCTGGAAGTTATTTCATTGATCATCTCTATATCAATGCCACTACCAGTGTACAAACATACCAGACCATTTTAACAACCACATCTGCTTATGGCTGTACAAGTGCAGACACAGTTGATATAGTTGTGGATCCGGTTCCTTCACCAAAATTCACCGCAGATCCGGCCACACAGACTCAGCCGGTATCCGGACCATCATCTGTAACATTCAGCAATATTACAGATGCAGGGCCATGGACCTTTGAGTGGGACTATGGAGATGGAACTGCGCTGTTTACCACTACCAGTCAGGCCGATATAGTACACGCTTACGACCAACCGGGTATTTATATGGTAACGCTCTATACTAATTTGGGAGCTTGCCGTGACAGTGCCAAGACAGTTGTGACAATTTCACCTCGTGAGCCGGAAGCATTATTCCACTCTATCACAGAGGGATGTCACCCACTGGAGGTACAGTTCTTTAATACATCGCAGTTTGCAACGAACTACACATGGCAATTTGGTGATGGATCGATCTCCACACAAGAGAACCCGTTACACACCTTCTATGAGCCAACAGAGTATACAGTTCGTCTCCTGGCTTCTGGTCCGGGTGGAAGTGACCAAACAGAATCTATTATCACGGTACATGCAACACCGCAGGTTTTCTTCAACTATGCACCAGACTCAGTATTTGTCAATGACAAGCCCGTAAGGTTCGCGAATCTAACGGCCTATGCTACTGATTACCTCTGGAACTTTGGTGACTATGATGAATACTCAACGGCTGAAGATTCGGAAAACACCTCTGTATTGGGAGATCCAACGCACGTGTACATGTTCGAGGGATGGAAAGATGTGCTGTTGATTGCCAGGAATGGTGATCTCTGTGAAGACAGTTTGTTCATACCACTGGCCATCAAGGTTATTCCTGCCGGCGCACTGCGCTTCCCGAATATCTTCCGTCCGGGTGACAGTCCAACAGGCGGTACAACAGACAATCTGAATGATCCATCGGCTAAGAACAGCGTGTTCTTCCCAGGTGTGAACAAGCAGGTAAGCGAGTACCATCTGTACATCTACAACCGTTGGGGACAGCTGCTCTTCCAGAGTGACAAGATCAACGTCGGTTGGGATGGATTTATCAACGACACGAAGGCCTCACAGGGTGTATATATCTGGAAGGTAACCGGTATATACAGCAACGGCTCACCATTTAGCGATGCAGGTGATGTGACGCTGGTGTGGCAGTAGAACCACCCCACCCATCTGCGATGGGTAGAACCACCCCGCCTGTCTGCGACAGGCACCCCTCCTTGAAAAGGAGGGGAGGTAGAAGGTGCTGAAATAATAAGCCCGGGCAAATGGTCCGGGCTTATTGTTTTATTTCCTTTTATATATCAATTACCCCCAACCTAGCCTTCCCCTTTTTATATATCAATTACCCTCACCCTGACCTTCCCCCTTTTATATATCAATTACTTCCAACTTCATAAATACCTAGCCTTCCCCTTTTTTATATCAATTACCCTCACCCTGACCCTCTCCCGCTGGGAGAGGGAATTCGCTCCGAAAAGAGTAAAAACTGATCTAAACAGACTGACCAAAACACGCTGTGTTCCAAACATAATTCTTAACTCAATTACAAATTATTATCGGAGCACTCCCTTCCCCCAGCGGGGGAAGGCTAGGTTGGGGGTAATTGATAAAAAGGGGAAAGGTCAGGTTGGGGGTAATTGATAAAAAGGGAAAGGGTCAGGGTGAGGGTAATTGATAAAAAGGGAGAGGGTCAGGGTAAGGGTAATAGATTAAAAAGAAGAGGCCAAGGTGAGGGTAATTGATAAAAAGGGTGAGGGGTCCTCTCCAAAGAGTAAAACTGTACATTGACATAATTAAAGCGCTAATTGGCGTAAAACACACTGAAAACGTAACTATTCCGGAAAATTCTCGTTTAATTTAGATAAGAACTATAAGTAACTTATTGATACTGTATTTCACCTCATTAAGGGTTTGACCTGGTACAGTCTTGCTTAAATTGATGTTAATAACTTTGATTGAATAGGACAGTAATTGGCAATATCTTCATGTATTAGGGAAAAAGTTATTAAATTTAGTTGAGAAATTAATGATTAATAACAATTGAAATACAGCGTAGAGCTAAAATCCGGATGAAAATTCGGAGTATAAATCACTTGCTTTTTGCCCGGGGAACCTGAGAAAGAGTAAGTTTAACCACTGAACGTGAGGAAACTGATTATTACCATATCTGCATTATTTATCTACATTGCCGTTTCCGGTCAGGATCCGCAGTTTACCCAGTTTTTTGCCAATCCTCTTTACCTTGCACCTTCTTTCGCAGGTGCCACACAGCAAGACCGCATAGCCACCGTCTATAGAAACCAGTGGGCCTCCCTACCCGGCTCTTTCGTTACTTATAGTTTTTCTTACGATCATTTCTTCGACAATTTCAACAGTGGTATAGGCGTGTTACTTATGCGTGATGTGGCCGGTACAGGTGACCTGGCGCTCACGAATGCCGGTATTCAATATTCCTACGACATCAAGATCAATAATTTCTGGCATGTTCGTCCGGGAGTACACCTGAACTACACCCAGATGGGGATTGATTACTTCAAGCTGACATGGAACGATGAACTGACCACCTCGGGAACCGGCGGCGGGACCATTGAGCAGCCAGGTGATGATGTGAAATCTGATGTTGATTTTTCCTCCTCTGTCATCATGTATTCCGAAAGGTACTGGTTTGGCTTTGGAGTGGATCACCTGCTAACACCTAACTATGGATTGTGGAGTAATGATGCCAACTGGCCGATGAAATTCTCAGCTTATGGCGGTGCGCAGATCATTCGCAGGGGTCATCTTTTTAATCCCATCGATGAATCATTGTCGGTGGCTTTTCTCTACAGGCATCAGTATGTATACAACCAGCTGGACCTCGGTCTTTACTGGTACAAAGCCCCTATTATGCTGGGGTTCTGGTACCGGGGCGTTCCATTCTTCGGTAAAGACCCACGTGGTGATGCAGTTTCTTTCCTCGTTGGATACAAAATGGATGATATTCGTGTTGGCTACAGCTACGACTTCACCATCTCCAATTTAGTCTCCTCAACCGGTGGTGCACACGAAGTATCCATTGTGTATGAGTTTAAGACTACCCGGACGAGAAAGAAGAGGCGGATGGTGCCATGCCCGGAGTTTTAGACCACCCCACCCATCTTCGATGGGCACCCCTCCTTGAAAAGGAGGGGAAGTAAAACCACCCTAGCAGAAGCTGGTACAATCCTTGAAAAGGAGGGGAGGTAAAATAGTTCCAAAATAATATTTATCTATTGTAGTGATCTAATTTAGTGATCTAATTTAATACTCAAATGCTATGTCCCATTAGGTTTGTAGTTTGCTGCATGGATTAATATATCTTTCTTAATCTCCTCAAATTTCTCAATAGCTTTATAATTTGGATAACGGAATACAGTTATTCCCAATCCTTTTAAAAAATTATCCCGAACAATGTCCTTTGATATTACAATATTGGTATTATGGTATGCTCCATCCAATTCAATAACAAGTTTGATTTTGGGACAATAGAAATCAACAATATATTTTCCAATTCCATGCTGCCGCCGAAACTTTAATCCATTAAGTTTTTTATTTCTAATTTTCATCCAAAATAGAACTTCTGTAACAGTAGAATTCGATCTTAATTCGCTCCTTTGGGACTTGCTCCATTTCTTATTAAATATCTTATTCTTCATCATCTTTTTCCCTGTTTATGTATTGAAACTTCAAAATATCGTTCAGAAAGGATTTTTTTTTTGGGAACTCCCAACTTTTCTTCCCATCCAGTACAATATATCAAGCAAAAAAAGAGCCTTTTACCTCCCCTCCTTTTCAAGGAGGGGTGTCCGTCGCAGACGGACGGGGTGGTTTGTTCAAACTGCCAGGGTGGTTTGTTCAAACTGCCGGAGTGGTTTGTTCAAACTGCCGGGGTGGTTCTACCTCCCCTCCTTTTCAAGGAGGGGTGCCCACCGCAGGTGGGTGGGGTGGTTTCACAAAAAATTCTATCTTTGTAGCCAAAATAAATTTATCTCACAATGAAAAAAACAAACCTCATAATCAACGGTGTATTGGCGGCGGCTGTAATCGCACTTTTTGTTCTTAATTTTACAGATGGAGATTCTAAATCTTCAAATCAGGCGACAGTAGAAAATGATTCTATAATGACGCCGAGCGGAGATTTAAAAATTGCTTATTTCAATGTTGATTCTGTAATGGCGAACTGGAATATGTATTTCACCGTTCAGGACGAATTGGCTGCCAGGCAGACTAGCATGGAAACTGAATTTGAGAGCAAGACAAAGGCCTTTCAGCAGAGAGTTGAAGATGCACAGTATAAAATACAAAGAGGTCTTGTTACCAGGGCGGAAACAGAGCAGCTGCAGCAGCAACTTGGCCAGGAAGAGCAGACCCTGTTAGCTTTACAGAACAATTATGGTATGCAATTGCAGGAAGAAAGCGCTGTAAAAAACCGTCAATTGATCGACCAACTTGAGCAGTACCTGAAAAAATTCAACGAAACTGCTGGTTACACCTATATCTTTAGCTACAGTTTTGGCGGTAATCTTCTTTATGGAGATGATGCTTACAATATCACAGATCTCATCGTTAAAGGGATCAATGAAGAGTATGAAGTAACAGAAGAATAACATGTCTTTTGCCGACGACTACCTGCAGAAAAAAAGCTTGCGGGGTCCTCTAATCAGTACCCCTCCAAAAGACAGTCTGCGTTGTATCGTTGCCATACCATCTTATAATGAATCCGGGCTCGTAAAGTGCCTGGATTCTTTGTTTTTATGCGATCCTCCCGGCGTCGATACTGAAGTTATCGTGCTGATCAATTCCCCGGAAGAGTGTCCGGAAGAGATTGTATCCGTGAACCGCAAATCCTATGAGGATGCCCTGGAATGGAAAGCAACACACAGGAGGGACGATGTAGACTTTCACTTCATCTTTGTCAGGGATCTTCCCAAAAAACATGCAGGAGCAGGCCTTGCCAGGAAACTGGTGATGGATGAAGCACTCAGAAGGTTTGATTCGATAGACAATGGCACAGGTATCATTATGTCGTTGGATGTCGATGCCATGGTGGATAAGAATTATTTAACAGCAGTGGTAAGACACTTTGAGGATGGGAAAGTGGCAGGATGTGCGGTATATTTTGAGCACCCTTTAGGGGGAGACCAGGAGAGGGGGAGAAAGGGAGAGGGGGAGCAATACCCACAAGAGGTTTATAAAGCTATCGCAAATTATGAATTGCACATGAGATATTATTTGCAGGCGGTAAGGTATACTGGATATCCTTATGCTTTTCATACGATTGGATCTTGTTTTGGGGTCAGGGCAACCACATATTGCAGCCAGGGAGGCATGAACAAGCGCCAGGCAGGGGAAGATTTTTACTTCATACAAAAAGTAGCCCGCCTGGGTACTTTCTCCGATCTTACTGCCACAACGGTCCGCCCCTCTCCCCGACCATCAGATCGGGTGTTGTTTGGAACGGGACCGGATATTATAAGGCAGCTGGAAAATCCGGGAAAGCCATATATGAGTTATGATCTCAGATTGTTTTTAGTGCTCAGGGAGTTTTTTCAAACCGCAGGTTCACTGTATAAGGGCAATTCCTGTGACTCCTATATCAAAACTTTACCAGGAGTTTTGGGTAATTACCTTGTGCAGTCAGATTTTCACGGCGTGATAGATGAAATACGGGGGAATGTTGCCTCGGAGAAGACATTTATGTCCAGGTTCTTCAGGCATTTTAATATGTTGTGGATATTGAAGTTTCTGCACTGGGCGGAGGAGGAGGGATATGGGAAAGTGGAGGTGAGTGTTGTGGCGAGGGAGTTGTTGGGGAAGATGGGGGGCGAGAAAGGGAGAGTGGGAGACGAGGTGAGGGGGAGACCAGGAGACCAGGAGACCAGGAGAGGGGGAGATGTGAGGAGGAGAGAGGGAGACCAGGAGAGGGGGAGACCAGGAGACCAGGAGACCAGGAGAGGGGGAGATGTGAGGAGTTTGTTGGGAGTGTATAGGAGTGTTGAGCGTTAAGCGAATGGTTGCGATACGCTAAACTCTAAACGCTCCACGCTAGACGTGTTATTAAATATGTTTTCCATGCCTTCTGAACCGTGTATATTTGCATGAGTTTATACTGTTATACAAATCCATTTAAAATATAATACGACATGCCAAAAGGAATCTATAAAGTGCCAGTGGCCAGGAATGAGCCGGTAAAGAATTATGCTCCTGGATCACCAGAAAAGCTGGAATTAAAAAAGGAATTGAAGAAAATGCGCTCCGAAGTTATTGATATTCCAATGATCATTGATGGTAAGGAAATAAGGACAGATAACAAGGTACCTATGCATCCGCCACATGAAAGAAAACATTTGCTTGGTCATTTTCACAGGGGAGATGCTTCTCATGTTCAACTGGCTATTGATGCTGCACTGAAGGCAAGAAAAAATTGGGCGAACATGCCATGGGAGCACCGTGCTTCTATCTTCCTGAAAGCAGCTGATCTGCTTGCAGGTCCTTATCGCCAGAAACTGAATGCTGCCACCATGCTGGCACAGTCGAAAAATGCCTTCCAGGCAGAGATTGACAGTGCTGCAGAGCTGATCGACTTTTTCAAGTTCAATGTGCAATATATGACAGAGATTTATGCACAACAGCCCGCTTCAGCTGAAGGTATCTGGGACAGGGTTGAATATCGTCCCCTGGAAGGATTTGTTTTCGCTCTCACCCCATTCAACTTTACTTCAATTGCTGGTAACCTTCCCTCAGCACCTGCCTTAATGGGTAATACCGTTGTTTGGAAATGTTCTAACACACAAGTATACTCAGCGAAAGTGATCATGGACATTTTCAGGGAAGCAGGAGTACCTGACGGAGTAATCAACCTGGTATTTGTATCTGGTCCGGTTGCCGGAAACGAAATTTTCTTTCACAAGGAATTTGCCGGTATACATTTCACCGGCTCTACTGAAGTATTCCAGAATATCTGGAAAACCATTGGAAACAATATTCATAATTACAAATCTTATCCCCGCATCGTTGGTGAGACAGGTGGAAAAGACTTTATTTTTGCCCACCCTACAGCCAATGTGGACCAGGTATGCGTTGCTCTCGTAAGGGGTGCCTTTGAATACCAGGGACAGAAGTGTTCAGCAGCTTCAAGGGCCTATATCCCTGAAAGTATGTGGAAAGTGTTGCGCAAGAAGCTCGAAGATATGATCGGGGATATCAAGATGGGTGTACCTGAAGATTTTACCAACTTCTTCAATGCAGTGATCGATGAGGCATCATTTGATAAACTGGCCAGCTACATCGACGTTGCCAACAAAGATGCAGATGCCGAGGTAATTATCGGCGGAGGGTATGACAAATCTGAAGGATACTTCATTGAGCCAACAGTTATTCTCGCCAGTGATCCACATTATACTACCATGGAAGAAGAGCTGTTTGGTCCGGTTCTCACGCTTTATGTTTACCCTGATAATGAGGTAGATGAAACCGCTGAGACACTGAATAAAACTTCAATTTATGCACTCACCGGAGCCATTTTTGCAGCCGACAGGTATGCCATTGATAAACTCACAAAAGCATTGGTTGACTGTGCTGGTAACTTTTATATTAACGACAAGCCAACTGGCGCCGTAGTAGGACAACAGCCATTCGGCGGAGCAAGAGGATCGGGAACCAACGACAAGGCCGGTTCTTACCTCAACCTGATTCGCTGGACATCGGCAAGGACAATTAAAGAGACCTTTGCTGCACCGAAGAGTTATGAGTATCCGTTTATGGAGGAGGCGTAGAAAAACCACCCCGTCCGTCTGCGACGGACACCCCTCCTTGAAAAGGAGGGGAGGTACGAACCACCCCACCCGTCTGCGACGGGCACCCCTCCTTAAAAAGGAGGGGAGGTAAAACCGCTTCGAGAATAATTTTGTATTGTAGACCTTCGTTGTTTAAAACTTTGAGCAAATCTCATCGTCTTTTTCACTAGATTTATCCTCATGAAGCAGACCTGGAAAATCATGTGGCCTTATGTGAAGAACAAGTATGTGATTGCGATTGTGACCTTCACAGTATGGATCATGTTTTTCAGTCAATATAATATTACTGACAGGTTCAGGCTTGCTTCAGAGATTAATCAGCTGGAGCAGGATAAGGAGTATTACAGGGAACAGATTATTCGTGATTCAATGCGCCTGAATGAGCTGACTACTGACCTTGATAACCTGGAGAAATTTGCCAGGGAGCAGTATTATATGAAGACGAAGAATGAGGATATATTTGTGGTGATTGAGTAGACCACCCCGTCCGTCTGTGCAAACCCTATCCCTTGAATCTTCTTGAAACTTCTTCCCAATTTACTACATTCCAGAATGCTCCGATGTAGTCGGGTCTGCGGTTTTGATAATTCAGGTAATAGGCATGTTCCCATACGTCTAATGTAAGTATCGGTGTTCCTTTTACTTCAGCGAGGTCCATCAAGGGATTGTCCTGGTTTGGAGAAGAAGTAACAGCTAATGATCCGTCGCCCAGCTTCACCAACCATGCCCAGCCAGAACCAAACCTTGTGGCCGCAGCTTTATTGAACAGTTCCTTGAATGCATCGAATGATCCAAATGCTGCGTCTATTGCTGTTGCCAGTTCTCCGGTAGGAGCGCCGCCACCATTTGGACTCATCACTTCCCAGAAGATGTTATGATTGAAATATCCTCCACCGTTATTTCTTACGGCTACAGGCAATGTAGAAATGTTTGCAAAGAGCTCCTCAGCAGATTTTCCTTCCATCTCAGTTCCTTCCACTGATGCGTTGAAATTTGCTGTATAAGCCGCATGGTGTTTGGTATGATGAATCTCCATAGTTCTTGCGTCGATATGGGGCTCTAGTGCTGTATAATCGTATTTTAGACCTGGTAATTTAAATGACATATTTTAATTTTTTATAAGTTTCTATAGGCTAAACAATTTAGATGGGTAAATGTTTGCGCGCAGGGGAGATTTTTTGAACCACTCCGTCCGTCTGCGACGGACACCCCTCCTTGAGAAGGAGGGGAGGTAGAGACCTTCCCCTTTTTAGTTCCATCACCCCCAACCTAGCCTTCCCCCAACGGGGGAAGGGATGCGCTTCGAAAATAATTATGGTTGTAGTTTAGAGTTGGTTTGGAACTCGGTATGGCAGGGACACACTGGTAAATATATTATGATATTTATTCGGAGGGAATTCCCTCTCCCGGCGGGAGAGGGCCAGGGTGAGGGTCACTGATTAAAAAGGAGAGGGCTAGGGAGAGGGCGATTGAAAAAAAGGAGAGGAGGTAGAGCAGAACGCAAGAAAAATTTTTATTACTTTTGGTTCTCACCAATAATATACCAGGAACTTCATGAAAAAGATACTCATCCTTCTAATTGTCCCTTTGTTTCTCAATGCTTGTGGAGACAATGAAGAGAAAATCGCTGAGAAAGCAAAAAAGATTCACGAAAAAGCATATACTGTTGATAGTCATGTTGACACACCCATGTGGCTTACGAGGGCCGGGTTTGATTACGGGGAGCGGCATGACAGAAGTAAGCATCGCAGTAAACTGGATCTGCCGCGCATGAAAGAGGGCGGACTGGATGGTGTATTTTTTGCAGTTTTTATTGGCCAGGGATCCAGGGATTCTGTTGGGAACCAAAAAGCAAAGGAGGAGGCCTTTCAAATCATTGACTCCATCGGCTCTATGCTGAAGAAATATCCGGAAGAGATGGAACTGGCGGTAAATTCCAAGGACCTGAAGAGAATTGCAGACGATGGGAAAAAAGCCATCTTTCTTGGAATGGAAAATGGCTATCCGATTGGCAATGATCTTTCCCTTGTAGAAAAATATTATGAATCGGGGATCAGGTACATAACGCTGGTACATTCATGGAACAATGATATATGCGACTCTGCAAATGATTCCCTGGAGCACAATGGCATAACGGAATTTGGCAAAGAAGTAGTTGCAAAAATGAATGAGCTTGGAATTATGATTGATGTCTCACACGCGTCTGATAAATCATTCGAAGACATCATTGGACTGAGTCGTGCCCCGATAATTGCTTCGCACTCCTGTTCGAGAGCCATTTGCGATAATCCGCGAAACCTGTCGGACGATATGCTATTGAAATTAAAGGAGAATGGCGGAGTGATCCAGATGTGCATTCTCAGTGCCTATGTGAAGACACCGGAAGCTAATCCGGAACGCGATTCTGCCAAAGCAGCAGTTCGTGCGAAACATGGTAACTATTATGAACTTGATGATGATGCAAAACATGCTTTCCTGACAGACTGGTTCCAGCTTGATGTGGATTTTCCGGCGAAACTTGCAACGGTATCAGATGTGGTTGATCATATTGACCATATGGTTTCTGTATGTGGAGTCGATCATGTTGGTATAGGAACAGATTTCGATGGCGGAGGAGGAGTTGCTGACTGCTACGATGTTTCAGAGATGGGAAATATCACACTCGAGCTTGTGAAGAGAGGATATTCCGAAAAAGATATTGTGAAGATATGGGGAGGGAACTTGATGAGAGTGTTTGGGGAGGTGGAAGAGGTGGCGAAGGTTTAAGGGTTAAAGAGCCAATGGGTTACCTCCTGCGCTAAAGCTTCGGAGGTTAAAAAATGAGTTAATGAGTTAATGGGGAATAGATTGATGAACAGTCTACAATCTTTCAAACCGCTCCATTATTGAATCATCGTGGATTTCCTTTGAGAGGGAGGCAATGGTATCAATTGGAACATCGAATATGTCAAGAATTAGCAGGCCGTCGAGTGCGTTGTTAAATTTTGGATCGAGGTTGAAGCCAATGATCTTGCCATTCAGCTTCAGGTATTTCTTCAAAAGGACTGGCATTTTAAATCCGGATGTCTCCACATCCCCAATAAATTTATCGAATTTATTCAGGTCTTCTGCATTTTCAAGAATGATGTCTTCATCGATATTGTAACCAGTAATATTATATTTCATCCTTGGACGAATGTTTCGCGCCATCTCCCTGTTATAATAATGAAGTTGGACATATTTTATGATCATTGATTTTGAAAACTCAGAGAAATGGTTGCTGATGCTCACAGGACCGATGAGATAACGATATTCTGAATTCTTAATCAGAAAATAAAGGATGCCTTTCCATAAGAGGAAAAGAGGCAATGGCTTTTTCTGATACTCTTCAGCAATAAAAGACCTGCCCAGCTCTATGGATTGTTTCAATACTTTCTTGAATCGATGTCTGATTCTGAATAAACTATGAATGTAAAAGCCCCTCACTCCAAATCGCAACAGGATATCATCACCCAGTCCAACCCTGTAGGCACCCACAATCTTTCCGCCCTCCTTGTCCCAGATAAAGAGCTGATGGTAATAAAGATCATATTCATCGAGGTCCATCGATCTGTTGGTCCCCTCTCCCACTGCCCTGAATGTGATCTCCCTGAGGCGACCAATTTCATACATAATGTTTGGGATATCTATGCTAGGAGCGCAATAGACCTCAAAATTACTGCTATCGAACAGTTTTAATCCTGTTGCATTTAATTGATCGATCTCAGTAAGCAGACTTCCTCTTTCAATTGAATCCGAAATTGCTTCCGGTTTTTTCTTGTGTTGAAACAGGGGATGAAAAAATCGTTTTACTTCCAGTGCTGATCCGAGGGCATAGGTCTTTGCCCGAAGAAATCTTCCATACCTGGCAATATCAGTGAATTCATTTTGCTCCTTAACACTAATAGGGTGCCCAATACGTATTCTTATTCTCTTATGCTTTTTATTAAGTATTTCTGAAGGTAATTTCACGGTACGCAATGAAGGATGAATCAATCCCAAAAGATGGAATATCCTTGAATTAGTACCTTCGAAATAGACCGGAACAACCGGAACACTTGCATTTCTTATCATTTTCAGCGCGGGGATCTGCCATTCCCTATCAGTAATTCCAAAATTATCCTGGTTATAACTCGACACCTCCCCTGCGGGGAAAATTCCCAATACATTTCCTTGATGCAGATGCTGAAACGACATCTTAATCCCGGTAATACTTGAAGACTCACTCTTGTGATTCTCAAAAGGATTCACCGGAAGGATAAATTGTGAAAATGGCTCAATGCGCTGCAAGAGGAAATTTGCCAGGATCTTAATATCAGGCCTCCTTTCTGCGATTACCTTTACCAGCAATAGTCCGTCAATTCCTCCATAAGGATGATTTGATACTGTAATAAATGAACCCTCTTTGGGAATTCTATCAAGCTCTTCCTCTCTTACCTCGTATTCGATTTCGAGCTTATCAATCAGCTCGTCTATAAACTCAACTCCCTGTTTGTCAGTAAGATTTTCATAAAGTTTATTGATTTTGTTGATTCGCAATAATGCCATTAATACCTTTGCGGCACCATATCCACCAAACCTGTCAAGCTTAGCAGCTTTTACCAGTTCATTGGTTTCTATGAGTTTGTTGGCAGGGGGTTTCATTAGTGTAAAGATACGGGAAAAAATTACCCCCAACCTAGCCTTCCCCCAAGGGGGAAGGAATTTGCTCCGGAATTGCTACTTAAAAACCGGGACTTTATTCTTTTTACTTCTATATTTGTGCTAGACAAACTACCATGAAGAAAATATATAAAATACTGTTGGCGGTCCTTTCGGGATTGCTGTTAGCACCAGCGTATTTCAAGTGGGGAACGGGATTCATCATGTTTATTGCATTGGTTCCCTTGCTACTCATTGAACATGATCACTTTTTGAACAAGGATAAAAATAAGACCAAGAACCTCTTCTGGTACCCGGTAATCACCTTTGCAATATTCAACCTTCTAACCATCTGGTGGGTATGGTACGCCCATGTTTTGGGAGCGATTGTCGGAATTCCGCTGAATACCCTGGTGATGACTCTTCCGTTTATGGCTTTCCATTATGCCAAACGGAACCTTGGTCCGCGCCTCGGATATTTCTCCCTTATAGTATTCTGGGTTGCCATCGAATACCTCTACCTGAATGTGCAGGTTAATTTCCCATGGGTGCTTTTCGGGAATGCATTCTTCAATGATGTTGCATTTATTCAGTGGTACGAAGTAACGGGTGTCTTTGGAGGCACGGCCTGGATTCTGATACTGAATATTCTCTTTACCAGGTTGTTGATTGGATTAAATACCAGCTTATCGTTCCAGGAAAATAAAGGAACCATCAGCTGGATACTGGCCTTTCTCATCATCCCTATTGTTATTTCAGTAGTGAGGTTTTATACCTACGAAGAGGAAAAAAATCCATATGAATGCGTGGTATTACAACCCAATATCGATCCTTACGAAAAATTCGGTGGTATACCTCAATCTGAACAAACAAATTACCTTCTTGAACTGGCCAAAGCTTCGGTAACAGCTGAAACAGATTATATTATTGCCCCTGAAACATTTATAAATAACAGGACCTGGCATTCCACGCTCGAACACCAGAGTGATGTCATATTACTCAAAAGATTCCTGAGCGATTTTCCTAATGCGAAATTGGTCATCGGAGCCATGACATACAAGCAATACGGACCAGGAGATACGCTAACCAACACCTGTAAACCATACGGTAAAGAAGGATACTATTACGATAGTTTCAACACGGCCATTCAGCTCGATAATTCGGACGAAATTCCCATGTATCATAAATCACGATTAGTAACAGGTGCCGAGTGGATGCCATCATTCAAGAAATTTAAAAAGTTTCAGAAATATGCCATTAAACTGGGTGGCATCATGCGGAGTCATGCTACGCAGGAAAACCGCGAGTCATTTGTCTCCCCGCAAGACAGCTGCATGGTTGGTCCGGTTATTTGCTGGGAATCCATTTTTGGAGAATACGTAAGTAAATATGTGAAGGATGCTGATGCCAATCTCCTTTTTATCATCACCAATGATGGATGGTGGAAAGATACAGCAGGGCACAGACAGCATAACAGTTTTGCACACCTCAGGGCTATTGAAACACGCAGGAGCATCGCACGATCGGCTAATACCGGTATCAGCTGTTTGATAGACCAACGTGGTGTGGAGATTGACAGGATTGGCTGGTGGGAAAGAGATTACATAAAGGGAACACTGAATGCAAGTGATCATCTTACATTTTATGTGAAACACGGTGATTATTTGGCTAGGATTGCCGGGTTTTTGGGAGTTATTATGATTCTTTTTGCATTTGTGAAAAGAAAGAGTTCAAAGGAATAAGGGAATAATGTGCCCTATTAACCCATTAGCTCATTGGCTCATTAACTCATTTTTTAACCTCCGAAGCTTTAGCGCAGGAGGTAACCCATTAAACCCTTAAAAAACAAATCAAACATGAACACAAAATTTAACTCAATTTCACCCTACGACCTGGAGGACAATATCTTCAAGTTAATTGATAAAGACTGGATGTTGATAACAGCCGGGACGGAGGATAGTTTTAATACCATGACAGCCAGTTGGGGACACCTGGGTATACTGTGGAATATGCCAATTGCCATTGCCTATATCAGGCCACAGAGGCATACTTATGGTTTTGCCAATGAGAACGATTACTATACCTTGTGTTTCTTTGAAGAGAAATACCGGAAAGCGTTACAGTTTTGCGGAACAAAATCGGGTCGCGATTATGACAAGGTAAAAGAGACCGGATTAACTCCAATGCTTACTGAACATGGAAATGTTTATTTTAAAGAGGCCAGGTTGGTATTGGAATGCGAGAAAGTTTACCAGGATGAATTAAAAAAGGAAAATTTTCTGAAACCTGAGATTGCTTTGAAGAACTATCCAAAGGATGATTTTCACCGCTTTTATATGGGGAGGATTGTTAGTGTGCTGCTGAGGGGATAGGGTCCTTCGGCAAGCTCATTCAGAAGCCAGGGCCAATCCCTCTCTCATCCAGCCAGTATAGCTAGCTACATCGAGGTCGGTTCCTTTGGGTGTAGTGACAACCTTGCCATCGCTGTCCATGATTACATAGAGCGGGATGGTGTTGGTTTGGAAGTGTTTGATTTCGTAATCGATATTTTGTTGACCAATTGTTTTCTTCACTTTTCCATCTGTTTGCGAAGTATACCATTCTTCTTCAGCAAGCTTTGTCCTGTCGTCTGTATAAAGTGCAATGATGATAAATTCATCTCTTAGAAGCGCCTGGACACCAGGATCTGACCAGACAGCTGCTTCCATTTTTTTGCAATTGGAGCAAAAATGTCCCTTGAAATCAATAAAGACTGGTTTATCCAGCTTCTTAGCACATGCCAGTCCCTCTTCAAGATCGTAATAAGCAGTTAAACCATAGGGCATATGAAATATATCGGTGTACTTCACAGGGGCACATTCAGAGGTATGATTGTCTGAAATCATAACTCCACGTTGCGCGGTAAGATCTATCCAATCCTGTGATTTTGGTGGTAACAATGGTGCAACAGTTTTCAGTGGAGCACCAAAGAGACCCATGAATAGGAAAATGGCAAAAACAAATGATGCTATTGACAAGAGCAGCCTGGGTACTGTTATATAAGGCAAGTCGCTGTCGTGCGCAAATTTAATTTTCCCCAGGAAGTACATTCCCATAAGGAAGAAAAGAATTGTCCATACAGCGAGAACCAGTTCGCGTGATATTATTTTTTGTGTTGGATCCAGCGGTAGCAGGAATTTCATACTGAAAGCCAGTACAACAAATCCTAATACTACTTTTATAGAATTCAGCCAGCCACCAGATTTCGGTAATCCCTTTAGCAATGATGGGAAAAGTGCAAAAATGGTAAATGGGATAGCGAATGCCAGGGCAAAGCCAAACATACCAAGAATCGGTTTCAGTGCCAGTCCCCCGGCGGCCTCAACGAGCAGAGCACCCACGATAGGACCTGTGCATGAAAATGAAACTAAAACAGTTGTCAGGGCCATGAAAAAAGCTCCGGCAAGACCACCTTTATCAGCTCCAGCATCGGCCTTGTTCACCCACTTAGATGGAAGCACAAGTTCGAACATTCCAAAGAATGAAAAAGCAAATGCAACAAATAATATAAAGAAGATCAGGTTAGGAATCCAGTGCGTACTTAGTGCATTTGCAGCATCCGGACCGAGATTTGTAAGACTAACGATTACCCCCAGGAAGGTATAAATCGCAACTATTGATATACCAAATACCAATCCGCGGAGGATGGAGCGAGCCCTGTTTTCGCTTCCTCGCATAAAGAAACTAACTGTCATCGGTATCATTGGAAACACGCATGGTGTCAGCAATGCAAGAAGTCCAGCTCCAAATGCAATCCAGAAAAAACGCCAAAGAGATTTGTCTTTCTCATTACCTGGAGCTTCCAAAACTGAAGCTTCCACTGTGGTAGTATCACCCTGTTCGAGTGTTACAAGCGGATCATCGCTAGTTTTTTTTTCCGGGTTTAAGTTGAAAGAAAACGCTGCCGTTGCAGGAGGCAGGCAATTTGCGTCGTCGCATACCTGGTATTCTATTTCACCAGAGATTATCACCTCAGCTCCGGCTTCTATCTTCACTCTTTGTCTGAGCTCAGCTTTTCCTTCTATGGTTCCAACATCCATCTGGAAGCCCTCATCAAACTTCACTTTTGGCCTGGTAACTTCAACGATGCCATCTACAAGTGCATAGCCAACAGTTTCATTGTAATATGCCTTTGTTGCAATGGGACCACCTTTAGGAAGATAGGCAGAATAGAGATGCCATGGGTGGTCAATCTCTGCAATAAATACAAGTTCGAATTCATTTTCACCAAGAGCTTCAGAAGAAAACTTCCATGAAACAGGATCTATTACTTGTGCAAATATGGAGATTGCAAATATTTGTACGAGTAGGGAAAGAAAAATTTTTTGTCTCATTTTATCTACCTCTAAATAAAAACTACTAATTAAAAAATTTATTGAAGTATAACCTTTTAACCGGGTTTTTGTTTACAAGAACGAGTGGCTTTCTACTTTGTTTTCCTCAACAATTCAGTCCCCTTCTCGTCTAAGACACGAAATTCCAGATATGTACAAGCTGACAAAGCTTCTACCGTAATCTTGCATTTCATTTCTTTTCTCCAGCTTTTAACAATAGATTTGAAACCATTGATGAGGTATGCAGCAACAAAGGGATGCAGCTGCAGCGTCAGTTTCTTTAACTTCTGCTGATCGACCAATGCTTCAACTTCTGTCTTCAGGATATCGGGAAATAAAATTGCAGATTGTATCTTACCCGTTCCGGCGCATGTAGGACAGCTTTCTGCTGTTTCGATATGCATTTCCGGACGAACACGCTGCCGGGTAATTTGCATCAGTCCAAACTTGCTTAGAGGAAGAATGTTATGTTTGGTTCTGTCTTTCGACATTACCTCTTTCATTCTATCATATAGCTTCTGTTTGTTCTCCCCTTTATGCATGTCGATAAAATCAACCACAATAATTCCACCCATATCACGAAGTCGCAGCTGGCGTGCAATTTCATCTGCAGCAGCAAGATTAACTTCAGTGGCATTCGTCTCCTGGTCGACACCGGATTTCGAGCGATTTCCGCTATTCACGTCGATGACATGCAAAGCTTCGGTATGTTCGATGATCAGGTATGCACCTTGCTTAAATGAAACGGCAGTACCAAAAGATGTTTTTATCTGGCGGTTGACATCCAGGCGCTCAAAGATGGGTTGTTTCCCATCATAGAGCTTAACAATTTTCTCCTTTTCAGGAGCTACTTCACCGATATAATGTTTGATTTCCTGGTAGACCTCTTCGCTATCAATGAAGATATTTTCGAAGTCTCCGTTCAGGTGATCCCTGATTAAGGACGTTGCCATACTTTGCTCACCAAGCACAAGACTTGGTAAATCTCTTACAGGAAGATTATCGAAGGCCCTCTCAAATTTCTTCACTAAAGAACGCAATTCAGAATCCAGTTCAGCTACCTTTTTATTCTCGGCAACGGTTCTCACTATGATCCCATAATTCTTTGGACGAATACTTACCAGCAGGTTTTTCAAGCGATCGCGCTCTTCCTGTGATGAGATTTTCGAGGATACGGATATCTTATCAGCAAACGGAATCAACACCAGGTTTCTACCTGCTATAGATATTTCCGAGCTAAGTCTGGGCCCCTTTGTAGAGATTGGTTCTTTTGCTATCTGGACCAGAATTAAGTTTCCTGCAGTAAGTATATCATTGATTTTCCCATGTTTGTTGATGTCTTTTTCACGACGAAACTTGGAAACAGTCAAAAGCTTGCTTTTTCTATTGGCAGCCTGTGTAAGATACTTATTCAGTGTGCTATACTGTGGTCCCAGGTCGAGATAATGCAAAAATGCATCCTTCTCATAACCCACGTTGATAAAAGCAGCATTCAGACTAGGCATAGTCTTTTTTACTCTTGCCAGATATATATCACCAACTGAAAATTTCTGTTCCGGTTTGGAATGATTTAATTCGACAAGTCTTTTATCTTCAAGAAGAGCAATAGAAACCTCTTTGTCGGAGGCGTTAATTACTAATTCACTGCTCACATTGCTAATTTTTAAGATGAGTCAGCCTAAAAATAACAGAAATAAACCTAAAGTCCTTAACGCACCTTAGGTTTATAAAAAGAGTTCAAAAAAGAAAGAGCAAAATGCTATTTCCTCTTTTTGTGCCTGTTCTTCCTTAAACGCTTTTTGCGCTTATGGGTAGACATTTTGTGTCTTTTCCTTTTCTTTCCGCTAGGCATAATTTATTATTTTTTTTCGAAACGTGCATAACATTAAAATGTTACGCTATTTTACGTTTGTTTTAACTTTGTTCACAAAAGTTTTAGCAGGTTTGAACGAAGGAATGAAATGTTCAGGAATAATAATGGTTGTATTCTTGGAAATATTCCTCGCGGTTTTCTTAGCTCTTTTCTTCACTATAAAGCTGCCAAATCCTCTTAGATATACATTTTTATTATCACTCAGGGAATCCTTTATGGTTTCCATAAAAGCCTCAACTGTTTTTTGTACAGTTACTTTTTCAATTCCAGTGCTCTTGGAAATCTCGTTTACGATATCTGCTTTCGTCATTTTATAAAACCTTTAATTATCAATGATTTACATTAGTTATTCTAAACAATGTGCAAATATAAATGTTTTTCGCAATTAATTACTATTGAATTTAATTAATTTTTTTTGATACGGTAAAAAATTGTATCCAAGGTCCGTATGTAGTTCCAATAATAATTATTATTTTCATCTTTTTAGAAAGAAAACTAAAAATAATTATTATGTTCGATTGCGCCAGAAAAATTTATTGTTACGGCTTGCGAAGATAATGAAAATAAGCGAGAATTTATTAGTGTGGTATAAAATAAACCAGAGGGTTTTGCCATGGAGAAACAGTTCTGATCCATATATGATCTGGTTATCGGAAATAATACTTCAGCAGACCAGGGTAAACCAGGGATTAAGTTACTATATAAAATTCGCTGAGAGGTTCCCGGATGTTCGTTTACTAGCCGCTGCAAGTGAAGAGGAGGTTTTAAATCTCTGGCAGGGACTTGGCTACTACAGCCGGGCCAGGAATATGCAATTTGCTGCGCAGCAAATTGTCAAAGATTTCGACGGCCAATTTCCAGATACCTACGATCAAATACTCACGCTTAAGGGCGTTGGCACCTATACTGCATCAGCCATTGCCTCCATTGCTTTTGGTGAGCCGGTGGCTGTTGTTGATGGTAATGTTGCAAGGGTTGTCAGCCGCTTATTCGCAATGGACGCCCCCATAAATTCAGGCAAAGGTGCGAAGCAGATTCAGTACCTGGCTGATGAGATGCTGGAAAGAAAAGATGCAGGTACTTACAACCAGGCCATCATGGAATTTGGGGCATTGCAATGTGTGCCGAAAAATCCAAATTGTGAAATATGTCCGCTGAAAGACACTTGCCTGGCCTATGAACAAAACACTGTCAGCACATTACCGATTAAAATAAACAAGGTTAAAATAAAGAAGCGGTACTTCAATTACATGGTCATGGAGCATAAGGGGTATACATATATAAGAAAGAGAACAGGTGATGATATATGGAAGTCTTTGTATGAATTCCCGATGTTCGAAGCCGGTATTGCCATGACAGAAGATGCTCTTATGGATGAGGTAGCACAACAGCTTGGGATGGATGGAAAGAATATTCATTTTCAGAAAATCTCCGACTCAGTAAAGCATCAATTAACACACAGAACTATTTATGCGAGGTTTATCCATGTCAAACTAAAAACAACAAACTTTAATAAACAGGATGATTGGATAAAGATACCAGTGGGTGAAATAGATAATTATCCGTTGTCAAGGTTGATTGATCGGTATTTGGGTGCCTGACTACCCCCAACCTAGCCTTCCCCCGCCGGGGGTTGGTTCGGTGACCTTTGGCTACGGAGTTTACCGGAGGATTAAAAACTATTTAGTATCTTTGCGTCTCAAATTGTTTAAACAAATACTATGGCAGTAAACAAAGTCATTCTGGTTGGAAATGTTGGTAAAGATCCTGAAATCAGGTACCTGGACGAGAACACGGCTGTGTGCAAATTTTCACTTGCTACAAGCGAGGTGTACAAAAACCGGGAGGGTGAAAAAATAACTCAAACTGAGTGGCACAACATAGTTCTTTGGAGAGGATTGGCACAGATTGCTGAAAAGTATGTTAAGAAAGGATCTCAATTATATATTGAAGGACGTATTCGTTCACGCTCCTATGATGATAAGGACGGTATAAAGAGATATATCACTGAGATTGTCGGAGATAATATGCAAATGCTGGGACGGAAATCTGATAATGATCAGGGTGTTGCCTCATCACAGGAAACAGCCGGGCAAACAAGCTCTACTCCTGCTCCATCACCACAACAATCGACACCTGCCCCGGACGCAAGCAGCACCAATAAGGAAAGTTTTCCGGAAACAGGGGGTGATGCGGATGATCTGCCCTTTTAATTTTCAATAACGTATACAATACAGATTGGAAACAGACCCTTTTCAAATTATCACATTCTTACAACTGGTATTTAATCCTGTCACCACAGGATCTTTACTGGGAATCGCTGTGGTTGTAATTCTGTTGTTTTGCTCTGCCCTGATTTCCGGATCTGAAGTGGCCTTTTTCTCCCTCACTCCTTTAGAGTTAAATTCCCTGGAAGAAAAGGAATCAAAGCGTAGCCGGATGGTTCTAAAGTTGTTGAAAAAACCTGAAGACCTCCTGGCAAACATACTTATCTCGAACAACTTTATTAACGTTAGCATTGTAATAATCGCCAGTTATATTACTGTCTCACTGATGGATTTCACCCTGGCGCCCTTTTTGGGATTTATGGTGCAGGTAATCATCATAACCTTTTTGCTTTTGCTGTTTGGAGAGATTATACCAAAGCTTTATGCCAATAAATTCTCAAGTTCATTTGCCCTCATGATGGCCTTCCCCTTAAACGTCATGGGAAAATTATTCATACCATTGATATTCCTCCTTACAAGGTCAACCAGGTCTGTTAACAAGCTGCTGGCAAATAAGAAACAAAACATCTCCATGAATGATCTTTCTGACGCCCTTGACCTGGCCACTGGCGTTTTCACAGAGGAAAAAAAGATGCTGGAAGGAATTGTAAAATTCAGTAACCTCGAGGCCTCAGAGATTATGAAACCAAGGATGGATGTTACTGATGTTGACATCAATATGAGTTTGAAAGACCTGATCCAGGTTATTATGGATTCCGGGTATTCCAGGATTCCGGTATATGAGAATACTGCCGATAACGTAAAAGGTATTCTTTTTGTAAAAGATTTGCTTCCCCATCTTAAAAAGTCAAGGTATAAGTGGCAAACCCTTATCAGGCCACCTTTCTTTGTGCCTGAAACAAAGAAGATAAATGACCTCTTGCAGGAGTTTCAAAAAATGAAAATCCACCTTGCCATTGTTGTAGATGAATATGGAGGCACGGAAGGTATCGTTACTATGGAAGATATTCTTGAAGAGGTAGTTGGCGAAATAACCGATGAGTCAGATGAAGCAGAAGAGTTATACAAAAAACTGGCTCCTGACACCTACCTTTTTGATGGCAAAACCCTGCTGAATGATTTCTTTAAAGTGACTGAGCTGGAGGATGAGATGTTGGATGATATCAGGGGAGAGGCAGAAACACTTGCTGGATTAATCCTGGAATTAAGGGGTGATTTCCCAAAGCAGGACGATGTTATTAACTGCAAGAACCTGGAGTTTACGGTCACCGAGATGGAGGAGCGCAGGATAAAACTGATTAAAGTTTTTATAAAAGCAGAAGAGGGAAATGAAAATTAAGTACGGATTAATTCTAATGGCTATACTGCTTATTGGATGCGACAGAAGCTACACTCCAAAACCAGCAGGATATCTCAAGGTTCACTACCCTGAAAAAAGCTACCAGCTTTTCGACGAGCCAGGTCCATATAGCTTTGAATACCCCACTTATGCAATAGTTATTGAAGACCAAAAGAAAAATAGCGAGCCATACTGGTACAATATTTTTTACCCGGAATATAACAGTACCATCCATTTAAGCTATAAAGAGATACATCACAATGTGAATGATTTTATCGAAGATAGCCGGATCCTGGTGTACAAACATACATCCCGCTCAGACGGCATTGATGAGTTGCCATTCACGGACACAGCAAACAGAAGGTATGGTATCATGTACAGCCTGAGAGGGAATGTTGCATCATCTATTCAATTTTTTGTTACTGATAGTACAAATCACTTTTTGCGAGGATCCTTGTATTTTAATACATCACCAAATCGTGATTCACTTAATCCAATTATTAATTTTGTAAGAGAAGATATCGAGCACCTTATTGAAAGTGTTGAATGGAAATAGATTTTGCATCTAGCATGTGCACACGATTTATTTCTTACCTTTGGCGCACGTTTCTCATTTGGAAAAATAAGCAGACTTTCTGTGGGAATTTTTTTAAAAACTGAAATACAACCTGAGTGCCTACTTGGCGTGTGGGAGATTACCGAAGACTACGATACCTTGTATTCTATGGTAAACCTGGCAAAGGTAGAGAAGGCAAAACTGGCAAGTTTCCGAAGTGTAAACAGAAAGCTGGAATGGCTGAGCGTACGTGCTTTAATCCGAAATATGAAGGGAGAAGATGCACGCATAATTTACAATTCCGAAAACAAACCATTCCTGAAAGGTGGCAAGTACGGCATCAGTATATCTCACTCCAGGAGCTTGACAGCCATATTAATAAGTCCTGATAAACGTGTGGGAATTGACCTTGAGTATATGTCGGGGAAAATCAGTAGCTTAGGGTATAAATTCTTAAATGAGAATGAAAAAATTACTTCTGATCCGGAGATGAAGAAGTTTCACCTCTACCTTCATTGGTGTGCAAAAGAAGCATTATATAAGATGTGTAACAAACAGGATGTAAATTTTAAGACAGGGCTCACAATTTCTCCCTTCGAACCGGATGACCAGGGATTCATTCGGGGACACGTTGTAAACAGCGTGGGGGAAGAAGATTTTGACCTTGAATATTTACACCACGAAAACTATGCACTGGTGTGGTGCTGTAAGCAATGAGTTCATTATATCACGACATAGTATCCAGTAAGAAAAAGCGCTTCGCATTGCTCATTGATCCGGACAAACATACGGAAGATAGCCTGGCTTACCTGGTCTCAATGGCAAATCTTACACCTCCCGATCTTATCCTTGTTGGAGGCAGTTTATTATTCAGACCCATTGAAGAATGCATTACATATCTGAAAGAGCATTTGAATATACCGGTGTTTATATTTCCGGGAGATATATCACAACTGTCTGACCATGCTGACGGCATTTTTCTTTTGTCACTTATTTCCGGACGAAACCCCGAGTTTCTTATTGGCAACCATGTGATTGCTGCACCCCGTTTGAAGCAATCTGGGATTGAAGTAATTCCCACCGGCTATATGCTTATTGAAAACGGGCACAGCACTTCTGTAGAATATATCAGCAATACCAAACCCATTCCCTTTGGCAAAACAGACTTAGCTGTTGCTACAGCTTTGGCAGGTGAGCTCTTAGGTCTCAAGCTCCTTTACCTTGAGGCAGGAAGTGGTGCTGAGAAATCGGTGGGTATTGATATGATCAGTGAGATTTGCAAAGCAGTGAAAATTCCCATTGTTGTTGGTGGAGGCATCAGGTCTGTTGAAAATGCAGAAAAAGCTTATGCTGCAGGTGCAGACATGATCGTGATCGGAACTGCGCTGGAGGAATATCCTGAACAATTGAAGGACTTCGCTGCACTTAGAACACGATTGAATAACTGATTTTCACAAATTAAATATCTCGATTGCTGACGCAATCTCGTTTTCTTGTTCACAGATGAACACAGATGGACACAGATTTAGATGGCTAAAGCCATCTTATCCTGAAAACGAAATTAATTTTACCTGACTAATTCGGGGATGACTTTTCCTGAAGCATTTTCGGGGACTGAGATTTCGAGGAAATAGGCAATCGTTGGAACGATGTCCAGGGGTGATACTCTTCTCGGGAGTTTAGCACGATTGATTTTCCATCCATAAAAAATCATCGGCACATGAGCATCAAAGTGAAAGTCAGACAGGATTTCGCGGTATTCGCTTCCTTTTTCAACCCACCCGGGGGTTAGATATATAATGACATCACCTGACCTTTTCTGGTTATAGCTGTTTTGAATACGTTTAAACACGCCTTCAGTGAAATTATTTCTCTGTAAAATATATGAAGGCAAGGCATTGGAAACTCCGGAAAACTGAATAAGAAAGTTGGCTACCCTATCCTGTACCTCGTCTAATGACAGGCGAGAATCTTCTATGAGCTGGTGGTTAAGATAAACTTGCTGGGCATAGTAAAAAGTTACCCAGTTTCCCTGTCCGTAAACTGCATTCAGGTATGATTTCAGTAAGGAAATATTCCTGTGATAATTGAAATATCCGGACGGGATTCTGCTTTCAGCAAGATAATCCGGGTCATCGGCAATGGCATTATCAGCTGTCAGATATACGAGTACATTTTCCATTCCCACCTGTTCATCAAGGAAATTCAGCAGATGTGCCAGGTCCAGATCCAGACGCATATACATATCCTGAACTTCAACGGACCATGTCGTATACCTCTCGGAGAGATGTTTTGTAGCGTTGAAACTGATATTTATCCAGTCTGTATTTTCGTCTAGTCCCAGTCCCTCGTTTACAATGGCACTAATCGCAAAGTCTTTTGTGTAGGTATTTCCCCATGGTGTAGACATGAGCATAGCATAATCCTTGCTCTTCTCTGCTTTCCTGATTTTCTTTAGATCGTATGGGAAGGTATGCTGACCATTAAATCCCTTTTCAAAAGGATTATCATCCTGCATGCTCTCTGTATACTCTTCGATGGGTAACAATGGTTCCCAAAATTTCTCCAGGTAAATGTCTTTATAATTTTTATTGTTAAAGTCGATGGTCCAGTCTGCCAGGGAATCCAAATAATAGGTACTGCTTGTCCATATCCCATGTTCCGGATTAAACCAGTAGGCAGCATTTGCCGTATGGCCTGATTGGATCACAGAAGCCAGGGGATCAAGGGAGACTCCGATGACTTTTGACTTGAACTGAGAAACAATTCGCAACTCATCGGTGAGTGTGCGCGACATCAATGCATGCGGACTGAATTGTCCAAGTTCGGGAGTACCCTCGAGGGCGGTTTGGTTTGGATCATCTATGCAATAGCGAATCTCTTCATCCAGCCGTTCATACCAGTAATCGGCCACGATGCCGTGAGCATCCGGTTTTGAACCAGTAGCGATGGTGGCATATCCAACAGCTGATTCTGTGATCAGGTGGTCGTACCATGCATTTTTACAGTAAGTACCTGTTCCTGCCATTTTCTTAAAACCATCCTCTCCAAATTTCTCCCAGTAGGCCGAAAGATAGTCGTAGCGCATACCTGATACGGTTATTCCCACCACCAATTTAGGTTTTCCCGAAGGAATACGCTGAGCAAATACTGATACCTGAAGAGCAAGTATCAGTAATGTTATAATGAGTTTATGAAATCGCATTTTTAAATATTTTTAGCCATTGTAAACAATACACCCACACTCAGGGCGAGACTAATAACAATATTTGCTGTGGCAAACCAAAGCTGGCCTGTTTTTAATAACTCGAATGTCTCATAGCTAAAAGTCGAAAAGGTGCTAAATCCACCACAGAAACCCGTAATCAGGAAAATTTTCATATTATCAGACATGCCCATCTTACTGGATGCAAGATATAAAACAACTCCCAATAAAACTGTACTTACAATATTGGCTGTAAGTGTACCAATAGGATTGATGTTCCTGAATCCCGAAGTTACTGCACTTGAAACACCAAATCGTGCTAAGCTACCTAATCCGCCACCAAAAAAAACCGCTAAGAATACATTCATTGCTAAAATTTAAGATGCAAAGATAGTGAAAAACAATGAGTCATTTGAGGCAATGGGATAATGAGCCAGGGCCAACGCATTTAAATTCTAAGGACTTTTAACAAGAACTCATTATCCCAGGCAGCGACCAGCCTTTTACTTTTAATACTCATATTTTTGGATTG
>Ga0307990_1000692_pt1 | contig 29185 bp, 26 predicted proteins | sample EllFjometagen129_FD_203168 | JGI IMG/M metagenome (GOLD analysis project Ga0307990, IMG submission 203168) | Marine microbial communities from Ellis Fjord, Antarctic Ocean - #129 | ecosystem: Environmental > Aquatic > Marine > Unclassified | place: Southern Ocean | collected 2014-10-08
TTCAACTCGCCAATTGTACAGCTTTGACCCCATCGAAGTGGGCGAAGCAAAGCTGATGGCGTTCTCGATGGACACCGAAGGCAAAGAAGTCAAAGTACCCGTTTGTCAGGCCTGACCCCAAATTCAATCTCTGACCTGACCCCAAATTCTGACCCCAAATTCAATTGCGAAAAAAACTACCCCAACATTTCTCAATGGTGCAAATTGTAACTTGCATTGACAAACTGCACCATCTGTAGTAGGCTACAGTCTATATCATTAATGAAGCCGAAAAATTAAATTAATTTGCACTCCGTTCACAACGGTAAACATCCATGATAAACAGAACTATTTCAACCAAAATAAAGCGTTTTGCCGAACAATACCCAGTAGTAACCATAACCGGTCCAAGGCAATCCGGCAAAACCACCTTGTGCAAAGCCCTGTTCCCAGAATATACCTACAGTAATTTAGAGAGCCTTGAAGAGAGAGAGTTTGCCACCAAAGACCCAAAGGGCTACCTCGCCAGATTCACTCAGGGAGCTGTGATAGATGAAATTCAAAATGCTCCAAATCTACTCTCTTACATCCAGGTAAATGTCGATGAAAAACCGCAACCGGGACGCTACATTCTGACCGGCAGCCAGAATTTCGCCCTATCAAACAGTATCAGCCAATCTTTAGCTGGACGCACGGCAATTGCACGTTTGATGCCCTTTACACTGGCTGAAATCAGCATGATCAAACCTCTAGAATCTCTTGATCAACTCCTATATACAGGTGCATACCCCCGGATTTATGATCAAAATCTAGACCCCACCGAAGCCTTGTCATTCTATTTAAACACTTACATAGAAAGAGATCTGAGAACCTTAATCAACATCAAAGATCTTTCACGCTTCACAACATTCCTTAAACTATGCGCAGGCCGTAGCGGCCAATTATTGAACTTCAGTTCTCTGGGTAATGATTGCGGCGTAAGCCACAATACCATCTCCCATTGGATCTCAATGCTGGAAGCAAGTTTTATTGTCAAGCTGCTGCAACCCTACCACAACAATTTTAGAAAAAGGGTAATCAAGTCACCAAAGATTTATTTTCTTGATGTCGGACTTGCCACCTTTCTTTTAGGCATTCAAGATAAACAGCAAATCAGCACGCATCCTCTACGCGGACAGCTTTTCGAAACCTTAGTGGTTACGGAACTCCTTAAATACAGGTTCAACCTTGGAAAAACCGACAATCTCTACTTTTTCCGGGATAGTAAAGGCAACGAAGTTGACATTATCATGGAATACGGAACCCAACTTTTACCCATTGAGGTTAAATCTGGCACAACTATCACGAGCGATTTTTTTAAAGGTCTGAAATATTTTCGCAAACTAGCTGAAGATCGGGTTGAAAGTGCCTGGTTAATCTACGGAGGCCAAGAAAAACGTCTCCAGGAAAACACAGCTATCTATGGCTGGAAATCACTTGTAGATATTAAACTACCCTGAACAAAGGCATTGTCACCTACAAGTTTGTGACAGCAAAGATACTATGCATTATGAATATTAAAGGTAACTATTCAGTGTAGGTAAAAAAGTACCGCATATTGATGAAATTTAGCAGATTCTGGGGACATAACCCGATTCTCCGAAGGAAATCAGCATAAACCGGGGACATGACCTGATTCTCCAGAGGAAATCAGGATCGTGTCCCCGGTTTCTGCGGGTTATCTGTCTCGGATGGGGTCATTGCTGGACAAATGGCGGCCGCAGCATTCGCGTAAATCAAATTTCCAACTCGCCAATTGTACAGCTTTGACCCCCTCGAAGTGGGCGAAGCAAAGCTGATGGCGTTCTCGATGGACACCAAAGTCAAAAAGTCAAAGCACCAGTTTGTCAGGCCTGACCCCAAATCAACTGACCCCAAATCAAATTCAAATTCAACAATTATTTTCTTGACGTAACACGGCACAACGTCTACTCTTAAAAGTAAATATTTAAATACATTTTCCCAGTTCTGGTAAATCATTATCTTTTTCTGGAGAACTAACAATGACTACACATAACTATACACCAAATGAGTTTCTGCGCGAAATTGAGCAGGTTCCATCACAATACCTACCCCAATTATTTCAAATTGTGCATATCTATAAAGAATCAATAACAAGAAAAACTTTAGTTGACAGTTTTGAAAAAAGCTGGGTTCAAGCCCTCAAGGAAGAGACCTCACCTGTCTCTGAATTATGGGAGGACATTGATGCAAGGTAGGGTAAAAGTCTCATTTACCAAGGAGTTCAAAAAGAACTTAAAGTCTCTTGCCAAGAAGTACATTAATATTAAAACAGACCTCACACCTTACATCTCAAGCCTGGAAGCAGGAGAAACACCAGGCAACCAGATAAAAGGTACAGAACATATAGTTTTCAAAGTCCGGCTCCCAAACAGCTCGGCAAACAAAGGAAAAAGAAGTGGTTTCAGATTAATCTACTACCTGAAACTTCCAGAAGAGATCATACTCTTATCAATTTACTCTAAAAACACTCAGCAAGATATCAGCAACAGTGAGATTTTAAACATAATCGAAAACCACATGATGTAAAAAAACCGCCCGACACCATAAAGCCTCATCCGCCCTTGTCCGTGTGCGTCTGCAAAAAAACCTATTTCACCAATCCAGGAAACTCCTTAATCAACCGCAGCAACCGGCGCCGCTTAACCTTCTCCGACACCTTGTCCGGCAGCCGGGCCGCCGCTATCCCAGGCCGGTCATCATATTTAAAAACTTTCAGATAGTAAAAATCCAAAGCCTTCAAAAACTCAACTGTCGCCCTGAAATCCGCATCCGTCTCTCCCGGAAAACCGACCAGAACATGGGTCCCGACCTTAATTCCCGGAGCCGCCTTTTTTAAAACCATAAGCTTCTCCCGCACCCCGGCCACCGTATGGCCCCGCTTCATCAGGGCCAAAATCTTCTCACTCCCCGACTGTACCGGCATCAGAATATAGTCGATCTTGTCAGCATTTTCCGCCAGCAGAGGAATCAGTTCGTCACCATACTTCACCAGCCAGCACGGATTAAAATCGTTGATAATGAGCTCGAACTTCTCCGCAAAAGCAAACAACCGCTTAAAAAGATCAACCACACTTAAACCACAATCCTGACCGTAAGCCCCGACATCAGTTGCCACCAGGCTGATGACCCGGTTACCCTGATCCAGAATCGCCTTGAAATTGTTGACAATCGTCTCCAAAAGCAGAGATTTCAACGGCCCCACGGCAAAAGGGATACCACAGAAGGTGCACAACCCCTGACACCCCCGCGACACTAAAAGAGCCGGCACCACATGCTGGGTCTGACGCACAAACTGGAACTGCAGACATTGCGGAATCCGGGTCAGAATCTTATCAAAAGTACTCCGGTTAAAAGAGAAGGCCGCCACCAGCCTTTCGAGCTGGCCAAAGGCCTTCCGCGCCCGCGGATTGAAACTCTGGGAAACACCCTTGATCGAGGCCGCCTGCTCCGCTTTCAACTTGATATCCGTCTCGACAAAAGCATGAGAAAAGTCCCGCACCTCAAGAACCTCCTTAAAAGGCACCTGAGCCCCGATCAATTCATCGAGCTTATCCAGACGTTGAGCCGGAAAGTGCAACACCTGATCGCCAAAAGCCTCATCCAGAACTTTCCGGTTAATGGCCGGCAGACAGCCAACCACCACCAGCTTCGCCGCCGCAGCTTTTTTCTGAAAGGCCTTGCGCAAAAGCTTCATGCTGGTATTTTCAGCACAAACATCAAAACCGCAAGCCGAAACCAGAACCAACTCCGCATCCGCAATCTCATCTTGCAAAAGCAAGCCATTAGCCGAAAAATACTGAGCCAAAAGTTCAATCTCAGCCTCAGACCGTATACAACCATGTGCATAAGCAATACAAACCGATTTAATCATTAATTTCCTCTGCCTTTGACCTTACTGCCTTTGACCTTGACCTTACTGCCTTTGACCTTGACCTTACTGGCGACTGACCACTGACGACTGTTTTCAAACAAACCAAGAATAAACCAAAAACCAACCAATCTTCAAATACTCACTCCTGACATTTTCAAATGCTTTCCAAGACCGAAAACACCCCAGCGTATCATACTTCTCAAACGGCGTCGCCTGAAAACCAATCTGGTAATCATCCCCAAAAACCTTCCCGGCTATCAGCTGCAAGCGCCGCATATGATAAGGCGAACTCACAATTATCGCGGAACGATAACCCAACTTATCCATGATCATCTTACCCTTAAGCATCTCAAGGTGGGTATTCTCAAAAACCCGATAGCGCCGCCCCATAAATGTCACCGGTTTGTCAAGTACCGGAGCCATTTTAACATAGTCCATTTCACCCAAGCCAGCTTCTTCGGCAAAAGCCACTTTATTATAGGCCGGGATCAACAAAACTTCAGAAGAACCACGCTCTACCAGTTGTTCAGCCCCCTTAATACGGCCTCCACTACCGTCCCCAACCATTACAATTACACAATCAACCTTATCACCAGAGTAGGAGTAAGCCAGAAAAGCCGGCGCACAAACAATGCCCAACCCCACCACCAGCAAACAAGATAATAAAACCTTCATAACGACAGATAAACCAAATTAATTTCGAAGTTCCACAAGCAACTCATTCAAATTCTGACTTCAAAGTTCTATCCAACCCTTCATTTAAAGTAAATAAGGTGTTAAATTCACTACTGTGAACTTTTGTTGCATCGAACTGAGTTGATGCGCAAAATTTCTTTACTCTAATGGATGAAATTGGAAAATTTTTGCCACTCACCTTACTCATCAGATCAAAAGCATAACCTCCCATCAGCCCGATCCAATAGGGTAATCTCATAGAAGGTATTGCTTTATTCAAACTTGTTTCTACCTGCGAAACCAGTTCATTCATTGTCAAATCTGGCTTATCAATATAATTAAAGAGCTGTAAACCATTCATATTATTGGCACAATACTCAATAAATGCTACAACATTACCCACATAAGCCATAGATTTTTTATTGTTACCATTACCAACCATCATAAATTTACCGGAAGAAATTTGCTTAAGCAAATTATAGACATTACCTCTATTATTCTCACCAAAGATTACTGTAGGCCTAACAATTGTCACATTTCGACTACCTTTTTCATTAAACCATTGATTTATAGCGTTTTCAGCCTCCCATTTACTTTTACCATAAGGATTAAACGGTTCAACCTTTCTTGATTCATCTGGATTAGCCTTATTAAGCCCGTAAACAGCAACTGTACTGGCAAAAATTATGTTCTCAACTCCATTTTTGGACATTGCGTCAAGAACATTCTGCGTACCGTTAACATTCACGTCAAAATATAATGAAATTGGCGACACATCATCACGATGTTCTGCCGCGAGCAAAACAACCAAATCATAGCCTGCAACATTGACTTCTAAAAATGCCTTATCTCTTATATCCCCGACAATAGTTATCTCAGGATACTTACAACTAATAACCTTATCAATAATTGTTATGTTATAACCATTTTTCATAAGATCAACACATCTAGTTCCGACAAAACCAGACCCACCAATTATACAGATTTTTTTCATAATTTTAATCCCATCAATACTTCATTTACTTGTTTTATTTGTCTTTCAAAATTAAATTGCCTTCTACTAACTTCAACACAACGATGCTTTATGTCTAAATATTCGTCACTGTTCATCTGTCTCAAAGAAACAATATTCTTTTCCAACGCCAACGAATCACCAGGCTCCGAAGTTAAACCTAAACCATATTCATTAACTATTTTAGCACCTTCCCCACCTCCACAAAAAAGGACAGGAACAGCTGCTGAAGCCGATTCAAATATTTTTGAAGGAACCGCCCCATAAATTCTATTCGTTAAAGGCACTATTGAAGCTTGATATGACGGTAGAACTTTTATCAGTTCAGACTTAGGAATACTTCCATGGTAAAAAATACCTAAGTCTGATTCATTTATAAGTTTTTTTATCTCTTCACATTCATTACCATCTCCATAAATGTGAAATTCAATATTATTACCTTTAAAATTCACATGTTTGCAGATATCATAGATTCCTTGTGCAACACCAAGCAAACCAGCATAAACAATCTTAAAACTATCTCTTTTTTGGTCAAAAATTTGCTCAAAAGGATTACCAGGAGTAAGGTTACGATATAAAAAACCATCATATTTACCAATAGTCCCATTGACGTGTTCTAGAATTTCATCAGATTGCCCTAGTATCAAATCAGAATTGTTATAGTTTGAACGTTCAACCTTCTCAAGTATAGAGTACACCTTACCTCTTTTCAAAACCCCTAACTCTAAAGCCGTAAGGGGCCAAATATCTGAGACATTAAGTACAATTTTTGCCTTAGAAAATAATTTATACAATAGTATCCCAGACCATGAAACAAACAATGGTGAATTTTGAACAATAACAACATCTGGTTTTCTTGAAAAAACATCAAATATACTCAGCCACATTGATAAGGCAAAAGAGAACATGCTCACGGCTCTTTTAAGCGGTTTTTTAGAAATACTGGGACAAATCCAATATCGACTCACATTTAACCCATCTTCATTTTCTTTTACTACGATTTTACCTTTATAACCGGCAAAAACACATCCTTTGGGATAATTGGGTAGAGGAGACACAATTTGGACATCATGCCCAATATTTTGAAGCCCTTTAGCCATATTATAAATTCTGTTTGGAGCTGCACCAATCTCAGGAGGATAATAATTTGTAATAATATCTATCTTCATACTCAAGAGGCCTCTATTTAAAGATTAAACCAAGATAAAACATAATCTACACTGAAAGCGTAGTTATCTTCCAACCCCCAGAAAATGGCAGATCGACCTGAGACATTCGCCAAACGATCACCCCACAACTTAAAAACTCTCCAAACCTAGGGCAATACAAACCTTCCTCAACTAGCAACTCAACATTACCAACTCCTTCAACTACAAAATAGCAATACTCTTCTTTTTTGATATATACTTTTTCGTTTTTAATCTGAATTTTAAATTCGGGGTTAATATGAAGCCTGGATTCCAGGTTATGCAAGCCACTCCCTTCTACCCGATCATAAATATCGACAGACAAATTTTTCCATATAACCTCACGATGGTGAATCGGTTCTCCTGGCAACCCCCTGTAGCTATCTTGTGCACCGACAAAAACCAGAGCATCCTCGTCTTCGTTCAATTTCGCAAAAAGAGGACGACCTCTTTTACCACACCGATAAGCCCCCCAAATTTCCGACTGATTCAAACCATCAACAGTAACCGTATTATGGCCAATATTACCTCTATTATATTGCCGCACTCTACCATCAACATAAATTCCACAACCGGAATCAATCACCACCCGTTGACCCGCCAAAGACAACTCAAAACTAAGCATATCACAATGGGCATGACCGGGCTGATAATCAGGGCCAATCTCACCACAATCAATCAACAGCCGGGCTCCGGCCTTGGGCGCCATCACATAATAACCACTCGAAGCCAACTCAAAACAACGACCATCATCGTTTTCAACAACTTCACCCGTCACTCTCGCCAAATATTCAAATAACTTATCTGGCTTTGCCGCAATTCCCAAAGCCGCATCATTAAAAAGGGAGATATCACCATCCGGATGCGACATAATCTGTAGCCAGCGCCCCATCTTCCCGACAACCGTAACCCACAGATCTGGAACCTCTCGACCATAAGCCTGACAGAGGTTGATCAGATCAAGCATATCTTCAAAAATAATCGAATGATACATGGGACTGCGCTCGAAATGCCCCCCATCTGCCAGCACCTGTCCCGGAATCTCATACCTTAAAATCGCAAGACCTTTTTCAAGCCAGCTTTCGGCCTCAGCCCCAACAAAAAAAAGTCCGGCAAAAACCAGAGCCTTACCGTTGGCAAAAAGATGATTTCCCAACAAGTGGTACTCCAATCTTTTGCGCAGATAACGCACCTGAATCGCCAGACTTTGCAAAGCCACACCGGAGAGTTCATTCCCGGCTAAAGACCATTTTATCCAGTTAACAATTCTTAAAGATAAAGGGTAAGGCTCCCAACCATTACCATAACCCGGCGGGTTATCAACAACCCAACGATCAATCAACCCAACCAGCGGCTCACGCCGCCCACCCGCCGACAAACAATCAAAATAGTGTAAATTATAGAGCCAGAGTTTATTCAGCCCTTCTCTGTTCCAATCCCCCGGGAAAATGCATTCATGCTCTTCATTCAGAAAGCGAAAATGCCATAACGAAAGTAAACTTTTCGGTTTCTCAAGCGGTACCTCCCACAAACCCGAAACCGCCCGCAACCCCGGCGCCGCACAAAGATCAAGCGTCGGTCGATATAAACGAAACCAGATCCGGCTGTAAACCTGAACCGGCCTCAAGTATTTTACCGTATTGAAAAGCCGGAATAAGTTCATTGAACCACTAAAAAAGTCAGATTAGCTGCTTAGATGAAACACTCTTAACAATTTCCAAATACATCTTTGTCATCTCAATTGAATCAAATTCTTCAGCTTTTTTTTTCGCACCTAGTTTCAGATTCTTCAATAAACCTGGATCTTCCACCAAGCAAATGATTGCATCCCTTATATCATTTGAACTTTTAGGTTCCACCAAGATGCCACATGTTTGATCAACAATTTCTGGTATAAATCGCCATTTAGTAGCTATCACGGGAACACCAACAGAATATGCCTCTAGAATAACACCTGGGTAGCCCTCACCACTGTAATACGACGGCAACAGTAAAACATCGTAAGATGATATCGTTTGAGCTACCTCTGATGGTTGTAGCGCTCCTTTATAGGCAATATTAGGATGACAAAAATCATCTATTGTCACCCCCTCCAACAAAGGCCCATAGAAATCAATGATAATTTTTTGATCAATTTCTTTCTCGATTTGTTTAACGGAATCTATTATCTCATAAACACCTTTGCTTGGCTTAATGTGACCAAGAAAAACACATCTCAACCCCAGAGATAAAATATCTTTTTCAGTTACATGAAAATAGTGTTCATTTAAATTTTTTCGGCTGTTAGGATACCAGACAACATTTTCGCAGATAGCATTAAATTTCACAACTAGGTGCTTAGTCTGCAACAAAACACGATCTGAAGACAGAACTGACTTTTTAAAGGCATATTTAAGCATTAATGGTAGGCTTTCATAGTATATATCCAGATTGCCACCAAACCCCCTATAGATCAATGGTTTCCCGAATAATTTAGAGTAAGCACGCAACAATACACCCATAAATAGCGTTGAACTTTGAGATGCGTGTAAACCCACAACATCCACCTGGGGTACCAGCCAAAAAATACGACTGATCATTTTACTCAAAAAAAATAAACGCCCAAGCAATCTTTTCTGCTTTTGCCTAGCTGTGTCAACAACATATACTGATTGAACATGCATAGATAAAAGACTATCAACTAATTCTTTAAACGACACTGTAGTACCACCAACGGGAGGGGGTAGAGGCCCAATCAATAATAAACTAATTTTCTCAGTTTTTTTCATTCGCACACACAATTATCAGCGGATAGATACACGGACACGCAAGCACCATTAATTTTCATTTTTATTTATTTTATTTCCCATCAATACTAGAGAGGTATAATTTCTCATACGCAGCAGCCATCTTATGCACATCAAATGTTGCTTTAGCAAATTGTGCAGCCCGAAGACCAAATTTAATACGTTTTTCAACGTTATTTACAAATTCAACCATCTTACTCGAAAAAGCTACTATATCCCCAGAAGGCACAACATATCCATTAAAACCATCTTTCACCAATTCAGAAACGCCACCCACATCAGTGGCAACAATTGGTTTTGAACTCGCCATAGCTTCCATGATTACAAGAGGACTTCCCTCACGGCTGGATGAAAGAACAAAAACATCACAAGCGTTCAAAAGATTGGAAATGTCATCTCTAAACCCCAGCAAATAAACCTGTTTTTGCAAACCTAACTGTTGTATTTGTTCAATAATTTCTTCTTTCAAGGGACCGGAACCTACTAGAATCAACTTTGCGTGATGATTTAAGGAAGAACTTTCCCTAAATGCTTCAACCACCACACGATGTTCTTTCTCTGAAGAAAGTCGTGCTACGCACGTAAAAAGGATATCATTTTCTTCAAACCCTTCTTTAGCTCTCCATTCGCTTCGACCCAGAGATGGACTAATATAATCAACAACAGGGATACCATTGGGAATAAGGGGACTATTGTAAATCTTATACACTCTTTGCAATCCCATCTGAACTTCCCTTGCTATTGCAACAGGAACTATACCACTTTTATATGCCAACCAATATAAAAAACGGCGTAACCCAACCTCTCTTTCGGCAGTAGTATGGACAGTGTGTACCTTTACTGGAACCATACACATTGATAGTACAGGGAAAGTGTAATATAATGCATACCTGTGGGTATGGACAATATCAGGTGCGAACTGTTTTATAACCTGGAAAAGCTTAAAGAATATTTTAATATCAAGACCTATAGTTTTCCCTAAATACCAAACCTTAACATTGATTTCAGAAAGCTTCTCCTCTAAAACAGAACCACACTCAGCAAACAAAGAGACCGCAGCGACATCGAAAATCGACTTATCGGTGGCCTTAATCAACTCAACGGCCATGCCTTCACCACCCCCCTCACCAAAATTTGGGATGATATGCATAACTTTAATTTTTCTTTTACTTGCCGATTTGGCAAAAGTTTTTCTATACTGCATCATAGCCTTTTTATTAATTAACGTCACTGAGTGCTTGCACATTTTCATAAAGATCCGTAAACAATTGCGCCTCAGACTTCCAACTATAAACCTCTTCAACTAAAAACCTAGCGTTTCCACCTAACCTTACGCGTCGTTGCTTATCATTCAACAACCTGACCACTGAACACGCAAAAGATTCAGCTGTATCTGCAATTAAAGCATGCACGTTATCTTGAACCTCTTCTATTGCCTCAATTCCCATTGGAGTAGTAACAACAGCCTTTGTCATCGAAAAAGCTTCCAACACTTTATTCTTTATACCACCTCCACTAACCATGGGGATAACAACTACAGTAGCCTCATGGAGATAGCTACGCACATCAGGCACATACCCCATAACTTCAACCCCATCAACATCACCCATTCGCAAAACTTCGGAACTTGGATTACCCCCAACAATTTGAAGCACAACATCGTCCGTCATTTTATTTACGAGGGGCAATATAGTACCAACAAAATAGATCATCGCATGAATATTAGGTTTAAAATCCATATTCCCAATAAAAACCAACCTCTTCTCTGATTCTGCTCTGTTCGCAACTTCCCCATCAAAACTAAAAGCAGAGGTATCTACACCATTAGGAATAACCCTTATATCTGCAAGCACGCCACTGTTCCTCAATTCATCAGCATCTGCAGGAGATACCACTACAGTTGAACAAAAAAAACTAAGTATTTGCTTTTCAAACCTAGCTAAGCGACAAGAATGATAGGCACACTTTAACCACTGTACAATTCCTGATGTTGTATGCTTCTGGTTCCTTTTAAACAGAAGACTCAAACAATCCACACAATCTAATACAAGTGGCACAGAACAATTTTCAACCCCGAGCCCGTAATAAGCGGTATCAGAGTTATGAAAATGCACAACATCAAAACATCCTTTTTCTAATGTAAGATTAATTTTCTGAATAAAACGTCGCCGTGCAGAACGCATCATTATTCCACGGACCAAAGCCGACGATGACTTTCTTGGCACTTGACATATCTCAACACTTTTAAAGATGGACTTAATATTCTCAACAAGATTTAAGTTTTGTTGCCCGTCGTAAAGCACAATAAGATGCAATTCATGTGAAAGTGCCAATTCACGGGCTAAATGATACAAGCGCAGATAACTACCATGGTTAAGCGGATAAGGTATGCCTCGTGTGACCATTAAAACTTTCATCTTCACCTACTCTTTAACAAACTTGTTTTAACCTACTTTAAAATCAAGCATCATCCAAACTTAGAAATTCAGTGCCAACTTTGCCTGTAATTTATACTACGTAATTCCACTCAACATGAGAAATAAAAGTGGGAAAAGTAATATTCTTCTCTTGGGAAATTGAATCAATCAAAACTACTTTCTCATTGGTCTTTTTGCCATGCAGGCCAATTGAAACATAAAACTGTACGGAGGGGGCTTAACTTTCACAAATAACCTCAACCACATAGGATAAACATTCTGTTGCACGTCTTTTCATAGACACGGCCCTGTCTAATAAATGTTTTCTAATATTCACACTCTCGGTAGTCATACTATCAATAAGAGCAAACAATTTTTCAATGTCATTGCTAACAATATCATAAATAAAATCTGACATTTCTATTTCTTCTGCAAAATCTCTTATTTTGGGTCGCCTTAAATTATCACCACAAATCCCAATAAAGGGAACGCCAACAGATGAGGCAAAAATGATTGAATGCAGCCTCATCCCGATAACACCTTTAGCCTTACTTACAATCCACTTGATTTGAGCAGGAGAATAATTATCATCAATAACTATTACAAACTCACTCACCATTGTTTCAGGCAGCATTTTAAGAATTTTTTTTATTATCTCTAGATCATTGTCACCCTTATTTCTACAAAAAGGTAAGAAGGTAACTTTCACATTTAGCACTTCTATCAAGTACTTTGTCACTTTTGCAACAACCTCTGGAATACTATATCCCTGTTTATTTGTTGCAATCTCTAACAATGCTCTTGGAGATATTATAATAGACTCTGTTACATCTTGTACCCATGCTTCTTCACAATTTCTTATTGGCTCCGGGTTCAATAAAAAAGTTGGATCGGATGTTATTCCTAATTTCTTTTTACATGAGGGTTTTATTATATTCGCTATCACCCTATAGCTCGTAAGATCTCTAACGATAAAAGAGTCCACCAAACGAAACAAGCTTCTAATTAAAGACTTAGATAAATTATTAAAAAGTGGCTCCACACCAATAAAACAAAATATACATTTCTTCCTTAAAATTTTAAAAAGGTAAGCTTCATCAATAATATGCAATAAATTACGTGTTCCATGAAAATCTTTTATAAGTCCACCACCACCTATCAAAATAATATCACAATCATATGCAGTTTTAATTAAAGTCCAAAAATGCCCTTTAAATATTCCACACAAAAATCCTTTGAGTGAATATAAATTAACATGTTTTATAGCGTCCAACCCATATATTCTATGAACGTCATCAGGAAACGGTGTTAGAACCTTAATGTCACAATTTAGCCCCCCCCCCCTTAAACCTTGGATAATTGATGACAAAATAGCTTCATCACCAATATTACCACCCCCATACCACCCGGAAATCAGTATCGATTTTTTACTTAACAGCATATCACACTACAACTTAATTTCTTATAGATTTAATAAAACCAAATGCAAAACAATAAAGAGGAAAGAGGTAGACTATATAGACTGCAAATAGAACAGCAGACAAATATAGAGTCCATTCATCGACAATTTTCTCTGCAATAAGTATAAAAGCAAGAACATAGCACAATGGCAACGTCGCTTTAACTAAATAACAGATAAAACTAATAAAAGAAACTTCATACAGATCAATTATAACCAATTTATTGATTGCAACAGTATAAAAAAAGTATGAAACCACAGTGCTTAAAGATACCCCCTCTATGCCATAACCTAATCTTACAACAATAACATTTAGCATCACATTAATTGCTATACAACTTAGCATCACAGCCACCATAGGCCTAAACCGTTTTGTAGCTGTCAGTACTTGTTGAGAAACAAGTGAAAGGCCTAAAAAGAAACCACCTATTAATAATATTTGTGCCGACTTAATACCGCTAGCATAACTTGGTAAAACTTGGGTGACAAATTGGGGTAACACTAAATAGACACAACCTACTAAAATTGCCATTAGTATAGCTACGAAATATACTGGCCTATAGGAATATTTTTTTAGCACATATGGGTTATGGTTGTTTTTTGCATATTGTCGCAGTATTTCAGGTTGAATTACTGATTTTATCACATTAGGTGCTATCTGCAAAACGGAAATACCCAAAGTTGCAATACTGTATAGACCTAAGCTCTCAATCGATAATTCCTTAATAATCACCATACGGTCACACATCTGGAAGGATGTCCACCCCAATGCAAGTAGCATTAATGGAAAACCAACTTGCATATGCCCGAACAATTCCTTTAGACTAATTGAAATTTGAAATGTCGGTTTTATTCTCCAGACACCATAGAAACAAAAAACACTCCAACCCATAACCTCAGCGATATATATACCATATATATTAACCTTGAAAACTAGAATGACGGACAAAATGGCTGTACTCGTCACCTGGAAAGCATTAATTTTAGCAAGTTCAACAAACCTTCTATTAGCTAACAAATAATCAGTAGAAAAAAACGATACTCTGCTAAGAAGTAGTATTCCGATCATTGCCACAATTCCAACACGAACATTAACTTCAAAATCGCTCCCTTTAAAAAACAGAAATAAAATCAGACAAAATCCTATTAAAATACTAACTATCACATTTATCGTAAATACTGTATTTTTCAGGTTTTGAGCTTCTATAACCTTGCCTTGAACATTTAGAATCGGCAATTTGCGACGCATCGCTGCCATAATACCGAGATCATAGTATCGACCAAAATTGCATATTATGTTTAGCGCACTCCAAACCCCTTTTAACTCAGGACCTAAAACTCTTGCTGTAACAATATTTGCTAAGATTTTAACGCCGGTTTTGTAATACTGACTCATTGAAAGGGCTATAAGATTTTTTACTATATTACGCATTTTCTACTCATTTATTCCCGCTGTAAACAGCTAAATCATTAAATAGAGTTTCCTCAGAAAGTCAGGATCTTAAGCCTGTAACTTGGTGCGGCTGATTGCCGCTGGTAGTCCGCTGACACCCAAGATCGACACAACATGTAAAAGCAACTCTTTGACAAAAGAATATTAGTCCAAAAGCTCGGTTTTCAACGGGCGCAAAAAACTCCTGGCCAATACCAGCAGGTTCATTACCAAAAAGTGTTGCGAACCCAGGCTTCCGAAGTAGCTTGAGTGCAAGCACTGATATAGCTCAACCGGCATCCATTTTTGCCTTGGCCGAATTTGCCTTCTATCGGAATTCTTTGCCGGTATTCAGCTTTTCTCCGACGTTTTCCTTCTCTGAGCTCATTTCTATTTTCAGCTGTCTCTTTTTTGGAGCGCCCCAACGCTTTACCGGCATATCTGATGTTGTGCTCATTCAAATACTTGCGATTTTCCCTTGAGCCGTATATCTGATCCGCCAGAACAGCTTCGGGGTAACAGCCATGGCGTTTCCTGTAGTTTTCCACCTGAACGGGAAGATCATGGCCCTCGTGGTAAGAGTTCCAATTCAGGTTGTCCACATGAGCTAATCCATTTGTCGTCAAAGCCACATACGAATCAGCTTCAAAACATGCCTGTCGCTGACTCGCATTTGCACACAAGCCATCAGCTTGTGTGCAAATGCGAGTCAAAATACCCTTTAAGATCGGCGTCATACACCGCACAAAAGCCCGTTTGCAGATGGCCCCTGATCTCAGACAGGGCCTGATGAGCAGAGCGTCCGGGCCTACATCCATAGGAACAATCTTCTAAATCTTCTTCAAAAATTGGTTCCAGAATCAACAGAGCCGCCATTTGCGCCACTCGATCCCTTATTGGGTGCATCTTACCATTGGCTTTTGGTATCAGTTTACGACGTACTGGTGTTGGCTTATAAGTTCGAGAATCCAAAGACTGCTTAATTTTCTGCAGGAAACCTTGAGCTCCGTCCTCTGCCGCCACTATCATCTCAAAGGATACACCATCCATTCCCGGGGCACCGTTATTCTTGCGCACCCGGCCCCAAGCCGCCTCCAGAGTATCTTTGCGACTAATTTTGTCGTACAAAGAATAGAAGCGAAACTTCGGTTCCTGCTTGGCCTTTTGGCCCAGTTTCTGTCTCAAAAAAGAAAGCGGCATCGGCGAATTAATGGATGTCGATTTTGAAGCTATGTCGGCAATGCGCTTGTACCGAGTTTCAGATTTGTTAGTTCGGCATCGTCGTAAGATTGAAGATGCCCTTTTTTCAAATATTAGCGAGTTGTTTTCTTTAACCACGACTGTAACCCTGTACGAATTAACCAACACCTTCTTTGAAGGAACTGCGAATGACAACAACAAAGCCCAGCGTGGACATTCCAAGGAAAAACGAAGTGATTGTCCACTCGTAACTCTCGGTCTGGTCTTGGTTGGCAGTGGTTTTGTTCGGGGTTCGCAAATGTTTGAAGGCAATATTTCCGAGTCCAAAACCCTGGAAACAATGCCCGACAAACTGAAGGCTCCCAAGGGAGCCCTAGTTATTATGGATCGGGGTCTCACCACACAAGCAAATATAGACTGGCTGATCGAACATCATTACCGTTATCTGGTGGTCAGCCGTGAGCGAACTCGCAGTTTCAATGCAGATCAAGCAGTAGACGTTTCAACGGCTTCGGGTCATCCTATTAAAATTCATAGGGTGATCAATGAAGAGGGTAGCGACAAGCAAAAGAGAAAGCTATTACAGAACGTTTCACTAATCGTTTTGAGGCCGGTTTACAGAAAATCGCCGACAGCCTCTCCAAACCTCGCGGAACAAAAAAACATGATAAAGTTTTAGAGCGCATAGGTCGCCTGAAAGAGAAAAATAGAGGGATCGGGCAACACTACCAAATTGATTTCAGCCTGGATGAAACGGGTGCCACGGTAACAGGGATAACCTGGAAGCAAAAACCGGTAGACGGTACCCAGTTAACCCATCCTGGAATTTATTGTTTACGAACCAACAAACTCAAATGGGATGAAGCCACCCTATGGAAAACATATACGATGTTAACCGATCTGGAAGTGGTATTTCGTAGTTTGAAATCAGAGCTCGGTTTACGACCGATTTATTATCACAAAGAAGAGCGAGTCGACGATCATCTATTTATTACGGTTCTGGCATATCAGGCCGTCCAGGTCATCAGACGTAATCTGAAAAATAACGGTATCAATGATAGCTGGTCTTCCTTAAGAAAATTACTTTCAGGACAACAACGGGTTACAGCAACATTCAAACAAAAAGATGGTCGCACCCTGCATATTAGAAAAACAACAATTGCCGAGCCGAAATTAAAAAAACCCTACGATGCGTTGGAGATAACGCCATCCCCAGGACGCATGGAAAAACGACAAATTAACAAAACGAAACAAATGTAATGCCACTCGACTGTTTTAAGATCGGCAAGTGGCTGAATTAAAACAATATATTTTTTACGCTGTTAAACATGGGTTAGCCAATCGGTATTCCTCTTCTCTTACAAAAACATTCCTTCAGTAGGGCTCCTTGGCTCCATCTTGTTTCCAAGGTTTCTCAGCTACTATGAGCCCCTCCGACTCCCGACATAGCCACAGAATAGTTATGTATTCCCATTCCGTGTTGACTCAAATGAGCCGCCAAGCCGGGTCTCCCAGGTTCCTCGACCAATCTTTCCCCACGCGCGCTGTCTCCAATCACCCAGGGAGATCCAATGGCTGCTTTTACTTGTTACTTCACCATTGACAACGGGCTTCACCTTGATCCGGCAGGCTGGCCACTCTCCAAATGTGTAACGAGGCCGAATCGAGTTCACTTACATTACGGCTCGCGGGTTCGCTCGGCGGGGCTTCGGTTTGGAAGCTGTTGAAATCAACAAAATACTGCAAATACGGATTTTCCCGAATCTGATCGACAGCCTCCTGATCGCTCAGACAGAGTTTGTGCTTGATGATAACAGCACCAATTACCAAACGCGCCGGTTTTGCGGGCCGACCCATTCAGGGACTCATATTCTTGTCATAGGCTTTGGAAAACTCATCCCAGGGAATAAGTCGGCTGAGCTTTACCCAACGGTTACCCATGTCAATAAGGGAGCCATGAAATTTTCGAAACCGGGTAACGTCTGTTGTTTGGGATCGTCATAACGAATCATAAGTGCAAGCCTTTTCAATGTAGCCAGAGGTTTTTCTTGCATTTTTCATGGCATGAATTCACTTTTTAGTCAATCTTTTCAATGGCTTATTAGTTTTCAAGTGGACTCTAAATAGTCGGCCATGAGACCACCGTAGTGTTTCAACATTAGAACAAATTCTCTACGATAAACTTAGCGCAACGCTCACTAGAACACCCATCATCACTTAACATATATTTCGTGACATACTCACACCTCCCGACCCTCAATAAATCACGCACCTTCTGGTCATTTAACGCACTCATCAAAATACAATCTAAATCACCTCGTCTTCTTACCGTCAAAGCAGCATCACTGCCTGCATATGGCATAAAATCTGGTTCATTAGTCAAGTTAACAACAACTAAAGGTTTTCCTAAAAAAATCGCCTCCTCTCCGGTGGTAGAGATGGTAGTAACTACCACTGCTGCATCATTCAAGAGCTGAGGAGTATTGTAATGCCTAATGATCGTAACATTGCCCACTTCCTTATTATCTCGCAATTTTTCATAAAAGCATTTATCCTTTTCTGAAGGATGAAGCTTAATGACTAGATACAGGTCTCTATTGTTTTTGGTCACATCTAAAAGACCATTAATGTACGCCTCAGTATGGCTAATTTTTTCATTAAGGGTTACAGGGTTAGTCATAACTGCTACGATTTTACATTTTTTTGGAATATTAAGTTCGTCATAGGTAATCTTATCCTTAAATACAATTGACTTATTATTTATCCAAGGATCAAATCTAGGATCACCAGTAATTGCTAATTTGGTTTCTGGCACGCCCATAGACACCATAGATTTTTTAACCTCTGGGCCGTTCAGTGTCATAAAGTCTGAAAAGATAGGCCCTCCCCAACCAGGAAAGCTAGTAATATCACCACGTTGAACGCTATAAGTTTGAACACCACAACTTTTTGCAGCAATGACACAAACCCTTGATTGTGCATCCCATTCACCAGGTGTAACGATTGCACTAGTCTTGTTTACAGATAAATATTTTCTCATCCACCTACAATTTCCGACTAGGTACGATAAGTTAGACATTATAACCCGACAAAAGAAAACTAATGATATTGCCTTAAAATCTATATCATCATGAATAAACCATTTATTAAATTTTTTAGACCTAAATAATGAAAGTGCTTCTTTGAAAAATCTAGCTCTTATAAAAAGCCTGCCTAAAAAATCACGAAAACTAGACAGTTTCGGCATCTCATTTATATGTAGTTTCTCAACTGCCAAGCCATCGGGAAATTCGAATTTGCGCAATTTCAGCAAGCTACAATTAAAATTATACTTTTTAGATAAAACATCACTCAATTGAATAACAACATCGGACTGCTTCAAGTTAGGTGTTAAAAATACAATATTTCCAGATTTGGTAGGACTAGGTGAATTAACAGATACGGAAACATTATCATTTCTATTTCCCCTCACTCCTAATAAATCTTTTAGGGTTATTCCGAGAAACCAAACCAAGCAACACACAGCAGGATAAGATGACAAGAATAAATCCAATCCCCAAATAAACTTTTGCAACACCCCTTCCAAACCATTTACATTGATATGGTCAAATTTTATTTTTTCATGTTTAGCTACTAGTAAAAAAGATTTAACCATGTAATCAAAAGGGCCTATACAAACTATTTCATCTGGCACTTCTGATGCACATATACGTTGGGCAATTTGAATATAATCTACTAATCTAAGTAAATGAAAATGAAGTATATACGTTTCATTTGCAATCCAGAGTGAATGATCCATAAAATAGAATCTCTCACCGATTAAGGTTCGAAGTTTTTTCAGTGAAAAGTCAGCTTTATCGGCTGCACTACGAACTGTCTCAGAAACAGTTCGATAATCGTCAAGTAGATTGACTGTCACATTGGCAATTCCATAAGGAATAGCTGAATTCAACTCCGAGACAACATGTACTTTGCATTCTCTACCCTTTAATTTATCAACCTCTCTCTTTATCTCAAAACAAGGAAGCTCTCCTGAGACAATAATAAGCACGTTTCTCTTCACTTTCATAAGCATTATCCAAGCAACTAAGGTTCCTTCATTATGGAACCTGTTTATAATACTGAATTATAAATGCAGTCATTAAAACTATCATGATTTTTCTGTAAAGGACTACTCAACGAACCTCAACAACTGTGGTTGACTGGGAATGTTATTCTTAGCTCGAATTTCAAATTCATCTAGCCAGTAACCCTGCCCAACTGAAATTTTTTCTGCCTCTGTAGCTTCAATCCTCACCCCTTGCAATAGCTTCAAATCAGCAAACTTCCCTTTAACAATATTCACATCAATTGTTAATTCATGCCATTGCTCGTCATCTGTTAAAATATTACAATTATCCACTGATTCATTAGCCAGAATATTTGCAGAAGAGGTCTTTGCTACACATGCTCTTAAACCTTTAGGATCGCTATAATCATACGAGAGCAAATATATAGCTAATGGTATATTTTTATTAACTTTATATCTTAAAAAAATCTCAGAATACTCATCAATAAACCAATCACCTGCATATATTCTTGCCGGCAATATTGCATTACCAGTTGAAGGCGCATAGACATGAAGTGCGCCCCCACCATCTGTCATGCCATCACTAACTATCTCATATGCAGTCGGATCCGGCCTATACACTTGCCATTTCCACCACCATTCAGGATCATCATTACCAAATGTTGAATGCACTCCTTTAACGCTATTTTCAAATGGCAATACCACTACATACCCAACCCCATAATAAACATGCCCCGATGTATCGGTAACAGACACACGTATCGGGTAGTCTGTTCGTTTACTATATATTTTTGTTAGATTAGACCCTAAAAAAACAGTACCATCACCCAGATACCATTTAACCTCAGACACGTTGATTCCAAACGTTTCCACCTGCATATTAATACGCTGTCCAAGCTCAACTCGCGCAGGATTTATCTTTACATTCACCATAGGGGCTGTCGAAGCATATTCGTATGCACCAATATCAGGCGCCAGTCCAGCCCAAGGTAAACTAACTGAATCACCACTCTTCCAAACAATGTCCCTATCGAGTGTCATGGTATTAGTAGTGTGATCAATTGATACAACTCTAGCTAAATTTTTGACGCTGCCAACCGCTATCAAATCACCCAATTCACCTTCAATATCAAACCCATCATAAAAATATTTAGAATCTTTAATTGATATTTGATTTCCAGTTCCATCACTAACTGCAGCAGTCAAAAACCTCCCCTTGTCTTTTTGGGGGCTACCATCATTGAGTAGGTAGCAAAAATTGTCAACATCCTCAAACTTGGGTATGACCTCGCTATTACCTGAAAATTTTTCAGGGTGTAATTTCTCTACCTCCGATAAACTTTTTGATTCATACACACCACTATGTCCATCAAAAGCCACTAACCCATCAATAAAATTATTGAGAAACTTAACACCGATTTTTTCACCATTGTCTAAACGGATTTGTTGATTATCGCCGAATTTATTATTTTCAGTAAAAACATTATTTGCAAAAATAACGTCATTGATATAACCATCATTAAGTCCAGCAATAAAATAACCAGGTCCATTATTTGAGTGAAAAACATTGTTGTATAAACGTGATCGCTCAAACTTGATAGTCTCTCTATAAGGTGAAGATTGTAATGGGATACCCCAATTGGCATAGATTAAATTGTTACGAAAAATACCATAATCAACTAAGAACTTAGCCATACTGTCCGCTGATTTTCCACCATTATACGCATTTGTAATAATATTATTTTCAAACAACACGTACGGTACACCAAAAAACTCGAAGTTCCTCCCCCATGTAGCATGAAATACATTTCCCCGAACAACAACTTTCGTCACTGAACCATCCGGATAAAATTGTATGGGAGCATGGCCGGCCCGACTAAAAGCATTACCTTCCAGTAAGATATGTGATGAATTATTGAAAATTGCCATATTATGCCCTTCATACTCACGAAGAACTGTATTCCTAATATTAACGTGTGAACAATATTTTACTTCAAAGGGTTCACTTCCTTTAGCTTTTTCCATCAAACAATCATTCACAGTAATATAGTTAGCTCTATTAGCCTTAAACCACCTTCCATCATCACTTCCAGGTTTAACAGTAAACCCTTCAACAACAACGTAATCAACTTCTAAAAAGATAGAAAACCCGGAAACAGAATCATTACCCCCTAACAAAACAGCAGATCTTCTCTGGTCAGCTTTAAATACAATCGGCAATGCCTTGGTTCCACTTTTCTTCGGTGAAATAGAACCACTATACTCCCCAGGTAAAACAAAAATAATGTCACCAGGGTTCGCTTCCTGATTTGCCTTGTTTAAAGTTTTCCAAGGACTCTCTCTGCTACTCCCTGAATTATCATCGCTCCCAAATGTACCCACATAATATTCAGTCGCATTACACTCTGAAGGAAAATAGCCCAAGAAAACAACAAAAACCAACACTATAAACAAATTAACACTACAAACAAAAAATTCCAAAATACTATTTTTCATAATACACCTCCCGAGTCAAAAGCAACTACATCAATTGCCAGTACAGTCAAATACTACATATTCGATTATGTTCTTTCAAGAGTATAACGTCAGCCACTATGATAGAAAAAGAAATCCACAGTGCTTTTGAGTAATAATTTACCATTGCAACATCTAGCAACATCAGCACTAGAGGAAAACATAGTAACATTCTTTTTTCAACAACAGTAGCTACCACTGAAGATAAACGAAAAACTCGGACAAACAGTATTAGGTAACACGCATAAAACAACAAAAACCCAAAGATACCAGTATCTGCCAATATTTCAAAATAATTAGAATGCGCAAACCCTCCAGTAGGGGAATGGATAGAAAAATTATCTAAACCAACTCCGAATGGGTATTTATACACTAGCTCTAAAGCAAATTCCATCATCCATTTTCTTCCTTTTAAGCTGTGCCCTGTTGTCTCCTTTGCGACATCCCCCCCCGCAGAAAGCACATCATATAAAATAGTGTACCTACGAACGATATCAGGGTTTTCAGATATAACAACAAACCCGATCACAATCATGATCATCACACACAGCACAAAGAAAATAAGCCTCTTTGGCTTTTTAATATCATATACACGGAATGACCACGACACAAAGATCAGCAATAAAATTGCCATACACAAAACAGCCGCCCTTGAACCCGACTGGTAAACCCCTAAACATGGTATCACAGCTACACCTAAAAGGGATAATTTAAGCCACATTTTTTTTTCTATCGCAAACAAAAACATGGCCATAAACAAAACTTGAACCATTACAATACCAAACATATTAGTATCACGAAAAGTTCCTGCAACCCTTGACATCAAAACAAAAGAGTGTTGCACATGATATAATTCCGCCAAAGGAGTATACATTATTAAGAATGACGATATCCCTGCCATAACAAAAAGATAGGCAGCATAACGGACACTAGAAAACCACATAATAGAGTTTGTAATCAATACAGACAATACTGCCAATTGTATAATTGTCAGTGATTTTAAAAATGCAACTTGTGAATCCCGAGCAAAGAGGCTGATAAACAATCCATAACCACACCACAACAATAAACATATATGTTCGGCAGTAACAACAAAGCGGCGGCCCCTAATATGAAATAAAAAAATTATAAAAAAAATAAAGCCTACTATTTTGTTAATTTCATTACCTCCGGGAACATCAGATAATAAAAACATTGAAAAGACTAAGCATGCATAACTGATACTTAGTAGTATTGGTCTAGGAAACATTTAAATACTCAATCCGGGATGAATTTATTGGAGCTACCTCAAACTGGCAATTACAACACGGCAAACCCAATGCGAATAATAAAAGAGCAGAGACTGATACCGTACACCTTACCTTCTCAGCTCCTAGGATTTACACGTTAAATTCATTGAATAATGAACCCTGTTTCGTCAACTTCATTATCTGAAGCATCCAAATTTCATGCCTATGCAAGATCATGCCCTCAACCCCAAGTAGAATTACATACTAAAAAGCGATGAGTTCTCAGGCTGCAAGTTGTTAGAGTTTAAAAGATGATATTCGAAGCTCATAACCAATAAATAGCAGCAACAAGCGTACAACACCATATCATTACCGCAATTACCACACTTTCACAAACCGACAGTAACAAATCAACAGGCAAAAAACATAAATAAAGTATACATTCGTTGGCTTGAAGCTTCAAAAAAACTAGAGCGATGCAATGCTTATGACATGACGATGAATACGGTTTTGCTACGATTGATGACGGTTTTGTGATCCCCGCAGGTCACAGATATTGAGTAGGCACGCCAATAACAGGTCGACTTGTAACTATAAACCTATTTGTCCACAGCTTCTTCTTTCAATCGTTTCATATGACCGCGACCCAGACCTTTAACTTCATAACCGGCGGCAAAGAAGGTTTTGATCTGGGTGTCGCTGAGCATGGCAAAGCAGTCGATGATGACGGCGGGATTGCCGATCATGGCGATTATTTGTTCGGGTTCGAGTTCTTTATAGGCGTCGTTGCGGACGGCGAGGATAACGGCATCGACGCCTTTGAGTGAGGCTTTAAGATCTTTGCTGACGCGGATCTCGGTGAGGCTCTCCTGATTGCGGAAAAAGCGGGACCAAGAGTGACCGGGAGCCGGATAGGTATCTTGTTTTTCGAGTTCCCACCAATGTTTGACGTAGGGGTCGTGGCACCACGATCATTTCCAACATGACGGTCGGCCGCGACAGGCAAAGTAAATTCTTCATCGGTGGGGCTGGTGGAGATCTGAGGAGTGGTCATGGGTTCTCCTTTTGGGAGGTTAATTTTATCTGGCCACGGACAGACACTGACGCACACAGACTTTAAAGGGCAGAGGTCGGTAGTGCACCGCAGAAATACAGAGGGGATTTATATATGGTTTGCGGGAGAATTACAATCAGTATAAAGTATGAAAAAAAATTAAATTTTATAATTTTTTTATTGCCATACCACAAGGGCACTTCCTATGGTTGTTAGCGGCGGCGTGAAAATGTATGAAAATCGCCGGTTTGAAAATGTTGAGGTGAAAATGGGTTGAATGCCCTGCCATTGGCTGTTTAGCAGTGGCTGGGATCTTGGTTAATTTGGGGCTTCAATTCGATCTTTCATACGGTAACTGTCACCTTCAATAAGAATGGTTTCGGAGTGATGCAGAAGGCGGTCGAGCAGTGCCGAGGTCAGGGTTGAATCGTTGTTGAAGATCTCTGGCCAATGTTTGAAAGCTCGATTTGAGGTTACAATAATGGAGCCTCTTTCGTAGCGGTGACTAATGACTTGAAAAAGCAGATCAGCACCGGTTTTATCGATGGGCAGGTATCCTAGCTCGTCGAGGACCAAAAGTTCGGGTCGTAGGTATTTTTTGAGTTTATTTTTGAGATTGCCGGCCGCTTGGGCCGCCGACATGGCATTGATAACGTCAATGGCTGTAGTGAAGAGTACCGAATGCCCTTTGAGGCAGGCTTGATATCCAATAGCTGTACCCAGATGAGATTTGCCAAGACCGACTCCACCGATAAAAATAACATTCTCTTTGTTGCTGATAAATTTGAGGTGGAAAAGATGCTGGATGGCTGGACGATTAATAGTTTTGGGCCAGCTCCAACGAAATTGTTCAAGAGTTTTAACAACGGGAAAGCGGGCCATAGTGATACGCCGCTGGATAGAGCGATCCCAACGGGAAGCAGCCTCCCCGGAGATTAGGTTGGTGAGATAATCTACGTGTGACCACTTTTTCTGACTCGCTTGTTGAGCGGTTTTCTCATATTGTTCGCGCATATAATGAAGTTTCAAATAATCCAGCTGCTGTTCCAGGCTGGGAGTGCTCTTTGACATATTTTTCTCCTTTATAATGAGTAAAGGTCGAGATTGGGTTCATCGACATTCAGGTCGAGAAGATCCTTTTTGCGGGTCAAATGTAAAGCGGCGGGTTCCTTTGCTATTCTGGTTCGCTGCTCCAGTAGGTTGGCAATGTATTCGCAGGAGAAGGCTTCAAAAACGAAGGCATCGTCTATGGCTCGGCTTACGGCTTCCGGGCTGTAGATCTCGCTTAAGGCGACGATCTTACGAATATGAGCAAAAGGATTCATGCGGCGATCTTCAAGTTTTTGATAATAACTCTGAGCTTTTGTTGAAATCGAGAGGAGACGTCTAAGGATCTGCTGGTCGTGGGCTTTCCTGCGTTGCGCCAATAACTCTTTTGGGTGATCCGGGTTTTCAAAATCCTGATGGCGGTCATAACTGCGCAGATGGCGGGCCACAAGTTTATCCTTCTCGTAAACGCAGAGCCTATCGGAATAGATTTTTACAGCCAATTTACAATTGGCATATTCGGCTGGCACCGAATAACGGTTACTGTCCAGAGTGATGCGAAACTGGCTTGAGGACCGCATCTGAGCAATGGTGGCGCAATCATACTCTTGTGACGGGAGTAAATTGAAACGTTCTTCGCTAAAAAGCTCCTGTGGCCTCTTTCGGGTCTCTCCGTGAATGCGTTGATTGGCAATGGTGGTTAACCACTCGCGGCCGGCTCGCTGCAAGGCCTCAAAGGAGGGCATGGGTAACCCTGCAAGAAAGTTTTTCTTGATATAGCCGACACCGCTTTCGACCCGACCTTTTTCATTCCCTTTAGCGACCCCGCAAGGTGCAATGATAAAGCCGTAGTGATCGGCAAAATCAAGATAACGCTGATTAAAGACCGGGACCTGCCCCACAGCTCTTTTGATAACTGCCGACTTGAGATTATCGACCATGATTTTTCTCGGGACGCCGCCAAAAAATTGCAGCGCATTCTGATGGCAGGAGAGCCAATGCTCCATGGTCTGCGAAACCGTAAATTCCAGATACATCATCCGGCTGTAACACATGACCATGATAAAGAAGCTCAGGCGTCGCTTGGTATCACCAATTGCGATGGAGCCAAAAGAGCCCCAATCGACCTGGGCGCACTCACCGGGAGCAAAAGCGAGTTTCAGATAGGCGGGAGACTTCTTGGGCCGCATTTTAGAGACATAGTCTTTGACAATTGTATAGCCGCCGGTAAAGCCCTCTTCCTGGATTCGTTGATAAACCTGTTTGGCGGAATAGGGATGAGTCTCCAGCATCTGTACAATAGTCGATTTGAAAGGGTCCAGCTTGCTGGGCCTTGAAGAGCTCTTTCTTTGGTGAAACTGCTTTTCTTCAAGCCATTTTTCGACGGTTCTTAAATCCAAAGAGAGAGCTCTTGCAATCTGACTTTTGTTTAAGCCATCATGATCTCGACAATGTCTGATTTTGCAGAAGATTTCATAAGTGATCATGATGTACCTCCGGCCAATTGTCTAAGAATTTGACCGACAGCCAGGGGCGCATCAATCTGCGATCTGGCTGGCTTTAACGGCTCCAGAGAGAGCACTTGATAAAGAGGTTTTCGGTAGGCGATAAGTTTTGCCCTGATAAGTTCGTCACGAGATCGCAGTAAAACAACAGAATCCATTGCGAGCCGAGCCCCGACCGAGCGATCCGAATAGTAACTCAAACCCTGCTGATCCCCGACGGTAATCAGGAACAGGTAAAGAGCCAAGGCCTGATGACTGCACTGCTCAATAAAGTGATCACGGATTAAACGGTGATCGACCCAGCTGAATTGTTTTGGAACCCGGCGGACTTTCTCCGGATAGATGAGATGTTTTTTCATCATAGCTGCCTCCTTGGTTAAAACTGGAAGAATTGAGAATATCTTTTCCCAGTTTTAGCATGGAAGCAACACTGGTCGCGATGTCATCTTGTAACGCATATCCGGTTAAATGGGCGATTAGGCCAATTAAAACAGCAGGTTGTGCCAACAAGAGATCTTGTAACGCAGATGTCGCTAAATGCGGTTTAAAGTCATGTTTTTCTTGATCTTTTACGATTAAGAGATCTTGTAACGTATTTGAGTTTGCTTGCAGTTTGGGCTTGTCTGCATTTCTGCTGTAGCCAGAGTGTTTTTTACGCCATTGCTGGACCCTGAAAACATTTTGCGAGCTACGGAAATAATCAGGATTTTCCTGCACCCATTTTCGTTGGCTTTCAGCTTTGCTGGTCTTGCGGCAGCCGGGCTTAGAGCAGTACCTCTGTTTTTTGTGATTACGGGAATCGGGACGGTACAAGCTGCCGCAATGACGACATCTTTTCTTTCTCAATAGTTTCATACAACTGGTCACCTCCAAGATGACCCATGAAACACCGAGATTAGATTTTTATAAAGGGAAGAATACGGTGAAGAAAAGAAAGAAGAAGATTTTTTAGATTTTTTCAGGGAAGAAGATCGAGAGATGAGGATCTTGCTAGATACATTTTCAAACCGCTAAGAAGAAGACAGTTTCAGGACGTCGGTGACACTATGGTCGCAACACACGCGGACGAACACAGACAAAACCGGGGACATAATCACGATTTCCTCTAAATCTCCCATTTCGGCGAGTTTGCGGACAATCAGTTCGGTGCCGCTGTAGCGGGTATCGCCGACATCTTCACGGTAAGTGGGTCGACCGAACTTTGTTGGCCATCAAATTAAACGCCTGAGATCAAAAGGGGTAAGGTGTTTGATCTCATCAGTCAGCGAATTACTGGTCAGGTTGACCAGGTAGAGGCAGTTGCAGTTCGGATAACCTTTCCTGAAACTTTTAAGACCTCTATGGAGGAGTGGGGTCAGGCTTGATAAATAGGCACTTAAACGGGAAGTCCAGGGTCGTGGCACGATAGGAGTTTTCGACTAAAGCACAAAAAAATCAATACAAGAATAATGATATCGACAAGATATAATAGTGATAAAGCTATCATCGACGGCATACACTATACGGTAATTGACCGGAAAGTACTTTTGCAAACCATGTTGACATTACTCTCTATATAACTTACAATCACACTATTAATAATGCTACTAACAAGACTGTTTAGCAGCTCACAGAACATTTCCTGTATGAAAAAACGAGAATCGGCCGATTAATCACAGGAGCAGGCAATATGAATATTTCAGCAAA
>Ga0307990_1000693_pt1 | contig 29151 bp, 27 predicted proteins | sample EllFjometagen129_FD_203168 | JGI IMG/M metagenome (GOLD analysis project Ga0307990, IMG submission 203168) | Marine microbial communities from Ellis Fjord, Antarctic Ocean - #129 | ecosystem: Environmental > Aquatic > Marine > Unclassified | place: Southern Ocean | collected 2014-10-08
AAAATTCCAAATAATACAAATTGTGTTTCAGGATGATTGATAAAGAAAAAAGAACTAAAATGAATTTTACGGGTTAAAAAGCTAAATGCCTATAAATTGAATACTCAGTGAAGTACTGTCCATTTATGCGAAATAACGCACAGAAAATCCCTCTACAGCACTTAAAAACGCATTGCAAAAAGCTTAAAACCCAGCAATATTAAGGGATACAAAGAATAATTATTCCTTTTCTTCTCCAGTATCAGGATTAATTTTATGCTCAGGTTTAATAACAACACCAAGCGACTTCTTCCCATCGATTAAAACTTGAACCGGATTATCAAAGCGCACATGTCTCACAAAATCATTCTCATAAACAGCCGGCAAATCATTCAGGTAATCTAAATCATAAATTCCATAACCAATTCCCGGATTCACTGTAAAATACCCCACCTGAAACGATGTTAAATTCTGAAAAAAATGCGTACCCTGCGAAGGATCCACCCGATAATTACTTAAACCCGCCTCCACAATCAGCCGCGCCTGCGAAATCTGCGCCCATCTCACCGGAATTCCCAACCATGCGTCACTACTACCCCAACGACCGGGACCAGCCAGCATATAATATTTATCAGAATTCAGGAACTTTTCATTCAAATCACCAATAATCTCAGCCACTTTCATATTATTTGCCGGATCGAAATGCTCAGTTTTCACATAAACCAGATCCTGCAAATCATCAATAATCCCATTCCCCAAAGCAGAATCAGACTTAATCACACAATGGTCATCTTCAACAATCGACATATCGGCATTAATACTTTCCTGATTATCCACAATTGGTCTGATTTGAAGCACATTAAACACATTCTTAATTGCCTTACCCTTTCGATCCAAACTAATTGCAAACTCAATTTCCACCGGATTATTCATTTCTTTGTGCCCAATAGTCAGCAAATCGGAAATAATATCAGCCACTGGCAAATAATTATATTTCAATATATTCGCAAACGTAACAACCTTAGTTCCTTTTTCAGCAAGTCCATCCCGCAATGCATTATCATTATAATCAAAAGTAGAAACCACATGTTTGAGCGTACCATCCTTAACAGCCGAATTGATATGATCCTCAATAATATTAATACCATCATTCGTATGCGCCCTAAAGCTTTCTTTCCGCATATCCAGAGACATGAATTTCTTTTGCGTATCGCTCAAAGCCATGCCAGTATTACTTAACTGCAAAATTTTCTTAGGATGTTTTGGCGAAAAACGCAAACAAGTTCCACCATCTACAACATACTTACCGAGTCCAAACGCCAAATCCACAATGCCATCATTCGAATCCTCATCCTCAATCGGATAAAAATTAGTAGACCGCGCCACCCCGGAAATTGTTGGATAAAACCGATCCCCATACCGCTGACCGCAAACCTCCTGCAAAACAATACCCATTTTTTCCTCTTCGATAACATTTTTTGTAACATCCATATAAGCCTTGCTATCTTTAAAATAAGTTGAAGCATATACCGATTTAATCGCCTCAGCCAACATTTTCAAACTTGTATCCACATCATGGTCAGAAGGAATCATATAGGTCGAATAAATTCCTGCAAAAGGCTGATAATGGCTATCTTCCAACAAACTAGAAGAACGAATTGCAATGGGATTATTAACCACTTTGATAAATTTACGAAGATCCTCACACAACTCATCCGGCAACTCAGCCTTTACAAAACGATCAAGAATCTCATCATTTTCGAAATCTCCCAACGAAACATCAATGAGATCATTAAATTCCAAGAAATCATCAAATAATTCGGTAGTAATCACCAACGTACGAGGAATTGTAACCAAAATATCCTTATATCGATCAAACAACTCATTACGGCTAATCAGATTATCAATAAAAGCAAGACCACGCGCTTTTCCGCCAAGCGAACCATCACCGATACGAGTAAATTTGAGATACTCATCATAATTTTCCCGATAAAATTTAGCAATAATACCGCGACCTTTATTGTGTCTGTACCAAGCAATTGCATCATAAATATACTGTTTCACTTCTTTTGCTGACGAAAAATCATCAACTGTTGCCGATTGTAAAATATTTGCAATCGGGAAAAGTGCCCTAGCACGAAGCCACCTAGAGAACTGATTTAAAGCAGCATAATCAAGAATAATATTATCCGGAAGCTCATGAATATTTTCCTGTAAATCCTTTAAATTAGCAACACGAGAAACTTCCTGATGAGTTTCCGGATCCCTGAAAACAAAATCGCCAAAGGCAAAGTTTTCCATCACAAATGCCCTTAACTCATGAAGCAAAGTTTTTGAGTATTTATGAATAAAACTCAAGCCCATTTCCGTTGCCCGCACTTTATTCTGATTATTAGAAGACTGTAACAGCACAGGCATTAACGGATTTTTTTCCCGTATCATTTTCGCCAAATAAAAACCCGCATGCGGATCTTTTTCACCTTCACGCCAATATCGAATATCAGAAATTACACCCAGCAAATTCTTTTCATATTTTTCATACAAATGCCAGGCCTCCTCAAAAGTTGTTGCAAGCAAAATTTTCGGACGCCCCCGCATACGAATCATCCGTTGATGTTCATTCAAACCTTCCGTTGTCGTTTTTTTCGCCTGATTAATCAACACTTTATAAAGCGTTGGCAGATAAGCAGAATAATAGCGCACAGAATCCTCAACTAAAATAATGGTTTGCACCCCTACCTGATTCACATCGTATTCTGCATTACGCTTATCCTCAAGCAGTTTAATAATCGCCAACAGAATTGCAACATCCCCAAGCCAGGAAAACACATAATCAATCAACTTACTGTCTATTTTATCCAACCGATTTGACACCTCTCTAGAAAACGGCGTTAACACGACAATCGGAATAGTAGGATATTTATCCTTTATCAATTTTGACAAATCAAACGGATCCATATCCTCCACACTGAGCATATTAATTACAAGATTGATTTTTTCTTGCTTTAAAGCAGCAATTGCTTGCTTTGCAGTAGAAACCTGAATAATTTCCGGAGGATACCGTAAGTTTAATGATACATATTCTGTAAATAATTGCTCATCAATCCGACCATCTTCTTCCAAAATAAAAGCATCATAACGACTGCAAATCAGCATGATTTTATAAATACGTTTACTCATCAGCTTATCAAAAGCTGTTTCTGTAAAATGGAAATTCTGAAAATGATGATATAAAAAACTTTTCATTGATTTTTGTTTTGTCTCTATGCAAAAATAAAAGGCTTTTTTGCCATTCCAACAAATACTGAAAGAATATTTTCACCAGAGACAAAGAAAAGCCACCTAATTAGCCACATCATAAAACACAGTAAAAGCACTGATAACATAACGAAGCAAACAATTTTCATAAGTATATTCAATACCCGTATTAAAAAAAATAATTTTTGAAACAACTATTTGAGGATATCATACGTCATATTATTATAGAAGTAAAAAATTATGCTGAATCGAAATCCATATTCAAGCAAAACGATGACATATCATAAATCATCGGCTTATCATCATCATATTAGCTTGTTAGATCAAGCGAAGCAATCCACTTTTGCAAATGTGATTGATATTAGCAATACTTCAAAATTTGTGGCAGAAAAGGCTATCGTTTTGTTGCATTTAAACCAAAACATTTTCCCCGAAGACTTTAAAATTACTGATTGTAAAGCTAAAGTTGATGCACAGGTTTATCCCAACGGGATTATACAACTTAATTTTGATCAACTGAACCTAAGTCCCGGTGAAACTACACAGTGCACTTATCGACTTAACCTATCAAAGACGGAAATCGACAAAGCAGAGCTCGTTAAAAAAACCTATTTATTCTTTTTTCAGTAAAACGTTACAATCTCCGATTTTACAATAAATTTACATTATCATGACATAGATTTACTCAATTTTTGTACCTTCATGGCAAAATTAGAATATGAAAGCACGTGCAAAAATAGTAGCATCCATAGGACCGGCGTCAACAGACAGGAAAATTTTAAAATTAATGGTAGAAGCCGGGATGAATGTCATTCGTTTGAATTTTTCACACGGAGACTACGCTGAACAAGAATCCAGAATTGATTTAATTCGAAGCATACAAAATGAATTGAATGTTAATTTGGCAATCATCGGAGATTTATCCGGACCAAAACTCAGATTAGGAGTTTTAGCGCAAGAAAAGATCAAGGTTTATGCCGGCGATAAGGTACAGTTTTACACCAAGGCCACCGAAATAGACGATTGTCAGCATGCCTTTGAGGTAAGTTATGAGCGTTTTGCCGAAGATGTGAATCCCGGAGATCGTATTCTTATCGACGACGGAAAAATCAAGCTTGAAGCCATAGAAACAGACGGAAAAACAAAAGTTTCAGCAAAAGTTATTTACGGCGGTGATGTAAGCTCTCGGAAAGGAATTAATCTGCCCGACAGCAGATTGTCCATGCCAAGTTTAACCGACAAAGACAAGCAAGACGTTTTATTTGCCATAGAACATAAATTTGACTGGCTGGCTCTATCCTTTGTTCGCAAGCCCGAAGATATTGTTTGCCTCCGCGAATACGTTGAATCATTTTACGGAACGCAGGGTCTCATTGCGAAAATTGAAAAACCGGAAGCCGTAAAAAACATTGACCAAATTATTGAAGTCTCTGACGGCATCATGGTTGCCCGTGGAGATTTAGGCGTTGAAGTCGATTTCACTAAAGTCCCGATAATACAGAAAAGCATTGTTTCAAAATGTGTAAATCAGGCAAAACCTGTAATTATTGCAACGCAGATGCTAGACTCCATGATTTACAATTTCCGTCCGACCAGAGCTGAAGCCAACGACGTAGCCAATGCTGTGATGGATTTAGCAGATGCCGTAATGTTGAGCGGAGAAACGGCTATCGGGATATATCCAGTTGAAAGTGTTAACAGCATGCAGGAAATCATCAATTACACCGAAGAAGCAGGTGTCCTGTTTAACCGAAATCATCCGCCTCACGACATAAATGAACAATTTATTCCAGATTCAGTATGTTACAACGCCTTTAAGATGGCCCAACAAACCGATGCCAAAGCAATTATTCCGTTCACGTACTCAGGGCATACAGCCTACCGCATATCAAGTCATCGACCGAAAGCATCTATATACGCATTTACCTACAACAAGCCGCTGATGAAGCGGCTACCATTAGTATGGGGGATTAGCACCTATTATTTCCCGGTATTTAATGACATTGATAGAGCCATTGCATACTCCATTGATGTGTTGAAAAAGGAAGGACTCCTGACAAGCGGAGATGTAGTTATTCATGTTGGCAGTACGCCACTAACAGCTAAAGCAGAAACCAATATGATAAAATTGAGTATTGTGAGTTAACTTGTAATGATATAAGCAAACTATTCTGTTATTAAAATTATTCAATTAAAACCAGATATTATTACTAATTTCAAGGAATAAAGACAAAGAGTGTTATTATGAAAAATAAATATGTTGATTTTATTGCTAATGATCATTTCCTAAAATGTATTGAAACCCTTTATTGCTCATATTTGAAAGCAAAAGAAAAAATATCAAAAAATAAATTTTACAACAATAAAATCGATACGATAAAATTAACATTTGACACAAAATTCAATATGATTGATGAAGAAAGCATCATTGGAACTGAAATTTTGCGACAAATTGATAAATCTATCAATAATTCAATCGGCACGTTTCACGAACAAATATTAGGCGGCATTGAAGGTTTTGAAATAGGGAATCTAAGTGGATTTGATATAAAAGCTGAAGACGAAACACTTTTTGCAGATATAAAAAACAAGCATAACACAATGAATAGCAGTTCTGCTGAGGCATTATTTCAAAAACTATCAAGATATGCCGATGACTACAAAAAAGCAAAATGTTATTGGGTTCAAATTTTAGCCAAAGGGAGTTTTATCGAGCATTGGAAAGGCGAAATAAATGGTAAAGAATATAGTCACAGCAGAGTTTTTAAAATTTCAGGAGACCAGTTTTATGCATTACTTACCAGGAGGCAAAACGCATTGTATGAATTGTACAAAGCCTTACCTGCTGCAATTAGCGACTATATGAATACAATTAAGCGTACAAAAAGTAGCAGTGCAAACTCAGCTTTATCTGAAATAATAGAAGAAACAGAATCAACAAATCGATCAATACTTGACCAAATAACATTCGAAAATTACAGTTATTATTTAGGTTTTGACAAACTATAGACACCATTTAAGAATTTAACCACAGAAAAGCCTAATTCTTGTCCCAAATTGACAGGAACAGCATTTCCAATTTGCTTATACTGCTGAGCTAAAGAACCTGCAAATTTCCAATCATCAGGGAAAGTTTGAATTCTGGCATATTCCCTAACCGTAAACGGACGAGTTTCATCGGGATGGCATCTTTCTGTTTGTTTTTGAGCAGGACTACAAGTAAGTGTTAATGATGGTTCATCCCATCCAATTCTCCTAGCCATTCCGGTTTTTCCCCCTCCAAGATAAAAACTACCGCCCATATACTCCTTTTGAAGCTCTAGGGGTAAGTCACGCCAATATCCTTTCGGTGGAATCAGATCCAGCACTTTTCTTTTATATTCGGGGTATTTTGCTCCTTTCGAGTTTGGAACATCACAATCATATAGGTCTCCTTTTTTTAAAGCCTCTTTTAAATTGTATATTTTCCTAAAAGGTTTTGGATATTCAAACTCCACATTTATATCCTTTCTAATTCCAACTAGAATTAGTCGCTCTCTTTTTTGTGGAACGCGATAATTTACTGCTTTAAGCACTTTAACCGGCACAACTTTATATCCAATTTCATCAAGTATTGACATCATGCCTTGCAAGGTATTTCCTTTGTCATGACTCAATAATCCTCTTACATTCTCACCAATGCAAATTGGAGGATTAACTTCTTTAACAACTCGTGCAAATTCATAAAAAAGGGTGCCTCTTGCATCCTTTAATCCAAGCTTTTTACCTGCATAACTAAACGCTTGACACGGAAAACCTCCGGTTACAACATCTACCTTGTCCTTGTATGCTGTGGAATTAAAATCTCTGACATCACCTTCAAGCACATTCCATTTCGGTCTATTTATTCGCAAGGTTTCACAGGCATATTTATCAATCTCATTAAGCGCAACGCATTTTAAACCTGCCATTTCCAATCCAATTGCTAAGCCACCAGCCCCGGCAAATAGTTCTAAGATCGAATATTGATTTAACGGTTCAACATAATTTGATACTTTTTCTTCATTATCAATAATATCATCAAAAAGGCTACCTAAAAATGTTTGCACATCAGTTTTTCTATACACCCGGTAATTTGAAACCGGTTCACGAACAGCGTTTAGAATCCCTTTTTTGTCCCATCTTCGCAAAGTCTCTTTGCTTTTACCAATTAGCTCTGCTGCTTCAGATAATGTTAAATAGCTCTTCATATAACCACATTATTAAACCTTACACAATGGTTACAAATATAATATATTTATTTCAAAATAAAAAATAATTTTTTTAATGGGAAAAGCTAAAACTTCAATTTTAACTAAACAGCGAATCGACAAATGCTTTTTTATCAAAGAGTTGCAAATGCTCCTTTGCTTCTCCGACGCCAATATATTTTACAGGAACGTTAAACTGGTCTGATACACCAATGACAACACCACCTTTAGCAGTGCCGTCGAGTTTAGTTACTGCTAGGGCGTTTACTTCAGTAGCTTCAGTAAAATGTTTTGCCTGTTCAAATGCATTTTGCCCCGTAGAACCGTCAATAACCAGCAACACTTCATGTGGAGCATCTTCCACCACCTTTTTCATAACGCGCTTAATCTTTGACAATTCATTCATCAGATTTTGTTTATTATGAAGTCGTCCTGCAGTATCAATAATCACAACATCCACATTTGATTTAACCGCAGAACTAAGCGTATCGAAAGCAACAGAAGCCGGATCAGAACCCATTTTTTGTTTAACAATCGGAACATCCACGCGTTGCGACCAAATTTCCAACTGCTCAATTGCAGCAGCCCTAAAGGTATCAGCAGCTCCGAGAATAACTGATTTTCCGGCCTGTTTAAACTGATGCGCTAATTTTCCAATGGTCGTTGTTTTTCCAACACCATTCACTCCCACAACCATAATTACATAAGGCTTATCGGAATTTGGCAATTCCCAGTCTTTAAAATCAGGCGTTGTATTTTCAGCAAGCAATTCGGTAATTTCATCACGCAGAATTTGGTTCAATTCAGAAGTACCAAGATATTTATCACGTTTTACACGTTCTGCAATACGTCCAATAATTTTCAAGGTAGTATCTACCCCGACATCAGAAGTAATAAGCACCTCTTCCAAATCATCAAGCACTGAATCATCAATCCGACTACGTCCGGCAACAACCCGCCCAAGTTTTTTAAACACACTTTCTTTAGTGCGCTCGAGACCTTTATCCAGGTCTTCTTTTCCATTTTTATTGAACACGCCAAATAATGCCATATGCTAGGATGTTTGTTTTATACTTAAAATAAAAATGAGCACCACCTCCAAATAGAAGGGTGCTCAATAAAATATGTTAAAGGTGATTTATTTCTTTACGAAAAAATCTTTCACTTTATCACTATTTACCATGTCTTCTTTAAAGATGTAAGCACCGTTCTTTTTCGAACGTTCCATTTTAATCACCTTTGTGTACTCTTGTGATTTGCCTACTTTTAAACTTGCAACAGTTTTCTTAGCCATAACTCAACTTATTTAATTTCTTTATGAACAGTTACTTTTCTCAGGATTGGATTGTATTTCTTCTGTTCCATACGATCCGGAGTGTTTTTTCTGTTTTTAGTTGTAATATATCTTGATGTTCCCGGCATACCAGAATCTTTATGCTCAGTACACTCAAGGATTACTTGAACTCTGTCTCCTTTTGACTTTTTAGCCATAACTTGTGTCCTCCTTTAATACTTAGTAATATACCCTTTTTGTTTCGCTTCTTTGAGTGCTTTCGAAAGGCCCATTTTATTGATATTACGGACTCCTTTTGTTGACACTACTATGTTAACCCAACGATCCTCTTCTTCTAGAAAAAACTTACGTTTAGTAAGGTTTACGTTAAAACGACGTTTGGTATGCGCTCTTGAGTGAGAAACATTATTTCCCACCATCGCTTTTTTCCCGGTTATTTGACAAATTCTCGCCATTGTTTTAGCTGTTTCAGATTTGGAATGCAAAAGTCGCAATTTTTTTCTTAAGAACAAAGCCTTTTAACTAAAATTTATTTCACTTACTCACATTCAACTGTTAATAACCTATTTTTTAATAAGCTTATACAGCAAATGCATACCTGAATAAGCAGCTCTTTCTGTGTTCACACGGCGAATACTTCCGAACTGGAATTTCCTTGCAATTAACTGATTGTCAAGCGCAACGGCAATCCAGACAGTGCCGACAGGCTTCGCTTTACTCCCGCCACCCGGACCGGAAATTCCTGAAACTGCAATGGCACAATTTGTATGAAAGATATTTTTCACCTGAGTTGCCATTTTACGAACAGTTTCTTCACTCACTGCTCCAAATTTCTCCAAAACTGTTTCCGAGACAGATAATAAATGCTGTTTTACCTTATCACTGTACGCGATAATTCCACCTTCAAAAACCTCAGATGAACCGGGAATGGATGTTATCAAACTCCCAATTAAGCCACCGGTACAACTTTCAGCAACAGAAAGACTTAAGTTGTTTTGCTTCAAGAGTTGAAACAAGGCATTTTCAAGATTTTCTTCCTGTTCACTAAAGATAAGTTCAGGAATCACCTGTTTTAAACCGTCAACAGCCTTTTCTATGCTTTGCTTCCAACCGTCAATTGAAGTATCATATACCGATAAACGTATTTTAATACCTTTCGGAGACGGCAAAAATGCCAGTTTAAGATAGTTCGGCAATTGGGCTGCCCATGTGTTCAGTTTTTCTGAGAGAAAGGCTTCCGGCATTCCATAAGTCATGACGGTTTGATGAAAAACAGGAGTTAATTTAAAACGCTTTTCAATTTGCGGAAAAACGTTATGCTCCATGGCGTGCTTCATTTCGAAGGGCACTCCAGGCATAGAATACAACAAACGTCCCTCCTGTTTAAATTCCATAATTGGAGCCGTTCCTATATAATTCGGAATGACTGTGCAAGCCTCCGGCACCATCGCTTGATTATAATTGTTTTCATTCACTGAATATCCGCGCGATTCAACAAACTTTTTTATTTTCAACAAACTCTCCTCAGATAAAACAAGTTTAGTATTAAAATATGAACAAAGACTTTGCTTTGTGATATCGTCAGGAGTAGGTCCTAAGCCACCCGTCATCACAATAAAATCTGCCAATTTGAATCCTTCATCCAAAGCCTGATGAATTGCTTGCTCATCATCCCTGATGCTGATGGTTTTTTCAACCCTAATTCCCCGCTGATTAAACATTTTTCCGAGCCAAGCAGCATTCGTATCAATGGTTTGTCCAATGAGAATTTCATCTCCGATTGTAATAATAACAGCTTTCATTCATCAATTATTTCATTAAAAACACGGTTGTCCGGTAAACTATTTTAAAATTAATGTAATGCTTCAAATATCACGTCCACTTCAACTAAAACACTCATAATGCCCATGTCATATAGGCATCCTGTTAACCCGAAAAATTCACCGCAAATAGTTAGATGTTAACATAAGGTGCTGTTGGTTAATGCTTTAACTTGCTGCAACCCATTTTTCTATTATAATGCTTGCCATTATCTTTGCACATCTTCAAACCATCTAAACCCTTGAAATATAAAAATATGACTGCGGGTTTAGATGATTCAAATCTGCACAAAGGGAATGGCATGAATTTTCCGGGTTAAAGCATTTATAAGTAAAAATGTTTATTTCACTTCTAATCTTTCTTTAAACGGCAAGAAAGTCATAAAGTCGGAATGATGCACCAAATACGCCTCAGTTGTACGTTTCACCATATTTCCCTCACCTGCATGAGTTGCAATAATATGACAAACATCAGCTGGTACACCACAAGATTCAGCCAGACTTACGCCGGAAAACGGATGTCTCAGATATTTCCCATAATTTCCCTGCACTGCATTCCCGTTTTCATCGAGCACATATTCCAGCAATTTACCGACATCGGCAAGAATTGCACCGGCAATCAACACATCCATATCAGCAGTTAATTCACCTTTAAAAAATGAGTTAACTTTCTCTCCTGCATCTTTTGCAACATGCACAACTGCACGTTTATGATCCATGAAAGTAACTTTCAAATCTGGTCCGCATAAAAGTGTAAACGGAATTCGATTCAAATCTTCAGAAGTAAGCACACTTTTTTCAAGCGCCAAAGCCCATGTGTTAGACACTTGCTCCCGAAGATTGTCATCCTTAATCCATTCAAGCTCCGGCCACAAATCCTGCGCAGATTTCATGTAATTTTCCATAATGTTATTTATTATTATTATATTCGATTTTCAATTTAACAAAGTTATGAAATTGTCCGAATTAGAAAAAGCAACATTCATTATTAATTTAGCTATTGTACAACACAATATTCGCAGTATGAAACAAAAGGCAGACAAGCATAATCTCTTGTTTCGCCCACATGTAAAAACGCACCAATCAATAGAGGTAGCCCGCATTTTGCAAGCTGAAGGCATCGATAAAATAACCGTTTCCAGCATGGACATGTGTTTGGGATTTATTGATATGGGATTTCAGGATATTTGCATTGGGATACTATTTAATTTGAATGAAATTCATCGTTTGAATGCCATTCCAGAAAACATAAAAATATTGATATGCCTTGATTCTGTTGAAGTTTTTCAAGCGTTAGACAAATCTTTAAAACGCACTGTTTCCTTTTACATCAAAACAGATGCAGGATATCGCAGAAGCGGATTACCGGTTGATGATGTATCTAAATTTGAACAACTTATTCAGGTCGCTGAATCTTCAAAACACCTAAATTTTCACGGATTGTTAGTGCATAACGGACAGATGTACCATGCGAAAGATTCCGCTGAAATATCACATCTTCATGATGATAGCCTTGAACAATTGCATAAGCTAAAATCTAAACTTTTGAATGATATTATGCTCAGCATTGGTGATACACCGGCAATAAGCACTACCGAAAATTTCAATGGCGTAAATGAAATCCGACCAGGAAATTTTGTGTACTACGACCTGATGCAAGAAAAACTTGGAGCTTGCACCTATGAGCAGATTGCGATCCGCTTATTTGCTCCCATTATCGGGAAATATTCCGAACGCAATGAGCTGGTAATTCATGCAGGAGCTGTACATTTATCAAAAGAAGCAATACAAATAGACGGAGAAAACTGTTACGGACAAGTTGTGGCAATCCACTCAAAAGAAGGACGAAAGCCACTATCTAATCGACTGAATGTTAATCGATTATCACAGGAACATGGCATAATCCATACCTCGTCAAAAGAACAGCAATTGATGCAATATGGTGACTTTCTGGAAATTATTCCGATTCACTCTTGCTTGACTGCTAATTTAATGCTCAAAAACACCCACTTTACAAATTGGGAATAATTTGAATCAGGTATAAATCTAATGATTTGTAATTGAAATTCTTCAAAAATGAGATTTATACCGATTAAACATCAAAATGGCGCATACTCTCACTGCGTGCTCTATGCGTGTTTTGCTGTAATACCGATTGTGAATCAAAATTGCCGATACAATTCATTTTATTTCTTTATCAATCAATCTGAAACACAATTTGTATTATTGGGGCGAATCGTTTAAAAATCTATTTCTCACGAACAATAACAGGTGCATGAATAAAAAACTCTGAATTTTCCTGCATTCCTTCTTTGGTATATTTATTAAAATTCATATCTCGTTTTCTTACCGGATTCAAGTTTAGATAATAATTATCACCACCATAAACCAAACGGTACAAATTATGTAGCATCAGGTAATCAATCCCTGCAAATTCAAAATCTTTAGTGGCTCGTTTAGATGGTTCATGTGCAGGCCAAATTACTCGTGAGGATGTACACCAATGCACTGAATAGTTAGCCATTGAAGTGTCGGAAAATGGTCCGTTCGGAGGTGCTTCTGCAAGGATATCGGCAATAAATATTGAATCTTCTATCCACATTGCCGTGCCCGGATGATAAAAATCGGCTAATTCCGCTTTATTCATTAAATAATTCGTCATTATCATATGCTCAAAGGTATGATCGGCACGTTTATCACGCAATTGCAAAAAAATCTTTTTTCTGTTGCTATTTATATTTGCACTTGCAGCAAGGGTTCTAGGCAATACATCATCCCAATTTTTCGGAAGCGGAATGCTTGCACCGATTGGCAAACGGATTTCTTTATATACAGCCATGTTAAAAAGCCATTTTGACAAGCCTGATTCAGAACCTTGAAAATGAAATTCATCTTTACCAGTCAATCGTTTGCCATATTCTCCCAATCCATACGCATTGATAAAAATCCCAAAATCATTTCCGGAACCTTCGGCAACGGGTTTTCTTCGAATAGGATTGGTCATATACCAGCGGGTAGAAAGAATTGACAAAAACTGATTGCTGCTTTCTTGTCCAATCTTATACCATGGCTTAAGACACATTTTCACCTGATTTTCAGGCTGCTGCATGTTTTTAATAAGTCGTGTCGCAATATCCTCAGTCCATCGCTTAAAATCCACGCTATCCTCGGTCATAATATCCTGCGTTATTAAGTAATGCGGGATTAAGGGATTAATAAAATTCATCGGAACATTATAAATTGGCTCCTTTTCCATTAAATGATGTGTTAAAGCCAGAGCCTCCAACATTCGAATCACATTATCCTGACTCATTGCCTGCATGGGTTCTATTCCCTGCTGAAAAACCGAAAAATATTTATTCGTTTTTGTTAAGTTCTCATCGAGTTTTCCAAATTCCATTCCAAAATGTGGATAATACCTCATCCAAAACCCGAGACTAACATCATCGCGAAGCATAAATCCATTGATATCTGCAGGATATTTTATATAGGCATTGATAGAGTCGCCCTCATGCAGGATTTTGTTATCCCAAAACTTTCGCAAGTTATATTCTGAATACAAGTCTAGGCGCTCTATTGCTAAAAACGTATAGATTAATTCATTTAAACTCGTTTGGTAATCATTTCCGAATTTTTTCAGCAATACAATTTCAGTCACTAACATGGAAATGTAATTATTAAAATTACTGTTTCCATCGCTCCATCGTAAATTTTGATTGCCATAAGTATCAGTTTTCCTGTCAATTGCAGGAATATTTACGCCATACAACTCCACATCCGAGCTAATCACAACAAACTCATTTTCAAGGCGTTGTCGGTAATTCAGGTATTTTTCCAACAAATTTTGCTCCAATGTTTGCGCCATCAAATATTCAGCACCAAAACTAAGTGCAATAAAAGTAAAAATCCATTTAATAATTTGCATCAACTTGAATTGTAGGTTCAACATCTAATTCATTTCTTACGCGGTTGCGGATTTCACACATCAACTGATTTACGTCTCGTAACGGCATTTCAGGATGAAGCACTATGTGGAAACTCAACTCATTATGGTCACCATAAGAATGCAAGTGAAAATGGTGAGATAAGACATCAAATCCGACAACTTCATTGGCAATATCGCGCACTTTATGGATAAGCTCACCATCGGCTTTCTTACCAAGAATAACATCAATCGCTTCGATTATGATTTTCCATGCAGTCCAAATAATTAGGGCAGAAACCAGCAGTCCTAAAACACCGTCAATCCACCAAGCCAAAGACTGCATCAATATACCTAGAAGTATAACCAATGATGAAATTGCATCGGAACGATGATGCCAAGCATCTGCTTTAAGCGCTAAGGAGTCGAGTTTTTTTGCAGCATGTAACGAATATCGCGCCATGCCTTCCTTTACCAGCATTGAAAGCGCGGTAACCAGAATTGCAAAAAGTCCAAATTCAGCAGTTTCGCCGGAAATAAGTTTTTGAACAGCTTCAATTCCGAAATTCAATCCAATCATTACCAAAATTGCACCGATAATAATAGATGCAACCAGCCGAAACCGACCATGACCGTATGGATGATTCATATCCGGGGGTTTGCCGGCAGCTTTGTAGAAAACAATTAAAATAATTGAAGATGCTGAATCAGAAAGCGTATGCCAAGCATCTGCCATTAGCGCAACCGAGCCACTAATTATTCCAACCCAGAGCTTTAGAATAAACAACAAGATATTCCCTATAACGGCTATCCATCCTGCTCTGTATGCGATTTTTTGATTTATTGCTTTTGCCATATATTAAAGCTCACTGCTTAATGCAGTAAAGATATGGCTTTATCCAATCACAACCAAAAACCCAATTAAGATTTTGATTTCAAATGTGCTTCAATCGCAGCTTTAAGTCCCGGTTTTTGTTGTAAGCCAACTTTTTTCCAAATTTGTTTCCCATTATTAAATAAAATGATGCTCGGAATACCAGTAACCTCATATTTTGATGAGATACGCGGAAATTTGTCAACATCTAATTTTGCAACAATGACTTTCCCGGGCATTTCCGTAGCGAGCTCTTCAACAATCGGGCCCTGAATACGACATGGACGACACCAATCAGCGTAAAAATCAACCATCACGGGAGTATCTCCTTCGATTAACTCATAAAATTCTTCGCTGCTTTCTATCACAACAACATCACCTTTACCACCATCAGTAGAAGCACAAGAGCTTACCGCAGCACCAATCATCAGTGGTAAAAACAAAAACATAAATAATTTAAATGATTTCATCGTTTTCCTTTCGTTTTTTTCGTTTATTAATAAATGATTGAATTAAATCTGCAATAACCCATCCAATAAGGGCTCCCAGCAAGGCGTCATAATACCAAAGTTGTTTCATTGGGCAAGTTCCACTTAAGCAACCGACAAAATACCAATACAGGTATCCGCCAAGCCCTCCGATAAGAACTCCAATAATCGGTATGCGATTCTTTTTTAAAAAACTTTTTATTTTCATAAACATAATTATTCCTTTTAAACATGTATTCGCTCAGATTGTTGTTCTCCATCCTCAAGATATCGACACAAAACGACTATGATAATACAAAAGGGGAAAATTCATTGCTTAGTTTCAAAATTCAAACTTGAAGTTTAATTTTTCATCAGTTATCATAATACTCCGAACCCAAAGCGCTATAAAAATCAATGTTCAGCAAAATTATTTCTTTCAAACAAAGCGATTGACTTTGACAGAATCAAATTCTTATATTAAAATGAATTGGTTTTGAAATTAGCATTTGATCAAGTTTTTGACAATAAATGCAAATAAAAACGTCCGACAAAAATGCCGGACGCTAGTTATAATTCTACTTTTCACTATAGGGGCCTTCTATTAATTCTTTTCTTTCAAGAAACAAATTTTGTGCAAATGAGGGCAGAGCCAAGCTTGCTTGAGCTATGCCGAGTGTAGCCAAAATTATTCAAATTTATTGCATTATCCCGATAGTGCTTCAAAATATTTCATTGTCTATGAGAAACGCTGAAAATCTTGATGCGAAAGAATTATTAGAAGTCCCCTTTAAATAAACAATAATTGAGCAATAATATAGAGTGGTAATAATACAATTAAAGAGAATTTAAAAATATAACCAAAAAATGAAGGCATTGGAATGTTATTTTCTTCAGCAATTGCTTTTACCATAAAGTTCGGACCATTACCAATGTATGTCATTGCGCCAAAGAACACAGCACCTAAACTAATAGCCACTAAAATCATTTCAGGAATTCCGGCATGGTATCCTGATCCTTGAATTGGCAAACCACCAGGATTCATCCCAATTGCAAGCTCATAAAAAGAAACAGCAGTTGGGGCGTTATCAAGGAAAGAGCTTAACCCACCTGTCGCATAATAAAACTGATGCGGTTCTGTAATACCAAAGGTATCAGCATTTGCAGCTAAATAAATTAAAGCAGGTGTCATCGTAATAAAAATACCCAGAAACAAGTATGCCACCTCAGTAATTGGTACCCATGTGAATTTATTCGCTTTACGTAAAGCTCGCGTAGTAAACAGTAACGATGCACCGGCAAATAAAAGCATAGCAGCTTCACGAATAAATGAGAAATAATGATTTTTATGAATAATTTCGAGATAATTATCATTTAATAATGCTACAGAACCAACAATACCGATTAACCAAAGGAAGTTCAGATTTCCTTTTAAGCGAATTGGAGTAATATTTGTTTTGTCAAACACCAGATTTTCAACCGGTTCTTTTTTGTGATAAAAACTATCAACAATAAAGTAAATCACTAAAAGAGATATGTTTACAAACATCCATTCAGGAACTAATTGGAAGAACCATGTAAATTCGGCACCACGTAAATAAAGCAAAAATAGTGGCGGATCACCTAATGGGGTTAATAATCCTCCGGCATTTGCAACGATGGCAATAAAAAACAAAATCGTATGTACTCTGTACTTACGTTCTGAATTTGTTTTTATTACAGGACGAATTAAAAGCATAGCAGCACCTGTTGTCCCCATAAAGGATGCTAAAATTGCACCTATCCCGAGAAACAATGTATTTATCCATGGCTTTGCTTCAATATCACCTTGCAGGTGAATTCCACCGGTAATAACAAAAAGAGAGCCCAGCAAAACGATAAATGGGATATAATCAAACAAAAGTTGATACACCAGCGCTCCGGACAAATGTTGAGCAATCAGGTAGATTGCAGTAGGAATACCTAAAGCAAGTGAAACAATTAACTTATTTTTGTTTTGATGCCACCAATGTTCAAACATCAACGGGCCAACAGCAATCATGGCCAACATCAAAATAAAGGGAATCAGTGTCCAAGTAGGCAAAGAAACATCTGTAACCGCAGATAATAGTACCATAGTTTTAAGTTTTAAAACGGCGAAATTAATATTTTTTTTGGCAATGAATCATGATGCAAGCCATAAATGTTATTTTTTTTTGTGAGATTATAGAAACAAAAAATGTGTTAAAGTATAAACCTTAACACATTTCACTGAAATTGAATGACTTATTAAATCACCTTAAAGCTCTGAGCAATTTTTTCCATACTTTCTTTATGCAAATCCATATTTTCTTTAAGGGTCCAGCTCATGATTTGATAAAAATCTGTATCAGATTCTAATGTTGTGAAATGATAAAAAATATCCAAGTCATTGTATATTCCATAGAAATTGGTTTGCACAGCCTCTACCACATTGATTGAGGTGTTTTCAAATGCTCCAATATTGAATATATCTGCATTATCCTGCATATTTTCAACCACCATTTCAGAATAACCATTTAAATCACGGGTATAAAAATCCTCCAATTCATATTCATCAAAAACGGCATAAAACGCTTCTCTGCTTTCATCAATCACAAGCACATAAAATTGAGTACTATCATTTCCATATTGAAATGAAGCTTCAGAACTCAATGCATCCAAATCCTTCATGTTTTCCGGAACCGAGAGTTTATATTTATTATTGACCGTTTTCTCAACATATTTGGGTACCTTATTGCAGCTTACTACAAGAATGAACACTACAAATACTGCGAGAAAATTTTTAACTAGTCTCTGCAAGAAAACGCCAAATATTGCGTTATTCTCGTTTCTAAAACAGTCGATTACAAAAGTAAACTCCTTGGTTTCAGAAACATCGAAAGTCTTATCTTTGACGTTTTCTTATCAGAGACTGAAAAACAGTAGTTTTCTTGCAGACACTAACTAGTTTATTAAACATAACACATATTTTTACAAGGTCAAATTTAGCACATTTTATCCTTACGAATTTGTATCAGGATTGTCTGAAAAGTATGCCGCCATCGCAAAGCGAATATCCTCATACGTAAATTCATTGCCGAGTACCGCCTTAATGTCTGATAAGCTAGTGCTGTCAACTATTTTATAAGCTTTAACAATCATTTTCATCTGACTTTCAGAAATAAAATCTGAAGCTGACAGCAATTTTTTAGCGACACATTGTGCCAGATGTCCGTATATGGTTGACAATGCGTAACCTCTGAGTTCAGCAACTTTCTCAGGATCTTTTAATTCCTGATACAATTCATAACTTACTTCCACAGTCGGTTTGCGGGGCTCCTTATTTACTTTGTTTTTTTGGGGCTCTTTTTTTGATTTTTTATCAGGAGTTCGATTACTTTCAGCAGATTGAGACAATTGCTCTGAGCTTCGCTTAACAAAGTTCACATCCGGCTCAGATCCGTCCCTAAAGGCTTCTGCTAAAATATTGGCTCGGATTAGCATTCGAATGCGCTTTAAAAACACACCATCAAGGGCTTTAAGTTCCGTGACATATTTTTTCATGCCTCTACCCTTCCCAACTTCCTTAATATGACTTTGTACCTGCTCAGAAATCTCCTTAACACGCGGCATAAAATAATCAACAGCCGCTTTAACACGATCAGCAAGCTGTTTGCCGTCACATGTGTCAATTGATTTTGTAAGTTTTTTAATTTGCAGTACAAATTTATCTCCTGTATTTTGCAATTCCCTGACTATTGGCAACAACTCCTCAGCCCAGTCTTTGTATTTCTGTTTTGCAGATCGATTTTCATCCTTATCGTAAGTTTCAACATGATCTTTAATTGTCCAGGCAAACTCCCGAAAATCGAAACAGGAGATTATGTAGTCTTTCAGATATTTAAACGACTCGATACGAATATCATCGGCAAGCATCCCTTCATTCTGAGCCTGTTTTGAAAACTCAGAAAGCGCCTGATCAATTGACAAACCTTGTTTCGGAAGACTTGATGTGAGAATCAGCCCGTCTAAACTACGCAAACGACTCAATGCAACATAAACCTGTCCCGGAGCAAATGCTCTATACACATCAATAATTGCTTTATCAAAGGTTAATCCCTGAGATTTATGCACAGTAATCGCCCATGCGAGTTTAATAGGGTAATGCTGATATGTTCCGATTTCCTTTTCTTCAATTTCACCAAGTTCCTTATTGAGTTTGAATCGTTTATTTTCCCATGTATAATGCTCAATATCAAATGTTTCTCCGGTATCCGGAAATTTCACGGTAATGCAGTCGTTATCAAGCGCTGCAATTTCTCCGATTTTCCCGTTAAAAAAGCGTTGTTGCCCTGAATAATCGTTTTTGATAAACATAATTTGCGCTCCGATTTTCAGCTTTAGCTCAAACTCCACCGGATAAAGAAATTCGTTAAAATCACCACTTACTTCGGCAGAATACTGATAAGATTTTCCCGGCAAGGCATTTAACATTTCACGGTTTATCTGCTCAGCCTGCCGATTGTGGGTCGTTAAAGATACGGCTCCCCGTTTTTGTTTATCGCTTAAGTTTGGTTTGTAATGCTTGTCAAGTAATTGCATATCTTCATCGCTAAGGCAATTATCTCTCAAATGATTTAGCAACTCCACAAACTGTATATCTGTTTGTCGGTAAATCTTTTGAAGTTCAAGATATACGGGTGGATTTTCAGCGAGTGCATTTGCATCAAAAAAGAATACCGACTTGTAAAAATTCCGAAGATAATTCCACTCGCTATTTTTCACAACGGGCGGAAGCTGCATCATATCACCAATGAGCAACAATTGTACTCCTCCGAAACTCAGGGAGCGTCGTCGTCTCACCATCCGTAAAATATGGTCAATTGCATCCAGAATATCGGCTCGTAACATACTGACCTCGTCGATTATGAGCAATTCTAACTCTTGTAACATCCGCCGCTTATGCGTATTCAGCCTAACGGCTTTCATCAAACTGTTTGGCGTATGAAATTGAGTTTCATAATCACCTGGTTTTAAGGCGGCATTTGATGGTAAAAAGCTTCCAAATGGAAGTTGGAATAAACTATGAAGTGTTACACCGCCAGCATTAATGGCAGCAATTCCGGTAGGTGCAGCAACAATGGTATTTTTATAAGTTTTTGTTACAATATCACGGAGAAATGTGGTTTTTCCGGTTCCGGCTTTTCCGGTAAGAAAAACATGGCGTTGCGTTGAGTTTATATAACGTGCAGCATACTCAGCAGCCTGATAATTTTCAGTCATGATGGGTTTCGTTAATTTATTACCGAAATATAGACATTTTTGTGGGAAAATCAATGGATTTTTTTCTTAAGAAAACACCTGATGATTTAACGAATAATGTATGATGATAACCTCAAGCACAACATAAACAATCATTAATTATTGTAATCTTATAATAGGAAGTGAAATTTGCCGCCTCAAGAATTCAATTAAAAACTTAAGAGGCGGCAAGTAATGCTTAATCATTTTTTTCTAAGTGTATTAAAATACTAGCAAAACACGATTTGTTTCAGGTTTTTCAGAAAAATTCTGACTAATATTTTGTGAATTTTGTTTGCAAACGAAACAAGTATATGGCTAATTTTTATGTTTACCAAGCTTTTTTTACTTTTTTTATTATGAAAATCTGCATATTATGCCTGTATAATGCATGTTTAAAGGCATTCCTCTAATTCTGATACTCAACAATATGCAATCGGTCACTATTTTTTTCAAGATATTGCCGGATAATCATGCGAACTTCACGATTATCTTTAAACGGACGAATGCAATCTTTCAAATCCTCAAGCGAATCAGCCAATGCACGGCTCAGATATCCGTAACCGAGATATTTTCCATGTTCAATCTGCACAACGGCAACTTCCTCGGGGTCTCGTCCTTTATCAATAATCAGCATATTCGTTTCCACGATACTGTACTTCTTCAAAAGTGTTTTCACTCTGGCGTTATACCTTTCGGTTGCCTCCTCACCGATACATGCACCGTGACACTCTCCGAGTCCGTGCGAAAAGCAAGCACCTGCAGACTCATACAATCCGCTGAGTTTCTGGCATAATTCATAAGTTTCAGCCCAGCGAAACAATGTTGCTCTGGCAGTTTTAAGATTACTGAAACACAAAACCGGTGTCTCAACTGTGTCAGAATTTCGTCTAATCTGCAATTGGAGATATCCCTTTTCATCCTCAAAACAATACAAGCCGTACTGACTGATTGCACGTCGTTGTGCCCGGTTGAAAGTCGGTTTCATGGATTTTATTTCCGTGCTTTCTTTAAGCAGCGCAATCAATTCACTGCCAGTTAATTCGTAATCAACTTGTGTAATGCGCGATTTCATTTCAACAGCGTGTCCGGTTTTTTCGTTATTGAGATGAGAATGCACACGACGGTAAATATTTTTACTTTTCCCGACATACAAAAGGCTGTCTTTCTCATCATAGAAATAGTAAACTCCGGCATCTTCAGGAATGGATTTAACAATTTTTGCATCGAAATTCGGATTTAAACCGCGAAAACCCGATCCGTTAACATGTTTTCCGTGAAACTCTTGCTGATCTAATCGTAACAAGTGGGCGAACAAATCAACTGTGGCGCGTGCATCACCGGCAGCTCTGTGTCTATCGTGAATAATAATATTTAATGCGGTTGTTAAGACATCCAGCTTGTATGCTGACATTCCGGGCATTAGCATTCGCGACAATTTAACCGTGCAAATTGTATCTCGCTTAAAATCATAGCCCAATTGTCTGAATTCACTTTTGATAAAACCGTAATCAAAATTCACATTATGCCCAACGACAATGCAATCCTCGGTTATTTCAATGATATTGCGAGCAATTTCATAAAAATACGGGGCAACTTCCACCATTTGATTTGTGATATTTGTTAATCTGGTAATGTAAGTAGGAATAAAACATTCAGGATTCACTAAACTCTCAAATTGGCGTACAATTTTCTGACCGTCATAAATATAAATTGCGATGTCGGTAATTTTATCCCGTTTCGGGCTACCTCCCGTTGTTTCAACATCTAAGACAGCATATCTAGGCATTGCTTTCTACTATTTTTACTTTTTATATTGAACATGTTCAATGATTAAAAATGGTTTACGTTGCATAAAGACAACCACGAGTGCTCCGGAAATTCCACCTGCCATACCTCCGGAAACTCCCGGATATTCCAAACTTATGAGAATCAAGTGTATCAAAACCAGTAATGCAACAATACCGGTTACTAACAAACCGATGGCCTTGTAATTATAATTCAATCGGATTTGCGCACCGCAATTTACGCAATAACGATCCGGAAGTCCTTTACGCTTTACAAAGGGTCGTTTAAGCAAGTTTCCGGTATAGTGACAATTTGGACATTCCATGTTGCAAATTTAGGAAAGTTTAGGGAAATATGAATGTGTAGATGAGATAAAAAAAAGAAACACAGCCTATTTCGGTTATTTCGGAAAATAATTCGACAAGCTCATTAGAACTGCCTGCCCGTTATTTTATTAAAAATAATGTGGCAGGCGGGCATCAATAAAAAAGTGAGTTAACCCGAAAAATTCACCGCAAATAGGTAGATGTTAATACCGATTGTGAATCAAAATTGCCGATACAATTCATTCTATACTAATTTGAACTAATGAATATTCCAATGAACTTAGTGTATAATGCCGATACTACAATGATGTGAAACGAAATTGTACTATATTATTTGTGTAATCGGTATTATTTCTTGTATCAGCTTTGATTCTACATCGGCATTATTTACTCCCGAAAATCGGGGATACCGGAGTTTTTGATATTAAAGTGGCACAACATAAGGTACTATTGATTAATATTTTAACTTACTGCAGCCCATTTTTCTATTAAGGGAATGGCATGAATTTTCCGGGTTAAACGTTTCCGACTCAGAGCTTCACTTTCCGATGCGCATTCCATCACTTTGCGAGACCCTGATGAGCTCACAAAAAAAAGCCCATCGTTTGATGGACTTTTTTTTTATTAATATTTGATTAATCGCGGCGTCTGCGGGGTTTATCATCCCGATCACCACGATCCCGATCATTACTTCTCGGATTAAAACTTTTGCGGTCACGGTCACCATCGGCACTACGAATGTCCCGTCTGGGCTCTTCGTAACCTTCAGGTTTTTCAATTAAAGCTTTGCGGCTCAATTTAATTTTTCCTGAACGCTCATCAATACCAATAACTTTAACTTGCAATTTTTGGCCTTCTTTCAGGACATCTTCCACCGCGTGAATACGTCTCCATTCAATTTCTGAAATATGGAGCAAGCCGTCTTTTCCGGGAAGAATTTCAACAAAAGCACCATAAGATGCAATGGTTTTAACAGTTCCATCATAAATCTGACCAATTTCAGGAACGGCAACAATTGCTTTAATGCGATTCATTGCGTTTTCAATATCTGCTTTATTTTCAGCAAATACTTCAACCTGTCCTTTTTCGTCCACTTCGTCAATGGTGATGACAGTATTTGTTTCTTTCTGTAATTCCTGAATAATTTTTCCACCTGGTCCAATCACAGCGCCAATCATATCTTTAGGAATAGTAATTCCTTCAATATGCGGTGCATGCTCTTTATATTCCGGACGTGGTTCAGCAATGGCTTCGGTCATTATACCGAGAATATGCAAACGACCTTGTCTTGCTTGTTCCAGCGCTTTTGCAAGCACATCAAACGACAATCCATCCACTTTAATATCCATTTGAGTCGCAGTAATTCCGTCTGTCGTTCCAGTTACTTTAAAATCCATATCCCCGAGGTGGTCTTCATCACCGAGAATATCGCTAAGGATAGCATATTTACCGGATTCTGCATCAGAAATCAGTCCCATTGCAATTCCGGAAACGGGTTTTTTAATTTTCACCCCTGCATCCATAAGTGCAAGTGTTCCGGCACAAACGGTAGCCATTGATGATGAACCGTTTGATTCAAGAATATCAGAGACAATACGTAATGTGTAAGGGAAATCTGCATTTTTCACAGGTACGACAGGCATTAATGCTCTGTGTGCCAAGTTTCCGTGACCAATTTCGCGACGGCTTGTTCCACGACTTGGACGAGCATCGCCGGTACAGAATGGCGGGAAATTATAATGTAAAAGGAATTGCTGATATCCGCGGAACATTGCTCCGTCGAGCATTTGCTCGTCAAGTTTTGTTCCTAGGGTTACGGTTGTCAATGATTGTGTTTCGCCACGAGTAAAGATTGCAGATCCGTGAGCGGTAGGCAAAGCGTCAATTTCACACCAAATTGGGCGAATCTCATCTGTTTTACGACCATCGAGCCGTGTTTTTTCGTTTAATACAGATTGACGTACAGCTTCTTTTTGCACATCGTGGAAATAATTATTAATGAGATTGTGATTCACTGTTTCATCATCCTCGTCGTATTTTTCCATGTATTTATCAAGGACTTGACTGAACAATTCAGCACGTTTGTGCTTGTCTGCAATTCCTTTTTTGGCAATATCATAACATTTTTGATAGCAAGCTGTATTCATTTCTTTGAGCAAAGCTTCATCAGAATCCGGCAAAACAATTTCCCGTTTTTCGGCTTTTCCTGCATCTTTCATCAGTTCATTTTGAACCTGACACATAGGAATGATTGAATCATGAGCAACTTTAATTGCTTCGAGCAAATCTGTTTCTTGCACTTCATTCATTTCACCTTCAACCATCATGATATTTTCTTCGGTTGCGGCCACAATGATATCAATGTCAGCATTTTCGTTATCCGACAACATCGGGTTTACGACAAATTTCCCATTAATTCTGGAAACACGCACTTCGGAAATTGGTCCGTTGAACGGCAAATCAGATACTGCGATAGCAGCAGAAGCAGCGAGACCGGCTAAAGCGTCGGGCATATCATTTTTATTCGCTGAAATCATATTTATAGTTACAAAAACCTCATAATGGAATCCGTCCGGGAATAATGGGCGGATTGCACGATCGACAAGTCGAGAAGTTAATATTTCGCGATCAGAAGGTCTTCCTTCACGTTTAAGGAAACCACCTGGAAAACGACCAACTGCAGAATAATTTTCACGATAATCCACGGAAAGTGGGAGAAAATCAATATCGGTTTTTGGTTCATTAGATGCTGTAACCGTAGCAAGGAGCATGGTATCTCCCATTTTTACGACAACAGATCCGGTTGCCTGCTTGGCTAATTTCCCGGTAGAAATCTCAATCGTTCTACCATCTGGCAAACTAATTGATTTGATTATTTCGTTATAGTTTTTCATAATTTATTCAATACTAAAAAGAGGCAAATTAATGCCTCCTTAATGTTATTTTCTCAGACCCAGTTCTTTAATAATCGCACGATAACGTTCAATGTCACGATCTTTAAGGTAATTCAGCAAACGACGACGTTTACCAACCAATGATAACAAAGCACGTTGCGTGCCAAAATCTTTTTTGTTTTTTTTCAAATGCTCAGTTAAGTGCTTAATACGGTAGGAAAACAAAGCAATCTGACTTTCGGCAGACCCAGTGTCTTTGTTAGACTTTCCGTACTGTGAAAAAAGCGATTGCTTTTTCTCTGCGTCTAAATAATTTCTCATAATTTATTAATTAAAATAATAACTTATTGTTTGTTTACTCATTAAGCGTGCAAAAATACAAAAAAACCTGAGATAAAAAAACACAACTGAGATTTTTTTATTTTATTAGATGAGCCTGAGTCAAATCCTTTAACGATTTGAAAAACAGGAGGCTTACTCCCGATAAAAATAAGATTAAACCCATAATTGAAACCAACCCATAAGTTTGCAAGGCAAAGTTCTGTGAAGCAGAAGTCATAAAGCGAAACGCAATCATGACAGATGCAAAATTAACAAGGCTAACCCCAAGTGTGATAGACCATGCGACTATTTTACGAATTGCAATACCGCCATTCAAGCGAATCAGAAAAAGAATTGCAATTAATGAAATCAGGGATAGAATCATTGCTTCCATTGCCGTTGTATGAAATAAATAAGCGCTATCTCCTACTAAAGCCTTTAAAATAGTTGTGTTTTGATTAATATCAATTCCCTTTAAAAGATTTTCTTCAATTTTAGCAAAAATTAATTTCGGAAATGCTTTTAAAGCAGCCAACAAAAACGCTCCAAATAAAAGATTGATTAAGCTTAAAAAAACACAAGCTCTTAAATCCCACAACTTATAAATCGTCCTACGTTTATCCATCTATTTCGATATAAATTCCCTGTTTATTTTTACAGTTGCGAAGATAAAAGAAAATAGTTAATAGACAAAGTGTATGAATCAAAGCCAAACCCACTAATAAAACCCTTGCAAACAGCGGTAATCAACGAATTGTGACGGAAATTTTCACGTTTCATAAGATTTGAGATATGAACTTCGACAACTGGCGTCTTTATTGCAGCAACAGCATCACGGATTGCAACAGAAGTATGAGAAAATCCCCCCGCGTTCAAAATTATCCCATCGGTTTTTTTATCAACATTTTGTAAACAACTCACAATTTCGCCTTCGATATTCGACTGAAAAAACACAATTTCCACATCAGGAAACGCTTTTCTCAATTGCTCAAGAAACGTATCAAAACGAATATCTCCGTATATTTCAGTTTCACGCTGCCCTAATAAGTTAAGATTTACGCCATTAATAATATGTATTTTCTTTTTCATTTCAATTTGTTTTAATTTTGTACATTTACGCAATGACATGGAAAGAACGCATAGAAGACTTTCAAACCTATTTAAAATTAGAACTGTCTTTATCAGAAGCTTCCCAAGCTGCCTATCTGCGAGATATTGATAAATTACGCAGGTTCGTCAAAGATATACAAAAATCCAAAAAATCAGCAGATCAACTTACACATAAAAATTTACAATCTTTTGTTGAATGGTTGAATGAAATTGGCTTAAGCGCCCGTTCGCAAGCCAGAATAATTAGTGGTATCAAAAGCTTTTACCGCTTTTTACTAATTGACAATCAGATTATTGACAATCCCGCAGCGCTACTTGATTCCCCAAGAATTGGCATGAAACTGCCTGAATTTCTAAGTGTTCAAGAAATCAGCCGAATGATTAACAGTATCGATTTATCTGGCCCGCTGGGACATAGAAACAGAGCAATCGTTGAAGTTATGTACGGATGCGGATTACGAGCTTCTGAGTTATGCAATTTACGATTGTCTCATGTGTATTTTGAGGAAAGCTTTATACGTGTCGTCGGGAAAGGGAATAAAGTGCGACTGATACCCATTAATCCTCCTGCAATGAGATCTATTCAGTTATACCTTGACGGAACCCGCAGGCATCAAAAAATCAAACCAAATGCTACTGATATTTTATTTTTGAGTAAGTCTGGTGGAATTCTGAGTCGCGTGATGGTTTTCAATATTGTAAAGAAACATGCCGCGCTGGCAGAAATTAAGAAAAACATCAGTCCTCATGCCTTACGACATTCCTTTGCAACGCATTTGGTTGAAGGTGGTGCTGACTTACGGGCAGTTCAGGAAATGTTAGGACATTCATCTATCACTACTACTGAGATTTACACCCATTTAGATAAAAATTACTTGAAGGAGAATATTTTAAGTTTTCATCCCAGATCACAAAAAAAATCATGATAAATTATCTATTCTATATCCTTTTTTCTATCCTAATTTTGAGCAGTTTAGTTGCAGGAATAATTTCAATCTTTGAAAATGAAAAACGGGCAAGTTTAATTTTCTTTGGCATTTCACTATGTGTTTTTGGGTTTATGCTCATTATTAGGTACTTACCTAAAGACTTGGCATATCATACAATACTTACAAGTATGGTCATAATAATTCTCCTTTTCATTCTTTTTACATTTCCGATTCCCAGAACAAAGCAAATACGAGTCTATCAACCAGCCGACAGGATTGACGAAAGAAACATCATGTTTTCCCGTGCTGCATTAACCCCCAAGACCAATTCATTTGATAAATTTTATAGTAATCGACCGGATTTAAAGCCAATTGATGATAACTGGAGAAAAAACCCCGGGTTACTTGGAAATCAAAGCAAATATTATGATTTGTTTCGTTATACAGCCGCCGAATCTAGTTTTCAGATTATTGCAGAAAACCGGAAACAACAGTTTTTCAAGGCTGCTGATCCAAAAAAAAGCATTGATATTAATGCATTACAAAAATATCTTAACCCGAAAAATTCACCGCAAATAGTTAGATGTTAATACCGATTGTGAATCAAAATTGCCGATACAATTCATTCTATTTCTTGTA
>Ga0307990_1000695_pt1 | contig 29127 bp, 24 predicted proteins | sample EllFjometagen129_FD_203168 | JGI IMG/M metagenome (GOLD analysis project Ga0307990, IMG submission 203168) | Marine microbial communities from Ellis Fjord, Antarctic Ocean - #129 | ecosystem: Environmental > Aquatic > Marine > Unclassified | place: Southern Ocean | collected 2014-10-08
CAACTTCACCTCCGACTCCGCAACAGCCCGCTCTATTTCGTTGTTCTCGCTGAAAAACACATCCAGCTTCCCGCACTCCACGCTCATTCCTTTATCCTGCGACAGTCGCACCGCCGACTCCGCGATAGCCCGCTCGATGTTGTTGTTCTCATTAAAAAACACATCCAGCTTCCCGCACTCCAGATCCATTTCTTCATCCTGAATATGCACGGAATCCGTAAAGCGGGCATTCCGGCCGTTATAATCAAGAAACAGCTGCTTCGACGTAATGACGGTCTCATTCGTCGATACCGCATCGCCGGGTTTAAGACCCAGGCCGGACGGCTTCATACTATCGGCGAACACCACACGACTGTCATTCATCACCTGAACCGTGCGCGCTTCGACATCCATCAGGTAGCCCGTGCCGGTCAAAAGCATTCCATCCATCTCCGCTGAAACCGGTGCATCCGAATTCACCTTGCGACTATTTTGATCATATAAACAGCGCGGAGACGCCACCTCCATAAACACGTCCCCGTCGCGATAGAATTCGATGCGCACGCCCTCGATCTTCACCATACCGTCCGAAGCCTGCTCCGCCTTATCGGCTAAAAGCTGAGAAGTCATCTGCCCCTGGTCGTCATATTGCGGAACACGGAATCCGCCAATCTCCATGCCCTCCTCCTGAGCCTGCACACAAGGCGCAAGCAACAGCACACCAGCGACCCATACAGAACGAATCCCGCATCCTGCATCCTGCATCCCAAATCTCATATTACTTCACCTCATCAATTGCGTTCAGTTTTTTCCAAAGGCTGGAAAGATCCTTTAGCGGAATCATATTCGGACCGTCAGAAAGCGCCGACGCCGGATCGGGATGGGTTTCAATAAACATTCCATCCACACCGACTGCGGCCGCGGCCTTCGCCAAATACGGCGCGAACCGACCGTCGCCGCCGGAGGTGTCACCCTGCCCGCCGGGTGACTGCACCGAATGAGTCGCATCAAAAATTACCGGATAGCCCATTTCGCGCATAATGATCAAACTGCGCATATCCGCCACCAACGTGTTGTAGCCAAAACTCGCACCACGCTCGGTCAGCATGATCTTCTTGTTGCCGGTCGACTCAATTTTTTTGACCACATTGGCCATATCCCATGGCGCAGCAAACTGCGCCTTCTTCACATTCACCACCGCGCCGCTCTCACCAGCTGCGACAACGAAGTCAGTCTGGCGAATTAGAAACGCAGGCAACTGGATGATATCGACCACCTTGGAAGCAATGTGAATTTCTTCTACGCTGTGCACATCGGTCAACACCGGCACATTGTATTTCTCTTGAATCTCGGCCAGAATTTCTAACCCCTTGGCAATGCCCGGCCCGCGGTAAGAATTAATTGACGTACGGTTGGCTTTGTCGTACGACGCCTTAAACACCAGAGGAATATTCTGACGCTTTGCCAGCTTCACCAACTTATCGGCAATCGCCATGCAGCCCTCGCGACTTTCAATCACACACGGACCGGCAATCAGCGCCAGCGGATTCTTCCCGCCAAACTTCACACCCTTCACATTAATCGTCTTCGTCATTCTCTTTTCTCCAATAAACTAACTTTTTTGTCTCATATTCCTGCATCAAAAACACTTGGTTTCGGCGAGTTTCCAATGCTTGGAAAAATCCCGCTCAAATCTTCCAACCATTGGAACACATTAATAGGATCGACCCCGCTCCCCCAAGGTTTGGAGCGCAAGCAAACCCCTATTCCTGTTCCGAATCGGCATCGGGTTGCAGCACAACGGCACGCAGGTTTATGGCATTCCAGCCTTCTTTAACTGGTTTGAATGAAATTGTATAGCCCCCGGACTTCGGGATGGTGATTTTTCCGGCCTTCATCCATTCGTATTTTTTATAGTCACCGGTCGATGCCAGTTCTACGACGTGGGACTGCCCCGCAAGGGATACAGTCAACGAGACGGGTTTCTTCGAACCGATCTCGGCCATAACGGTGTACGTGTCGGGGGTTTTTGCCGTAAACGTCCACTCCACCTGTGAATCAGGGGTAGTCCAGAAGCCGATACTTTGCTTATCGCTCATGTATTTCGCCGATTTATCTCCGGTGCTATTGATCTGCGCCTCAACGGCTCGCAGCAGAATCGCGCCGTCTTCATCCGGCTCAACAAACATCGGGGATGAGCTTTTCATCTCCTGTGCATGCACCGCACCGTGAGTCGCGCTCACGGAGGCCCCATTTTCGATCATGGGATCATCCAGCGTCTGGCTCAGCTCCGCAAGTGCAGCACGCAGTTCTTTCAATTTCTGACCGTACTCCGGATTGCCTGCCAGATCGTTCATTTCCATGGGATCTTTCTCCAGATTGAAGAGCCGCTCCACTCCGATGCTAGGATAGGAAATAAACTTCCAGTCGCCTTTGGTGATCATGCGCTGACGGTTCATGTAGGCCCCGTAGATCTCGTCATAGTGCGTGGTGGTTTCTCCGCGCAAAAGTGGCAGAAGAGTTTTGAAATCGACACCGTTGGTATCCGCACCTGCCAGATCCAACGCTGTGGCCATGGCGTCCTGCAGATAGATCGGCGCATCGATCTTCATGCCTGCCTTGACCTTCGGCCCCACAATCATAAATGGAGCGCGGACACTGTCATCATACATGTTTTGCTTGCCGCACAGCCCGTGGTGCCCCACCGCCAGCCCGTGGTCAGCAGTGAAGATAATGTAGGTGTTGCCCGCTTTTCCCGATTCTTCCAAGGCTTGTAAAATGCGCCCGATCTGCTCGTCCATATAGGTGATGCCCGCGAAGTATTCCTGACGATTAACCTTCACGGCGTATTCGGTGCGCGGATAAGGCATTAGCTTTTCATCGCGTAATTGCTTGCCGCAGATCGCCTCCGCATAGGGATATTCCGGCAGAAAGTTTTCCGGCAGCTTGATGCTGGAAAGCGGATAACGATCGATGTATTCTTTGGGCGACTGGCGCGGGTCGTGTCCCGCATTGAAGGCGAGATACATAAAGAAGGGCTGGTCATCCTGAGCAGCTTGATTCAAAAACTCCACCCCGTCATCTGCAACCACGACGCTCCAGTGCGTTCCGCCCTTCCAGAAACCGCCGTATTTTGTTTCCCAGGGCTTCCAGCCGGTTGCATAATCTTCAGGGCTCTTTGGTCGATTGTAGCCCGCAGGCGTCGGGTTCGGCATGCCGGGGCGCTCATGTTTCACGACATCAAAAACGGCTTTAGACGAAATCTTAACGTGCCATTTTCCGGTCATATAGGTCTCATAGCCGGCCTGTTTCATCCGTTGCGACCACATGCGGTCTTCCGCAGCCAACTGCTTCACATCTGCCGCCTTGGCCTGCCAGACAAATCGGCCAGTGTTAAGCATGGCGCGACTGGCCACGCAGACCGCCCCGCCCCATGCACCCATGTTGTACGCATGGGTAAAGGTGGCGCCGCGCTCGACGAGTTTGTCGAGGTTGGGCGTATCGATGTCCAGCATCTTGTAGGCGCCGATGGTTTCGTAGCTCATATCATCGGCAAAGATGAATAGAATGTTCGGCTGGCTTTCAGCGGGCTCCGCGTTGCTTTGGAAGTCCGGAGCCGCATAAGCCAAGGACAACAGGCAAAAAACCGTGATTGACAAAATATTCCGTTTTATTTCTCTCATCACAAAGATCACTTCTATTATTATTATTTTCCACTTTTCCACAGCACGATATTATTCACGTCGTTCTTCGCATCCGGCCCGTCCGTGCTGCGTCCCTGCAGGACGTCGGACTCCAATTGGGCCAACAACCGTTGTGCTACTTCAGGATGCGACGCATAGAGATTATGGGTCTCACCGGGATCGGCCGCCAGATCGTAGAGCTGAGCCGGCGGCGATCCTTTCGGCATCTGACCTTCTTTCGGCGAGGACCACCCTCCGGAGCCTTTGGCCAGCAGGAGCTTCCACTTGCCCTGTCGACAGGCGAAGTGGCCGCTGATCGAGTGATGGATCACTCCGGCACGCGCGGAGAGGATCGGCTGTCCCTTCAAAGCAGGCATAAAGCTCACGCTGTCCTCCGCACTCCCAGACGGCAACGGCTGTCCGACAACATCCCCCAGCGTCGCAAAAAAATCGGTCAGGCAAATCAATTGATCGCTCGTTGAACCGGCATCGACTTTTCCGGGCCAGCGCACGATAAACGGAACACGATGGCCGCCGTCCCACAGGTCGGCTTTCGATCCGCGCATAAATGCGCTCGGATAGTGCCCCTTTGCTTCAAGTTCTTTGATCCCGGCAGCCTTCGAGCAACCGTTATCGCTACTGAATATAACCAGGGTGTTGCTATCGATCTGATTCCTTTCCAATGCATCAAGGATCGCGCCGAGCCCGGCATCGGTTTGCATAACAAAATCCCCGTATTTACCGAGAGGGCTTTTGCCCTGCCATTCTTTGGAAGGAACGATCGGGGTATGCGGTGATCCAAATGCAACATACAGAAAGAATGGCTTGGTATCCGCCGCATGGCTGTCGATGTATTCAACCGCCTTGCGGGTCAGTCGCGGGAGCATATTGATTTCATCGTCGTGGGCAATGACCTCGTCGTTCTCGATCACGGCCTTCATGTTTCGCGCGTGGTGGAAACCATGGTAATAGTCGAATCCCCGCGCAACCGGTCCATCGGGAATTTTTGCGCCAACGGGGGGAAGCCCCGTCTTTTTTCGTTTAAACGGCTGGCCCGAAACGGGATCCAAACACTGAAACTCAAGGTGCCATTTCCCGATGATGGCTGTTTGATTGCCCTGTCCTTTCAAAAAGCTGGCCACCGTTGGCCGATCGTCGGCAATTAGATCGGGGGCGAATCCCTGCACAACGCCCTGTTGCAACTTCGTTCGCCAGGCATAGCGCCCTGTCATCAGTCCATACCGTGATGGCGTGCAGACCGACGCCGCGGCGTGCGCGTCAGTAAAAAGCATGCCTTCGCTGGCCAGCCGATCAGCGGCGGGCGTTGCGATCTTGCAGGTTTCCGGTGCCATGCAATGGACGTCGCCGTAGCCCAGATCATCGCACAGCACAAAAATCACGTTCGGTTGCATCACTAATTTTGCGGCGGCATTAGCGATTGGAAAGACTGACAGTAAAGCCATCAGGCACAGAGGGATCGTTTTTTTTATATTTTTCATCCTTTTTTTTCCAATGCTTGGAAACACAGTAATTCACAGGATCCGTCTCATGATTTAGTAACTCTGAATACATAGATGTTAAAGTTGCTCAAAATTTTACATATCCGATTTAATTTTCACCGTGTTCTATTCTCCCGTCTCAGCCAAAATCCGTTCTACTTTTAAAATATCCTCCGGCGTGTCGACGCCGATGCCGACATCATCGACTTCTAAAACGTTCATGCGGCAGCCGATATGCAGCGCGCGCAACTGTTCGAGTTTTTCAAGTTTTTCGAGCTGGCATGGCGGCTCAGCCACCAGCTTCAACAGATACTCACGCGTATAGGCATAGATGCCGATATGACGAAAATGCGCGCCCTCTACTTCGGTACCCGCATCGCGCACAAAAGGGATCGGCGCGCGGGAAAAATAGAGCGCCTGTCCGTCGCGTCCAAAAACGGCTTTCACCACATCTGGATTTTTTAAATCGAAGGCATCGGTAATCGGCGCAGCGGCGGTCGCCATGTCCCAGTCGCCGGAAAGCATCACCTGCCCCAACCGGTCGATCAGTGCTGGATCCATCAGCGGCTCATCACCCTGAATATTGATCACTACATCGCACTCTTCACCCGCAATCGCTTCGGCAATGCGATCGGTACCTGACGGATGATCCGCGCGGGTCATTACGGCTCTGGCTTCCGGAATTCCAAACGAGGCCACCGCATCCACAATGCGCTGGTCGTCGGTGGCGACAATCACAACACTGAGCGTTTTGGCCTGCACCACACGTTCCACCACGCGCTGAATCATCGGCTTGCCGGCAATCAGTGCCAGCGGTTTGCCCGGCAGGCGCGTCGAGGCCCACCGCGACGGAATTACACCTATCACCCGTTTAGTCGTCATCAGTCTGCTTCTCCGTAATCCAAAAATCTGTGCCCGGCCCGCGGACCTCTTGCAACTTAATGCGCACCTTCCCAAACGGAACACTCGCTTTGAGGAAGGTCATCAATCGCCGCGCATCACGCGAAACCCAAAGCGTAGCCTTTCCCTTTCTCACAAACAAGCCGTCAAACATTGCCTCCGGCTCCATCCGCAGGCTCGGCACATCCTGCTTATAATGCGGCAGATCGATCTCCTCCACATCCTCCATACGGAGGGTCATGTCATAGATTTTTTCATCCGCCATCAGGCGATACTCCATCTTGCTGTCTGGCTCCAGCTGGCTCCCGCGCATGAAATACATAAAGCTGAGAATATCGCGGGTATCCGGATCGATGTCATAGCTCTTTTTCGTGCCGTTGGTCTGATGGGCGTAGTGTGCCTTGCCGTTGGCATGATCGAACCGTGTAATCTCATGACAGCGATAGCCGCCCTCCCGCATGTTTTTTGTAAATTGAATCGGCAGGAACGTCACTGGATCCACCAGCGACTCATGCCGGTCGTCCGCCTTAAAAACCCAGTTAAAAAACCGGCAGGTCCGCGACCGCATACGGATGGCCAGCACCTCGCACCCCTCAAACTCCTCCATCGCCGTGGTTAACTCAGAATACGCAACGGGCACCCCGTTCCAGCTGATGGAATAGACCAGCTCCTCGCCGATCGGAAACGGAAGCTCGGCGGCGCAAAGACCCACGGCCAAAGAAATCCAAACTCCACAAACGGTTAACCAGCGAATCATAAAACCCATCTTTCCTTCGCGTCACTTTAACACGTAATTTACAACAGGAATCCAGATTACGTATTGCTCGTCACGTATTACGTTTCTCGTTGAAATTGGCGACAAATCACCCCCGCCTCTGCAAACAGCGCACGAGCCTGATCGTTGAAGTGATACTCCTGCTCATAGATCACTTCCGTAATTCCTGCATTAATAATCATCTTCGTGCACAGCAGGCACGGACTGATCGTACAGTAGAGCACGCCATCTTTCACTGAAATGCCGTGATAGGCCGCCTGCACAATCGCATTTTCTTCAGCATGGCAGCAGATACAGTCACCCAGCCCCTCACCCGATGGCACATCAGATGCGCACCGCGCGCAACCACCGTCGCAACAGTTTGTAATGCCCCTCGGCGTTCCGTTGTAACCGGTGGAAACAATCCGCCGGTCACGTACAATCACCGCTGCCACCTGCCGCCGCGAGCAGTTACCCCGCCGCGACACCACCTGGGCGATGTCCATAAAATATTCATCCCAGCCGGGACGTTTAAATTCACTCATGGATGTATTCTATGGTTCACAACATGAAACGGCACCAAAAAAAGCTCCAAACATTGGAACAACTGCGTTGTGGCACAGCGCTTCGCGGCGCAAGGACAATGTTTTTTTCCAAACATTGGAGCAACTGCGTTGCGGCACAGCGCTTCGCGGCGCAAGGACAATGTTTTTTCCCAAACATTGGAGCAACTGCGTTGCGGCACAGTGCTTCACAGCGCAAGGACAATATTTATTCCCAATCATTGGAGGCAACTGCGTTGCGGCACAGCGCTTCGCGGCGCAAGGACAATATTTATTCCCAATCATTGTAGGCAACTGCGTTGCGGCACAGCGCTTTTTCCACGTGGAAGTTTCATTCACCTGACATTCGAATCGTTGCGGATAAATTTTTATGACCACGAAGACGCAAAGACGGGAATAATTCTGATTCTGAGCAGTACTATTTTCTTACTTCGCGTCTTCGCGTCTTTGCGGTCAACCATCCCTGTTTTCCTGAATGATGGGTAATAAAACACAAACTGCATGTAAAAACCAAATGAGTCCATTTTTTACAAGGCTCGGAAAAACAGGTGCGTGTCTGACTTGTCCTCCGAAGCTTTAGTGAAGGAGGACGCAATAGACTTCCACTCGACCGACGGGAAAGAGGATGGCGCTATTGCGACAGCAACGTAATAAAATGAAGTGGCAAACGTTGGAAGATTTGGGGTATCCTTAGCGGTATGAAAGCCAAACAACTCGTTTCACTTCTTCTCGCACTCCTCGTTCTTCCAAACCTCGGAAAAACTCAGGAGATTTCTTCCAATGTTTGGAACCAAGCTCTTGTTTATCAAATTCCGATTGAAGATGCGATTGAACCCGCCCTGCTCTACGTCATCCGCCGCGGCGTCGCTGAAGCCTCCAAAGCCAATGCCGACGCCATCATTTTCACAATGAACACCCCCGGCGGCCGCGTCGACATCACCCGCGATATTATGGAAATTATCCGCGAAATCGATGTGCCGGTCTACACCTTTGTCGTGCGCGACGCCTACTCGGCCGGCGCGATCATCGCGCTCTCCACTCCGAAAATTTATATGGCGCCCGGAAGCGTGATCGGCGCAGCCACCCCGCTGATGATGGGTCTCACCGGCGGAGTGGAAACCATGCCAGAAGCTGTCGAAGAAAAAATGACATCGGCAGTTGCAGCCATGGTGCGGGCTGCCGCCGAACAAGGGGGACACAGCAAGGAGCTGGCCGAGGCGATGGTGCGACGCGAAATCGAATATAAAATCGGCACCAACGTGGTCAGCAAAGCGGGCGAACTGCTCACGCTCACCGCCAGTGAGGCCGAAGGCGTTCTCTCTGAAGGAACGGTTGACGACATGGATGCCCTGCTCGAAGCCATTGGGCTAAGTGGTGCGGAAATTAAAAAACTCGAAGTGACGTCGGCCGAAAAACTCGCGCGCGTGATCGCCGCAATCGCTCCGATTCTACTAATGATTGGTCTGGGAGGAATCTATTTAGAAATCAAAACCCCCGGCCTCGGTCTACCGGGCATCGTCGGTGCGACCGCACTGGTGCTGTTTTTCTTTGGCCATCATATTGCGGGACTTGCCGGCATGGAAGATGTGGTCATCTTCATCATCGGCTTCGCCCTGCTCTTTGCCGAGGTCTTCATCACCCCCGGCTTCGGCGTGCTCGGCATCGGCGGCATTGCCCTGATTCTAGTTTCGCTTCTGAACGCCATGAGCTGGCAGGTTCCCGGCGAGATTCTGCCCTCCTTCTCCGGCGGCGGCGCGACGATTCAGCACGCCATCAGTAATCTTGCACTCGGCATGGCAGGCACCGTCGTCCTTGGAGTCACTGCCGGACACTTTCTACCGAAATCGCGCATTTTGCACCCGTTGGTACTGAATCAAAGCACGGATAAAGAGAGCGGATTCACCGCCGCCGTACACGATCACAGCAATTTACTCGGGAAAACTGGCACAGCGGAGATGAACCTGCATCCGGCCGGGCGGGCGGTTTTCGACGGGGAACGCTTCAACGTCATCACCCTCGGCGAGTTCATCGAAAAAGGATCGGCCATCAAAGTTACCGAAGCCCACGGCAGCCGCATCCTGGTTGAGAAAATATAATAAAAAGTCCTCAACTGCCCTGAGACCTTAATTCAGGAACGGCAGGTTGTATTGCAACCCGATGCGAAAGAAGGGCTCTCCATCGAGGACGGTGTAGCAGTCGTCCAGATTTTCAATATCTTCGCCCAGTAGATTTTCCACTTTCACGAAAACAGTGAGGTCACCGCGTTGTACGGAAAGCCCCATGTCGAGTTTGATATAGTCATCGAGCGAGGTCGTTAATCCGTCTGCGTTGCCGGCCGAAGAACCCGCCGCCGGTTTCCAATTCCAGGCCTCACGACCCAACGTGGCGCGTGCACCAAAGAATCCGGTGACGGTCAGGTTGGTGGAAATGTTTTCAGTGAGAGTGAGTTTAGCGAAAGCCGAGGAGCCCGGGGAATACGGCAGACTGCGACCAGTACTTTGATCTTCATTTTCGGTCCACGTGTATCCGCCCTCAAGCGCCAGCCGATCACAGGGCTTCCACTTCGCAGCAGTTTCAACTCCATAAACGATAGCTTCTTCAATATTGGTGCGCCGCCAGACATCGATGTTGGTGTTAACCGTCGAGGCGCCTTCGTACACCGGAACAATCATATTTTCAAACTCGGTGTAAAATCCGTAAACGGACAGCTGGAGAGAATCGACGGGCTTCACTTCCAGCCCCGTAGTAAGGGTTGTACTGTATTCCGGCTCCAGGTCGGGGTTTCCAAAACGGTAGGCTCTTCCGCCATGGCCATAGCCCTCTTCGTAGAGCTCCATTAACGTGGGTGCATGAAAACCACGACCCAGCGAGGCACGCAGCGCAACCCGGTCGGTCGGCGTGTAGAGCATCGAAATTTTTGGGCTCAAGGCTCCTTCAACCCCGTCAACCTTATCGTAGCGCAAAGCACCCATTAGGGTAAATTGGTCGTTGGGGATCCATTCGTCCTGAATAAACAATCCACAAGCGCGCTGATCCGGTGCGTTCACCGATGTTCGTTCGAATTCATTCCATCGCCCGTCACCGCCGACCATTAAAATATGAGATTCGCCGATTATCCGGGTCAAATGCGCTTCCGGATTAACGACCCGATTGCGCTCACCGTTTACCTCGGCCTCCCATTCGGACAGGTTGAGCCGTGCGGAAAGGGTTGTCATTGGATTGATTTCCTGAGTCAGGCCAATGGACGGGGCCACCAGAGTGCTTTTAGGCATCTCATCGTTCCACTCCATCCAGCTCCAGACGTTGTGCAACGTTGCATAAGCCTCCGTTGTATCGCTCAAGTGAACGTCAACCCTATTGAAAAGAGAAAAGCGTTCGTAGCCTGTTTTTCCAATCCGGCGAGTCGGCTCTTTCAGGGGGATGCCATCGCTTTTCTCCCAGCTTGCGGAAGTGGATAAACTGGCATTTGTGCCAAGTGGAAGCTTCAAGTTGATGTTGCCCTCGTAGGTGTCATAACTTCCGACAGAAAAGCCAACCGATCCATAGGGCTTACCCATCCACTTGCGGGTAATAATATTAACGACACCACCAATGGCATCGCTTCCGTACTGGGCCGATGCTGCGCCGCGCATCATCTCGATCCGTTCAATACACTCAGGAGGAATCAGCTCGATGTTCTGCCCCGTGTGAATATGTTCCGACAGAAGCGGAACCCCGTCTACCAAAACCAGTGTGTAATTGGGCGGCAGACCGTTCAAGCTCACCACACTGCGATCCGGAAATCCGCTGCCGGTTCCGGTTGATATAGAAACGCCTGTGGCATAATCCAAAAGCTCCCCGGTTGTCGAAGGCTTGATAGTTTCAATCTCTTCTCGGTCAATTACCTGGACGATTTCAGCCTGATTTAAATAAATTAGCTCATTTCTGGAAGCCTTAACGATAATCTTCGGCCGGTCACCGGCCTCCTCAGAAAAACTAAAAAAACATGAAGTCGCAAATATGATAAATATTATTTTTCGCATTGAATAGATTCCTTGTAAAACACTCGTAAGTGCAAATTCATATTACTTTATACGGATTTTAGAGGCAAATAAATCAAGGAGTTTTTTAGGGTTACCAAACAAAGAAACCCATCGAAAAAATGCTGGTTGAGCACTGAACAGCACTATTCCGCACGGAGTCCGCCATAATCTTTGACGAAGGCAGGAAAGCGGTTGTTAGCGAGGAAGTTTTATTTTTTTGCGAAGGTAGGTTGGGATGTCGAGATCCTCGCCATTCCAAATGGTTCGCTCAGCGCCACCAAATGCTTTAGAACGCGACTTGAGCACGCCACCCAGCTCGCCCCGTCCTGAAATGGCACTGAGTGTATCTTCAACCAGCGGCTCTTTCCATGACTCGGCCGCCAAAACAATCGCGGCGAGCCGTCCGGTAAAGGCGGGATCGGTCGCAACACCCATTTTGATCCAGCACTCTTTATTCTCCGGCGAAACGCCGTCCACAATCTGTTGCACTTCGGAGAGGCGCAGATCCTCTCCACCGGTGATACCGACGATCATGCCGGGCGCGTTTTCGAATACCGCCCCGTCTTCGGCCAGAGGGTGGGAACGAAGCATTTCCACAAGTTCGGCGGCGCGGTCATCGCCAGTTGCAATGGCGCAGGAAAAACGACAGGTTGCATCGCAGTGGCGAAGCAATGTATGCAACGTAGAAAAATCCAGATTACAAACGCCGGCGGTTTGGGTAAGCAGCCTCCAGAGGCCGACAACCCCCGCAGCCAGTGTGCGGCCGGCCCGCTCCATGCTGTCCTCGAGTAATGCATCGCCGTCCAACTGAATGCGGCTGTTGGGCATTTGAATGATGGCGTCCGCGTAGGTGCGCAAACGACGCAGGCTGTTTTGTGCTTTTCCGAGCACCACACCACCTTCAAATTTAAAAGGAAACACCGTAAAGAAAAGGGTTTGCGCGCCGACGTTACGGGCCACTCGCGCAACAACGGGAGCCGCGCCGCCACCGAACCCGCCGCCGAGCCCGACTACAACCAACAACAGATCCACGCCGCTAAGCAGCATGTCAATCGGCTTGCCCGCTTTTTCAGCGCAACGACGACCGGTTTCTATATCGCCGCCCGAGCTCAAACCATCGGTGACGCCCTTACCAGCATCCAGCCGGCTTTCAATGTGGGTACAGGTTTCCAAGGTTTGGAAATCGCAATCCATCACCGCGAATTCCATGCCGTCCGGTGCACGCGGCGCGATCCGTGCAACAATCGAGCAGCCGGCACCGCCGATCCCGAGAACAAGAATCCGGCGCAATCCGCGCCCAGATTTCAAACTATTCAATGTATCAATACTCACTAATCAACTTCCAAGTTAACGGGTTCTATTGTTCTCTGCTGTAGAAATACTTTTCCCGAAGATTTGAATCAGCTCTTTGCATTCTTTGAGAACCGGTTCTACAACATCCGCATCGACATAGCTCTTACGTATGATGATTTTTAACCAGATGCGGGTTTCTTTTAGTTCCTTTATTGCAATCTTCAGCTTATGAACGAAATCTTTTCGGGACTCAGCGTTTTGCGCTTCACCGTAATTGGCCGCCGATGATGTTCCGGATCTCAATATTTGCCCGGCAATATGTATACCGGCTGGCGATCGGGGCAACTTTTCAGACAGATCCAAAACCATAACAGCAAAATCAACCAACCGATCTTCAAGATCATATGCTTTTACTTCACACATGAGGGCCTCCTTGAAAATTGGATATTGGGTATTGTCTATTGAGCATTATGCACGCCCTCCCCAAAGTTTTGAGAACCATTGGCTCAAACGGGAGGCCTCTTTCGGCTCAGCACTCTTCTGATCGACGACATAGCGCACCGCACCGATCACTGCAGCAAAACGGGCACCCTCATTTTTGGTGGAAACGCCAATGCAGTCGTACACTTTACCGATTTGAGCGGGTGCATTGAATACCTGCTGCGCCAAATCGACCGCCCCGTCGAGCGCCGACCCGCCGCCGGTCAAAATGATGCCCGCGTTGAGCACACCCGCAAGGCCATTGGATTCAATCTGATCGGCAATTAGCCGGAAGGTTTCCTCCAGCCGGGCATGGATGATGGTATGCAATGTGACGGAACGAACAAGGCGCCCGCTGAATCCGCCATCGGACGGAACGGAAATACTCTGTTCGCTAGCCATGGCATTGATGACCGCGTTACCGGATTCTTTCTTCAACGCTTCGGCCTGACGGCGATTAATGTTCAAACCGGAGCAGATATCTTCAGTGATGTGGCTACCTCCGACAGCGAGGGAGCCGGCCAACTTCACAACGTCGGCATTGTACACCACGTAATCGGTCGTTCCGCCGCCAAGGTCGATAACCACCGCGCCGGCGCGTTTTTGATCCGGGGTCAGCACGGCCAGCGCGGAGCAGAAGCCGGCAAAGGCCGCATCGGAGCAAGTAACCGGGACGGCCAGTAGCAATTTTTTAAGGTTTTCAACCGTCGAGCGCCGACCGTGAATGAGCAACATGCCCACTTTCAAATCCTGCGCGAGCATTCCTTCGGGATTAACGATTCCGCCACGTCCATCGACCTCGAAGGTCTGCTGAAGGGTGTGCAAACGAATGCGGTCATCGGCCAGCGGCACCTTACGGGCAACCTCAAGCGCATGCTCGATTTCTTCAACGGTCACTTCCCCGCCGGGCTCTTCGTATTCATTGAGGACAGGAACCCCCGCCTGATGCAACCGACTTTCGGCGCGTCCGCCTGACGCGGCCAGATAAATACTTTCACCGATCGAGCGACGCGCATTGGCTTCCGCCTCTTCCATCGCGCGGCGCACGGCGTTGAGCGCGAGTTCAAAGTCGATGATCTCTCCTTTATGAACGCCGCGCGATTCGCATTCGCCGAGTCCGGCGACCATCAGGCCGCCGTCTTCGCGCACCTCACCCATTAACACTTTAACGGTGGTGGTGCCGATTTCTAGAGCAGTAATAAGGGGAATAGGCATAATTTCTCAATAAAAGGTTATCGGCACATTACGCCCGTCAGGTGTCAAATCGACAGTTCTAACCCGTTTTCCTTTTTCACGAGCATCCTCTAACGTTGCGGCTAGCGTAACCGTTTTACTTTTTGAAGAATGTCTGGGAAACCGGGCACTCGTCCCATTTACCAGTGTCGCAGTAATGAAGTCAGGATAACGCAAATCAAACCGTTCGAAATCAACTAACACGGATAGTTGCGGGGAGCGGCTGGCTTCCAGCAACTCCAAAACATACAGCACCCCGGCATCATCAATTTTGTCCCCGGGCCGCAGCTTGTCGAATTTCAGCCCTTCAATCAGCGGCAGCGCTTGTCCAGTCCGGGTGGGCGGCAAAACAATGCCCTCAGGGTCGATCAAAAATACGGGGCCGCGCCATTTCCAATTAACCTGCGCCACAGCGACCCGCTCGACAACCCGGACGATCAGGGTGTCGGGAAGCTTCCGCTGAATGCGCACGGACTTGATCGTGGACTCATCTTCCATCGTTTTGCGCAACTCATCGAAATCGACATCAAACAGATTCCCCCCAGGCAACAATCCGGAATATTCTATCAGCCAGGAAGGAGTCAGCCGTCCGTCTGAACTCATGATAATGTTCTTCAGTTCAAAATGCGGGTTGCGGGAAAAAAACAGCGAACCAGCATATGACAAAGCATAAATAATAACGGCCAGAACACCGATACTGACCACAACGGCAAGAGAAACAAGAACTCCGCGCCGGGCGGTCGTCTCCTTAGACGCCTTGATCCGTGCGTGGTATTTGCGTTTTTTTCCTCGTTTGGCCACCATGGTTTTGAAACTCCGTACGTAATGCTATTCATTTTTATAAAGAAGCGGTCTGTATGATTCGACTACAAAGCGCAGGAAACTCAAATCCAGCCGCCGCTGCGGCTTTGGGAAGCAGGCTATGCGAGGTGAAACCGGGAATCGTATTGAGCTCCAACACATAAAGTTCTCCCTCCGGCGTCATGCGAAAATCGACCCGTCCGAAGCCACGTGCGCCGAGCGCTTCGAATGTTTTCAGCGCACAGGCCTGCATTTCGGCTGTTTTTTCAGGAGTCAGTTCTGCGGGGACCACATAGCGCGTCGTATCCCCTTCATACTTGGCAGTATAATCATACCACCCCTTCTCCGGAATAATTTCCACCACCGGCAACACATCACCATCCACAACACCCACTGTGAACTCACGCCCCGGAATAAACTGTTGCACCATCACTTCTTCGTCATGTGTCAGCGCCTCAGTAAACGCCGCGTCCCAGTTGGATTCTTCAAAAACCAAATGACAGCCGACGCTCGACCCCTCACGCGGCGGCTTCACCACGATCGGAAGTGGCAAACTGCGCGACTGACCGGCTCGCAACGCTTCACTAACCGGAACCGGAATCCCTGCATCCAGCAACACCGCCTCAGTGAGCAATTTATCAAAGGCCGTCTGACTTGCAGCCACGCCGGAACCGACATATGGAATTCCCAGCTCTTCCAGCCGCGCCTGCGCGCCGCCGTCCTCGCCGAATGTTCCGTGCAAAGCGATGAAAACCGCCTCAATACCCACCGGAACGGTGAAATTTTCAGACATCACGTCGATTTCCGTCACATCATAACCGGCCTCGCGCAACCCGCCGGCAACCGAGGCTCCCGACACCAACGACACTTCGCGCTCCGCAGAAATCCCGCCCTTTAACACCGCAACTTTTGTGAATGATTTAATGTGCCAACTCCTTTTGCGCATCTAAAACGACAGACTAAACCAAGACATTCTGCCCGTCATGAAAAATCGTGTGCTGAGGCTCATTCATATAAACATGACCATTTTTATCATTTTTCTTACACTATACCCCCATAGGGCACAGAAGAAGGTCATGAAAAAACGATAAACGTTAACCCGAACAGTAAGAAAAAAGAAAAACAATTAAAAAGACAGTTATATAAGCCATTCTGAGTAACGTAGCGCTTTGTAGCGCAGATACGCTGATCAATGAGACCTTCACCGGAGGCTCCGCCCCGAAAGGATGGATCATCAACGGAAAAGAAGACACCAGCCACTGCGATTCAACCCAGGAAACGGATAAAACAAACAGCGACTATTTTCCGGTCGCCAGGAAAAACGGCTATCTGCGACTGACAAAAGATGCGGGGTATCAGAGGACAACCGCACTCTACACGGTTCAGACCTTCCACACAGACCGCGATTTTACCTTGCGCGCAGAGGTCAACATTGCCAGCAGAGACGGAACCATTGGAGCGGATGATCTCTCATTTTTCTGATTGAATTCGTCCACCTTGGACAGCGGCAACCTTTCCCAATATCAAAGCGGCATGGGCGAATGGCAAGCGGCTCCGCGCGGGGGTGTAGACGTGAACGAATACGGATACTACTCCGACATTAAAGGATACAGCTTTGAATTCGATCACTACAAAAACACCAGCTTAGAACCGTCGGAATACAACCATCTGGTTCGCCTGGAAGACTGGGTTCATCTGCCTGGTGCAACGATTAACCAAACTTCCGACGCCACTGCCGATACATTTACCTTGAAGTGGAATTATGATGGAAACGGAACCTTTACCAACACCACAACCTATTCGAGCTCAGGAGTTGAAAAGTATGAAGATGCCTATTTCGGCATAGGAACCGGCACGGGTGGCCAAACCGCCTCCCACGACGTGCGCAGCATTATTTTGACCGGATTTGCAGCCCTCAATGCGGCCTGAATTCGCCACCGTTTCATCAATTAAATATGAAAGCGATCAATATAAAAACCGCCAATAAATTCATCGGCGGTTTTTTTATGTTATCGAAAAGTCGCAAATAATGGGCAAAATAAAAAATGTTTGGTATCCACACCGTCAACCTGAGCATCGACGTTGGGGTCGGTTTTCTGACGCTATTCGGCATCGCATCGAATGACGGGATCGTTATGGCAACCTATCTCGACCAGAATTTTCAAACTAAAGACACCCACCCCGCCGTTCCGGCACCCCTCCCAAGGAGGGGATCTCTGGAAGTCCCCTCCTTCGGCGAGGTGACCGCGGGCGGGATGGGTCTCCCGACTTATCCCGGGAAAATTCCGCAAGTTAGTGATCGAAGGCGGGGAACGGCGGGGGAACCCCTACCTGATGACCACCGCCACCACGATGCTGACTCTGCCTACCGGTGCTGACTGCTACCGGACGCGGCGCAGACGTCATGAGTCCGATGGCCATTCCAGTATTCGGCGGCATGACGGTCGACGTTATCACCATGTTCATCGTCCCCGTGCTCTACTGCACGATCAAAGAACACCGCCTCAAAAAAGCAGGCAAATAGTTTTTCCAATGTTTGAAAATTCAACCGCGAATGGACGCAAATTAACGCGAACAACTTCCAATGTTTGCGAATTTTTTAACCACAGATGTCGCGGATTGAAACGAATATTCTATGGCTGAAAAAAATTCCATCCAATGGAGGGGTACCGCACCGGACGGCGAGGCCGCCGTACCTCCCATAGTTTTTTATGATTTCCCGTGTTCTTTTGTGACAAAAACCTGATCCGTTCATCGCGAATCATTCACGGCAAACCGCACCACTTTCGCATCCATTAATGGTTGAAATCATCCAACCACAGAAAACGAGGTGGCTTTACGGATGGATGGTGGGAGAGTCTCACCGTTCCAATACTACCAGAACCTGATTCCATGCCTCTTTTTTCTTTTCCAGCGGAATAGAGGCGTTGGCCGGACTGGTGGATGGGAGGGAGATGAGTGTCAGCTTACGGCTCAAAACGGGAAGCACGAGTTTTCGAAACAACTCCTCCGATTTTTGTCCATTAAAAAAAACGGTGTGAATCTGCGGGGCGGCAGTGAACAGTTCAATAAAATCGTTAGCCTTCACTTCGGTGATGTTGGAGTCGAGACTGCCATTGCGCCGACAGCTGTGCGCCACATCCCAAAGGGCAATACGGTGTTTGCGCAGCAACACCAGACGCGCATCGTAAGGCATATGCCATCCGGCTCCAAACAGCTCATTCATCAGTTTCCAAAACAGATTGCGCGGATGCGCATAATACTGTTGCTGCTTCAGCGACTCCCCACCCGGCATGGAACCAAGAATCAGGACGCGGGACTGGTCGTTGGCGGAGAATAAGAAGCTCTGGATTTTGTTCGGCATGAGGGAAAGCCGCCGTTTTTCTACAACACTGAAAAGTCGCAGACGATAGGCAGGTGGTCGGAGTAGAGAACTTTGGGCATCCAGCAGCGGTCGATGCGGATACCGGGGCTGTGCAAGATAAAGTCGAGATGGCGTTTCGGCTTCCAACTGGGGAATGTTGGCGAATTATATGCATGCGCATTCTTCAGCTGTGTTGCCGCAAGAAACAAACGAATCTCCTGCTCGCCCCACAACGCATTGAAATCGCCAGCCACAATATAGGGCTTTTTCATCATCTGAAGCATTTCATACAAATCGCCCAGCTGACGTTGGCGCAAGCGTCCGCCCAGCGGAAGATGCAAAAGAAAAAAGGCGACATTACCGAGATCCAGTTCAATCACCAGTTGCTTCATTCCTTTCTCAAAATAGTGGAATGTCTCGCGGTGATTGGTGTCTTGAACAATAAACGCGTTGCCCTGCTGATTAAACACCGGAACCCGCTTGGTCCAGGAATCCGTCCCGTATTTGGAACGATAGACGTGATATTGCCCCAGCCTTTTCGCCAGAGTTTCGGCCTGATTGGTTTTGCGGGTACGGTACGACCCGGCATCCACCTCCACCAACCCCGCCACATCGGGACTGAGCTCATGCATGAAGTCGCCAATATCGCCCAGTGTCTTCCCATTGCGACCCAAATAGCTGGAAAGCGGAAAATGAATTTTCCCGCCGCCAGTTCCGTATCGAATATTGTATAAAACAAATCTCATAAACAACTATGGAGTGTTGGAACGGAGGAGTGTTGGATTGTTCTGATTTCCATTACTCCATAGCGCCCTTACTCCATTCTCCCATTTTCTCTATGTCACCCGCGCCGATAATGAGCAACACATCACCCGCGCGCAACTCACATTGTACATCCCTCCACGTTTTTTCCAATGTTTGGAAAAATTTTATGCAATGTTTGCCACTCCCGTCTGTCGCTGCCTCGCAACAGCGAAGCCTCTCTCGGTCGCAACCCGCTTTGCGACTACCCGCCTTGTGGCAGCATATCTCGTCTTCAACTCGACTTCCTCGAATCCAATCATTGGAAAAATGCTTGATCAGGTCGGCGGTGGTGCCGCCGTCTATTGGCTGCTCGGAGGCGGCATAGACCGGTAGCAGCCACAGTTTTTCCAACCCTTGAAAAGCGGATGGAAAGTCGGGACCAAGCGCGAGCGTACGCGTGTAGCGATGCGGCTGAAAAACACCGAGTAACCGCTTGGGCTTCAACGTTTCAAGCGCGGTATCGATCAGCGCACGGATTTCGGTCGGATGATGCGCATAATCCGAAATCACCTTGTACTCGCCGTCATAAACGATCTCGAACCGCCGCTTCACTGTCTTCAATCCGGCCAAAGCATTTGCAATCTCAGCTTCCGTTTTCCAGGTTTTACATACGCTCGCTGCAGCCATTGCATTAAGGCGGTTATGCCGACCTGGGAGAGAAACCTGAAACTTGAAATTTGAAATTTGAAACCCGTATGGCTCCGCTTTCGGATAATCTTTAAACAACCGGACCGCCGCCGCATCTTCAGAGCAGTAAACAATCTTTTCTTTTGTGTTTTCAGCAAATTGAATGAAACACTGTTCGAACGCCTCGGCGCTGGCGTGGTGCTCCATATGATCGTATTCGATGTTGGTGATAACAGCGATGTCGGGATGATAGTTGGCGACGGTGCCGTCGGATTCATCCGCCTCGACCACCATAATTTCACCATCGCGTGCTGTGCCGTCGAATCCATCCACTTCGCCACCAATGCAGTAACCACAGTCGAGAATCTGCGCGATCATAGCGGTAGTGGTGGTTTTGCCATGCGTACCGCTAACAGCGATGGTGTAGCGGTCGCGAAGCATCGCGGGAAGCACCTCGCCACGCCAGCTGACAGGAACGGTTGCTGAAAGCACATCCGAATGAGAATCCGGCACCGCGCGGGTGCGGATGATCCATTCTACATCAAGCGGCACATTATTCTGAATGGGGATGCCCTTCCCGCGTAACCAGTCGGTCTGGCGGTTTTCCTGCGCGTCGGAACCGGACACGATGTGTCCACGCTCTTTAAGCAGAAAGGCGAGTCCGGCCATGCCGATGCCGCCGATACCGAGCATGTGAATCCGACGCGATACTGAAAGAAGCTCTCTTATTTGAGTGCACATTGCTCCACCGTTTCGGCCAGTTTTTCAGCAGCATTAAGCACGTCCTGCCGCAGAGCGTGCACACGCATTTTTTTAAGCCGCGGCGCATCGTCGATTTGCGCGCGAATATAGTCGGCGAGCCACTCGACATTTATATCCGCCTGCTGCACCACATCGGCCGCACCAAGTTTTTCAAGTGCACGGGCATTGGCTGTCTGATGGTCACTGGCCGCATGTGGATAAGGAATCAACAGTGCGGGACGCCCGAACACACCCAGCTCAGCGCAGGTGGAGGCCCCGGCGCGGCAGATCGCCAGATCGGCAGTTGCGTAGAAGCTTGCCATTTCCTGTGTGTAGGCATGTACCACGGCATTGACTCCGGCGTTACGGTAGCGCTCGGTCACCTTGGCCGCATCGGCCTCGCCGGTGAGATGAGAAACTTTAAACTTGAAACTTGAAACTTGAGATTTAAGCAGACAAATCGCCTCAGAGACCATTTCATTAACAGCGTGCGCTCCTCCAGACCCTCCCATAATCAGAAGGTTGAATTCTGAATTCTGAGCTTTTTCCTCAGACCTCTTCATCTCAGGGCGCAACGGCATACCGGTTGAAACCAAATTCATCCCTTTAAGGTGGTAGCGGGTTTCTTCAAAGCAGATGGCGATACAGGCGGCCTTCCCCGCTAGCAATTTAACCGCTTTGCCGGGAATCGAGTTGGCCTCGTGCAGCACTACTGGAATACCTCGCAGACGGGCGGCGAGGCACGGGCCGACGGAGGAGTAGCTACCCATGGCAAGCACGGCATCGGGACGGTGGCGCAGCATGGCGATCCAACAGCGAATGACGGCCAGAACGATCCGGATTGCAGTTAGCACCGAACGCATCGCACCAAACTGAAACCCTTCGGACGGAATGGTGATGACCGGTCCTTTCCACCCCTGTAAAACGGTACTTTCGACATGCTTTCCGGACAACCAGAGAGTGACGTGATGACCGCGGTCGCGCAACGCACGGGCGGTGGCAAGACCGGGATAAATGTGACCGCCTGTTCCCCCGCAGGCCACAGCAATATGGAGATTATCTTTCATGCGTATTACGGATTACGTATTTCAAATTGTGAACCCTGCCTTTTTCAACTCACCGGCCCAAAACAGCGAACCGGCGAAACAGAGAAGCCGTTTTTTACCGTCATTGACCCAATCGATTGCGGCCTGCGGGTTTTCGGCCGATTCGATGTCGATTCCGGCGGCTTTCCCCAGTTCTACAATTTTTTCGGCGCTCATGGCGCGTTCGCCGGGCAACGTGACTGCCCAGGCTTTTTCAACAGAGGGCGCAATCGATTCAAAAAATCCAGCGACATCCTTGTCTTTCATAAAACCGAAAACAAAACCGTTTCCGAACTTTGGAAAAATTTCTCCCAAGGTTCGAAAAAGCGTAACGGCGGCGTTGGGATTGTGCGCGCCGTCAAAGATCATCGGCGGTTTCATGGAAAGCATCTGGAAGCGGCCCGGCCATTTCACCTGCTCGAGTCCACGCTTTATCTGCAAACGGATGCCTTCAATATCGGAGAGGTCTTCGAGGGCGGCGACGGCGATACCGCAATTTTCAAGCTGGTAACTGCCGCCAAACGGGAGGAGGACGTTGCGATAGCCCTGACCGCTGGCCTGAATGTCGATGAGCTGGTCGGTGCGGCGGGTTTCCAAAACTTCTATGTAAACAGCCTCGTCACTTCCAAGGATTAAAACTTTTTTATCGGCGGCTTCTTTATAAACAACCGCTTCGGCCTCCACAGGCATGGGGCCGCAAATGACCGGTGCGCCCTCTTTGATGATGCCGGCTTTTTCCCACGCGATTTTTTCAAGATCGTCGCCGAGATAGTCGGCGTGGTCGAGCGCGATGCGGGTGATGACGGAGATGACGGGTTGCACGACGTTAGTGGCATCCCAACGGCCGCCCATGCCGGTTTCGATGACGGCGTAGTCGACGCCGGAACGTTTGAAGTGCTCGAAGGCAATCGCGGTGGACATTTCAAAAAAGGTGGCGGGACGGGTGTCGAGCGTTCGCGCGGCGGTCTCCACATCGGCGATCAGTTTTTCGAGGTCGGCGTTGGAAATTTTCTGTCCATTGACGCGGAAACGTTCATTAAAACGCAAGAGGTGCGGCGAGGTGTAGAGCCCCGTTTTTTTACCGGAGGCGCGCAGAACCGATTCGATCATAGCGCAAACGGAACCTTTTCCATTGGTTCCGGCGACATGAATGACTTTCAACCCGCGGTGCGGGTTACCGAGTTTTTCGAGTAGTGCCTGCGTCACTTCTAATCCAGGCTTGATGCCCAAAGCAGTTCGTTTAAACAGAGAGGAAATTGATGATTCGAGCATAAGGCTTATTTCATATTGCGTACTGCATACTGCGTATTGCGTACTACATACTGCGTATTACATATTGCGTATTGCGTACTGCGTATTGCATCTCCACAGTCCCTTTCTCCGAGAGAAAAGCCCGCAATTCTCTTTAATTATCCATCATGTAGTCGAGAACCTGCGCGAGTCGCCCTTTGAGCTCGGCGCGCGGGACGACCATGTCGATCAAACCGTGTTTTTCAAGAAATTCGGCGCGTTGGAAGCCTTCGGGCAGATCCTGCTGAGTGGTCTCTTTAATGACGCGCGGACCCGCGAAGCCAATCAAGGCACCGGGCTCGGCCATGATGACGTCGCCGAGGGTGGCATAGCTGGCCATAACACCCGCCATGGTCGGGTGGGTTAAAATGGGAATGTATGGCAGGCGGGCTGCGGCGTGGCGGGCAAGCGCGGCGCTGGTTTTGGCCATTTGCATGAGGCTGAAAAGGCCTTCGTACATGCGGGCGCCTCCGGAGGCGCAAACAATAACACAGGGCATTTTTTCTGCCGTGCAACGTTCAATCTGGCGAGTGATTTTTTCACCAACTACACTACCCATACTGGCACCGAGAAATTTAAAATCCATTACACTGAGACCAACGGAACGTCCATTGATTTTCGCACCGCCACAAGTAACGGCGTCTTTGCAACCGGTTTTCTTCTGATTGGCTTCAAGCTTGGCAACATACGAATCCTGACCGGTAAAGCCAAGAGGGTCGACGGACTGCATGCTGGCATCCCACTCCTCGAAGGTGCCTTCGTCCGCAAACATATTAATACGATCCTGACGGGCGAGCATGAAATGATGTCCGCATTTCGGACAAACCTGGAGGTTTTCATCGAGTTCCTTGGCATAAAGGATCTCACCGCATCCGGGGCACTTTTCCCACAACCCATCGGGTACATCCCGTTTGCGAACCTGAACCGATGAATATTTTTTTCTGCCAAATCGTAAAGCCATGAAAACTCCTTTTTGGGAAGTATGAGAGTGGTGGAGTATGGGAATACTGGAGTATTCGGGAAGGAACTTCAGCCCATCCTTCCATTACTCCACGACTCCCTTACGCCCGCACCCTCTCACTCCACTCTTCTATCCTCTTGCTACCGTGATCACATGAACAGATTCCGCACCGCCTTGCTTGAGCGCGGCAGCACAGGCATCGACGGTGGCTCCGGTGGTCATCACATCATCCACTAATAAAATCTTTTTGCCATTTAGCCGGGCAAAAAACCCGGCTCGAAAAGCGCCGAACACGTTAGCGGTACGTTGGGGAGCTGTCAAACCCGTTTGAGTAACGGTCGACCGGACACGCCGCACGCTTTTTTCATTATAAGGACATTTCAACCGGCGGGCCAAAATGGTCCCCAACAGACTGGATTGATTGAATCCGCGCGAGCGGCGACGGGCCGGATAGAGCGGGACGGATGTGACAAAATCAAAATCGGCATCAGAATACTCCGCCCGCACACAGGCAAAGAGAAGCTCAGCCAAATCGTCAGCCACCCAGAGAGCGTTATCATATTTGAGCGCACGGAGCGCTTCGCCCACCGCCCCTTCATAGCGAACAGCAGAACGAGCAAAGTCGAAATGAGGCGTTTTACGACAACAGGAAAAACAGGTAAAATCGTGTTGCACATCACCTGCAACCGGATCACCGCAACAAACACAAAACGGGGCTTCCACTTTCGGCGTATCAGCCAGACAATCCCAACATATATAGCGTAGCGGTTCCGGTGAAACCACGCCACACCTCACACAATTCCGCGGGTAAAGGATATCCAACACCCCCGGATAATAATCGATGATTTACATACAGTGAAGACCGCTTTGCATGAAATACAAGCCAACGACCAGGTCGTTCCGTCTTTCACGACATACCCTGAATTTTAAAAATATGCTAACAAAACAGCCCCCACGGTGATAAATGCTTGAATTCTCTCTTTAGCCTTTGACATTCCGCTGAATTATCTGGATGATTTCCTGTCTTTTATCAGAGTCGGATGAAGCTGGTGTTTGTGCCAAATGAATTCGGGTTCTGGAATGTAAAACCTATCAGGAGGAATAGAGGATGCGAAAGTTAGCAATGGGAATCACAGCTCTGCTTTATTTGGTCACACAGAGCGGCATGGCCGAAACCGTTATTGTCGCGCAGGATTACGCGGTTGACAGCGACGCTGTTTTGGAAAGTGCTGTAAAGGAAATCAAATCCGCTCCGCGCGATGCAGTTAATGTAATTGGCGACAGCATTAAGTTTGTGACAGATGAAGCCGTAACCGCAAAAAAAGGAATTGCGGCTGCCTTTAAATCCGATCCTATTGAAAAAGCGGAAAAAGCCGCTGCACTTCAAACGGCAAACGCCTGGGACACCTCTAACGACATCATCTTCCGCTCCTATAAGGTAAGCGAAGCTGTTGGCGAAGAACTCATCGGTAGCTCAGGAGCTTCCGGAGAAGTTATGGATGTATCCTCCGCCTTCTACGGAATCGATTTTTCGGAAAAATCCTCCATCTATTTCCGTCCGGAATTCAACCGTCTGTTTGTACGCAACACCCTGTCGAATATCATAGCGATTGAAGACGTGCTGGCTGAATTGCATAGCGCGGAACGCGATCTAATGGGAAAACAGGTTTCGATTGAAACCAAATTTGTTGAAGTAAACCAGTCCACCCTGAATGAACTCGGTTTTGAGTGGACCTTTAATAGCAAAAACGGCGGAGCAGCCAATGTTTTCGATGAAGTATCGTTGCCTGTAAATACCGACCTTTTTGTGCAGGGCCTCCGTTCGGGAGCTAAAGCACTGGGAACAGCGGCTACCGACTCCATGCAAATCAGCAAAGTTACCGGCTCTCTCCAATGGGACATGGTCATTAACGCATTGGAACAGTCAGATGACACCGATATCCTCTCCGCCCCGAGCATCGTTACCCGCGACGGCTCAACCGCCAGCATCATGGTTGGCGAACAACGCACCGTTTCCGTTGGCTTCGATGTAAAAAACTCTGAAAGTTCGCTCTACGTCGAGCACGACCTCGAAATAGAAGACATGGGAGTCATGCTGGAAGTCACTCCGGAGCTTCGCTCCGACAGCCTGATCGACCTCGAACTCAGCCCGAAAGTCATCGACCTTATTGGCTATGATAGTTATTACCCGCTTCCGGCGGAGGCATTCATGGTGGATGATTATATTAAAGATGCAAAGGATGATTATCTAGGTTTACCCGAGATGGTCGGCCGAATTCCATATTACCGCCTTCGCGAAATCCAAACACAGGTGACTGTAGCCGACGGCAGCACGGTTGGCATGGGCGGATTGATTTACGACAAGCTCGAAACCTTCAAGGACAAAGTCCCCGTGCTCGGTAGCATCCCGCTGATCGGACGGCTCTTTCGCTCAGAAGGCGAAAACAGTGTCAAACGCAACCTGATGATCTTCGTAACAGCCACACAGGTTGATGTCAACGGACGCAAGGCATCGGACCTCGCCCTCAAGAACTAAAAACGGTTTATTATTAAGGAGAAAACATCATGCAAAAAACACCCTTCATTTTAGTAACCGTCCTTGCGGCGGGACTCTCAATCGCTCAGGCACAGTCCGAGAGCGTAGGAAGTATTCTCAACGAACTCGCCGGATATCAAGGTGCAGAAGCCGCTCCGGTTGCTGAAACCACGATGCCGATGGCCGATATAGAAAATATGCTGGTTACGGACGGTGACGTTCCGGCAATCATCGATAACAGCCGCAACTTGTATGCAGGCGGTCAATTTGAGCAGGCCCAGGCCGGGTTTGAATCCGTTATTAAAGTCGCTCCAGAAAATCTGGTTGCGCGGATGTATCTGCGCAAAATTATAGAAAGGGACAGCCGTCAGGCTGAAATCAACGGCATGGATGCCGTTTCTGCAGCATGGAACACCGACATGGTTTTGCGCTCCTACGAAATCTCCGATTCTGCCGTTGAAAAGATGGAACTGGGCGAAGCCGTAAATGCAATGGACATTACGGCCAAGTTCCCTGAAGTCACCTTCCCGGAAGGCACCTCGGCTGTTTATCAACCCCGCATGGAAAAAATATTTGTTCGCAACACACGCGACAACCTGACCGTTCTTGAAGAAATTCTCGACGCAATGGACACCGCGAACCTCTCTGCGGATGTGGAACAGGTTGAAATCGAAGCTAAATTCATTGAGGTTTCCGAAGGAACTCTAGAAGAACTCGGCTTCGAATGGTTTGCAGGTGACAACGCAATTGGCCTAGTCGGCGATGTTGAGCTGGACACCTCATCAAGTAGCGGACTATTTGATGATGCCCTGCGCGGCGGTGCTTACGAAAGTCTCCCCTTCAGTATACCGAACACCCTCGGTGCTGGAAGCACAGACGCCAACGGCTCTAGCACATGGCAGGCCGGTCGGTTCGAGAACGCCTTTAGTGATACAGCAGATACCCTCACTCTTAATAAAGGCGGTGGTACTCCGATGGACGTCGTCATCAGCGCACTGGATCAGAGTAGCGGTGCAGACGTTCTTTCCGCTCCGCGAGTGGTCACAAGAAGCGGTGAAGAGGCCATTATCCGTGTCGGAGAAAAGCATTACTTCCCCGAAACGTATGAGCCGGACGCCAGTGGCGGAAACATTGTGCATGTTACCTACGAGGACTGGGAAGAAAAACTGCTTGGTGTTGAACTCGCAGTCACCCCGCAGGTGGACGGTGATCAGATCGAAATGGAACTTGCACCCACTATCCTGGAGTTACAGGGATGGCAGACTTATGATGTTGCACCGGCAAACTCCTCGTACACTTGGTATCAGTCCCGTATCAGTCAAACCTACACTCACGATGCCATTCAGGCAAACCTGCCGATCTTCCGCAAGCGGACTGTTGAAACCGAGATCACCATTGCAGATGGAGCAACGATCGCCATGGGCGGATTGATAAACGAAAAAGTGGAAGCTTTTGAAGATAAAGTCCCGGTGTTGGGAAGCCTGCCGCTAATAGGACGCCTCTTCCGTAGCGAAGGCGAACGTTCAGTTAAGCGCAACCTGATGATGTTTGTAACAGCAAAAAGGGTGGAGCCGACTGGACGAATCAGCAGCGCCCGCTCTTTCGAGTAAGATCTGGATTTCTAATCCAAACTTACTGCAAGGGAGGGCGCCGAAATGCCGGACCCTCCCTTTTTTGGAAAACTTTTTGAAAACTAACTGGGACCCAACGATTTGACGTTAAAAACCAAAGTTGTTTTGCTACAATGCGGTCGGTGAAAGATTGATAATTTTACCGGGAGAAATACGATGAAAAAAAAATTACTGGCAGCCCTGCTGCTCCTCACTGCCCTGCCCGCCTTCGCTCAGGCACAGAATTCATGGACGAACACCTTTTCCATCGAAATCGTCAGCCGACCGCTGCCCACACTTTCCACTAATAGTCTGTCTATTACCGTGCTGAAAGACAGCACGGCCAGCGGGTCTGTCTTATTGTACAACAACGGGAATCAACCCGGTAGCTTCACGACCAAAGATGATGTGGACGCAATCTCTATGAATGCAACGTGGATAAACCCGCCATCGGGCTGGGTTGAGTTTGGTAGTGCCCCCTACGATAGAGCTCAAATTAAAACTTGGTCTGGATTGTTGTCCGCCTCCATTCCGCTAGGATTTACCTTTTCCTACTTAGACAGATCTTACACCGACGTACAGATCGCAGCGAACGGAGGAATCCAGCTTGGAACCGGCGCGACCTACCTCCTCATGCCCTTCTATGGAAGCAATGTGTCAACCGATACAAACAATGTCCGTTACGAACTGACAGAAGACCGCTTGGTGGTCTCCTGGGAAGGGGCAAGCACGACCGACGGTTCCCTGACGGACATGCACTTCCAAGCACACCTATACGAGAACGGCGAGGTCCTCTATCTGTACCAAAAAATGGATGGTGCTACAACCGATGATGCAACCATCGGACACAAGGAAGACCTCACGGCCGGGGAACTCGCCGAGGTTGAGGACGGGGCATCCGT
>Ga0307990_1000696_pt1 | contig 29071 bp, 21 predicted proteins | sample EllFjometagen129_FD_203168 | JGI IMG/M metagenome (GOLD analysis project Ga0307990, IMG submission 203168) | Marine microbial communities from Ellis Fjord, Antarctic Ocean - #129 | ecosystem: Environmental > Aquatic > Marine > Unclassified | place: Southern Ocean | collected 2014-10-08
CGATCTGGGGCGGATGTCGCAGGATGTGCAAAGTGAAGTGGATCGGATCACGACCTTCCCCGAAGATGCCGAAGAACCGACCATCAGCGTCAGCTCGCTCCGCCGTGAAGTGCTGTCGGTGATTGTTTCGGCCGATACCGCCGAACCTGTTTTGCGTGAAGTGACCGAGCAGGTGCGGGACCGGTTGATTGTTTCTCCCGGCATTACGCAGGTGGAGCTTTCCAATGTGCGCAGCTATGAGATTGCCATTGAAATTCCGCAGGATACCTTGCGCTCCTATAACCTGACGTTGGCCAATGTGGCGGATATCCTGGCTCGCGCGTCGGTCGAAACGCCGGGTGGCGGCATGAAAACCACCAGTGGTGAAATTCTGGTTCGCGTGCGCGACCGCCGTGACTACGGCGAGCAGTTTGGCAAGATCCCGCTGATTACCGGCGCCGACGGCACGCAGGTGCTGCTCGAAGATGTTGCCACCATTCGCGACCGCTTTGACGACTCTGACAAGTTTACTTTTTTCAATGGAAAGCCCGCGCTGACCATGAGCGTTTATCGCGTCGGAAAAGAAACCCCGATCTCCATTGATGCGTCGGTGGGTGAGGTACTCGATGAATTGCGGGCAACCCTTCCCGACGGGATTGAGTTGACGACCTGGAACAGCCGCGCCGACATGTTCCGCCAGCGCATGAATCTGCTGCTGCGCAACGGGTTGCTCGGGCTAGTTCTTGTTTTTATCGTGCTCGGATTCTTCCTCGAAATGCGTTTGGCCTTCTGGGTGATGATTGGAATTCCGATTTCATTCCTCGGTACGATCCTGATTATGCCAGCCATCGGGGTAAGCATCAGCATGATTTCGATGTTTGCTTTCATTCTGGCGCTGGGAATTGTGGTGGATGATGCCATTGTCGTTGGCGAAAATATTTACCACAACCATCAGGACGGCATGCCGTTCTTGCGCGCGGCCATTGTCGGGGCCCGCCAGATTGCGATGCCGGTCACGTTCAGTATCCTCACAAACATCGTTGCTTTCATGCCGCTCTATTTTGTGCCGGGTGTGATGGGTAAGTTTTTCAGCGCCATTCCGCTGGTGGTTTGTTCGACCTTCGTGATTTCATTGGTGGAAGCCTTGTTTGTGCTGCCCGCTCATTTGGCTCACCAAAAAGACCTGAAAAAACCGCATGCTCTCCATCGTCTACAGCAGCGTTTTGGCAAAGCCTTCACGCGGTTTGTCCATGAAAAATACGGCCCGTTTCTTGACCTCACTCTACGCCGTCGTTATCTCACGGTTGCCATCGGGTTGTTCGTGCTGATTCTTACGATCAGCTACGTAAAAAGCGGTCGCATGGGATTTGAACTTTTCCCGAGCGTGGAATCCGACGTGGCGCAGTGCACCTTCAAACTTCCGTACGGATCGCCGGTCGATAAAACGCAGGCGGCGCATGATCGGATCGTCCGCGCCGGCGAAGAGCTGGCTCGGGAGATTGAAGCGGAAACCGGGCAGAAGCAGATCAATGGCGTTTTGTCTTATATCGGAACGGGTGGGCGCGGCGTAACAGGTGGGCACAGTGGGTCGGTTACCGTTGACCTGGTCGATGCCACCGTGCGCCCCGTTTCTACGGCTGATTTTGTAGATCGCTGGCGAAAGAAAGCCGGCCCGATTACCGGCATGGACACTATCCGTTACCGCTCCGACAGCGGCGGCCCCGGCGGCGGCTCTGATGCGTTAACCGTGGAGCTGTCGCATCGCGACATCAACGTGCTAGAGCAGGTCAGTGCGGACCTGGCCGAAGCCTTGGGCGAATACTCCATTGTCAGCGATATTGATGACGGGTTTACTCCCGGGAAGCCGCAGATCGACTTCACCTTGAAGCCCGAAGGGCGCAGTCTAGGCCTTACCTCGGCGGGCGTTGCCCGTCAGGTGCGCAACTCCTATTATGGCTCCGAAGCGATTCGTCAGCAGCGCGGTCGCAATGAAGTCAAGGTGAAGGTGCGCCTTCCAGAAGCCGAGCGCGATACCGAGTTCAGTATGGAATCGATGATCCTTTTGACACCGACCGGCATCGAGGTGCCGCTGCGCGAAGTGGTCAACATGGAACGCGGCCGCGCTTATACTACCATCAGCCGCCGTGACGGTCGTCGCACCGTCACGGTCTCAGGCAACGTGACTCCAAAGAATAAAGCCGATCTGGTGCTGGCGGACATGAAAACGGAAATACTGCCCGCACTGAAAGAAAAATACACGGGTCTTTCCTATTCCTTCGAAGGGCGGCAGGCCGATCAGCGCGAAAGCGTTCAAGGTCTGATTAAAGGGTTGCTCGGCGCGATTATTCTGATCTATGTCCTTTTGGCAATTCCGTTCAAGAGCTACAGCCAGCCGCTCATCATTATGGTCAGTATTCCGTTCGGCATCGTCGGCGCGGTGATGGGTCATTTGATTATGGGCTATAGCCTGAGTGTGATTAGTATTTTCGGAATCGTCGCGCTTTCGGGGGTGGTGGTGAACGATTCGCTCGTCTTGATCGACTTCTTTAATCAGAAGCGAAAAGAGGGCCTCAGTGTACACGACTCCGTCATGACCGCTGGCGTCCAGCGGTTCCGGCCGATTGTGCTGACCACGCTCACCACCTTCGGCGGGTTGATGCCGATGATCTTCGAGCAATCGCGTCAGGCGCGTTTCATGATTCCGATGGCGATTTCTCTCGGCTTCGGAATCCTCTTCGCCACGTTCATTACCTTGTTGCTGATCCCGTCGCTCACCATGATCCTCGAAGACCTGGGCCGGCTGTTTAAAGGGTCTCGTGAGTAGGTTTCTAAAAGAATGGGTTCTATCCATTGATGCCGCCGACAAAAGTCGGGATAAGCTTGCTGGAAACTTAAATTGATCAAAATACATGATTGATCCGGTTAGGGTCATTTATTTGATCAGAATAATTTTTTGACAGACCTGAGGTATGCCGAACGTGATTTTCGTATCTTCGAAAAGAAGCGAAGCGGCAATAATTAACTTAAACCACTGCTGTTGAACGGGTAATTATTCTGTCTTCAATTATTCTGATCATTCTTGGTGTTTTTTTGGCCCTAGAAAAACAGAGTTTCGTGCATTGGTTAACTTCATCAACAGTGTGAACCCGACTTTTGTCGGATCTGTCAACCATTGGAACCCGATCTCCGCTTGTCCGCCATAGCTTTAGTGTCGGAGGGAGCGGGTTAGCTGTCGCAGGGGCGCGGTGCGTGCTCAAGCGTGCTTGGAGCGCCCGCTCCACCTTGGGTTGTCGCATTGTTAAGGGGTTGCGAGCAGGAAAGTGGATGCCTGTCTGCTCTGTATCGAAGATGTTTAATTGGGGGTTGTATGCCGGTGTCCGGACGGCTTATCGTTATGCACTTTTAATTTAAGAATTTTGGCGAAAAGGATTAATGATGCAACTGGGTACGGTGTTTTCTTCCGGCGCAACAAAAGTGATGCTGTTGGGTTCGGGGGAGCTGGGTAAAGAAGTGGTGATTGAGCTGCAGCGTTTCGGCGTTGAGGTGATTGCGGTGGACCAATATGAAAATGCTCCTGCAATGCAGGTGGCTCACCGTTCGGCCTGTATTTCGATGCTCGATGGCGAAGCGTTACGCAAGCTGATTGAAAAAGAGCGGCCGGATTTTATTGTCCCCGAGGTTGAAGCGATTGCTACTGCTTCGTTGGTGGAGCTGGAAAAAGAGGGCTTTCATGTGGTTCCGACCGCTCAGGCGGTGCTGCTGACGATGAACCGGGAGGGCATCCGTCGGCTTGCCGCTGAAGAGCTGGGGCTGTCAACCTCGCCATATCGTTTTGCGTCTTCCCGTGAAGAGTTTGATGCCGCCGTGGCGGAAATCGGGTTCCCGTGTGTGGTGAAGCCGGTGATGAGTTCCTCAGGGCACGGACAGAGCACGTTGCGTTCGCAGGACGATGTTGACCGTGCCTGGACGGTGACGCAGGAGGGCGGCCGTGCCGGTGCTGGACGTGTGATTGTTGAGGGGTTTGTGGATTTTGATTATGAGATTACACAGCTGACGGTTCGCCATATTGGCGGAACGTCTTTTCTTGAACCGGTCGGGCATCGTCAGGTAGACGGCGATTATCGAGAGTCATGGCAACCGCAACCCATGAGTGACGCGGTATTGGAGAGCGCCCGGGAGATGGCCGGTAAGGTGACAGAGGCGCTGGGAGGTCGCGGGATTTTCGGTGTGGAGCTTTTTATCAAAGGCGATGAGGTAATTTTCAGTGAGGTGTCCCCCCGTCCGCATGATACCGGCATGGTGACGATGATTTCGCAGGATCTTTCACAGTTTGCGCTGCATGCGCGGGCGATTTTAGGTCTGCCGATTCCGGCGATTCGCTTTTTTGGGCCGTCGGCTTCGCGGGCGCTGGTCGTCGAAGGATGTTCGCAGAATGTCGTATTTTCCGGACTGGAGCAGGCGCTGTGCGAGCCGGATACGGCGATGCGTCTGTTCGGTAAGACGTCGGTGAACGGACATCGCAGGATGGGCGTACTGTTGGCGCGGGCGGATTCAGTTGAGGAAGCGGTGGCCAAAGTGAACCGTGCGCATGATCAGGTTCAGGTGACCCTGTAGCGATTCCTGTAGTTGAAAGATTTTTAACTGCGGATCTTCTGGGTATTGGAGAAATCCCCTCCGTCGGAGGGGGGCCGGAACGGCGCGTGCCATGTAGCGAGCTCTCTGCTGTGAAGTGAGCTGTGCTCTGCTACTGTGGGGGTGGGTGCGGTTTTTCAACCTTCGGAAAGTAGAACAAGCGTCCCGCTTGTTTGATTTATGCCGTGATGAACGCTTCCGTTTCCTGTCGCAGTTCTTCGAGTGATTCGGTAATGGCCTCCGTCTCTTCGACCGATATATAGTCGATCAAGACATTGGCGTCACTGATTACGGCTGCGGGGCGATCTGTCATTTGGCAGCTCTTTCAGGAGCAGGTTTAGGCAGAATAATTTGTCGGCAGAATGATGGGGGATTGGACGATGGAGTATCTGCTGTTGTCTTATTCATTATTCTGCCCGTAATCATTCTGCCTAATCTCCTTGGGTGGGTTTTTGTGTAGGAACCATTTCGTGCCTTTTTTGTGGGTTTTTGTGTTTTTTGTAGTGATGGCTATTGTTCACTTCACAACCTCCCACGATTTCATTCGTTCGCGGATTTTTTCGATTCTGACATCTAGTATTTCAGCGGTGCGGCTGGTGGTGATGAGTTCTTTGTTGAGCGCATCGCGTACGAGAGTGGCAAAACGGTTTCCAATCAGATCAACGCGATTCAGTGGAAGGGGTTCTTCTTTCCAGTTAAGTTCTTTGCTGTAGCGGTCTTTGTAGTCTGCGTGGAATTGCTTGTAGACGGTTGGATGTTCGGCTTTTCCCAGGTCGATGAGTTGATACAGAACAGCCTGATAGCTGACTTTAAAGTGCCGTTTGGTTTTGAGTACGGCATCCACCCAATGCAGGCCGCGGTTTTTGTCCCACTCTTTGGTGAATAGTTCATCAGGCATCAGGCATCAGGAAGGCGGCGGCGAAGCGGTCGGCCTCTGCTTCCTGATCATCGGTCAGTTCGTCGGAGGCCTTGCCGTACGAGTCCTGATGCAACACCAGATGGCCGAGTTCGTGAGCAATAGAAAAAAACTGTCGTTCAACCGGCATTTTATTGCCGGTGTTGATGGCGATGGCGGGGCCGTCATCGGCTTTTCCCCGCGAGAGGCCGGACATTTCGGACATGTGAAAGTCCAGCAGGAATATTTTCACACCGGCATTTTCAAGTAGTTTGTTCATGAGGGTTTCTTTGGTTTGTTTCTTAAATTATCACAAGTTATCAAAAAATAATCAGGTATAATTATGACAAGTTATCTTATCGTATTTGATGCTACATATCAGTTACAAGATGCATTTTCAAACCTCGCAATAATCAGCTTATGCGCATATGCGCATAAGCTGATATAGTAGAGAAGCATCGACAGGTGGGGGTGGTTCATGGTTTAACAACCCGCTTATGGCTAAAAAAGGTGAAATCATTGAGGTCGATATTTTCGATACAGCGGACAAAAACCGCTGCATCGGACAGCTCGAGGACGGCATTAAGGTTTTTGTGGAAGGTCCCGTTGCGGTCGGCGATACCGTTCAGGCGCGGATCACGAAAATCAAAAAGAAGTTTCTGCAGGCTCGTCTGACTGAGGTCGTGAAATTTTCTGACCGCCGCACGGAGCCGCGTTGTAAATATTTCGGCGTCTGTGGCGGATGCAAATGGCAGCACTTCGACTATTCCGAGCAGCTGCGGGTGAAGCGTAAGCAGGTGCTTGATGCTCTGGTTCATCTTGGTGGATTTGAAAGCCCCGATGTGGCGGACTGTATTCCCGCTAAAGAGCTGTTCAAGTATCGCAACAAAATCGACATGGATTTTACGGATCAGCGTTATCTCACCGCCGACGAAATCGATGTGCCTGAAGCGGAGCTTAAAAAGCCCCTCGACTTTTCAATCGGGTTTCACGCGCCCGGTTGCTATGCCAAAGTGATTGATATTGATCAGTGTGACATCGCCTCCGACGATATGAATCTCGTGGTTGAAGCTGTTCGGGTTTTTTTCCGCGACCGCAAACTGTCGATCTATTCCACCTTCCAGCCCGAGGGCTACCTGCGGAACCTTGTTGTGCGACAAGGCGGCGCGACCAGCGAGTTGATGGTGAACTTGATCACCTCAACGTATGACGTAAAACTAATGACTGAGCTGTCGACGGTTTTGCAGTCTGCGCTCGGCGATAAATTGACCACTTTTGTGAACGGGATTTCGACGCGCAAAAATATGTTCGCTTTTAACGAGGAGGAGCATGTGCTTTTTGGAGAAGGGTTCATCACCGACCGGCTCGGTGAATACACCTATCAGATTTCGCCCAATTCCTTTTTTCAGACCAACACCGCGCAGGCCGAGGTGCTCTATAACGAGATCATTAAACAGGCCGTTTTCCAAGGTTCGGAAACGGTCTACGATCTCTTTTGCGGAACGGGCTCCATCGCGCTGTTCGCGGCGAAGCACTGCGGCAAAGTGCTCGGCATTGAGCTGGTTGAAAGTGCTGTCGTTGACGCCCAGAAAAATGCAGCCGCTCACGGTGCGAAAAACTGCACCTTTCGTCAGATGGATCTGATGCATTTTGGGAAAATCCGCGAGGAGCTCGAAGCGTTCGGGCTGCCGGATGTGGTCATCACCGATCCGCCGCGTGCGGGCATGCATCCCAAAGCGGTGCAGATGTTGCGCGAGCTGGCTCCGCCGGTGGTCATTTATGTCAGTTGCGGCCCCGCCTCGCTGGCGCGCGACGGGCAGATGCTCTGCGAAGATGGCCTCTACAAGCTAGTCAGCTGTCAGCCGGTTGATATGTTCCCGCAGACCAACCATGTTGAAAGCGTCGCCCGCTTCGAACTCATTGCATGAGGGCGCAGCGCTTCGCGTCGTGAAGGTTAAGCATCTTCCAAGGTTTGAAAAGCCACCGTGTGGCGGCTCATGTTTTTATCATTGGGTAGGGATGACTGTCCCCGCCGTCTGCGCATCCGCAAGGCGGCGCGATGGGGACATTGCGCCCTGTTTTTTCCAAACCTTGTAAATTTTTTGGGTGCAGGCTGAGCCTGCACCCAAGGTTTGGAAAAGAAATCTGCGTCCCGCTGCGTTCGCCGTAGTCTTGGCGAAGGTTGGGACGCAGTCGGCTAACTCATGCTGCTGGTTTTGTTGTTTGCCTTATCTTTTTTGATTTGCCGTTTTTCTTTGAGGCTGTGCTGCGGCTCTTTCTTCTTTTCTTTCTGTCCCTTGTCTTTTTTACCTTTGTCGCCCATGTTTATTCCTCCGTTTGCTGGATGTGATACCCGATGCTGAAAGTTCATTATGACATCTGCATGTCGGTGCCGGGGTAGCCTTATTTGAAGCCGATCCGTCGAACGCGCTCAATGATAGACATCTTTCGGGGAACCGCAACACATTCCGTGTGCAGTAAATGAGGCGTGTTCTTTTCCACCTCCAGGGGCTTTTCGTCTGATTTTTGCCGCTACGCTTTTAGGCGTTTAAAATTAGCGGTTCCTAGTCGAATTGAGTCGGCAGGTTTGGATTCTGATAATGCCGGTGAAGGAGTTCGATGTGTTTAGGCAGGGTGCGGTGCTCGGAAAGAGGGGGCAGGTTATCCAGATCGAAGAAGGCGGCGTCGGTGATGTCGTGGCACAGTTCGTCGGCTTCGCCGGTGATCTCACATAGAAACATCAGTTTATAGATGTGGAACGGATGGGAGTGGCCGCCTTCTGTTTTATAGTGCAGGTCGCGGTCGAGCACGGCGGTGAGTTTTGTGCATTGGGCCGGATAGCCGGTTTCTTCGCGCACTTCGCGGATGACCGCTTCGCTCGGCGTATCGTTCACATCAGCCCAGCCGCCGGGCAGGCTCCAGCAACCATCATCCTGCTCGCGGGAGAGCAGCACTTTGCCATTCTGAAAGATCGCGCCGCGTACGTCGACTTTCGGGGTGGCATAACCGGATTCGTTTTTGAAGATGGTTTTCCAGTGACCGGTCTCGACATCGGAGGTTGCGGCCATCATTTCAGCGGCCAGATCGCGCAGTTCTTCACACCGTTCCTTCTCGTAGGGATCTTTGGTGTAGGTCAGACCGGTCTGTGCCAGGGAGGCGATTTTGCGTGCCCAGATGATGGTGTTGTTTTCCCTCGAGTGGTTCATAGTTTCTCCAGCGCATAGATGACGTATTGTTGATTGATAATTTCCAGTTGATTATTTAATAGCAGAAGTTGTCTGCACTTCAATCAGCGATCTTTAATCCCCCATCGCAATTATTCTTTGGCGGTGTTGGAGTTTTGAGAGTCGGCGAACTTTATGGGTATAAAACGTGCGAGGCCGCAGTTGGGCATCTTGATCCGCAGATCAATGTTCTGCGGGGGTGGTGGGGAACTTTAATGAAAGGAGATCGGAAGCGCCTGTCTGCAACAATTCACTTAATATTATTTATTTTGACCCCGGATGGTGCGGGAGAGGGGCATTAACTGCGGAATCGTCTTCCCGCCCAATAAACGATTCCAAACAATCCCATGAGAGCATGAGTCGTCGGTTCGGGCAGTGCAGGCGCGGGGAGAAGATCTTTAATATTAGTATAGTTTTCTGAAGATTTAAGCGTTGCCAGAATAACATCCTGCTGCCCCGGATTGCCGGCATCGGCGAGTGCCCAGATTGCAAACGTATCAGATATATACGTATTATTGACATCGGCGGTGTTGACGTCGTTAAGCATGGTTTGGGCAAGTGCAATAGAGCTATTACGCTCTTTTATATACCTATTTCTGCCTGATGTTTGGTTTCCGATGTAGATTTCACCAGAATCATCCGTGATATTGAAATCGCTGTCGTGAGTCAATTCCCACAGCGCAAGTTGAAAGGCATGTATTTCGGGAGTTTTTCTGTTCTGTGCCCAACCCTCCAATGTATCAGACATGTAATACTGGTCAAATAAATAATTGACATATGCGGCCCTTTGACAGGGTCATTTTATAATTTTACTCAACTCGCTCCGGTCCAGCCATTTCACTTTTTTGTAGACAAATCCCCTCTCATCCGCTTTTGTAGGCTGGATGAAAACTATCAATCCAGAATGGAAAAAGACGGACTCCGCAATACGGAGTGATCACAAGACCATCGAAACCGTTGTTGTACCAAAAGCCCAACACAAACGCTTTGATGAGTTGATGGGCGATTTGCACTATCTCGGATCGGCAAAGCCGATTGGAGACTTCCTTCGTCAGGCAATTGTCTGCAACGGGGAGTGGGTGGCCTTGTTGGCCTGGGGGCCAGCCTGTTACGCGCTGAAGGATCGCGATGAGTGGATCGGATGGCATGCGGCTCAGCGTGCTGAGCGCCAGAAACTCGTCGTTCAAAACCGGCGCTATCTGCTGCTGCATGAGCGCGGAGCGGAGCCGAATCTAGCCTCAAAGGCTCTCGCTTCCGCACTGCGGGCCCTGCCGAACCAATGGGAGAAAGCCTTCGGATACCGCCCGCTTCTCGTCGAAACGTTTACCGATATCGAAAAGTTCCGTGGAACCTGCTACAAGGCTTGCGGCTGGCTGGAGGCGGGCGAAAGCAAGGGCTTCTCGCGCGATGCACTCGACTTCTACGTTCCGCACGGCAACATCAAACGCTTGTGGCTGAAGGAGCTCGAGCCCGGCGCGCGTGAAATCCTTCACGCCGCCGACCTGCCCGAATCGTGTATACTCGGAGCCGCATCGTCCGCCCACGGTGTACTTCCATTCAAAGAAGTCCAGTTGCGTTCTTTGTTTGAAGCGCTTCAGACCGTGCCCGATCCGCGATCCCGGGGGCGCTACCGTATCGGCAGCGTACTGAGTATTACGGCCATGGCGTTACTTTGCGGCTGCCGTGATGTCGCCGCCATCCATCGTTTTGCCTCACGCCTGACCCAGACCCAGCGCGCCAAAATCGGTCTGCCGTGCAAGTGTGGCTCAAAAAAGTTCCGGGCAATCCCCGGTTACCTTGTCTTTTACACCCTGTTACGCGATATCGACCCGAAGGATATGGCTCGCGTGCTTACCAAATGGCTCGGCGAACGTGCCGGCAAACTGCCCGGAGCGCTCGCCATGGACGGCAAATTTATCCGAGACACCGTTGGCGTGCTTACATTGGCTGATCACGAAACCGGCGTGCCCGCCGCCATGGCCCACTGCTCAAAAAAAAAGGCGACGGCGAATCGTGCGAACTCAAAGCAGCTCAAAAACTGATCGAACAGTACGTTATGCTCGACGGAAAAACCGTCACAGCCGATGCGTTGCACGATCAGCACAAAACCGCACGCATCATTATCGAGAAAGGCGGGAACTACTTTCTCCAAGTCAAAGGAAACCAAGGGAATCTGCTCAAAGCGGTTGAAACAATATTCGCCCAAACAGAACTCAGATATGGGCCCGCGAAGAAACAACACGGGCGCATCGAACAACGAGCCATAAGCATTCTTCCAACCTGCGCAATGCAAACAGGCTTCCCGCATGCCCGGAGTCTTGTTGCCATCTGGCTCAAAAGCGAGCGGAGCGGAAAGGAAACTCTGGCGGTACGTTATTACATCAGTAGCCACCCACCTGAAGAATACACCGAAACCCAATGGCACCGACTCATTCGCGGACACTGGGGAGGAGTAGAGAACCGCAACCACTGGAGTCGTGATGCGATCTGGCGCGAAGATGCCACCCGTAGTCGCAACCCCAACCTCGTCGGCAACCTTGCGCTGCTACGCAACGCGTTGCTCGCCATCGTTGAGCACGAGCGCGATATTTACGGAAGTCTTCCTGCATTTACCGAAGCCATGCAAGCGAATCAAAACCTACCATTCAAACTCATAACCAGAGCGTTACGTCGCTAAAACAAAAGACCCTGGGCCCTTTGATGGCCGATGCCTCCCTCAGGAATCGCAGAACTGGCGGTTTTTGCTTCACCAGCACGACCTGCTGCCAGATAGGATAAACTCATTGCTTCAAACGTATGATCCCCCGTGTAAATAGATTCCTCCAATTCCGAACAGAACGCTGCTACAGGAGATACATCAACGTTTTCCCCATTTATGGTATGGATATCGACATTAAACCCAACGACAAACACGCCGTCATTGTTAATACCCGCATCCGCTTCATGGAAGTTGTCGTATGTTAAGCCGCTGTCTACCCTGTCGTCTGTCGAAAGCGTAAAGGTTACCATGACGTCTGCTGTGGCAGTTAAAACAGAGAGAATGCCTGCCAGTGTAAAAATAATTATTTTTTTGTTGTTTTCCATGATGTCGTTCCAGCAAACTAATAAGTTTTGTATATATATAGAAATGGCCTGTGGCGGTAAAGGGAAATCCAACAAAACCCCTGTGTCATTCTGCCGCAAATGACTGGGTATGTCATAAGGGGGTTCGGTTTCAGCGCTCTAAGCGCAGTATCACGATGGGTTGACCCCCGTAAGGGAGCCCGCGTTTTTTTTCCGGGGGTTTAACAATTCTTCCATTTAACTTTCACAGGGAGGTGCTCGGTGTAGTTTTTTATAATGTCTCCCGGGTATACAGTATTTTGACGGGATAAAAGTAGAACGAGCGTCTCGCTCGTTTATCCTGAATCATACCCATTTCAGGTTAGTTCGGGACAAGGCCCCCGGGACGGTTGCAATACGTACTGCAGGTTGGAAGCTCGCGATACTTTTTGGGGACCCAAGCGCTTCGGGCGGAGTGTTCCGCCTGCCAGTTGTCGGGAATCATGATAAACTGAAAAAGAAATGTTGAATGCCCATCATGATCATTTGTGCGGCTAGTGCGGCGAGAACCAAGCCGGTGATTTTACTGAGGATGCTGAGGCCTTTTTTTCCCAGAAGCCGTTCAACGGCTGAACCCAGAAACAGAAGAATTCCCAGAGTGAATGCGGCCAGAATGAGCGCGGCCAGTCCGGTTAAGCGATGAGATGCGTCCGGCATTTCGCCCCCGAGCACCAGCAGGGCTCCAACCGTGGCGGGGCCGACAATGATGGGGATGGCCAGCGGAACCACTGCGACATCTTCATTCGGCTCGGCAACCGGCGGGGCTTCTTTGGAGTAAACAAGCCGCACAGCAGACAAGAACAACAGGGCGCCTGCGCCGACCCGGAAGGCGTCTAATGTGATCCCAAATATTGTGAAGACCACGTTGCCGAAGAAGAACAGCGCAATGCAGATGATTGCTACGGAGAACGAGGCTTGCAATGCCAGTTTGTGTCGTTGTGCTTCCGAATAGGTTTGCGTCAGCGTGAGAAACATTGTCAGTGCGAAAAACGGCGTAAACAGGAAGAAGAAGCGCAGCCAGATGCTGAACCCGAAGACGAGACTTTCAGTATTCACGACAATTTCCTTTTGACCCTCTTTAGGAGAGCCTATTTTTTGGCGGCGTCGGAGTCCTGATAGTCGGCGAACTTCATCGACATGATGCGTGAGACGCCGCGGTTGGGCATGGTGACTCCGTAGATCACATCGGCGGTGGCGATGGTCTGGCGGCTGTGGGTGATTAGAATAAACTGTGACTGTTCGATAAATGTCTGCACCATTTTTACGAAGCGGCTGACGTTGGCTTCGTCGAGGGCGGCGTCTAGTTCGTCGAGCACGCAGAAGGGGCTCGGTTTCACTTTAAACAGGGAGAAGAGCAGGGCAACCGCAGTCATGGTGCGTTCCCCCCCGGACAGCAGTGAAATGGTCTGTAGTTTTTTGCCGGGCGGGCGGGCGATAATTTCGATGCCCGATTCGAGTACGTCCTCTTCGTCCACCAGCACCAGTTTGGCGGAGCCGCCGCCGAACAGATCTTTGAACATGTTCTCGAAGTTGGCGTTCACCTTGTCGAAGGTCTCTTTGAACATTTCGGTGGTGGTCTCGTTGATCTTTTTGATCATTTCGAGCAGTTGGCCTTTGGCTTTGATGAGATCGGCCTCCTGTTGGTTAAGGAAGGCGAAGCGTTCTTCGAGCTCGGCGTGTTCTTCGATCGCAACCAGATTGACCGGACCCATGGAGTCAAGCTTGGCGCGGTACTCCGCCACCTGGGTTTCGAGTTCCTCCATGTCGGGTTTTTCATCTTCCCACTCGGGCTCCGGCTCGCGGGCCAGCTCTTCGAGTGTGATCTGCCAAGTGCTGGTCAGACGATCTGCCGCATTTTGATGACGCATCCGCTGTTCGGCCAGTTCCACTTCAAATCCGGTTTTTTGTCCCTGCAACTCTTCGAGCTGTTGCTGCATCGACCGCAGGCTCTGTTCGCGCTCGGTGAGGAAGGCGGTTTTGGTTTCGCGCACCTGACGGGTTTCGGCCAGTTTGGCTTCGGCGGCGGTGACCGCCTCTTTGAGGCCGTCGAGTTGTCCTTCGGCTCCGGCGGAGGTCTCTTTAAGCTGAACGACACGTTCCTGATAGGTACTGACGCCGCGGGTGCGTTCGCTGATGACATCCTGAAGCTCTTTAAGCCGTGCTTCGAGCGGCTGACGGCGACTGAGCAACGACTCGAGCCTCTGCTCGCGCTGGGAGTACTGCACTCGGCACTCGGAGGTGGCGGAAAGCGCTTCGCCCCGTTTTTCTTCGAGGGCGTTGAGCGTTTCGGCTTTGGATGAAATCTGCTGACGGGTTTTTGCTAGTTTTTCACGGGCCTCGGCTCCTTCGCGGGCGACGGCGGTGCGGCGGTCTTCGCCGGTGCCCTTGGCTTCGATCAGCACATTAAATTCGAACGTAACCGTTTCGACCCGCTCGCGAGCGGACTCGAGTTCGCGGGTAATCACCTGCGCTTCCCCTTCCTGAACGGCGAGGGTGCGGCGGCGCGCGTCGAGCTCGCTACGGGCGGATTCGAGCGCATTGCCGGTTCCGCTCTGTTCGGCGCGGAGGGCTTCGAGCCGCTCGCATTTTCCGGTTAGCTCTTTAGAAAGCACTTCAATTTCGCCCTGCAGTTGTTCGCGCAGGTGGTGGCGGCCCAGCGGGTTTACGTCGCCTTCTTCCGGCTTCCACAGTTCGGCCGCGCCTTCGGCGGTAAGCAGTTCGCCTGCTTTTGTAACGAAGATCGCGCCGGCGGGCAGGGTGAGAGGAATTGACTGCAGACGGTCGGCGACAAATACATTGGCGAGTAGCTGAGCGGCCAGTGGAGCCACTTCATTGGCAAAAGAAACCTGAGAGAGAAGCGGGGTGCCGTTGGCTTGCACCGGCGAGGGTGCGGGGGCATCGGCGGAAAGCAGGCGCACGGCGCCGTGATCGCTACCGGCCAGAAGCGTCAGCACATTGCGGGCGCCTGCGCGGCTTTTTACAACCAACGCATCCATCCACGGACGCAGAACTGCTTCAAGCGCGGTTTCAAATCCAGCCGAGGCGGTAAACTGTTCAGCCAGCGGGCCGATGACGTTTTCATCTTTGGTTTCCAGCAGGTGACGTGCGCCGGACGGGAAGCCCTCTTCGCGGTCGGCGGCGATCATTTCGAGTCGCGCATTTTTATCAGTTAGCTGGCGGTTGAGTTCGGCGGTCTCGTTTTGCAGGGTCTGGATCTGCTCGGCAAAGGTAGTGCGTTTTGTCTGCAGGTCGTTGAGTAGTTGCTCTGCTGCGGCAACGGCCAGACGGAGCTCTTCCACTTGAGTCACCATGTCGGTCTGGCGTTCCTGGAAGGAGGCAAGCGAGCGCTCGAGTCCGCTTTTTTCAGCGGCCAGCTGCTCTTTACGGATCACGCCGGCGCGTTCCTTGGCGTCAATTTCAGACAGTTCGTTCTGGAGGCGGCCGATCCGGCTGTCGAGTTCCATCGACTCGGAGCGCATACGGTTGAGCTCTTCACGGTCGGAGTGAACTTTGGCTTCGGTTTCGCGCTGGGCGGCGGTCACCTTTTCCAGCTCGATCGCGGCTTCTTTTTTCCCCACTACGGCGGATTCAATCAGCTTGAGCACTTCGTCGAGCGAGGCGCGGTGCTGTTCGAGACGACTTTTCGCCTCTTCGGATTCTTTGGAGTTCTGTTGCGCAAGCGATTCGAGTTCGGAGACACGCTCGGCGTTTGTGCGGATGGTCTGCGTCGCGCGCTCGAGTTCGTTCTTTACGCGCATCGACTCGTCCATCGTAGCGCCGATGATCTGTTCAAGTTCGTGAAGCTCGGCCCGCAAGCCGTCTGTTTGTCCGTTGGCAGCGTCGATGCCGTTATGGGATTCGTTCACCTTCAGGCGCAGGATTTCGAGCACGCCCTGAATGTCTTTAATGCTGGTTTCAAATTCAGCGAGATGAGTGCGGGTCACGTAGATGTCGAGCGAGCGCAGATTAACCTGAATTTCTTTAAAGCGCTGGGCTTTGCCCGCCTGACGTTGCAGAGAGATGATCTGGCGCTTTACCTCGCGGATGACATCGGCTAGACGTAGCAGGTTGGCCTCGGTTTGCTCCAGTTTGCGCAGGGACTCCTTTTTGTCGGATTTATATTTTGTGATGCCGGAGGCTTCCTCGAAAACGGCGCGGCGGTCGTCGGGTCGCGAGGAGAGAATCTGGTCGATTTTTCCCTGTTCGAGCACGGAGTAGGAATTGGTACCGATCCCGGTATCCATGAACAGGCGGTGGATATCTTTGCGGCGACACGCTTTTTTGTTGATGAAATAATCGCTTTCGCCGGACCGGAAAACGCGGCGGGTAATGCTTACCTCGTGCAGGCCAATGTCGAGCACCTGTTCGCAGTCGGCGAGGGTAAGGGTCACTTCGGCCATGCCGAGCGGTTTGTGGGAGTCAGTTCCGTTGAAAATACAGTCTTCCATGGTGGCACCGCGTAATGCGCGTGCACGTGATTCGCCGAGTACCCAACGGATGGCATCCGATACATTACTCTTGCCGCAGCCGTTCGGGCCGACAATCGCGGTCATGCCCGGCTCAAACTCCAGATGGGTTTTTTCTGCAAAACTCTTAAACCCGACAATATCGACAGATTTCAAATACATTTGTCTTTGATACCACGCGCGGGCGGGGCGGGGCAATCCCGCAGGGGCTCAAAAGCACTTTTTCCATGAGATAGAAGTTTTTTCACCACCCGCTGCGCTAGAGGAACTTCCGAGAAGGACAGAGAACAGCAGTGCCCTCCTTTTTCTTAACTCGGATGTCGCTCTGACCGTCTCTAGCGTAGCGGGTGGTTAATCCTGCTCCGCACCGACCAGATGATATCTGCCGGATCCTATGTAAAGAATACCCCTGCTAGCGTGAGGGCGATTGAGATGACACGTCCGATGCTCATCATTTTCCTCCATCGTCATTCAGTCTTCGCTGCTGGCAGCGGCGGAGATTCCAGACCGTGATTGCGCCGAGGAGTGCCAGCACAACTGATGCCGGTTCCGGCACCGCACCAGCGACAATCGGCGTGTCAGGCTCCGTTTCCCATGCAAAATCGTGGATAATTAAAGTTGATGAAGACTGATACTGGCCCGGCAAGGCCAGTGGTGCAGGATAGTGAGACAATTGAAACCAGCCGTAATGAGTTGCCCCATCAATCTCAAGCGCAACTCCTAAGTATTTATTGAGAAGGTTTACTGGGTTCAAAATCCCACCTCCACCCTGCCAGTCCAGCCCTCGATTATCCTGCACCCACACATAGGGCATATCCAAATCAATCAAAACCCCACTATCAAGCGGCGTGTATTTGTCTAAACTTGCAACACCTGCGCTTCCGTTCTGAGGAGTAAAAGAAAACCCGTCGTGCCCCTCGAAATAAAAATCCCACGTTGAATCACGATTGATATCGAAAGTCGCCCACATGGTATCACCCATACCCGAGCTAGATAACCGATAATCAATTTCACCAGACCAAATGATTGAGGCTGAAGTTGGCACGCAACCAACTCCCATCCAAGCAATCCATACCCACAACACAAAACGGGACATAGCAACACAACCTTACTTCACTTGATCTATACGGTAAAACCTAACGCTTGGAGGAGCGCCGCCATTATCGATCCAGTCGGTTTCTTGCTTAAGAATACTGATCGGAACAGAAAGCTCTGACCATCCATTGGTATCGAGCAGGTTGGTTGAACTCATTACTGTATGCAGGCTGCCAACGACGCTATCCCAGACCAGCTGAGATACATCGTTAGAAACGGTCGTGATGTCTATAATCATAAGACCTTTGTCTTCCGGTTGATGTCCGTTGATCAGAATGGAGACATCCTGCACGCCATTAGAAAGCGATCCTTTATGGTTGATCACAACCTCATACAAGCCGGTGGTTGTGTTTTCCACAACAACCTGTTCGACGTTATCGAGAATATTGTCACCGTGCGTTGCGGCATTGGTCGGATTAAACGGATCAAGAACCCACGGAAAATTGGTCGCCCCGTCGGGACTCATCACGCGCAGGTCAAGGTCATTAACCAGCACACTGTTTGTCGGATCGAGCTGATTAGGCTGAACCGCACCGGGGACATCTGTCCAGCAAATTGTAACGCGTAGCGGCTGGTTGGTGTCTGCCGTTACACGGAAGGAGGCCGTTTCGCCATCGGGCAGGCTGACCTCTTTGAGATAGGGCTTGGAATTCCAGTCGGTCGTTTCGTCGAATATCCGGGCAATCGAAAGAGTATTCATCAATCCCCATCCAAAGCGATAGTCTGGGCCGGGAGTATCCCCTGCTTCATCGGCGGTATGGATCACAATGCCTTTGTATGTAGATGCCCACGGTGGCTGGTTGGTGCCATGTAACTGCTGGTGAAGCTGTTGGAGTAGCCCCAATGAACCGGAGACGGACGGAGCAGAAAAACTGGTTCCCGAAATGCCGCCAAAAAAGTAGTATGTATCACCCGAGGCTGAGGGGGTAATTAAGCTCACTCCGTTAGCCATAACATCCGGCTTTATACGGCCATCATCGGTCGGGCCAAACCCACTGAATGTAGACATCATGACATTCGAAGCCGCAGTATAACCGCTAATCATATCCTCAATTGCACCAACCGTGAGAATATTCTTGGCCGTCTCGCCACTGCCGATGGTGTCAAATCCATCGTCATAGCCATCGACGTAACGCACTGCTGTGCTCAAAACAGCATTTGTATTTTCATCGAAGTAGTAGTGGGAAACTGGTTGCGAGGTTGGTCCGTCATCTCGATCATTTCCCGCCGCCCAGACAGGAAGATTGTAAACAGCATCATAGACGAATTGATCGCGCTCCTGAGCAGTGATATCATAAAGACCAAATTGATAATCTTCTTCATCACTGATCGATGGAGTCCCCAACCAAACCCACACCGACACGTCTTTGTTGTACAACCACCCTCTGGAGTAGCTGTAGGAATGGTTGGAAATACGAATGTTTTTTTCGGCGGCTCCCGCCAATTCGGATAGATCATCGGTCCAGTCATAGGAATGAATCGAGGCCTCATATGCCATCCCTTTTGCCTCCGACACCAAGACCCCTCCAGCGATCATTGTGCCCGCCACGGACGTTGGATGATCGGCTCTTAAAACGGCCCCATCTTTTACTTCAACACGGGATTCAAATTCATAGTGGGTTGTGCGTACCGAACCATCATCCCAAATGCCAAGGGTGACAGGGCTACCGGTCAGACTGAATCCGTTGGTTGAGCCGGGCCATATTTCATCGGAAGATATCGAGTCAGCGGCATCCATGTTATCGGTTTGATAATACTGCGGATGGCCCAACTCATCAAAATACTGCAACTCTATTCCCCCGATTTCTGAAAAGTCTATGCGCGCTGGAATACCTAGTTGTTTCGCGCGGGTTTTGGCTTCTTCATATTTGGTACTGTATTTTTCATGCATTCGATGTTTAAACCGAATCAGCTCCACCTTTTGGTGTTTGCGGCGCAGTTCGTAGCCGAGTCGTTTGGACCGGTCGGGCTGATAGACTGGCGCCAGTTCCTCAAAAGCTTTGGTTTCCTGCTTCGTCATCGTCGGCATGGTGCCCTCGAACAATACATTCGCTAGCTCTTCGACCGAAATAACATTTTCGGAAGCCAAGGCGTTCCAATCTTCCTGCAACTCTGCTGGAACGGGCGAGTCCGCCACCTCGGTGCCGCCCGGCAGACGACCGAATTGCTGCACATATTCATATTGCTCCTGAGTAATCAGGCCGTGATCGGCCATATGCTGCCAAAGATCGGATTCTCCCGACCGGGCACTCAACGTGGACGACTCAAGCGTATCCTGAGCAAACGCTAGACCTGCGAATAACATGATCATACTAAACACGACTCTTTTCATTTTGGCTACCTCATTTTATTTTATACTTTTTCTGACACAACAACCTTCAACATGCCTTTGACCTGAAAACTTTCCGTACAGAGCTAAAAAGCCAAATCCTGTTTCATTTTTACGCATTTTTTTTTATTACGTCAGGCATTGTGTCGTTAGATTTTCATATAAGTTGATGGACTGAAAAATTAATTTAAGTAAAGGGCGCTCGTCAGCGATTTTGAAAAAGGCGTTTTCCTCCATCTTGACGTTGTTACGGCGCGACATGATGGGTGGAGCCCATTTTTCCAACCCTTGGAAGAATCTGTGCGCCTCTATGCAATAGAGTTCCAATGGTTGGAAAAGAATGGTATGAGGTAGCAAGTTTATGTCGAAGAATTGTAGTGATTGATCAGGGAGATCGTATGGAAGAAGTTTGGTTGATTGTTTTTTTGGTCATTGGTTTGCTGGTTTGCCCGATTGTTTTATCGGTCATTGCGATAGTTAAAGTTTCTTCACTTCGTCAGGAAGTTGAATCGTTGAAGAGGCGCGTAGCGGCTAGCCGCACGGTCGCTGTGCCACCAAAACCGTCGTCGGTTTCAGCACCAGATCCTAAACCGGTTCCATTACCAGATCTCGAACCGGCTCCGGTGCCGAAGCCTATTGCGGTGGTTTTACCGAAGCCCGCTTCAGTGATGCCTGTCGCCGCGTCTGTTCCTTCGGACTTTGCGCCGAAGCCTGCCAAAGCCCGCCCCGGTATGGAGTTTATGCTAGGCGGTAAGGCCGCGGCTTTTGCCGGCGCGGCGATTTTATTGATTGGAATTGTCTTTCTGGTTGGGTACGCAATTCAGAACGCGTGGATTGGCCCCGGTGCGCGGGTGATTATCGGGCTTCTTCTCGGTGGGGGGTTGGTTGGAACGGGTTATGTTCTCGAAATCCGGGGCGGCGGAAAGTATGGGGTGCTGGCGCGCGCGCTAACTGGGGCGGGCAGTGCCTTGTTCTATTTCGTCGTGTTTGCGGCGTACGGAATTTATCACCTGATTGGTGCGGCGGCTTGCGGTGCCGGGCTGTTTGTCAGTGCATTGGCGGTGTTTGGGTTGGCCATGGTTTATCATTCGCAGGCGGTCGGCGTGTTGAGCGTGCTGGGCGCATTTATCACTCCATTGCTTCTCGACGGAGAGATGGAAAAGGGGCTTTTTCCTCTCATCTATGTCGCGGTGATTAATGCGCCGGTTTTTCTGCTGGGCATTCGCCGCAAATGGCAGGCTCTCTATAATGTTTCGTTTGTTTTCACCATTATATATTTCGTTGCGTGGTTGGATTGGATTGGGTCCGGTGAATCCGCCGCTGGCCTGCTGTTTGCGGTGATTTATTTCGCAGAGTTTGCGGGGCTGGGGCTGTTGAAGCTCCGATGCGAGCAGAAAGTCAGCGGTCGGCGTGTTGATATCATCCGTCTACTCGCCGCATCTCTGCTTCTTCTGTGGGCGGTGTACTGGGTGATTAACGAGGCCGGATGGAATCAATGGCTAGGTTTGGCGTATCTTTTGATGGCACTTTTGCACATGGGGTTCGCGGGGTTGGCCCGTCGAAACCTCTGTCGGTTTTCTGAGGAAATTCTGGCATTTCTGGCCGGGGGTTTGCTCTTTGCTGTGCTGGCCCTGCCGGCACAGCTGGATGGCGAGTGGGTTTCTCTTGGATGGGCGCTGGAAGGTGTCGTCCTGGCGTGGTTTGCCGTGCGTGTGAAGTCCCGTACGCTGCTAGGCGCGGCTTCACTTATTGGTTCCATTGGGATATTAAAAGCGCTTTGTTTTGATGTTGGCCTCTATGTGAAGACACCCAATCCGTTTGTGAATGTTCGATTTGGCGTTAGCCTGGTGTCCTGCGGGTTGCTCGGGGTTCAAGGCTGGCTTGCCGGACGGTTTGATGGAGAGGATAAAGATTCCGGACGTTGGCGCGATGTGTTGTGGTGGGGAGGAGTTGTCGCGGGGTTGGTTGTGTTCGCCGCCGATATGTTCTGGACCCTGGGCTTTGACGATGAATGGGCCTGGCTTCTAATTTCTATGTCGCTGCTGGGTGTTGGTGCGTTGATCATCCTGGCGGTTCGCCCGGGATCGTCGATCCGTACACTCGGCGCATTTTTGCTGGGAATTCTTCCTGTGCAGATTGTCTGGTTCTACTTGTTTGTAGGATGCGATCTCTTTACGGATCGCTGGGTTCCGTTTCAGAGTCCGGTGCCGTGGCTGCTGCTTGTAGAACTCGGGGTGGTTGCGTTTTGGCTTCAACAGCGGTTGCCGAAAGATCGTTGCGTCGGCCCATTTCCCGGAGCGGGTTACCGGCTGGCTCTAACCCTAGCATCGCTGGCCTGTGCTCTGTTGGTTCTGACGTTGGAGATTCACCAAATTCAAAGTGAATGGTCGGGCCCGTTGATTACGATCCTATGGGCTTTCTGGGCGCTGGGGCTGATTGTTTTCGGCCTGATTCGTCGTGTCGCACCGTATCGGGTTGCAGGACTCATTCTGTTTGGTCTAACGATCCTGAAGGTGCTGCTGGTGGATTCCTCGGAACTGAACGGCATTGAGCGGATTGCCGCGTTTATGGGGGCAGGGGTTTTGCTGCTGGTGCTATCCTTTGTTTATCAGAAAGTATCGGCCCGTTTTCTAACCACTGGAGATGCTGAATGAAAAAGCTCTTGTTTGTATTATTGATGACTGTGGCTCTGTGTGCGCAGGGAGAAAAAGCAAATATCGCCTCCCGGTTTGAACTCTGTTGTTTATTGGCCGACCCTCTGGCAAAAGGCGTGCGCGGGCGTTTGCGGATTCCTGGGGATGTGTTCGACCAAGCCCGCAATTTCCCCGCGGATCTACGCATTCTGGACGAAAATGGAACGCAATGGCCCTTTTTTTTTGCGAAGCCATCGGATCGAACTCTTTCCGAGAAACAGACTCCGCAGATTTTGAACAAGGCGTTTGTCGGCGGGACGGAACCGCATTGGGAATTGGATCTGGTCATGCCGGAAGGAACACCCGGTGCGGTACACAATCGGCTGGAGATCAGCACCAGCGGGAACGACTTTGTGCGGCGGGTCGAGATCTCGCGCAGCAAGGAGGGCGGTCTTTCAGCACACCTTGGATCCGGTTATTTGATTTCATTTCCGAACAACCGAAATGCCCGCAATAACCGGATTACGTATCCGTACACCGATGCGACCCGGCTGCACGTAAACGTGTTCACCAGCGCCAAGAATGCGGATGAACATTTTGAGGTGCAGCGTGTGGCGGTGTATTGCCAGGGCAAGATTTTGGCCGAACGCGAACCGGTGGACACGGTTCTCTGTGTCGTTCCCGAAAAAGAGACCGACAAGCGAACCCAGACGTTCATTCTGGATAGCGGGTTTCAGAAGCGACCCGTTGAGTTTATTACCTTTGCGGTCACCGATGCCTCATTTGCCCGATGCGTGTCTGTATCCGGACGCAATGTTGAAAATGAACCGTGGCGCAACGCGGGCGGCGGTGAAATTCATCGCTTTGAAAAGGGAGAGAAGACCACGATTTCTGTTCGGGCTCTGTATCGCTGGATAAAAATTGCGGTGAGGCAGGATGATAATCTGCCGCTCGATATTCAGTCAATTCGGCTGGAAGCCATTCCGCGATACCTGGCATTCGAAGCGGCCAGCGAACTGCCGGCTCGCTTGTGCTTCCGTGGCTGGGATCTTCCGGCACCGAGATATGATTTAAGAACACGGACGTCAGAAGCCACGTCGTTGACATGGCCCGTGGTTGAACTTGAAGCCATACAGCCCAATGTATCGGCAGGGTCTATTTCTTTCTATCGGAAATACTCCAGTGTGATCGGCTCATTCATCATCGGAGGGGTCAGCCTGTTGGTGGTCTGGATTATCATCAGCATGATGCGGCGGCAACCCTTTCCGTAAACGGGGTCGAAAAGTTCCAATCATTGGAAGCAGGCTGAGCCTGCACCCATTTTTTTCCCAATGCTTGGAAGAATCTGTGCGTCTCTATGCAATAGAGTTCCAAGCCTTGGGAGATTTTTTACCATCTCTTTAGAGCCCGACTCTTCGGGTCGCTGTGCAAGAGGAACTCCCGAGAAGGACAGAGAATAGTCGTGTCCGCATTTTTCTTAACTCGGATATCGCTCTGGGCATTTCTAGCGTAGCGGGTGGTTAATCCTTCCCTTTATCCAACAGCAACTAAACTGATTTTAATCAGAATAATTAAGGTCAGAATAATGGGAAGAGAGTCCTGTATGTATGAATGAAATTATTTTGACGAAATTTCTTTGCCCGGAAAATGGGGTAGCGGCTTTGTGGTTAGCCGGCTTTCTTGGCTTTGCGCTGCCGGACAATTTCGAACAGGCTGACGCCGGTGGCGACCGATACATTCAGGCATTCCACAAATCCCGTCATGGGAATCGACAGCAGATAGTCGCAGTTTTCTGTCGTTAAGCGGCGCATACCTTTTCCTTCTGAGCCCATCACCAGCGCCAGCGGGCCGGTCAGGTCGGTTTCGTAGAGGTCCTGGCTGCCTTTGTGATCCGATGTGCCGGCAATCCAGATACCGCGGGTTTTCAGATGCTCGATGCAGCGCACCAGATTGGTGACACGGAAAATCGGGGTGTGCGATGCGCCGCCGCAGCTGATCGCAATCGCGGTGTCTGTTACCGGAGCCGCGCGATCCTTCGGGATAATCACCGCATTGACGCCGGCCCCGTTGGCGGACCGAAGGCACGCGCCGAGATTATGCGGATCCTGAACGCAGTCGAGGATGAGCAGTAGAGGTTCTTTCACTTGATCCAGCAGATCATCGAGCTCGGACTCATCCTTGATCAGCGCTTCGGAACCGGCGGAATGTTTGTTCATCCGGGTGGAGTCGTCACTCCGCCCAAAGTTTGATCCGCGATTTTGAAATTGTTTTTTTCTGGTGGCCATTTGACTCTCCCTCTTACGCATTTGCTGTGTGCGACTCAAGCGAGCTGTATAGCGGGTTCCGGGTGTTTAGTAAATTTAAACCCGGCATTTTTCTAATTCGGGCGGCGTTGTGAAGGCTGTTTTTTAACTGTTAATTACGCAAATCAGTGCGACGGCAGTTTTTTAAGGCTCTTCGTATATTTTTATAGGACCCATGCAACTGTCATTTTTTGACAGGATCAACAGGCGTTACAGGATGCTGTTCAGAAAATCCTGGTCAATCACAACTGATTCAATGCTCTTTACCTGGAATCAGCTTACATATGAGACAGGTGCTATACCTCTCCATTCTCTTATTTTTGCCTCTTCCGCAGAATCTGTGGGTGAGAACACAAAGCCATATACGTTCAAGCACTACCCGAAAGGCTTTTTCCTAGAAAACAGACCTGATTTTTCTCGATACGATATATGGATCAATGAAACATAGGCTTCCTATGCCTCATTAAAAGCTTCTTTTTTCAGGTTTGCAAAACGGCCGAAGAGGGAGAACCCACCCCGCCGTTCCGGCACCCCTCCAAGGAGGGGATCGTTCATCCATGTTTTTCAGTCCCCTCCGCGGGAGGGGTGGCCGAAGGCCGGGGTGGGTTCTAAAAGGCTCATTCTTTCCCATGAATTCAAAAATCACCCACAGATTCTGCGGAAGACCCTTATTTTTTATGTGATTAACAAGATACCAATCCTGTCTGTCCTGTAAATCCGGTCTAAAAACTTTCCTGTTCCGTTCCTTTCGCCACGAATGAACACAAATAACTTTTGTAAGGCAGATAAGCGCGGATGGATGATTTTATTTCGTAGAGTCGAACCGCAAGGCTGAGTCGCAAAGCCGATCCGCCGCGCGGCGCGATGGGGACATTGCGTCAACCTTTTTCCAATCATTTAAAAAGACAATGTAGAGCAAGCGTCTCGCTTGCAACTAAACGAGCGGGACGCTCGTGCTACTTTCTTTGCGGAAATTATGCGTCGCTTCGTTCGCACGTGTTCATTTGAGGGTTCTCCTCCGGTGGAATTGCCTCCGTAAGAAAACGCTCTGTGTCTCTGAGGCCTCTGTGGTAAAAGTAGTCCCGTATGAATTTGCGACTAAAAAGGGAACGATCGAACGATGAGACAAGCTCAGGATATTGTGTGGAATACCATTACGGAGAGTGCCAAAGGCCGGTTTGACTACGCCGGGTTCAAGAATAGCTTGAGCGCATTGGGCGATGATGAGCGCACCGCGGAATACATTCTGTTTCAGATGGTGGTGGGTTATGCCGAGGGGCACTCTGCCGCGGAGGTGCTGTCAAAGGTGAGCGGTGATCTGCTGCTGTTCAACTGCACGCTTCCCGCCGGCGAGTTGGAGGCGTTTCTGGCGGATAAAAAGGAGATTCTGAAAGAGGAGATCCGCGCGGCAGAAGAGGCCTTGTCAGCATTTGATCAGGGGGAAAAACCCGATGATGTTTTGGTCCATGTCATTGGCTTGTTTCAGTAGTCAGAGCAGATAACGGTTGAGATGCTGTACCCAAGAACCCACCCCGCCGTTCCGGCACCCCTCCGCGGGAGGGGACTTAATGGGAGGGCGGTTAAGCGTTTTTCCTTAATTGTAGGGTTGGAATGGCTGCGGTACGATGCCTTCCAGCCATTCGTCCGCATAGCCCAATCTATCGTCGGCGGGACGCGTAGCGAGGTTGGCGGAACGCAACCCAACGTCTCTTTCGTCAACCATTCCCGCCCATAAAATCACAGCATCATGATGACTCTGATGATACAGAACGCTTAACCTCCCTCGCATTAGGAGGGGACTGTGATTGCGTGCTTTTGGATCCCCTCCTCGGGAGGGGTGGCCGCAGGCCGGGGTGGGTGGTGCGGCGTTTCAATCGCAAAACGCTTTAATCTAATAAAAACCGCCCCGGAAATCCGGGACGGTTTGAGCGGGTTCCAACAGGTGAACCGGTTAGAACGCGAAGCTGGCCCCGATAGTGAAGCTGTTTTGGGACATGCTGATTTCTGTTCCGTTGGCGAATGACGCCATTGGCCCGGCATCATTGCCGTTGGCGGTGACCGTTTCTTCCAGCGCGTGCGTGAAGGCGGCGTGCAGGGTAAAGCGATCGAACTCATACGATAGTCCGCAAGCCAGGTGCGTTTCAATAATGGCCGGGAAAAGGGTATTACCGAAGGCGCTGTCCGCGTCGATCGGAGAGTTACCGTGCGAGATCCCGCTACGCAGGGTCAGGCGGTCGGTTGCCCCCCAGGTGACCCCGGCTTTGACGATGTGCTGATCATTCCACCCGAACTGATCACCGAGGGTGTCGAGCTGGCTCCAGCCGAGCCAGCGGTAATCGACGACCACTTCCAGATTGGTGCGGACGTTATAGGCCAGACCGACGGTCAGTTGCTGCGGAAGGTTTAGGGAGCCGTCCAGCAGATCTTCGTATTCGTCGAATTCGGTCATATATTGTTCGCTGATGTAGCTCGCACCAATGGAGAGCTTGTCGTTGATTTTCTGGTTTGCACCCACGATAAAACCGATCCCGACGGCTTCGTCCCATTCCCCGCTTTGGGGAGCAATACCATTAAACATATCGGTCCGTAAGTGGGAGAAGACAAAGACCGGTCCGGCACCCAGGCTGAGTCCGTTATCGAATTTCTGAGCATAGGAGATGGTCATTTTAGCAACGGCTAGTTCGGTCATCGAGTCGCCGCCTGAACCGGCAATCCGTGGTTGGTTGTAGTCCACGCCCATTCCGCTGGTCCCGTAGACGCCGATTCCGAAAAACTGGTTCGTGTTGTCGCAGCATCCCAGTGAGGCGCTGATTGTGGGGATGAAGAAGGCGGAGTGATCCGATTGTTCTCCAGCACCTCCGTTCAGGGTGGAGTTCATGGTGCGGCGCGGCGCAAAATATTGGAGGGATGCATCCACATTTCTTTCGATTTGCGTTAGACCTGCCGGGTTGAGAATCAGCCAGGTGGAGTCTTTGGCGGACGCTACACCGGCTCCTGCCGTTCCCTGCTGAACCGGTCCAATTCCGATCAGGTTAATTCCTTCTGTTGCCTCAACAAGCGTTGCGCTTGTGATCGCAATTAGCAGTGTGTGTATCCATTTTTTCATTTTTATTCCTTTCTCCGTGGTGGTCTTTTTTAGCCGACGGGATGGATCTAATCAAAAAATCAGAGGGACCGCAATAGTAAATATGATAAATACAATCACCTTATACATGTTTGGTTTATGCTCGGTTTTTAGGTGGAAATTTCAGAAGAGGGTTGACTAAAGTTTATAATATTGTAATTTTCTAATCTTTCGAGAGGGACAACATATGAATCAGGTCGAGAGAGAGATCACTTCCGAGGTTTTAAAAGCACTGGCTCACCCGGTCCGGTTGGGTGTAATTGAAATTCTGGCCGCTGGCGAGAAAACCTGTACAGAGCTATATGAAACACTCGGGTGCAGTCAGTCGATGCTGTCGCAGCAGCTTAAAATTCTTTGCCATCAGGGATTGGTATCGATTCGCAAGGAGGGCACGCAGAAATACTGCACCCTGCAGAATCGCGATTTTCTAAAATTGTTCGAGTGTATGCATAAGCACCTGAGAACATTTCTTCATTTTAAGGATTAGGGAAGCGGAAGAGTGGAATATTGGAGTGCTGGAGTGCTGAAGCGTTGGAAGATTGGAATGTCCAGTATTCCATCATTCCACTCTTCCAGTCGTTCTTGCCAGTCATGGTGTTGAGCAGTCTATTTTAAAATTTATCAAGGGAGGTTAACCTATGAAAAAAACGAAACTTATTATCATTGGTGGAGTGGCCGGCGGTGCAAGCGCTGCGGCCCGTGCGCGGCGCGTAAGCGAAAACGTGGAAATTATTCTACTGGAACGCGGCCCAGATGTTTCGTTTGCCAACTGTGGTCTGCCGTATCATATCGGTGGCGAGATTCAGGATCGGGACCGCTTGTTGGTGACGACTCCCGAACTGCTTCGCCGCCGCTTTCGGATTGATGTCCGTACTCTGAACGAGGTGACCGGTATCGATCCCGACGAAAAAACGGTTCATATCAAAAATCTGGTAAACGGCGAAGTCTATAGCGAATCCTACGACTCGCTTATTCTCAGTCCGGGTGCTGAACCGATGCGTCCGCCGATCCCCGGCATCGATAGCTCCCGCGTTTTATCGCTGCGCAATATGGGAGACATGGATCGCATTATCGCCGCACTGTCCGGCACGAACCATGCCACCGTCATTGGCGGTGGCTATATTGGCCTTGAAATGGCCGAGGCGCTGCGTCGGCGTTCAGTGCAGACCACATTAGTTGAGCTGGCCCCGCAGGTGATGGGCCCTGCCGACCCCGAAATGGTTTCCATTCTTCATCAAGAACTAGAGATCAACGGAGTCGATCTGCGTCTGGGTACCTCGGTGACCGGA
>Ga0307990_1000698_pt1 | contig 29031 bp, 23 predicted proteins | sample EllFjometagen129_FD_203168 | JGI IMG/M metagenome (GOLD analysis project Ga0307990, IMG submission 203168) | Marine microbial communities from Ellis Fjord, Antarctic Ocean - #129 | ecosystem: Environmental > Aquatic > Marine > Unclassified | place: Southern Ocean | collected 2014-10-08
GTTTTAGCCATTGTGAAAGACGGTGAGCTTGTTTCAGAAGCGTATGAAAACGACAAAATCGAATTCATTACTGATAAAACACCTTTTTACGCTGAAAAAGGTGGACAAGTTGGCGACACAGGCGTGGCAAAACTGGATTATAGTGATGCTAAGTTCTTTCCTAGAATAATTCAAATAGAACAATCGAAGGAATTTAATCCAGACTACGGTGTGTTGGGTCCTCGGAAACCAGATATTATTGTCGAAGACACACAAATGGCTGGCGATGCCTTTATTGTGCATAAAGGCTTTATTAAAGGTGGAAAGCTAGCTGTTGGAATGGACATCTATCTTGATGTCAATCCAAAACACAGGAACGCCATTCAAAGAAATCACACCGCGACGCATCTGTTGCATTACGCCCTTCGCGAAGTGCTTGGGGGAGACGCCCGGCAGGCCGGTTCGCTGGTCGCGCCGGATCGGCTGCGTTTTGACTTTACGCATTTTCAGGCCGTGACCGACGATGAACTGCGTGAGGTGCAACGCATCGCCAATCAGCTCGTATTGGAAAATAAGCCGGTTCAAACGGATGTCAAATCCTATGATGATGCGGTTGAATCCGGCGCGGTCGCTTTGTTCGGTGAAAAATACGGCGACGAAGTGCGCGTTGTCGGCTGCGGCGTCGCCAATGAGCTATGCGGCGGCACGCACGTTGCGCGTTCGGGCGACATCGGGTCGATCATCATCACCGAGGAGTCCTCCATAGCAGCCGGGGTGCGCCGGATTGAGGCTGTGACCGGCGACGGGGCGCTGGAAAAAATTCAGTCGATGATGGACGCCGGCAAGGCACTGACCCTTTTATACAAAGTTCCCGCAGAGCAAATCCTTCAAAGAGCGCAAAGCGTTTCGGATCACGTCCGGGAATTGGAAAAAGAGATCATGGGATTGCGTGAAAAGCTCAGCGCGCAATCCGACGGGGATCTGATGGACAAAGTTCGCGACATTGGCGGCGTGAAGCTGCTGGCCGTCGTCACGCAGGCCGACGATGCCAATCAGCTCAGATTGCAGGGCATCAGGCTTCGGGACCAACTGGGAAGCTGCGTTGTCGTTCTCGGCGCCGAGGTCAAAGGCAAAGCCATGTTATGCTGCCTTGTGACAAAGGATCTCACGGACCGTTACAAGGCGGGAAAAATTGCCGGAGCGCTGGCCAAAATCGTCGGAGGAGGCGGAGGCGGAAAGCCCGACATGGCGCAGGCCGGCGGTTCAAATCCATCCAAGCTGCCAGAGGCCATTGAGGCGGCGGCGGAATTGATGAGAAGTTAGGAGTTAGAAGTTAGAATTAAGAATCCAGAAGTTGGATAGTCTTTAGTTCGCTTCGCGGGCAAGAAACAATCTGGCTCATAACTTCTGACTTTTCACTTGGACAAGTGATCCAAAAGTCGCTTGAAGTCGTCAATGTCCTTCACGCGGGCGATCTCGACGTTGTTGAGAAGAAAAGCGATCTCGGGCGTTGCGTTGAGTTCAAAGTAGAGCTTGGAGTCGGCGAGCAGCTTCTTTTTCGTTCTTTCCGACTGGGCCTCTTTCTTAACCCGGGACGGATCCAATCCTGCCGCCAGGCAATAATCCTCCCAATAGGAACTGGCGAGATTTTCCATTCGGCCCTTGAGATAGGCTTGGAATTTATCCGGCGTCGAATTGTAAATGGCGATGTGGCGTTCCATTTCCTCAACTTCCGGGGGACCGCCGTATTGGCCCGAAATCTGGTCGCCTGCCGCGATTACCCCCACCGGGCGCAGAGAGATCTGCAAGTTTTTTCCGCCGCCATCGTGTAAAATATCCAGGATATCCACAAGAATTGTCAGGGCCTTGTAGCTGAAGGGCGTGTAAAAAATGTCAATCGAGTTCTTTTTCACCGGTCGTTTCAGACTGTAGTTGCAGCCCAGTCTCATCGGATCGAGTTGATAGGCCGACGCATCTTCGCCAAGAGGCGTCATAATCTGCCGGAAGCGCTCGAAGTTTTTCATTTTTTCAATGGACTTGGGAAAGATGTAGGCCGGCAGCCATTCCAGTTTGTACTTTGCGATGAGTTTTTTCGCCTTTTCACTGTCGGAGGAAAGCCTTTCAACCTTCGCGCCCGGATAAATGCGCATGGTCTGCGTCATGATTTCTTCGATATTATCCGAAAAGGCTCCGGCGGCTTCGATGACCGTGTGATCGATAGGTGTTTCGTCCACCATGGACGGATCGACGGCAGGCAGCTCGCTGTCGGGCGCGCAGGCTCCGGTTCCGGCGCTATTGATGCCCCGGGAAAAATCCGGCGGCGCCTCCCGGCATTCCGGCGGGGCCTTATGACTCAAATGTGCGCAGACGGCCTCGAAGATATCCAGGGTGGTGATAGGACCTTTAAATTCCTTGTCATTGATAAAGAGCGTGGGGCTGGCATTGACCTTCATTTTCTTGCAACGTTTGGCGTCTTCCGAAAGAACTTCATCGCCCTGACCGCCTTTAATGCACGCCTGGATCGCCTCGACATCCAGCTGCATTTTCCGGGCTGCGGCTTTCCAATCGCTTCCGCCTTCATTGCTGGCGACGATAAAGGCAAGCTGTTTGGTCGAATCGACGATCCCGGCGCAAATCTGCACGCGGTTGAGTTCGACCTCCGGCGCGCCGTGAAGCGAATCGAATCTTTTCGGTCCGCCGACTTCATCGACAATGAAACGCAAGCTCAAATGCGTATGTTCATTTAAGGCTTCCAAAACTTTTGCTATGACGGATTCGGCTCTGGTTCCGAATGGGCACTGAGACATGACGAAAAGTTCCAGGTGGGCCTTATCGGGAGCTTCGGCTTTTGCTTCGTCACCGTTTTGAAGTTTTTTTGATGAGGCCTGGGCGCCAGGATCGGCGTGTTGACCCGTTTGCTCAAGACCGCAAGCCGGCGCCAGCGAAAAAGCGGCGAAAAGAGCGATCATTATAATTATGCTCAAATGTTTTATCATGTCTCAAACTCCTCAAAAATCATTGAAATCATGACACGCGATCCAGCCTCAACGTTTCCACGGACACGGGACTTTATTGAACGGCCCGGATCGTGTCAACCGCGGACTTGACCGCTATTATCGACTTTGATAAAGGTTAATGATACTGCGAGAGTGGTCGATGACTTAGGCGACCCTTGTCGCTTGTGGGATGATCGGGGAAACACAATTTAGCGATGTTTTTTTAAGAGCACGCGCCGTTTTCCAAAACTTAAAAACCTTGTTCGTTAGAACACCAAATGGGGGACATTATGGCTGACAATCCGAAAGAAGTTTTTGAAGGTATGAACACCAAGCTCACCGCCAATCCCGAGTCCGTTGCGGGCATGAACTGCATTTATCAGTTCGACATCACCGGCGACGATGGCGGCAAGTGGTTCGTCGATCTGATGGGCGATATGCCCGACATCGCTGCGGGCGTCAAAGACGATGCCAACTGCACGATCACGATGGCGGGCCAGGACCTGGTGGACATCACCAGCGGAAAGCTCAACGGCCAGATGGCTTTTATGACCGGCAAACTGAAAATTGCCGGCGACATGGGCCTTGCCATGAAGCTGACCAAGATTCTCGGCTAATCACCACGCTGTTTCAAGAAAAAAGGGATTCGCACTTGGCGAGTCCCTTTTTTTAAGGACGAAGGAGGAGTTTCGGCGATTCAGCCGCACCAGCCGCTGTCTTCCTCTTCTTCTTCGCGAGGGTATTGCACTACCGGATCTTCGTCGTCGTCTGTCGGGTATTCGTATTCATCGTCGTCGCCTGATGCATCGTCATCGCCTGTTGTGTCGTCATCGCCTGTTGTGTCGTCGTCCATAGTATCATCATCGCCTGTTGTGTCGTCGTCAACGTCGTCGTCAACATCGTCATCAATGTCGTCATCAATGTCGTCATCAACGTCGTCGTCAACGTCGTCAACGCATTCATCGATTTCCTCGTCACAGGATTGCCCTTCGCCAACGCACGGATCGCCGAGGCTTGCGCAGGTGTCGCTTTCCTCAATGCAATATTCGCCACCATTGCAGAATTCGCCATCATCCACGCAGGGATCACCGGAGGCAATGCACGCATCGGCGACGTCGTCGCAGCTTTCTACGCCGCTACAAAACAATTCGTCATCCGGGCAGGGATTGCCAGCTGAGACGCACTGAGCGCCCAATTCGTCGCATGTTTCAAGGCCGGTGCAAAAGAGTTCATCGTCGCAATTTCGCTCCACTCCGTCGCAGATACCCTGGTTGCACTCGTCGTCCACGGTGCAAAAGAATCCATCGTTGCATGAGGCGCCGTTGTTGAAAGACCAGTGAGATGTTGAACTGTCGGGATCACAGAAATTGCAGGAATTATTCGGATTGAGCGCGCCGGGGCCATAGCATACTTCCTCGATAAAACAGCCGCCGCATGTGCCGTAATAAACGTAGGCGGAGCCTTCCAGGATTTCGCCGTTCGTGAATTGCGGGGCCCCGAGAATGACATCGTCGTAATCGTCGCCATTAACGTCGCCGACCCCTGAAACGCTATAACCCAGGTGCATCTCGACAATATGGAGATCTTCGGTCCAATCAGCGGTTTGCGAAAGTCCAAGGCTTGATCCGTAATAGGCGAAGGCCATTCCTTCTGTCTGCTGCCCGTTGGAATAGCCATAGGACCCCACGAGGACGTCGTCGAAACCATCGCCGTTTACATCCCCTGTCCGGGATACGCTGAATCCAAAAAACGCGCCGCCCTGATCGCCGTCGGCGGACCAGGCAGGGGTTTCCTCCAACCCGTTTTCGGATCCAAGGTAAACATAGGCAGCGCCTTCATTGGCTTCGTCGTCGAGATCGTCAAGGTTGTCATCATGCGTGTAGTTGGGGACGCCGATGATGACATCGTCATAGTTATCGCCGTTGACGTCGCCCGCCGACGAGACGCCGGCGCCGAACGCGGAGTCGGCCATCTCTAATGTCGCCGTCCAATCCGGTGTAGCGGATATCGCTACGGAACCGCCGTGGAATACCAGGGCCATTCCCTCGTTGCCCTTTGCTGTCGCATATCCCGGAGTGCCCACGATAATGTCGCTGAATCCGTCGCCGTTGACGTCGCCCGCCGAGGCGACGCTATGTCCGGTCTCAGCGCCCGCCATGCCTGAAGCGTACAGCCATGCCGGGAAGGGACTCAATCCGTCCACGGAACCATAAACGACAATGGCTACGCCGCCCTGGTAGTCAACGTCGTTAAAGCCGGGAGAACCGATGATGAGATCGTTTATGCCGTCAAGATTGACGTCGCCGGCGCCGGCCACGCTATATCCGAGCTTCGCATTGGCGTGCTCGTCAGGCGGCTCCATTTCCCAGTCGGGGATATCCAGGGGACCTCCGGCCGACCCGTAATACACGAACACCGCACCTTCATCGGCCTCGCTGTTTGCGTAGCCGGGCGCCCCGATGGCGATATCGTCATAGTTGTCGTTATTCACATCGCCGAGTCCGGCCACTGAAAATCCAAATTTGGCGTTGGCTGTATCGCTCTCCGCCTTCCAGATATGAGTTGACTGGATACCGTTAACCGTTCCAAGGAAAAGATAGGCCGCGCCCTCGTCGACTTCGTCGCCCGAATACTGCGGCGCGCCGATGATCACGTCGTCATACCCGTCGTTGTTCACGTCGCCCGCGCCCGAGACGCTCCACCCGAAGTGCGCATCGGTTTCGTTGGATTCCGCCGACCAGTCGGGAGTTGTGGACAAACCGGGATCAACGAGAATTGGATAAATGGCCTGGGAATCGTCGATGACAAGGCGAATCTCGGATTCGCCTTCGCCGGCTTGAAATTCCACCCAGGAAGGCAGTTCACGATTCGCGGCGTCGGTCACAAACAGGCTGTGATATACCAGTACATCCTTGCCGCCATCGGAAAAAATGACGCGGTCCATCTCCGGGCCGAGCCGTCCCGCAAGGTCTCCGCCGACCTGGCCCGCGATGATCAACAAGGCATCTCCGTATGGTTTTTGCGCAATATGAAATCCCTGCTCGATCCCCGAATGGTCGTTTCGATACCATTCGATAATTGTTTTGCGATCAAAGTGGGTGCTCTTTTCCCCAACAGACAATTGTGGCCTTACAGAAGCCACGGACGCCGGATCGCCATCGCGTCCGAATCCGCGCAGTTTCCAGGACCAGGTCCAGGGATCGCCATCGTTATCCGTAATGCCCAACCCGTCTTCATCAATGCGCGCCGAAAAGCCCTGGGAGCGATTAAAAGACGTGACCGCATCATTTTTAAAACGAAAACGGTATTCACTTTCAAGGATGTTAAAGCGCGCGCGGCCCAGCCAACCCTGGAGAATTTCCCCTTCGGCGCTTTCCTCGACTGTTGGGAATGACTCGCTTTGTCCCGGCGCGTTGCCGACCGCAAGGCAGGCCAGGGCGATAAGGCAAATAAAAGCAAGGCGTCGACTGTTGAAAAGCATGCTTTCCTCCCGAGGCGTTATCATCGCGAACACGAAGCTATTTTGTATTCAAGAGCAACAAAAAAATTCGTATCACGCCTGCGCGGGAGCGTCAAACGAAAAGTACGGGCGCGTAAAGCGCCGATTTTATCTTAAAATTTCCTTGATCCTGACTTCCAGCTTCTAACCTCACAATCAAAGCGATGCGCGGGATTATTGCCCATTTTTCCTTTTTTCAATACGTTTTCTTCACTTTTCCCTTGTGTTGGTCGCCAAAAAAACCGATAAATATAGAGACGGTTGTAAGAGTTCTTTGATTGCCCGTAAAAAAATTGCCGAGGCTGTTTTGGAAGAAAAGTAAAAAACGCTAAGGAGTGCGCTATGTTGGCCCGTAACATTACAGACCCCGCGTTCAAGCTGGTCCTTATCGCCGAAGGATTGATTCTCGCGCTGCTTTTCATGCTCTATGGGTGAGCCAAGGTCTCGCTAAAAGGTAGAGCCAAGCCAAAGATCGCGCGTATTTTCAAAGAATATGCACAGGCAGTTCTTTCAGTGAATCTCGTCTCGGGCAATAGTCCAAAACTCGCGAATACTTATATTATCATTGAGAAGTGCGATGGCGTAGCGGCCTAATGAACCGTCGGGCCATTGTCTTTATCGTCTTTTCCGCCTTTATAAACGCGAAATTTCTTGCGATAACGGTTGAGTTTGCGCTCATAGTAGCTGCGGCGTAGGCGCATATAGATCGTATCGTAACGCATGAAGATGAAGGCAAAAAGCATGCCTCCCAAGTGTGCGAGATTGGCGATTCCCGGCTGTCCATTGCCGACAACGGCCATGAACTCGATGACGCCGAAGAGGATCACCATCCACTTCACTTTCATGGGAAAGATGAACATCACCAGGACGGTGCGGTCCGGCCAGGTCAGGCCGTAAACCATCAACAGGCCAAAAACAACGCCGGAAGCGCCCATGATCAGAGCAGGCACGCTCGCCATGGCCAGGGCTTGACAGAAACCGGCGCCCATTCCCGAAACGACCAGGAGGAGGATAAAACGCCTTCGCCCCAGCTTTTCCTCCAGTTCACCGCCGAACATCCAGATCATCAGCATGTTCATCATCAGGTGCATGAGGTTCGCGTGGAGGAAATTGAAGCTGACAAGCTGCCATATCCACCCGCTGAAAAACCGCGTCGGAACAAGAGAGAAAACGGGCACAAGCGCCGGGAAGATGTTCTGGGCCATGTACATCCCGCCGCAGGCGTACATGAAATACTTGACCACGGGGGTCATCTTCGGACCGAAGCGAATGGTCTGCTGGCCTTGAAAATTGCCGAATCCGCCGCCGCCCCCTCGGCGTCCGCCGGATCCGCCTCCGCCCTGCTGTTGATATGTCATAAGTTCTTTCCGCTAAGTCTCAGGTTATGCCAATCACTTCCACGCCGTCAGCGCCGAAGTGAGTATCTTGAGAAACGATTCCAGGTGAATGGCCGTCGGCCCGAATCTGTTGGTCATCAGATTGGATTTCACGCCGTCGCCGCAGGACATGAGCTTCTTTCCCAACGCTGAAACCTCGATCCTCATGCCCCGCTCCTCGTACGAAATCGCCAGTCTGCGCAATGCCGCCTGCACCGTGTCCAGCAGCGCGAGGATGTCGAAGGGGCTTCTGATGGACAAAGCCAGCGCATCGGCGCCCTTGAGCAGAAACAGCGCGATGCGCGCCCAAGCCGCCGGGTCTTCAATGCCCACGTGCAAAACCTCGTCTTCCAGCCTCCCGGTGAAGATCGTTGAGCCGAAAGCCTTTATTTCGTAGCTGAAATCGCTTTGCGTTTTTTCCAGAAAATCCGCGCCGAAATCGATCAGTTCGAGCAAAGTCTCCAACTCGAAATTTTCAAAAAGGGCTTCGCGGATCTGGCTGAGCAGCTTCGGCATGGTCTTGAGAAATTCCCTGGCCGAGCCTTGCAGAAAAACCAGATCAATGTCGGTGTGCCCATCTTGGTCGTAGGCGGAATCGGTGACGACTTTTCCGTTCAGGCGTATCTGGAAAACCGCGTTGGCCGGTCTTGCGTAATCCGCCAGAATTTCATAACCCGGCTCGAAATCGCCTTTATCAAGATAGTCTTCGACCGCCAGGATTTCATCGTCCTTGATGAAAAAACCGGAAAATTCCACCGCGTAGAGCTGGCGAAGCAGCGTGAGCATCATATCGCTGTGAAGCTTGAAATGGTCAATAAGTTCGACGGTGAACGGCAATGGAGTCTCCTGGTAATGCTCGCAATCGGCATAACGTTGAATCTCTTGCGCGAGACTGCGCAACGGTAACGATTCTCAAAAACAATGGCAAGAGGTCAGTGATGAACGAGGTATGCAGTATGAAGTATGAAGGAGGAAGGAGGAAGTATGAAGGAGGAAGTATGAAGGAGGAAGTATGACTGTAGGAGCGACATTCTTGTCGCGAATGGAGCCCAGGCGCCCGGAACCTGGGATTGTCAGGAGCGGTTTTGAAAGCTGCGAAGCCTTGGCGAAGTGGTTGAAACCGCGTTTTCAGAGTCAGTGGCCGATGCTCATTGCTCATTGTTAATTGCTCATTGCTCATTGCTCATTGTTCATTGACTTGCATTCCAAAAATCGGTACAGCGCAAATAACTCGCAACGCAAGTCATCATCAATTTCGCACCAGTTTCGTTATCTTAATTGAAAGCGCCGTGCGTGTACGTCACTGCAAGTGAGTTTTTCATTTTCTTCAAATTGTGGAATCAAAACAATAACCTCATTATCAGCCTGTGAAACAGGCGATGCGGCAATAGCCCACAGCGCAAGCTGTGGGAATTAGGGAACGCAAAATATTTTTAGCCCATGAAATGGGCGACGCACAAAAACGAGTCTTAACACCATTCCTTCGCCCATTTCATGGGCTTTTTTGTCTTAAGATATTTCGCTTCCCCACAGCTCACGCTGTCGGCTATTTCTGCTTTGCCCTGACGGGCAACATACTTTGCCATGATGTACTAAAAATTCCTCGCATTTTTTTAAAGGATTTTTATTAAACCCACTTTTTTGACGCACACCCAAGCGTCGTCGGATGATTGATTTTCGATGATAAATGCCTGTAGGATGCGCCTACATTCAAATGGTTTCGGCGCAAGCGGCAAATGTCCTTTTCGAGGTGCTTTCATGGCGGAAGAAAAAAGTGTTGATACGGCGAAGCAAAAAATCCTCATTCTCTCCGACGGTCCGGCGTCTTTGTTAAAAGATGATAATGGAAAAGAAGTACCGGACCCTCTTGGTTTTTCGATCTTCAAAAATGTCATTGCTCGAATCGTGGAAGACACGACGCAGGATCATTCTCTGTGCATCGGTTTATACGGGGATTACGGTTCGGGCAAAACCACGGTGCTGCGCTGGATCCACGATGAGACGAAAGAGATCGAGGACGTTATCCCGATCTGGTTCAATCCCTGGCGCTATACCCGTGAAAAACACCTCATCATCCCCTTTTTCCACACCATGGCGGCTACGCTGCGAGAGTATGAAAAGAATGATCATCCCATCGCAAAGAAAGCGGCGAAATTTTTTAGGACCGCTGCCAAGGTTCCTTTCGCCCTAGTTTACGGAATGGAGCCGGAACTTTCCATACCCTGGTTTGCGAAGTTGAAACTCGACGTGGCCAAAGCCATGGATCGGGGCGAAAAAGAAGCGAAAGCCACGGAAGACAAGGAAAAGGCCGAAACGACGAAGATTCTCGAAGATTATCACAGCATCTATTACCGGCTCATCGAGGAGATAAAGGAGTCCAAGGGGGAGGAAATCAAAATTGTGGTTTGCATCGACGATCTTGATCGCTGCCTGCCGGAAAAGGCCGTGGAGCTTCTCGAAGGCATTAAGGTCTTTTTAGACTTTCCCGGTTTCTTCTTTGTGATCGGCATGGACGAGCGAGTCATCCAAAAGGGAATAAGAGTCCGCTACAGGGATTTCATCACAAAAGAGGGTGAGGAATTGCCCGTGGATCCCGGCGAATATCTGGAAAAAATCATTCAGCTTCCCTTGCGCCTTCCCAAGCCGGAATCGACTCGGATGCTGGATATGATCAAAAAGCAGTCGGAAGACAATCCGGCCTTGCACAAATACTGCGAACTGATCGCGGAAGTGATGGAGCGAAAGCCCCGGTCATGCAAGAGGCTCGTCAACATGCTTTCGGTGAATCTGGCCCTGGCGGATGAAAGAAAAAGTGGTGAGCCAAATTTTCAATACAAACCGGATCTTCTTGCCAAATGGACCATGGTGCAGTCCGTCGCCAACGAAAGGCTTATCTATTATATCGTGAAAATTCCGATCCTTCTTTACAAAATCCAGGAGGCAGTTTCTGCAAAAGGCAAAGACGATAAAAAGGATGCCCTTTATGAAACCCTGGACGAATTTGAAAGATCAATCCCCGGAATAAGGGAAGAAAGCATCAAAACCATATTGCGCAAAAATGAGAACGGTGAAATGGCAAATTTTACCGACGACGAATTAGAAATCAGAAATATTATTGAGCTGGCTTCCGCTTCGCGAAAAGAGCCTGAAGCAACTTTGAAAAGCTCATTGAAAGTTCCCTTCAAACGCGGCGCCATGGCGAATATCCCGGCTGGGGAGTTCTGGATGGGCTCTGAGAAAGGCTACGATGATGAAAAGCCCGTACACAAAATTTCGACCGACGCTTATGAGATGGGAGTCTTTCCCGTCACAAACAGCGAATTTGCCGAATTCATCATCGACTATAACGATTATTTTAAAAAGGTCTGTCGACAGGAAGAATTTTTAAAGAATTGGAAGAAAGGTCGAGTCGATGATGCCGGAAGCTGGATACCTCCTGAAGGAAAGGAAAGACACCCGGTAGTTTGCGTAAATTGGGAAGATGCAAAAGCTTACTGCCAATGGAGAAGCGAAAAGGAAAACAAAAAATATCATCTACCCTCTGAAGCCCAGTGGGAGAGAGCCGCAAAAGGGGACAAGGATCAGCGTGAATATCCCTGGGGAGAAGATTTCGATGCCGAACGCTGTAATTGTAATGAATCGGGAATCGGCAATACGAGCGAAGTCGGCTTTTATCCTCTGGGGAAAAGCCCCCACGGCTGTCATGATATGTCGGGTAATGTCTGGGAATGGTGCGAGGACGATTGGCACGACAGTTACGAGAAGGCCCCGAACGATGGAAGCGCTAGGATCGACAAGACGCGTAGCAGTCTTCGTGTTGTTCGCGGCGGTTCCTGGACCACCATTCCGTACAATGTGCGCGCGTCGAACCGGAACAGGGACGTTCCTGATGACCGTGACTACAACCTGGGGTTTCGTCTTTCCCGGGACTGAAAATTACCCTTGGGCTCTTGATCCCTTGTTCCCTTGGGTCCAGGGCGAAGCCCTGGCCGAAATATTTTTTGAAAAGGATACACTTTGAAAACGGAACTGCCGGCCATCCAGAAAGCTTATGACCTGGCGAAAGAAGTCCTGATTCGGATTGCGAAGTTTCCGAGGGATCACAAGTTCACTCTGGGAGATCGAATCGCTCAGAATGTCTTGTCGATACTTGAGCTTCTGACTCAGGCGGCATATACCAAAAGCAAGACAAAATTGTTGGATGAGGCGAGTCTTCGCCTGGAGAGAATGCGCATGCTGCTCAGGCTGTCGCGAGATATTGGAGCCCTGTCGAATAAAGGCTATGAGCATGTCATGGGTATCGTCACCGAACTCGGCAAGCAGGTCGGCGGCTGGCGAAAGCAGGCGGTCGGAGATGGCTAAAACTTTCAAACATTGCTTTGAAAAGATCGCCGACTTTCAGAATCTCCTGATCGCAGCGCAAAATGCACAAAAGGGCAAGCGCTACCGCGACAGCGTTCTTGAATTCAACATCCGCCTGGAAGAAAATCTGTTTGAACTTCGTGAGGAACTGTTGGCAAAAACCTACGAGCCCGGACCTTACCGGGATTTTATCGTTCGTGATTCAAAGAAGCGTCTGATCTCCGCCGCGCCTTACCGGGATCGGGTTATTCATCACGCGGTGATAAACGTCATCGAGCCGCTCTTCGACAAATGCTTTATCCACGACACCTATGCCTGTCGCAAGCAAAAAGGCACACACGCGGCCCTGGCGCGTTTCCGTCACTTTCTTTCGCGCCACAGGTACGTGCTCAAATGCGATGTGATGAAGTATTTTCAGAGTATGAACCATGACATCCTGATGGGAAAACTTCGCCGAAAGATCGCCGATAAAGATGCGCTGTGGCTGCTGGAAAAGATCATTGCATCACGCGACTTTAACCGGCAAGCCCCGGTTTTTTATTTCCCCGGCGATGATCTTTTCACACCGCACCGGCTTCGTAGAGGAATTCCCGTGGGGAATCTGACAAGCCAGTTCTTCGCCAATCTCTATTTGAATGACTTCGACCACTGGCTTAAGGAGAATCTCCGAGTAGGGCCTTATCTGCGCTACGTCGATGACTTCTGCGTTTTCGGCGACGACAAGGCGAAGATAAAAGAGATACGATCTGCGATTATGGAGTATTTGGCGAGGCACCGATTGAGACTTCATGAGGGCAAAAGCCGTATTTATACCGTGAAGGAGGGCGTCGAGTTTCTGGGCTTCCGGCATCTTCCGGGCCGGGTGCGTATTCGAAGAGAGAACGTCAAACGCTTCATCGCCAGAACGAGGCGGATGCAAAAGGAATACGCCAAAGGCCTTGTCGATGACGACCGCGTCCGCGCATCCATCGAATCCTGGATATCCCACGCTTCCAATGCCGACAGCTATCGACTCAGGCGGGATCTGATCCCGTCCTTTGTTTTCACACGAGGGGAAGGGCCGAAAGCGAATCGTGTTGTTCGCGGCGGTTCCTGGAACAATAATCCGAACAATGTGCGCGCGTCGAACCGGAACAGGAACGAACCTGATAACCGTAACAACAACATAGGGTTTCGTCTTTCCCGGGACTGCAAGCAAAGAACCGAGGCCGGAGTCGGGACATGCATTACGTCCAGAGCGCGCCAAGGCAGTCCTGGCCCTTTCCCGGGTCGGTCGGATGACCGGGCCGAATAGCAGAATGCCCCGGCGACGACCAGTAGGCAATTAGCCGAACGCCGCCGCCGGGGGAGAGTATTCCATAAGGAATATTAACAGTGACCATGAAAGAGGATAGGAACATGCCGATTATTGAAGGAATTTTGGGGAGTCTCATCGCGGCCATCATCGCTCAGTCGGCAAAGAAGGCTAAAAAGGCCGCCTCGCGTAGCGACCGCGTTTTGGCCGTATTGAAAAAGGCCGGTGTCGCCCCAAAGCTCGACCGCAATTCCCGATTCGAGGTCGTCTATGCCCACACCCTGGCGGAATTCGGCCTTGGACGGAAAAAAGAAATCCTGGATTTCTTCCGCCACGAGGATATCCAAAAAGCCTGCCAAGATTCTTTTGAGAAAAGCGACAAGGCTATTTTGCACCTGGAAGCGGAGAACTTGCTTCAATGGCACAAGATCGGCGACGAGATGCGCAAAAAGAAACTGGATCCGCGCCTGGAATTCGCTCGCTTCACCGCCATTTTCAATACGCTCGTGGACCGCAGCCGAAGCCCCTATGAGGCGCGGCTGGAAGGAAAAAGCGACGAGATTTTAAGATATTTAAAATTTCCCGAGATAGATGAGCTACGTGCCGAAATTTTGCGGCAGATTCGCGGCAACTTGGCGGATCAAATCAAAGGCTGGTTCAAGTCCCTCGGATACGAGAGTGGTTCCCATGACATTGAAACAGTCGAATATTGGGAATGGATCATTAAAATCCCGGCGCGCCGGGGTTTCGACACGATTCTTGTTCGGGCTACGGAAGAGCAGGGCGAATGCGATAATCTTGAATCCTTAAAGTCCGCGCAGGCGGAGCATAAGGCAGATGAGGGCTGGCTGATCTGCTCCCACCGGGTCAGCCAGGACGCCTGCGAAATGGCCGAAAAAGACGGTAAGCTCTTTTGCTACACCTTTGATGAACTACTGGACCAAGACGCGGACTTTTCAAACTATTTCAAGTGGCTGGGAAAACAGATTGAGGATAAGGAGATCGAAAAATATTACATTCCTCTGGCATGCCGGCGGGAGATCGTCGATCCGATCAATAAGGAAAAAACTCGGGAAGACCGCTATGACGAAAGAAACGGCTGGACCGAGGGCTACATTGAGCGGTGGCTCAAGGCTCCGACCAAAGAACATATCTCCGTTCTCGGCGAGTTTGGCACGGGGAAAACCTGGTTCTCATTAAAATTTGCGTACGATCAAATGAAGGAATACAAAAAGGCAAAGGAGAAGAGACTTCCGCGCCCCCGTGTGCCCATTGTCGTGCAATTGCGGGATTTTGCGAAAATGCTGGAAGTGAAATCACTCTTCTCAGATTTTTTCTTCATTAAACATGAAATTCTTCTACCTGGCTATTCCTCTTTTGAACACCTAAGCCGGATGGGCAAGCTGCTGCTCATTTTCGACGGCTTCGACGAGATGGCCGACAAGGTGGACAGACAGAAGATGATCAACAATTTCTGGGAACTGGCAAAGGTTGTTGTGCCGGGGGCCAAGATCCTTCTCACTTGCCGGACCGAGCATTTCCCGGAGGCCAAGGAAGGGCGCGCCCTGCTCAGTGCAGAGCTTAAGGCTTCCACATCCCATCTAAGGCGCGAACCTCCCCAGTTCGAGATTCTTCACCTGGAAATGTTTGACGACAAGCAGATTCGCCAAGCTCTGTCCATGCGCACTGACGAAAATACAATCGACCTGATCATGCAGCACAAAGACCTTTTGGATGTAGCCCGTCGCCCCGTGATGATGGAGTTTATTCTGGACGCCCTACCGGAAATCGAGGCCGGAGATCGGCTGGACCTTTCGCGAATTTACCTTTACGCGGTGCGGCGTAAAATGAACCGGGATATTGATGCAAAGCGCACTTTTACTTCCTTGGCGGACAAGCTCTTTTTCATGTGCGAGCTTTCGTGGGAGATGCTCGCCCAGGATAAAATGAGCATGAATTATCGGCTTTTCCCGGAACGTTTGAAAAACCTTTTCGGCGATGTGGTGGCTGAAGAAAAAGATTTGGACCACTGGCATCACGATATGATGGGGCAAAGCTTACTGATTCGAAATGAGGACGGCGACTATGCACCGGCTCATCGCTCGCTGCTGGAGTTTTTCGCAGCAATAAAAGCGTGTGCTTGCCTCGCTGTGCTTCCTTCGGATTTTCTCGATTTATGTAGAAGCCGGGAGGACGTAGTCAAATCACATCCGGCTGAGGATTACACATGGTCCGACTACTTTCGCAGAAAATCCTCCGGCGACAGCGCGCCCAGGAAGATTGCGCCTCTAAAGTATTTTATCGCTGAAAGCGTTGACGAGGTGTTGGAGACTCTTGGCGGAATTAGCGAAAACACTCTCCGTCTCATTCACGAAATCACGAATGTGGATGAGGTCCGCCAAAAATTCCACCAAATATTTCAGGATCTGCTGGACCAATACAAGGATGGCCGCTGGGACGCCGATGCCGGGCAGGATGTCTTAAAACTTATTTACCGCATTCGAAGCATTTATCAGCAAAACGTGGAAGAAAAAGAGAATGATGCTCCTTGCGGAGAATGGAAGGAATATCATCAAAGGGAAATCCGCGCGGCAGAAGGCAAAGCAAAAATCGAGATCGTTGAGGTGAGCTTTCTTGGCGGCGCGAAGGATCAGCTGGAAATGGTGCTCCTTCCCGCCGGAGCTTTTCTTATGGGCGACGAAGACTATGGGCCGATTCGCCGTGTGGAAATTAAAAAGCCTTTTTGCATGTCAAAATATCAGGTGACCAACAGGCTGTACTTACGCTTTGTCGAAGCAACTAATGGCGACTATCCTGAATGGATGGATCCGGGAAGTAAATACAACATCGCGACCGGCAGCGACGATCACTACAAAAGAATTGGAGATTCCTTAAGTGCGCCGGGCAATCCCGTTGTCGGCATCTCCTGGTTAAACACCGTTCGTTTCTTGAATTGGCTGTCTGTGCAAAGCGGATTGCCGCCCGCATACCGCCTAAAGGGAAATGAAGTGACTAGGGTAAACGGGGCCGGTGGATATCGCCTGCCGACGGAAACCGAGTGGGAATACGCCTGCCGGGCTGGTACGACAGCCGCGCAATACGGCGATTTGGATTCCGTCGCTTGGTATTCTGGCAACTCCGATCAGAAGACACACTCGGTTGGTCAAAAAGAGCAAAATAGCTTTGGCCTTCACGACATGCTTGGCAACGTTTGGGAATGGTGTTGGGATTGGCACGATGAAAATAAAACGTATCGTGTTGTTCGCGGCGGTTCCTGGGGCGATGATCCGGGCAATGTGCGCGCGTCGGACCGGTTCAGGAACGTTCCTGATTACCGTACCCTCGACTTTGGGTTTCGTCTTTCCCGGGACTGAAAATTACCCTTGGGCTCTTGATCCCTTGTTCCCTTGGGCCGCGCCGCGCCGTGAGGCGCGGCGGATTTTAAAATTCAAATAGATGAGAGCTTTGTGATCTAGCCGCAATCGCGGGGTCCCTTCGACTTCGCTCTCTTCGAGCCTTGGTCTCAGAGCCGAAGGCGCCGCAGGCATGCTCAAAAGCAGGGAATGCTCCTTACATATTGCGAATTAATTATTATTCAGCAGTTGCAATTACGCGGCGCGGGGAGTAAATTTTGACTCAGTTCTTTCGGGGGAAGGAACAGCCCGTGTTTGGGTTTTTTTAAGTACAAAAGAATAAAGGAGTGCAACGATGTCCGCCGTTGATAATGCCGTATGGGTTCCCTTTGATCTGCTCGAAAACTTCATGATCGACGTGTTCAAGGGCTTGGACGTGTCCGAAGAGGACGCCAAAACCTGCGCCGATGTACTGATCATGTCCGACAAACGCGGCATCGACTCCCACGGCGTGGGCCGTCTGAAAACCATCTATTACGACCGCATCAAGGCCGGCATCCAATTTCCCAAAACTGAATTTGAGATCGTCAAGGAAACTCCCGGCACCGCCGTCATCGACGCGCACCACGGTATGGGCATGGTGGCCTCCAAGCGCGCCATGCAGATGGCCATGGACAAGGCGAAAACGTGCGGCCTCGGCATGACCGTCATACGCAATTCCACGCATTACGGCTTCTGCGCGTATTATCCGCTGATGGCCATCGAGCAGGGCATGATCGGCATTACGGGCACAAACGCCCGGCCCTCCATAGCGCCGACATTCGGTGTGGAGAATATGCTCGGCACCAATCCCCTGGTCTTCGGAATTCCCACCGACGAGGAATTTCCCTTCACGCTGGACTGCGCTACGTCCGTGTCCCAAAGGGGCAAAATCGAGGTTTACGACAGGGCCGGCAAGGAAATGCCTGAAGGATGGGTCATTGGTCGCGACGGCAAATACCGGACGGACACCAAGCAGGTCCTGATCGACCTGGTCAAAGGGCAGGCGGCGCTCACGCCCCTGGGCGGCCTGGGCGAGATGACCGGCGGCTACAAGGGCTACGGATTCGCCACGATCGTGGAGATCCTCTCGTCGGCGCTGCAGGACGGCGCATTCCTCAAGGGCCTGCTGGGATGGGACGAAAACGGCGACCGCACCTTCTACAAGCTGGGGCAATTTTTCATCGCCATTGATATCTCCCACTTCATCGAAGTTGACCGCTTCAAAAATATCGCCGGGGAGATCTGTCGCCAGCTACGCGCTTCCGAAAAAGCCCCCGGTGCCGAGCGCATCTACACCGCGGGCGAAAAGGAATGGGTCGCCTGGAATGATCGCAAAGACAAGGGCGCTCCGGTTAACAAAACGCTGCAGGGGCAATTGTTAACTATGCGCGATGAACTGGGTCTCTCCCAATATCATTTTTCCTTTGAGGATTAGAAATATCAGCGAAAGGGATTGAGGAACGCGACGCCGCACTCTTCAAAATCGCGGTAATTTCTCGTGACCAGCGTCAATCCATGAAGCGCAGCCGTGGCCGCGATGAGCATGTCGGCTTGCGTGCGTGATTTGCCCCCGGCTTTAAATTGCCCGCGACGCTCGCCGGTCCATTGCGCCATTTCGCGCGTGATCGGCAAAATGCTGCAATGGGCCGCAAAGCTGCTCCCAGTTTCTGACTTCTAAATTCTCAATTTGGTATTATTCGCCGGAAGCGAAGTGTTTGATTCGGTCCATCAGGTTGGAAAAATTCTCGCCCTTTTTTCCGGACTCGAGTTCGCCGAATTCCTTGAGCAGTTCCTTTTGTTTTTTGCCCAGTTTTTTTGGAACTTTCAATCGGAGGATGCAGACCTGATCTCCGCGCCCGTAGCCCTGCAACCTGGGAACGCCCTTGCCGCGAAGTCGCAAAATATCTTCATGCTGTGAACCGGCGGGCACGCTGAGCGGCACCTCGCCGTCCAGCGTCGGGACCACTATTTTCGCGCCCAACACCGCCTCATGAAACATCACCGGTACATCCACGACAACATCGTTCTCATGGCGCTGAAAGATTTCATGGGGCGTGACGTGGATGAACACATAAAGATCTCCTGCCGGGCCTCCCCCGGCGCCGTCTTCGCCTTTTCCGCTGACGCGCAATCTCATGCCGTCCTGGACGCCGGCGGGAATCCGGACTGAAACCTGAGCTTTTTCCACGACGCGACCGGTGCCCGAGCAATCCTTGCAGGGATTTTTTATGATTTTCCCAGCGCCTCCGCAGTTACGGCATGTGCTGGATATGGAGAAGAATCCTTGCGTCTGGCGAACCTGCCCCGCACCCTGGCAGAGGGGACAGACAACGGGTTTGGAGCCCGAGGCCACCCCTGTACCCTTGCAAGTCAGGCAAGAAGCCCGGCGCGGAACGTCGAGTTGTTTCGTTGAGCCGAAAGCGGCTTCCTCGAAAGGGATTTCCATATCATAACGAACGTCGTCTCCTCGTTGCGCGCCGCCGCGACGCCCGCCGCGACGCCCTGTGCCCATACCGAATATCTCTTCGAAAATGGAGCCCATTGAGGAGAAAACATCGCCGAAATCGTTGAAACCCTGATAGCCTGCTCCGCGAAGACCCTCATGTCCGAGGCGATTATAGGTCTCACGCTTCTGCGGGTCCGACAGAACCTGATAAGCTTCCGACGCCTCCTTGAAACGCTGTTCCGCTTCGGCGTCGCCCGGATTTTTGTCAGGGTGGTCTTTCATGGCCTGTTGGCGATAGGCTTTTTTTATTTCCGCTGCGTCAGCGCCGCGTGCTACGCCGAGAATTTCATAATAATCTTTTGTTGTGGTCATGCGTGTAATACCGCGAGCAAAGCAATAAGGAGGGGTGTTATTGCATCAGTATTTGTTGTTCTTTAAACTTCGTCGTCCGAGCTGACCGCCTGCTCTTCGTCGCTTTGTTCGGAAGCTTCCGCAAGCGCCTTTGCCTCGTCAAAAATATCAACGGCGGCAATATAGTCAGCATTTCCCTTCATGTCGGGAAGTCCCTTGATCCACTTCTTATAATCTTTGTCGTCGTACAGCCCTCTGTCCCTGTTTCTGTCCAACAATCGCGTATCGAAAATCTGTTCGGGCCTTCTGCTGATGCTCATGAAAACTCCCTAAGCATTAAATGCAAGCTTCTTTCAGTGGCTACTCTTGTTGATCGTCTTCCGGTTGGGGTTCGGGCTTGATCACCTTGACTTTACTCGCAGCGATTTCCCGCAGTGAATTGACGATATCCTTGTTGCCGTCGGATTCGATGAGGACTTTGCTGCCGCGCATGAGCTGCCGCGTCCGTCGGGCAGACAGGAGAACAAGCTGAAAACGGTTGTCCACTTTTTCGATGCAATCCTCAACGGTGATTCTGGCCATGTACGTTCTCCTTTATAGATTTCCCGTTGGATGGGGAAAATTCTTTATGCTCTAGTCCGCTTCACTCAGGGGAACCGGATTTTTCAGGCTCACGGGCGAGCCAGTCGTCAATGGACTCAGGCCAAGCTTCGAGTATCGCCGGATCCATTTCAAAAACGCCGTCGGCAACGTTTCCTTTTCCGACGACAATCTCCGGCCCGTCTTGCGCCGTTTTCGCTTTGGCCGCCTCGATCCAGGCGACGAGTGCCCCATCCGCGCCATTCATTTCAAGACGAAGGTCGTAAGACCTCAGGGCATCTTCGGCGATGACAAGTTCCGAAGAACTCAAAAATCGCCTGCCTTCCACATCCACGAGACGCCGTAAGGCGCCGAGGACTTTCTCTTGATCCAAAGGTCCGACGCCTTCGGCCCCAAAGTCCCCATCCGAAGGGCGCAAAACGTTAATCGTTTTATCTTTAAAGCGCAATACCCAATTCAAAACGTCCGGAACATTGAAATTCACAAGGCTTTTGTCCTTGAGATCGTTTGAAGACAACAAGATTTTTTTGACGGCATGTCCGGGAATGGAGCACAAATAACCCTTGGGCGGAATGGCGTAATAGTCATTTTCCGAGGTATTTGCGCCGATAGCGATGTCGATCGATTCCGGTTCCTTGCCGTCCGCGTATGAAATGCTGAAAACCGCCTTGCTTTCGCCAAGACCGTATTCAGCCGGGTTTTCAATATGTTGGGAAAGAACCGTTTTCACGCGCAGTCCGCGCACGGCCTGCATGATCTCATCCACCGCCTCGCCGTCGGTTCTCCACCAGGGAGCCGGTTCGACAAGCTTCCACTCCCCTGAATCTTCGGTCACTTCCGGGTCCGAGTCGTCATCGAGCTGCTTTTTCTGTGGCTCTTTTTCCAAGGTGTAAACGACCTGGCCCTTACGCGAAAACGATACTTTCACAGGCTCTCGGTCGAAGGTCGATGGAATGATCTCCTTGTCGCGCAGTTTGGAGGCCGGCTCAAACAGCACGGATTTCAGCGAATTGGAAAACACATAGACCCTGGGCGAAGCATCGCTTTTCGCATAGATGGTATCGCCGATTCGATGATTTGCGCCGAAAGTCAAGGTTTCGGCGACCCCCGCCGATGTAAATGTGATGTGATTCGTGGAACCCACCAGCCCGTAATCCGACAAATCTTCTTTTGGGTCATCAATGATGCGCTCGGGCTTGGTGGTCCTGAATTTCGAGATAACGCCCTGAACGGCGAATTTGTCGGCATCATCCTGATAGGGTTGTAGAACCTCCCAGCGATCTTCTTGCCCGTCGATTTTGCTCAAGACGATTTCAATGCCGCTCGCGCTCATGGCGATTTTCTCCAAATCATCCCACTGGACGGCGAGCGCATGGCCTTTTGCGTCCTTTTCCTTAGCTTCACGTTCTATCCGGGGCTTTTCGTAAAGATAATAAACCCCGGCAAAGACCGCCAGAATTATCAGGGCGGCAAGGATCTTTTTGATGCTCATGCGTTGCTCCGGCGATTTCTCGATATAATGACGCCGATGCCGAACATGGACACGAGCATGGGAATGAAAACGACGGAGATGAAAAAGACCGCAGCCCGATCCTGTGCGCTCAGGAAAATCGAGGATGGCGCGAATTCGTTGGGACGAATGGAAATGATTTCTTCTTTGCCGGTCAGCCAGGCAATGCTGTTGAGCACGAGGTTGGCGTTATAAAGCTGTCCGAGCATGCCGTTTCGGGCGAAAGTGGAGTCCCCGACGACGACGATCCGGCTTTGGATAACGGAATCGACCTTGTTTTCCGGCGATGTGGCCGTGTCGTCGTCTTTGGCCTCCGCCAAATCCGCAGGCGTCGTCGTCGTCACCTCAATGGCCGCTCCCAAAACCAAAGGACCGATTAAGTCGTCCGCTCCCTTTTCGACAATTCCCTCATCCAAAAGCTTCTGTACGTTCAACTCACCCCAGGACTGGTCGCTGGTTTGAAGGAGCGCGGTCGCCATGGCCTGCGGCCCTGCATCCTGGTTGACTTGAATACTGCGCGCCATCTGGAAAATCGTTGGTTGGTCCAAATCTTTGGTGATCTCGTGATGAGGATAATTGCTTACAACCGGCGCAACGCCGATCTGGCTTCCGAAAAAGAGGGTCTCCTGCGGCTCGACAAGCACATCGTCGTTGAATGTCACGCCGTAAGACGCCATCCAGGTTTCCAGCCCGGTTTCCACTTTTGGTTCAGACAAAAACATCATCGCGCCACCGGCGGCGACCCATGCCTGCAAAGCTTGGACTTCCAATTCGCCCAAAGCCCGGTCGGGACCGGCCACGATCACGCATCCGCACTCCTTGGGCACGATGCTTCCCGCCAGCACGATTTCCTGAACATCGTGGTTTTCATTTTCCAAAAGGCGTTTGAGAAGCCCCGCTCCGGCTTCCTCGCTGTCTAAAACACCCGCTTCGCCGTGACCGGCTACGAAACACACGGGTCCCGTTTTGGACTGCGTGACTTTGAGGATCGATTGCGTCAGAGCATCCTCGGTCTGCGCCATGATGATATTGTTTCGCCCGCCGGATTCCACGACGATGGCGCCGCGCTGCGTGACATTATGGTTTTGGAGACGCTCGGGATTCCTGTCCGGGTCAACAACTTCCCAGGCGAACATTCCCTCCGGCGCCGCCTGGAGGTATCGTTCGAGCAGTTTTTTAAATTCACTTTCTTCCCCGGCGGGGATAAAGCCGGTCACGCGGATGGGATTTTCAACACTCGTAAGGATTTTTACAGTCTGATCGGAAAGCGTGTTGACCCCAGCGGAAGTTCCGTCCCAGCTTTTCTCATATCCGGCTGCAATGACGTTGGCGAATACGATGATGGCCGCCACGATAATCGTGAAAACAATGGCGCCTGCGCCGAATTTTGTTGTTCGTCTCTTGAGCACGGCGCTGACGCCGCCCAGGTCCATGGCCAGGCCGACGATCAGAAGAAGCGGTCCGCACAGGAGGAGGTACCAAAAGCGCAGCAGCATATCCGTCGCCAAAAACAACGACATCAGCGCAATCAGCGTCAGCAGCAAGCCTTGGTATTTAAAAACCGATGCGATGGATTTCATAACGCCTACCTCCAGCGTGAGCTTTCAACAACTCGCGTGGCCAGGAAAATGAATAGAAAGATGAAGGTCCCGAAATACACGAGATCGCCGACGGTAATGATGCCCTGCGCAAAATTTCCAAAGTGCGTCATGATGGCCGCGTGCTTGAGAAAGGCGCCGGCGATGCCAGTGACCGACTCGGCCAGCCACCCGATGATCCAAAGGATCAAAAGCATAAAAAAGGACCAGATAGCGGCTTGCGTCTGCGTTTTCGCCAGGGTGCTGGTGAACAGGCCAAAAGCAATAAACGACGCTCCCATGAGGAAAAGCCCCGCATAGCCGGTCAATAATTTGCCGACGTCGGGGTTGCCGTATTTGAACAGGATCAGCGGAAACTGCGCGGTGAGCACAAGAGCAACAAGATAAAACGAGATCGCGCCCAGAAATTTTCCCCAGACGATAGACGATTCGGACACGGGGCTGGTCAGCAGGATTTCATCGGTGCCGCTTCTTCTCTCCTCGGCGTAGAGCCGCATGGTCACCAGCGGGATGATCAGAAGAAGCAGAACGCTCAGGTTGTGAAATAGGGGCGTGATGATCATGTCGTTGACATTGAGTTGCTGCATGGCCATCGGATTCTGGTAGTTCTGGTACTGCGCCTGAATCTGAACGAAGTACGTGAACAGATCAAAGTAAAATAGCCCCGCCAGCGTAACAAATACGACAAGGATCACGTACGCGATGGGCGACAGGAAAAACTGCTTCAATTCCTTTTGCCAAATGGTCAGTATATGCAAGGCGTCTCCCTCACTTAGGCTTAGCTGCTCGTCAATTGAACAAAGACTTCTTCCAGGGAAGGGACTTCATCGCTGATTTCTATCAATCCCCAGCCGGAATCGATTACCACGCGGGCCACATCATCGGCGACGCGCTTTCCTTCCGATACGGTCAGTTTGTATCCGCCGGGAGTCTGAGTCGGCGCGACGCCCATGACGCCGTCGATGGTATTCAACCTTTCGGCGACGCCCGGCCCCGGGCTGTCAAGCCGCAGCGACAATTTCCGGTCGCCTCCGAATTTCCGGGACAGTTCGCCGATGGTGTCGTCTGCGACCAGTTTCCCGCCGTTGATGATGATCACGCGGTCGCAGGTCATAACGACTTCGGGCAGGATGTGCGTGGATAGCAAAACGGTATGTTTTCTGCCCAATTCCTTAATAAGATTCCGGATTTCCTGGATTTGCACGGGGTCGAGACCGATGGTCGGTTCGTCCAGGATCAGAACCTCCGGTTCGTGGATAACCGCCCCGGCCAGACCGACTCTTTGGCGAAACCCTTTGGACAGATGTCCTGCTATCCTATCGCTCACCTTTTTCAGGCCGCAACGCTCCATGGCCTTTTCAATTCGACCTTCTCTCTCGGAGCGGGGTATCTTTCGCAGTTTTGCGATGAATTCCAGGTTTTCGCGGACGGTGAACTCCAGGTAGATGGGCGGATGTTCGGGCAAGTATCCGATTTTCCGCCGAACTTTCAGGCTGTCGGACATGACATCGAGACCGCCGACGGTCACCGTGCCTTCGGTCGGAGGGATATAGCCGGTGATGATCCTCATCGTCGTGGTCTTCCCGGCGCCGTTCGGGCCAAGAAATCCAAGAACTTCACCGGAATGCAGACGAAAATCGATGCCCTTGACGGCCTGGTGCTCACCGTAGTTCTTCATCAGGCCTTTGACTTCAACAACCGTCGTTTGCGATGGAGATGACACGTTTGCCGCAACCATGATTTCCCCTGATTTAATGGTCAGCTAAAGATAAACGAGACCGTCCAAAACCTAAGAACGGTTCTCCCGGATGTCAAGGCGAAATAATATTTCGTCAGAATGGCGAGGTCGGCGGGCGGCAAGCCTGATCCCGATCACGAATCACTTTGAAAATTAGGGTCCCGAATCTACGAGAGGCGTGGGAGTCGCCTCCGCTTCCTCTGTATCGTCATCTGGCGTTGAAAGCTTTTGCCTGGCCAATTCAGTCGCGATTTTTTTCCGTTCCTGTTCGGCTTTGCGCTTGTCGTAGGCGTCTTTGTCCAGATCGTCCTGCTGATAATAAATGATCTTCCACTGCCCCGCTTCAAGCTCCAGGTTCATTCCGATGGCCGCCCATGTGGAGATGTTTCCGTCCTTTCGATGAAGCAGAATCGGAAAATCGCAGCGCGCCTTCGTTTCATCCTTGAGATCAACCTTGCAGTAATTGCGCTCGAAGACCTTTTCGATTTCGAAGGCCACGACGGGGTTGCCGAATTTTTTCACGCGTCCGAGATTCGTTTCCCATTTCATCTGTTTTTCGGCGTCGGCGAACATCGCGGCGGCGTCAGCGTGCCGGCCATTGGAAATCGCCTCAAAGAAAGACATGGCCGACAGAATGAGCGTTCGCTCCGGATTCAAATCCTCCGGCGGGGGAGTCGGCGTCGGGGTGGGCGTGGGCGGCAGCGCAAGGTCCTGACCGTCTTTATTGGTCTCTATCGTCTCCGGTGGCTTGCATGACCTATAGGTCAATACCACGCACGCCAAAAAGAAAAGTACGATGGCGATGTCAAGGACCTTCATGGTTTTATCCCGGTTCATGAGGCATCCTCTGCATCCAGTACGACTTTCGATTCCACTGCGGCTTCCGCGTTCAGCGGGGCGGCCATAACATGTGATGGGGCCAGGTTCGCGGCCTGGGCTCCCGAGCAGTCCGGATTGCATATGGCGAAAAGAAGCATGTAGGCAAACAGAAAGGCCGCAATCCCCGCGCGAATGAGAAGATCGCGGGAGGGCGATTCACTCTTGCCTTCCATCGTAGTGTTTTTTCGCATAAGGGATCTGGTGATATTGTCCAGCGGGTTGTAGGCCTTGACCTTGGACGAAGGAAGTTCATCGCCAAAACGAATGGCCTGCAGCGACAGGATGTCCCGACTATCGCCTTCCGCCAGCGCGGCCTCGTGGCGGATGGACTGACAAGCTGCGTCGATGTCGCCGCCGACGACCAAAAGTCCTATGCTTTGATCATCCAGGCGCCGCGAAATACCGGGTGAACACAGAATGTAATGGTCCCCGTTTTTCACCGGGATGGAGCGATGAACGGGCACTTCGATGATCGGTCGTCGCCCTATGGCGCGAAGAAGATTCAGCGAAAAGGGGTGCTTGCGAGCCTCTTCGGGCTTTAAGAGCGCGGAATCGACCATCTGCTGCGCCTGCGTATGATCTTGCGTCGCCGACTTGATAATGCCGTCCGATAAAAGATACATGCGCGCGTTTCCAATGTGGGAGTAGGAGACGTATCCGGTCGAGAAGAACAGGCAGGCGATGGAGGCTTCAATGGTTGCCGGGGGATTCAGGGTTTGGCCGAGGGCAAAAAGGGCCGAGTTGGCGTCGCTGACGAGCTTGGTCAAAAAGCGCTTGGGATCGTCCATGGGCATCTCGTCGAATGTCTGCCCGACTCGTTCCAGGACGCATTGCGCCGCCTCGGCGGCCATGTCGTGTTGCGGCGTCGTCAGCACGAGCAAAAGCCCTTCGGCGTTTTCAAAAGCTCCCAGGGTCTGGAAGCCTTCGCCGTGATCTACGCCATCATAATAAAAACTCAATGGCTTGGCCAAAGGTCTGCGTCTCCTTTTTGCGCTAATAATCATTACAACTGAAGTCCCGCCTCAAAAAAAGCTCCCCCAAGCAATCAATACCGCCAAGCGGGAGGTATTAAATATCACAAGCGTGTGCAACATAAAAGGGTCCAGAATTTGGGCTGGGGGTTCAGGGTTCAGGGTTCAGGGTTTGGGGTTCAGGGTATAGGGTTTTCCTGATTCTTCAGCAGGAGTCTGATCGTTCGCGTCTCTTTCTTTCGGAAAATAAGGTTTGGATTGGTCGTCCCGACAATCCCCAAAGCGATGAAATTTACACCTTCCCCGACGAAGAGATAGCCGAAAGCATCATCGGCAAGGTTGTCTTCTGGTGGGGCCGGGGATAATTTCTTGTCAGCTCTGCGTGAACTCGCTATTCTCTAACTCAAGACAAAAGGTGTTTTCGGAGTGGCCGGCTGCGACGACGATTGGAAATACGCCCAGTACACCTGCTGGGCCGATTATTACGACGTGATCTACGACTGCGCGCAGACCGCCTCCGGCATGGAAGGTCTGGTCGCCGAGCAGTATTACGAAACCTGCTTTGAAAACGCCGTCGGAATCAAGGATGAGTGTGAGGATATATAGCTTAGCTAGAAGTCAGAAATTAGAATTCAGAAGGAAATAACGATGGATGTTTCTAGTGTAATTATGGCCGCTAGCACAAGCATAGTAGCTGGAATGTCCGCATTACATCTGTATGATTTGTTCCGTCATGTAAATGCCAAAAATAAAATTCCACCGGAGTCTTTCGGTGATCGGCTCGAAAAACTCACATCGGGCCTTCGTTCCGCATCGCGTCAAGTGGACTCCGTGCTTGGGGAAATCGCCCAGGTTGCAAAGGACCGCGAGGAAACTGTTCAAAAGCTTGAATCTGACTTGGCGATGCTGAAGGATCGCGAGAAGGAATTGAAGGGTAATATTGATGCGCTGGAGAAGACTCCGCTACCTGCTGCAGAATATTTCGCAAGACTACTTGAATCAAAAGAGAAACGAAGCGCGAAACGCGATTACTTCTTATTTGGGGCTGGTGTCATTACCAGTGCAGTTGTGACGATTATTATTCAGTGGATTGTGGCAGGATAAAGCGAAAGTGGCACCGCCGCCCTCGGCTGTGAATGAAGCTATTGGAGAAGCAAATGGGCTTAATTCAGGCGTATTTCGATAAGCGCTTTATGAAAAAATTCATTCCAAAAGTCTCCCGGCTATTTGACAGTGAAAACGAAATGAGGTCTTCTGTTGGAAATACAGATGAAATGGAGGGGAAACTCCAAAAACTTCAGTGGGAAATTTCTACTGACTTGGCTCGTGCAAAAGCAATCGCTCGGCGATATGGTGCTGATTGCACGTTTAAGAAAATTCCGGGCGCCTTTGTTGGTGGATTAATAACCGAACATAAAGCGCTCAATGAAATTACTCTTTCGTCTGGGCGTGTAATCCCCGAAAATACAATCATTAATGCGCTGCATCTAATGAAGGGTGCTTCTCAGAATCATTTTGAAAGCAGCCTAATTGCTTTAGTGAATCCACTCACCTACTTGAAATTTATCCTTAGTCTGCCAAAGATTACACTAGAAGCAATAGGCCTGCCTACTGAAAAATATCTAGGTAAATTCCTTTTGATAATCGCTTATTTATTGTATTTTTTCATTCTGAATTTCGGTTCAACCTGGGCGTTGGATTTCAATGCTATTAAAGAGGGAATTACAAATTTTCAAAAGATGATGGATCAGTTTAATGCCATTGGAGTTGGATGACCATTTCATCAGCACCTCCCCGTAAAACTCACCCATCAGCCATTTGACAATTTGCTGGAAATTCTCGTCTGAAACTTCGATGCCGTATTGGCTGCATAGCCACAGATTATATTTCACGGTCCGGACGAAGTGTTCACCATCGGCCCGCGTGGACAGGCCGGCGCACAGCCACTCGTCGATCAAGCTGCGTTCGCTTGTCGTCAGGGTATTTGCTCGATCATGACTTTTTCCCTTCACTAATGGCGAAGTGAAAGAGGGGGGG
>Ga0307990_1000700_pt1 | contig 28966 bp, 24 predicted proteins | sample EllFjometagen129_FD_203168 | JGI IMG/M metagenome (GOLD analysis project Ga0307990, IMG submission 203168) | Marine microbial communities from Ellis Fjord, Antarctic Ocean - #129 | ecosystem: Environmental > Aquatic > Marine > Unclassified | place: Southern Ocean | collected 2014-10-08
GTCGGCTTTACCTTTGCGGTACCAAAAAACTCAATTGCAGCCCAACTTGGAGCCGCCAATGCTACCGCAACCAGCACGGCAACCAGTATTAACATTTTTTTCATCATTTCCTCCTGAAGTTAATTATACTTACTTTTTATACAATTATACGTGGCAGATATAATTAATGGATGAAACTACCAGCCAATAATCGCTGCCGTCAAGAGAAATCAAACGGAGTTATATCCATGTTTACTATGGCTAAACACCAAGAACAATATGACGAAAATCCTGAACTTACTGGGTACTTAATATTCTATATTTGACAACCCGCACCCTGTGGGATTAATCTCTCGATGACAATTTTTATATGCAATATATTGAGACGTATGGTTTAAATCGGCTTTTAAGGAGAATCAACATGGCAAGCGACGAGTGTAATAGCTGTTCCAAAAATGGCAACTGTTCTGACGATGATAAAAAAGATTGCGAGAAAGAGCAGGGTGAACAACGCCTGGCCGACAACCTAGCCGCAATCAAACATAAAATAGTAGTCATGTCTGGCAAAGGTGGCGTGGGCAAGAGCTCCACCGCTGTAAATCTTGCTTTAGCTCTGGTTAAACAAGGCAACAAAGTTGGCTTGTTGGATATCGACATCCACGGGCCGAGCATCCCTACTCTGCTCGGATTAGAGGGTCATCGTCCTGCTGTGAGCGAGGCCGGTATGGTACCGATCAAACGTGGCGAACTTAAGATAATGTCTATCGGCTTCCTGATTGAATCAATTGATGATGCTTTGATCTGGCGCGGACCGGCAAAAGCAGGGGTAATTCAACAATTTATCAAAGATGTCAAATGGGAAGAGCTAGACTATCTGGTAGTAGATTGCCCCCCCGGCACTGGCGATGAGCCACTAACCATTGTGCAATTGCTTGGTGAAGGTACCGGTGCTGTGCTGGTAACGACCCCACAAAAAGTTGCCCTGGTTGATGTACGTAAATCGGTTACCTTCTGCAGAAAAATGAATTTACCTATTTACGGCATTATTGAAAATATGAGCGGTTTCGTATGCCCGAAATGCAATGAAGTAACCAATATTTTCAAAAAAGGTGGCGGTCAGCAGATGGCAGCCGACATGTCCGTACCATTTTTGGGTCAAGTTCCCATGGATCCACGCATGGTAGATGCCGGTGATCTTGGCACCCCGATGATTGAAAGCTATCCTGAATCGCCAACAGCAAAAACACTGTTGGATGTTGCGCAAGAAATTATGCTGCGCTGCATCAATCCAGGTGCAGGAACGGCAGATTTGCGCGATTAAAACCAACCAACCAGTATACAAAAGAATACAGCAGACCGCCTATACCACGGAAAAATAGCTCCGGCATTAGGCGGTCTTTTGCAATTCTATTCACATCTCGCTCCTCGCCTGTACCTTACGTATTTGTTAATAATAAACTAAAATTTCACTATTACTTAACTAGATTACGCCAAAGCGCGTTTCGTTACATTTTAATCCGCATCTTCGTAAGCAATTGATCTTGGGTTAATTTCCTAAATTTACTGTAAATTAGGTCGGTTTTACTTGACTCTTTTTGAAGCAAGAGATAAGAAGTTAAACTTCAATCACAGTAAAAATCGATGGGTAGGATAGCCAAACTCTTTTCCTCTATGGATCACTAAGGCAAAAAAACTCTTTTACAACCAATAATTCTCAGGAAAGAAGGTCTTACAATGAGCCAAGTTCAACCACAACAGGAAATCAGTTTAGAACAACACGGTATCACTAACGTATCCAGCATTAAACGCAACCTCTCAACACCAGCACTGTACGAGGAGATCATCCGCCGCGACGAGGGGCACCTTTCTCATCAGGGACCAATCGTTGTTTCTAACAGTAAATATACTGGTCGTTCACCTAACGACCGCTATATAGTAAAAGCGGGTAAAAGTGCCGAAGATATCTGGTGGGGTGACGTCAACCGCCCCTTTGATTCCGATAAATTTGATGCTCTTTACAACCGGATGATGGCCTACCTGCAGAACCGCGATCTCTATGTACAAGACTGCTACGCTGGTGCCGACAAAAAGTTTCGCCTGCCGGTACGAGTAATAACCAGCCTGGCATGGCAAAGCCTGTTTGCCCGTAATATGCTGATCAAGGCGACTAAAGCCGAATTGGCAAATTTTGCTCCGGGTTTCACCGTGGTTGCCGCACCCGACTTCAAGGCTGTTCCTGAGATAGACGGTACCCGCAGCGAAGCCGCAATTATTATCAACTTCGAGCGCAAAATCGTCTTGATAGCCGCAGCGGCCTACAGCGGTGAGATCAAAAAAGGTATATTTTCGGTTCTTAATTACCTGTTGCCACACCGCGGCGTGCTGTCTATGCATTGTAGCGCCAACGTCGGTGAAGCAGGCGATAGCGCGGTATTCTTCGGTCTGTCCGGTACCGGCAAAACGACTTTATCGGCTGACCCTAGTCGCCGCCTAATCGGCGATGACGAGCACGGTTGGAGCGATAAAGGTGTGTTCAACTTTGAAGGTGGTTGTTACGCGAAAGTAATCAACCTCAGTGCAGAAGCAGAGCCAGAAATCTTCAAATGTACCCGCTCTTTCGGCACCATCCTGGAGAATGTCGGGCTAGATACTTCAACACGCTATGTCGATCTCGATGACGCCAGCATCACCGAAAACACTCGCGCGGCATACTCGCTAAAACAGATCCCTAACATTGTTCCTGAGTCCATGGCTGGCAACCCCAAGAACATCATCATGCTTACAGCTGATGCCTTTGGTGTAATGCCTCCAATATCCAAACTGACCCCAGAGCAAGCAATGTATCACTTCATCTCTGGCTACACAGCCAAACTGGCAGGCACCGAAACAGGGATCACTGAGCCACAAACCACCTTCTCTGCCTGCTTTGGCTCTCCGTTTATGCCAATGCATCCTTCTGTGTACGGCAATATGCTAAAGGAAAAAATTCGCGAGAACAATGTTTCGTGCTGGCTGGTAAACACCGGCTGGAGCGGCGGTCCTTACGGCATTGGTTCCCGGATGAAGATCAAATATACCCGAGCCATGTTGAATGCTGCACTTGAAGGTAAATTGGACAATGTTGAGTATGTACAAGATCCGTTTTTCGGTCTCAACATTCCTCAAAGCTGCCCCAACGTACCTAGCGATGTTCTCAATCCAAAAAATACTTGGAAAGACAAAGCTGCTTATGATGAGAAGGCAACACATCTAGCCAAAGCTTTCCATGCTAACTTTGAGAAATTTGCTGATGGTGTTACTGAGGAAGTTCGTAATGCCGGACCGTTGATGCGCTAAACATCAGCTAGCACTGTAGCAACAAAGACGCAAGGGCGATTACCATTACAGGTGATCGCCCTTTTTTATTGGATTAACACAACTGAATAGCTTGAATCAATATTCCGCATCTACTTTTTAGTCAGTACAAGTCATGCCCACGAACGCGCGTATCCAGAGGTTTTAATTAGGATTCTTGGCTCCCGCCTGCGCGACAGAGACGAACTTTTCTTTTACAGAGCAAGATCATTGCTAATCAAGTTAATAGATGAATTGGAGCCACTGCTGCCGTGCAACACTAACTCTGGAGTTATTACTGGAAGTAAGGTGGTCTTATAATCAACCATTAGTGGTTATCTTGATTGGTGGTTATACAAAAAAACACTCAGGTCAGCAGCTGGCATTGGCTCAGCAAACAAAAAACCCTGCACCTCATCACACAGGTTATTACGAATATAATTCAACTGTTCAACCGTCTCTACCCCTTCGGCAACAACCTTCAGGCGCAAGCCGTGAGCTAAAGCAATTATAGCTTCAATGATAATCTCATCATCAGAAGAGCTAGTCAGGTCTTTGATGAACGAGCGGTCTATTTTCAATCTATTCAGGGGGAAATGTTTCAGATAACTCAAGGAAGAGTAGCCGGTACCAAAATCATCAATTGACAGCTGAACTCCCTGGCATTGCAATTGTGCCAGCACTATACTCGCTGACTCCTTTTTGTCCATCAGCAGACTTTCGGTCAGTTCCAGTTCCAACAAATTGGGAGGAAGTTGCGTCTGATGCAGCGCAGTAGCTACAATATTGGGCAACTCGTTATTGAATTGGCGAGCCGAAAGATTGACAGCCACGCGTACAGTGGTAAAACCATCATCATACCAGCACCGCGCCTGCTCACAAGCCTGGTGCAACACCCACTGCCCAAGCTCTAAGATCAAATCCGACTCTTCAGCAATGGGAATAAACAACCCAGGAGAGATGGTACCCTTTTGCGGATGATGCCAACGTAACAGCGCTTCGACCCCAACAACTTTTTCACTGTGCAAATCCAGCTGGGGTTGGTAGTAAACTTCGAGTTCGTCCCGAGAAATTGCACGCTGCAAATCAGCATTGAGAAAAAGATGCTCAAAAGCCCGGATATTCATATCAGGCGAATAAAACTGGTAGTGATTACGCCCTGTTTCTTTGGCGTGGTACATGGCAGTATCAGCGTTCTTGAGCAGCAACTCAGCATTATCAGCATCGGTAGGGTAAAAGGCAATACCCACGCTGACAGTACAGGTCAATTCATGCTTATCGATACAGAAAACTTCAGCAAACAGATCCAAAACTTTACACGCGGCGCTTATAATATCATGCTTGGTTTTATTGCCACTGAGGACAATGACAAACTCGTCACCACCCATTCTGGCAATACTGTCGCCCTGACGCATATTCTGCTGCAGGCGTTGCGCAACGAGGCACAAAACTTTATCTCCAGCACCAACACCAAGTGAATCATTTATTTTTTTAAAATGATCAATATCCACTACCAGCGCACCGACCAAAGAACGGGAACGATCAGCCTGAACCATTGCTTGACTCAAACGATCACTGATCAAAGCTCGATTGGGCAATCCGGTCAGGGTGTCATAATAAGCCAGCCGTTCAATCTCTTGCTGTGCTTTTTTGCTGGCACTGATATCGTTTAATATAGCTGCAAAACGCTCAGATTCAGGACGGGAGATGGACAGATGAATAGTCTTCTTCAGGTGCGGCAACGCAAGCTCATAGTCCAGCTGCTCACCACCATCGACCACCGCCGCAATTATAGCTAAATTTTGCTGCGCGTTAGACGGAAAAAGCTGGGAGAGAGACGCCCCTATCAGTGATTCAACATTTCTCTCTAAAATAACACCACAGGCAGGATTAACATCAAGAACAATACAATCCACAGCGTAGCCAGCGGCATCGTACTCAAGTTTACCGTATACTACCCCTTCTTTCATGGTTGAATACAGTGAGCTATAGCGCTGTTCACTTTGTAACAACTTCTGTTGAGGAGCGCAAACAGCGTTGTTCAGTTGTAAGCGCAGCTGGGAATTTTCCTGCTCCAGCTGTGCCACTCTGAGGCGCAATTGATCTATGTCTGCTGAATTGGATATTTCAATCTGATCCATTTTCCTCACCAATTAGTGACACTGACAGTACAACAGTTAGACGAGTTGATAAAAAACATAACTATTCAGTACCTTACAAGTTGGGATCACAATCCCATCAGGCTGAATAGTTACTAAAACACAGCATGGGTTTTGCTAAGGCATGCCATTGATCAGAGCTAATCATAACAGCTAATTAGTATAAGTCTTCCGCTTTGACTCTTCTATAGAAGGAGGGGGGAGATTTAATACTGTAACAAAAGGTTAGCAGTCGGCTAAATATCTAAGATCGAAACAAAATTAGCGCCAGATTAGCTGGGGATATTGCTCAGGAATTTCTTCAATTAACGGAATACTCGGCAATTGCTGTAAATTGCGCCGACCCATTTGCACTAAACACACCTCACGTTGTGCCTCGCCATTGGCATCAAAACCAGTGATCCCAGTTACCCCATGATAATCAGTTAATAGCGATAAACTTTGGGCAAGAGCCACCGATGATACAACATCCGGATGCGCTATAAGTTGCAGCATTATATTGGCGCAATCGTAAGCTTGTGCCTCTAAAATTGAGGGTTTATCCCCGTAATTTTGCTGATACTGACTGACAAAGTCAGCAATATGTGGCGCAGGACTATCGAGATAAAACCCGTCAGAGAATATTGCCCCCTTCGTATAGCGTCCAGCCTGTTGCAACAACATGGGGGAGTTCCAACCATTCATACCCAAGAGTTGGACATTTTCAATTCCGTAAAAAGCCAGTTGCGGTGCCAGCAAAGCGATGGTCTCTGCATAAGCCGGTACAAACAATGCTTCAAAATCCACGGTCGGCAGCCAGTCTGGTCTCGCTGGCGGCTCAACCACATCTTGCGCACCGACGACACCATCTATCAGTTCACCCAGCTGCGCTGACTTATCTACCTCCTTTTTCGGCGCAGCATTATCATCAATTGGGGCATCGGGATCTTCCCCCTTAAGCAATAACAACTGACGCCGGAAATCGGTGCCTTGCTCAGCAAAGTGCAGTGAGTATTCGATATCACCGCCACGCTTCTCAATTGCCGCACGAAATCTTGCCGCAAAGTCAGCACCACTGTCATTGTCAGGATAAAGGATAGAGTAGGTATTTAAACCCAACACTTCGATAGCATATTCGGCAAGTGCCTGCACCTGCTGTTCGACAGTCAGACAGTTACGGAAAATAAATGGCCCCTGCTCGGGCAAACCATCGCGATGAGACAAGGTCAGCAACGGCACTTGCGATTCATTGGCATAAGCAACTACCCGCTGCACCACCTCGCCAGTCAGCGGTCCGATTATTCCCACAACACGATAACCTTCAATGAGACTACGTACCGCCTGTAACCCCTGTTCTGGATCGGAGCTACTATCAAGAAAGATAAACTGCGACAAAGTTCCTGTTTGCGTAGCAGCCAATTCAATACCCTGACGAACCAGCTTGCCAAAGGGTGCATAACGACCAGTGAGCGGCAACACCACCCCCAGAGCACGTCGCTGCCAATGTCCGCCGTATATCTCATCCAGCAATGACGCAGCAGATATTCTTGCTGCTGAGGTTTGCGCCGTCTCGACCAACTGTTCTGCTAATTGCAGAGCACCAGCTTTATCACCACTAAGCCAAGCCTGCTCAGCACGATGGAGGATAATTGCGTCATTGAGTTCCGTATCAGCAAACATAAACTCTGCTTCGGCTACATCTTCAGCAGAAAGGGTGCTCAGGACACTGTTAATCTGGTTAAATATAGCTAATTTGTCATACGCCACATCGGCAGTCAATGCTCGATGTAACACAACCAGTGCTTGCATTGACTGCTGTTGATGCGAGAACAATATGGATTGATTGAGATAAAAAAGCTGGCGATCACTACCTAAAAACTGATCAACTCGTAATTTTGCCACCATACTATCGGCTAACATCATTGTGTCAGCATCAGTCGGCTGGCTATACCGCAGCGCTGTAACTAAAAGCAGCTGGCTGACATTAGTTTGCTGCTCGCTAGCAATACGCTGTAAATACATCAGCGCATCAGCATAGCGCTGTTGATCAATCAGAATCCGCGCCAGGAGAATATGCGCCGCACTAAGATTTGAGCTATCGGGGTGCTCCAGAACATGTTGGCGCAGCCGTGACATTGCGCCCTGTTCATCTCCGCCAGAATACAGCGTCTGTGCTGTCTGTAATGACATTGATGCTTGCTGCGTCGCCATCAATTCCACCGCAGCAGCGCCAGACGATCCACCCAGCAATAATGCTAAAATCAGCACCGACATCAATGCAGATTTTGGCAAATTAATCAATTTAAGCATGATCGCCTCTTTCTAAGACCGAGCTACTCTGAATTGCAAACATATCAATTTTTAGCCATGGTTATTTCCAGACACAAAAAAGCAGCTGCATCATACTATAGATGCAGCTGCTCAAGCTAACACAAATTTCCAACTGGCAACACCGCCAACAGCCATCAGTTGTCGAACATATCCTTAACTTTCTCGAAAAATCCTTTGGTGATGGGGTTCACCGCTTCGCCACCTTCGCGGGCGAACTCTTCAAGCAATTCTTTCTGGCGCACGGTCAGCTGAGTTGGTGTCTCCACTTTAACCACAACCATCTGGTCACCACGCCGATGTCCCTGCAGATCGACAATTCCCTTACCGGCAAGCTTCATAACTCGACCAGATTGGGTGCCTGCTGGAATTTTTAGGCTTACCCTACCCTCAAGGGTAGGCACTTCCAGCTCACAGCCAAGGGCAGCCTGAGTAAACGACACCGGAGTTTCACATATAACATTGCGCCCATCGCGGCTAAAAATAGCATGCTCAGCCACAGTAATTACTACGTACAGATCTCCAGCAGGACCACCATTCGTACCACTTTCACCTTCACTGCTCAGTTTCAACCGGATACCGGTTTCCACCCCCGCAGGAATTTTGATGGACAGATTGCGCTTCTCCTTTACCCGACCTGTGCCACGACACTCTGGACATGGACTTTCGATATGAGTACCGGTGCCACCGCAATCTGGGCAAGGTCGCGTCATCTGAAAAAATCCCTGCTGATAACGTACCTGCCCCGCCCCTCTACAGGTAGGACATGTGGTGGGGCTAGTACCAGTCTTGGCCCCGCTGCCGCCACAAGCTTCACAACTATGATGGCGCGGCAATTTTACTGTTTTTTCTGTGCCAAAAGCCGCTTCTTCGAAGCTCACCTCAAGGTTATAGCGCAAATCATCGCCGCGTTGACCACGACTGCGCCCACGCCGACTGCCACCGCCACTAAAAATATCGCCGAAAATATCGCCGAAAATATCTTCAAATGGGCTACCACCAAAACCACCGGAAGAGTAACCACCGCTGCCATCAACACCGGCGTGACCAAATTGATCATAGGCCGCCCGTTTTTGACCGTCACAAAGCACCGCATAGGCTTCCGTCAGCACCTTGAACTGTGCTTCTGCCTCTGCATCCCCGGGATTTTTATCTGGGTGGTGTTTTATCGCTAATTGACGATATGCTTTTTTTATCTCTGCATCACTGGCGGTACGAATGACTCCCAGCACTTCATAGTAATCAAGTTTAGCCAAAATTTATTCCTTACCCACAAACAGCAAAAACCGATCCAGTGTAGCCATCGGTTATCAAGAAGCCGATGCCCCCGTTGGGGCATCGGCTATGCTAAAAGCAAAATTACTTCTTGTCGTCAACTTCTTCAAATTCAGCATCGACAACGTTATCATCTTCACCAGCTGCAGCAGCATCATCACCAGCTGCTTGTTCACCATCAGCACCGGCAGCAGCCTGAGCATCGGCATACATAGCTTCAGCCAATTTATGTGAAGCTTGAGACAGAACCTCTACTGCCTTGTTGATAACTTCAATATCATCACCCTCTACAGCTTTTTTCACTTCAGCCAGAGCAGTCTCGATATTAGTTTTAGTCTCGGCATCGACCTTATCACCATTATCCTTGAGTGATTTTTCGGTGCCATAAATCAGGCTGTCAGCTTGATTTTTAGCTTCAATAAGGGCACGTTTCTTTTTATCTTCATCCGAGTGCAGTTCCGCGTCCTTGACCATTTTTTCGATCTCAGCATCACTTAAACCAGAAGAAGCGGTAATCTTGATAGTTTGCTCCTTGCCGGTACCCATATCCTTGGCTGAAACGCTGATAATACCATTAGCATCCAGATCAAAAGTAACCTCAATCTGAGGCACACCACGTGGTGCTGGTGGGATATCGCTCAGTTCAAAACGACCGATAGTTTTGTTGTCGTTGGCCATTTCACGCTCACCTTGCAGTGCGTGGACTGAAACTGCAGGTTGATTATCTGCTGCAGTTGAGAATACCTGACTCTTTTTGCATGGGATCGTAGTATTCTTCTCGATCAGCTTAGTCATTACGCCGCCAAGAGTTTCAATACCTAGCGACAGCGGAGTAACATCAAGCAACAGCACGTCCTTTACATCGCCCTTGAGCACGCCACCCTGAATAGCAGCACCGATGGAAACAACTTCATCGGGATTAACCCCTTTGTGTGGTGCTTTACCGAAGATAGCTTCAACTTTAGCCTGAACCGACGGCATTCTGGTCATACCACCAACAAGAATAACTTCATCGATATCTGAAGCTGAGTAGCCAGCATCCTTCAATGCGGTACGACATGGACCATCAAGACGTGCCAGCAGATCAGCACAGATGCTCTCCAGTTTGGCACGGCTAAGCTTCAGATTCATGTGCTTAGGACCATTTTGGTCGGCAGTGATAAATGGCAGATTAATATCTGTCTCCATCGAGGTAGACAGCTCACACTTAGCTTTCTCTGCCGCCTCTTTCAACCGTTGCAAAGCCATTTTATCTTTGCGCAGGTCGATACCCTGCTCTTTATTAAATTCATCAGCAATAAAGTCGATGATGCGCTGGTCGAAGTCCTCACCACCAAGGAAAGTATCGCCATTGGTAGACTTAACCTCAAAGACACCATCGCCCAACTCGAGGATAGAAACGTCGAAAGTACCGCCGCCTAAGTCAAACACGGCGATTTTCTCTTCTTTTTCCTTATCCATGCCATAAGCCAATGCCGCTGCGGTAGGCTCGTTAATAATCCGCAACACTTCCAGCCCAGCAATTTTTCCAGCATCTTTAGTTGCTTGACGCTGTGAATCGTTAAAATAAGCTGGAACCGTAATTACTGCCTCGGTCACATCTTCACCAAGATAGTCGATAGCGGTTTGCTTCATCTTCTGTAACACCATTGCCGAAATCTCTGGAGCACTATATTGTTTACCGCGCGCTTCAACCCAGGCGTCGCCATTGTCAGCCTTTACGATCTTAAACGGGCTGATGGCAATATCTTTCTGCACTGCTTCAGAATCGAATTTACGCCCGATCAAACGCTTAATAGCAAACAAGGTGTTTTCCGGATTAGTTACTGCCTGGCGCTTCGCCTGTTGTCCAACTAGACGCTCACCGTTTTCAGCAAAAGCTATCATTGATGGAGTTGTGCGTAATCCTTCTGCATTAGCAATAACGGTAGGCTCGCCGCCTTCCATAACAGATACACACGAATTGGTTGTTCCTAAGTCAATACCGATTACTTTACCCATGACAATTCTCCTTATTGGGGTGTTATATTAATTGTTTATTCTTTATTTTTTGCTTGCTTCTTCCACACTGTCTGCTGCTGGAGCAGTTACTGCCTTGGATAGCATAACTAATGCTGGGCGCAACAGCCGTCCGTTGAGCGTATAGCCTTCTTGTAATACCTCGACCACGGTGTTGGGCTGGCATTCGTCGCACTCTAGCTGCCCCATGGCTTCATGACATGCAGGATCAAATGCCACGCCCTTAGCTTCAACAACGACCACTTTACACTTGTCCAACACCGACTTAAACTGGTTCAAAGTCATTACCACGCCATCAAGAAGAGTGGAGCCGCTTTTGTCATTTGCGTTGGCATGATCAACCGCGCGTTGCAGGTTATCCATCACCGGCAGTACTTCGCGCAATATATTTTCGTTGGCGAACTTGCTTAACTCATCTTTTTCGCGTTGCATTCGTCGACGAAAGTTTTCCGTCTCAGCTCGAGTCCGCAGATACAAATCTTTTTGCTTCTCAACCTCTTCGCGGCTGGCGACCAACTCCGCCTGGAGGGTCTCTTCACGGGAGGCTACGCAGCCGTCACCAGTTGCTGCAGCATCCTGCATAGCAACTTTTTCTTCTTCTACTTCAGGACTTTTATGATCTACCACGGTAAAAATTCTCCTGTTGGGTTATCTAAACTTAGCTATTTGAAGCACAGGCTGACTGAACAGCACCTTATTCCTCGCGAAACTCCAGAGCCCGACTGACAAGTTGCGCGGTATAATCAACCACTGCTACCACTTGTGAATATTTCATTCGACTCGGACCAATGACACCCAAGCTACCCAGCGGCTGCTTACCGTTGGAGTAGTTTGTCGTTATCAAGCTACAACCAGAAAAATCTTCAAATTCTGCCTGACTGCCAATATATATCTGCACGCCTTGAGCCTGCTGGCTTTTATCCAGCAGGGTGATTAAACTACTTTTCTGTTCAAAAGCGCGAAAAAGGCGTTGCATACTTGAGCGATCAGAAAACTCTTGTTGATCGAACACATTAGCCGCACCTTCAATAATTACATCATCTTCAATATCACCACTGAACACCTGCTGGGAAAAACCCAGCGCGTCATTCAGCATGGCATCGTACTGAGACTTCTCTTGGTGCATTTGCTCAACAATTTTGGCGCGCACCTCATGGATGGTAAGGCCGCAAAGTTCATCGTTAAGATAGTTCGTTATCTGCTGCAACGCGCTGGCAGTAGGCAAATCACCTTCCAGTTGAATAATCTTGTTTTGCACCAGACCAGACTGCGAAACAAAGATAACCAGCAAGCTCCCATGATTCAAGGGGACAAACTCTATATGACGAAAAATAGTTGAAGTGAAACGCGGGGCCAGTACTATGCCAGTGTAACTTGACATGCTGGACAGGATGCGTCCCGCCTGTTTGAGCAGCTCCTGGGTGCGCATATTACTAACGCTACACTGAGTGTCGATTTGGGTGCGCTCGTCTGCTGTCAGATTGCGCACCTGCAACAGAGTATCAACATAAAACCGGTAACCTTTGTCGGTGGGTATACGCCCCGCCGAGGTGTGCGGAGACACAATATAACCGCGCTCCTCCAGATCTGCCATCACGTTGCGCACCGTAGCTGGTGACAAACGCAGGTTCTGGCGATCAGCGATGGTACGCGAGCCTATCGGCTCCCCTGAAGCGATATGACCCTCAACGATTGCATCTAAAATACTCAGGCTACGTTCATTTAGCCCCATCCACCACCTCAAAACCCGGTATCAGCAAGACAATAAGGTGTATTACACCTATCTGCCCATTCGCTTAGCACTCACACCGCTTGAGTGCTAACATTGGTGAACATAACAACGCATCCACCCTTTGTCAAGGGGCGCAGCAAGCAAAAAAAGGGTTAGAATTACAGAAAATTTTCAATCAGATGATTGTATAGCAACCAGTCTGCAACATCTAAACGTGTACGACCTGCAACGGTAGATAAATTGGGCGAACAACGAGAGATAGCCACAGGATAAGCGGCAGAAAATGATTGTCCAAAAGTCGCAGCAAATTGCGGCAAATCAATGCCATCGCAGCAGCGTAACGCAAGATACACCGCCTCTGACATCGCCTGTTCTTTGGTAAAGCTTTCCAAGTGATGACGCGGGCATGATCCTGTCGCTATTGCTTGCAGATACTGAGCAATAGAATTTTCACACGCCCACCTCTCCCCCCAACCAGTACCAGAGAAAAAGCTGTGCGCCCCCGCACCAATACCTAAGTAAGGCTGGCGTTGCCAATAGACCAGATTATGGCGGCAACGCTCACCGGGCTGAGCATAATTGGATATCTCATAGTGCTCATAGCCCATGGCACCCAGCTGCTCATCTACCAGCATGTACATCTGCCGATAGAGTTCATCATCCGGCATGTGCCATAAACCAGCACCATGTTGCGCAGCAAAAGGGGTATCTTCCTCAATGGTCAACCCATACACCGCAACATGTTCAGGGGCTAACTGCTTGAGCACTTGCAACTGCTGGGATAAATCGTTCAGGGTTTGCTGGGGCAGAGAAAACATCAGATCTAGATTGATCCGCTGAAATCCGGCTTGGCGCGCAAAAGTTACGGCCTGTACTGCCAGAGCACTGTCGTGTTTACGCCCGAGCCACTTAAGCTGGTTATCATCGAAAGACTGAACTCCGATAGACAGACGATTCACTCCAGCGTCGCGATAGCCACACAATTTATCCAGAGTAACAGTACCCGGATTTACCTCCAGCGTTACTTCAACATCGGCAGTAAATCCACCAGCACGCGCTACAGCAGCAAGGATACGGTCTACGTGCATAGCACTTAGCAAGGACGGTGTACCACCGCCAAAAAATACGCTAGCAAGTGGCGACGCTAGTGGGCTGCGCTGAATATCGACACACAGCGCGGCAACATAATTTTCTATCTCGCCCGCACCGGCTACACGCGAATAAAAGTCACAGTAAGGGCACTTACTCAGGCAAAACGGAATATGGATATATAATGCTGTCATAACATACCAGTAAAAAAACAACCCCAGCTCTCAATAAAAAGCTGGGGCAACAACCAAAGACATATAGTGCAGCACACTAATCAAGCCAGCAGCTACAGGTCTTTAAAAAGATCAACGGCAGGATTTGCGTCTCTTTCTTTGCCTATTTTCCATTGCAACCCGCGCAAACCAATCAAAATAGTCAAAAAACTCAACAGAAAGATCCATAATATTCGTCCCGATATCTCCGTTTTAAGAACGCCATTGTTAGGGTTATCGGGGTTATAATAAACAATAACTTTTTGATCTTGGGGATATTCTCGTAATATATCAATTGAACTTTCATAATCAACACATTGCCAAGTATATGAAACCAATGGACTAACATAGCGCTTTCCATCAACATAATATTCATATTTAATAAATGCCTTGCGACCTATAACTCTAGTACTACCAGCAATACGCGAGATGGTGATAACACCATCAGTAGTTGGCCAACGCTTAGACTCATATCCCCAATAAACATTCAGGATAGCGTATATTCCAATAATAACCCCACACACCAGTATCACAACAACTGGGAGCAGTTTCATATCTTTCATGTAAACTCTTAATTTATGCATAAATTATTTTAAAAGGATTTCTTATGATTTTCTAGGCTCAAATAAAAAAAGGCGCCGACTCAACCATAGAATCGGCGCCCATAATCAATCCAAAACAACAATTGTTACCATTGTTATTTTAAAAGTGTATCGGAGGTACCTGAAACGATAGCCACCGTCGAACCACCACAACGATGCAACACTGCATTACTGACACTGCCCATAAACAGTTCCGCAATAGCGGAGCGCCCACGACGACCTATCATGATCAGGTTTGCTTCTGTTTCAACTGAGAACGCCAGAATTGCATCAGCAGGTACGCCATAATGACTGCGAGTATTGACTTTGTTCGCATCAACACCAGCATCGACAAGAATCTGTAAACTTTCAGCCAAAATTTGCTTAGATTGACTATCCAAGTCTGTTGTTTTTTCGCGATGCTTTTTAATGTCAATAACATGTAACAGGGTTATTGATACCAAACTTTCGCTATATTTACTCGCCAGCACACTAGCCTCATAAACGGCAGCCTGTGAATATGTCGAGCCATCAACAGGAACTAAAATATTAGCGACTGGGCAATTTCCGTCCTCGGTGAACTTTTCGCCAACAAGATAAATAGCGCCCTGAAAAGGCTTATGCAAAACCTCATCACTAACGCTACCTTTGAATATCTCATCAACTAAAGACAAACCGCGCCGACCCATAACGATTGTTGAAAAACAGCCGTCCTCAGCAACCTGAAGAATCTGTGCTGCATAATCACCATCAACAATCTTCTGGCGTACGGGACAACGAAGACCAAATTTTCTAAGATCAGCCTCTGTTCTGTCAAGCATTGGTTTTACAACTTCATTTACCTGTTGCAAGCGAGTGTTTTTGAACAAACCACCACTAACAACCTCCCCTTTAATACGCCGAGTAGCCGCTTTGTCCAGATGACGTTTAAAGAATCCTTCGCCAGTAACATGCAACATAGTAATATCTTGAGCATAGCTACCCATTGCCGCAGTTAAACAACCAGCAAATTTGACAATTCTTCTGTCGATTTCATTACCGGCCAAAGGAAGCAGGAAGGTAGTCAATGGCTCCAGCGCGTTTAGCCCAGTGCCCAACGCCACATCAGCATCTAAACCATCGACCTCTAAATATTTCCCCATCATTTTTTTAAGTTCGGTCCGGGTAACTATACCAACGGGGATATTATTATCATCAACAACTGGAATTCTGGCGTGCTTATCTTCAATTGCAATCATTGCCGCCTCCATCAGAGGCGAATCTAGCTTTAAAACTTTAGGATTTTTTTCCATAAACGTTTCAAGCTGGTGATCTTTTGCACTGACACAAGCATCTCTGAAGGTGCTTTCATCAATAAAATGTGCTGTAAGTGCTGCATATTTAGCATCTAAGTACCCTGGCTTGATCTGCCACAGCAGATCAAGTGATTGCACCCTGCCAACTAAAACACCTTTTTTATTTACCACCAACAATGAATTGGTTTTCATGCCAATCATTTTCTGCAAAACATCTAAAAAACTTGAATCAAGCCCTATAAGGGCCGGCTCAATCATTATATCTTTAATTGTTGTATCCATTTAACGTCCCTCCTGTTGCTAATATATAATTAGAAACTATCTAAACAATATTCTTATCAAGAATCACCATAAAGTCCAATTGATTTAAACGTCAATTTCGACTAACGGTAAGGACCTTCGAGCCAGTGAGGGAAAAAATAGATAGCTGCGGCAGCAACCGCTACAGTTGCAATCATGGCTAAACTGCCTGATTTAAACCAACGCATAAAGGTGATAGGGTCATCGGTTTGCTCACTTTTAGCCACAACCACAACGTTGGCGGTTGAGCCAATGGGAGTACCGTTACCACCAAAACCTACACCAAGAGCAAGTGACCACCACAGAATATTTGTGGGAACACCCTGAGTCTCTAAATGCTGGATAACTGGAATCATTGCCATAGTAAATGGAATATTATCAACAGCGGCAGAAGCAACAGCCGAAATACACATAATTAAAATTGCGGCAGTAACCAAGTTACCACTCGCCAGCGATGACATATAATCAGCTAAAATACCGATTGTTCCAGCATGCTCTAACCCACCGACGATAATAAACAACGCGGCGAAGAACAGCAGAACGCTCCATTCAACCTTTTCAAGGATTGGCTGAGGATCTTCTTTGGGAGAAACCAGCAACAGGGCAATAGCGGCACCAATAAGGGCAACCATAGATGGTGGCATATGCACCATATGATGGACAAAAAACAATCCGGTAACCAGCACAAGAACCCCCATAATAATTTTACAGGTCTTGACGTCGGTAAGGGCATCTTTTTCATTCATCAGCATCAATTTATCTATATGCTTTGGCTTCTGTGCCAACTCTTTTTTAAAGACTAGCCTCAACACCAGCAGCGTGACAAACCACGCGACTACAACTATGGGAGTAATGTGAAAAATAAAATCATTAAAGGTAAAACCGGCAGCACTACCAATCATGATATTTGGCGGATCACCAACCAGCGTCGCAACACCACCAGTATCTGAAAGCAGTGCTTCAGACATCAGAATAGGCACAGCACTTATGCTAAGCAGTCGGGCAATAATAATTGTTACCGGAGCAATCAGAACGACCGTAGTAACATTATCAAGAATCAAAGAAACTAGCGTTGTAACAGTACCGAGAACAACAACCAACTTCCAGGGATCACCCTTAGTCTTTTTTGCCGCTAAAATAGCTAGATATTGGAAAAAACCAGTTTTCTCCAAAATGGCTACGATAATCATCATGCCAAGTAATAGACCGATTGTATTAAAATCAATCGCATGCAAAGCATTGGCTGGGTGATAAAAATCGAAAACCATCCCCAGACCAACCATAACTACAGCACCAAACAAACCAATAACTGTACGATGTATCCGCTCTGTCAAAATAAGAGCAAAGGTTAAAACAAAAACAACGCATGAAACAATTATAGGCCAATGCCCAGCTCCATGTCCTTCCATAATACAACCTCCATAATTGAATTATTGCTTCGCCGTGTAATAAAATCCACAGGCAGCACTCAAATACAAAACACATACACATCACCTAAAAAATTAGCAATGCACAGCATCTCCAATAAATCTAAATTCCCGCAAAAGAATGATTGATCTTTTCATAAATTAAGCACCACTGTGTAACCCACAGAAAAAGAGCTAATAGAAAAAGAGCTAATAGAAAAAGAGCTAATAGAAAAAGAGCTAATAAGTGCAACACTAAGTCCACACGCTATGTACATATTTCACATTCATGGATAATAAAACACACCAAAAACCACGCCAATTGCTGTCAGACAAGGTTTAATTTATTGCAAAACCCAGCAACCTTAATGTTTTTTTAGCATTAGTACCGCAACTACCTAAGTGTTACGTCTCGGTGTTTTATTTAGCGATAAATATCGAACAAGCTGCCGTTGACAAACAAATGGACAGCAATACCTGCAGCGTAACCCAATGCAATAATTGGAGAATATTTCAAGTGGCGCCCAAAGGTGTAGACTCCGCGGGCGCTGCCCATCAGAGCAACCCCAGCAGCTGAACCAATTGATAACATGCTTCCACCAACCCCCGCAGTAAACGTTACCAATAGCCAGTCACCATGAGACATGGACGGGTTCATGGTCAGCACTGCAAACATCACCGGAATATTATCGACAATAGCCGATAGCACGCCGACAAGAATATTAGCATTGAGAGGCCCTAACCCTGTATACATGGCATGAGAAGCCATCGCCAAATAACCAAACTGTCCCAGACCACCAACGCACATAATGACCCCATAAAAAAACAATAGGGTGTCCCATTCAGCGCGAGCAATATGGCGAAATAAGTCAAAACCGGGGTGGTGTTCTTCATCGTCAATATATATTGGTGCACTTACAATAACGGTAGCATTATCTTTTTTCTTGATATAAAAGCTGAGAAATCCTAGATACCCCAGACCAAGCATCATGCCAGCAGCAGGAGGAAGGTTGAGAAAATTATGAAATGATACCGCGGTAATTATTGTTGCCAAAAATAGTAGAATAATCCGCTTTGCCCCGAACTTCATCTTAACGATGTCATCGGTTGCCTGCGGCTTTTCTTTACTGATCATGAAGTTCATTATTATGGCAGGAATCAACCAGCTGACTAAAGAAGGGAGGAACAAGTCAAAAAATTCGACAAAACTAACCACACCCTTTTGCCACACCATCAATGTTGTGATATCGCCAAATGGAGAAAAAGCACCTCCAGCATTTGCGCCGACAACCACGTTTATGCACGCCATAACCACAAATTTTTGATTTGATCCCCCCACTGCCATAACAACAGCGCCCATCAACAATGCAGTAGTCAAATTGTCGGCAATTGGAGAAATCAGAAATGCCAGCAGACCGGTAATCCAGAATATGACCCGCAGTGAAAAACCACGTGACACCAACCAGGAACGTAAAGCTTGAAAAACATTACGCTCTTCCATCGCATTGATATAAGTCATAGCCGCGAGCAGAAACAACAACAGCTCAGCATATTCTACAATGTTGTGCTTAATCGCCTCATGAGCATGCATGGGGTCAATACTGCGGTAACTAATAGCTACCAATACCCAGATAATACCAGCAGCCAACAACACCGGTTTACTCTTACGCAGGTGTAGTTGCTCCTCCATAATTACCAGAGAATAGGCACCGACAAAGAGAATAAGGGCAAAAATCCCTATTACGCTTCCGGTCAGATCATGCACCGGCGCAAGTTCGCTGGCAAAAGCAGGAACGGCAATCAACATAAATAACAGTGTAAATAGAATCTTCAAACCTTCTCCGAACAAACTTAGGAAGACTAGCAAAGAAGAATTAGCAACTGTAACAACCATAGCAAGGCTGCAACACGAAGAGCTTTGCACAACTGCGAAACAGCAACCAAACGTCGGCACGCGTAACACTATTTACACCGGCTACAACATGATAATTATTTCAACATATCCTAGTGCATTTACACTTAATCAGAGAGGTTAATATCACCTGTATACAGGGCTGTCAACAACCCATAACGCTAATTTAACAAAATAATATCCTTGAATTTTCATTTAAACTGTATATAAAATTTGTACGCTATTACAGCTAGTTCGTAGTATTTCTCCATTTTAGAACAATGTGATATTCTGCTCTCATTCCCTTGCAACAGGCTACGAGCATAGGCTATACTCCCCATTAGCAGGTTGTTTACTAAGCAAACCTTCCAGCCAAGATCACAGGGATTTTAATCAAAATGAAACATGATATTATCGCTTCAATTGTGCAATTCAATATTGCATTAGGAGACATCAATTTCAACCTCGAAACGGCCATTGCCGGGTTACAGCGTGTGGCTAAGCAGGGAGCTCATCTCGCCGTATTACCTGAGATGTGGAGCACTGGCTATGACTACCGCCGCTTGGGACAACTAGCCGAGGAAACTCCGCGCATACTATTACAGCTGCAAACCCTCTCGCTGGAACTAGGTTTAGTAATAGTTGGCAGCCTACCGGAAAAGGTGGGTACATCTCTATATAACACCTCTTTTGTGATCGACAATGGCAAGCAAGTCGGCTCATACCGCAAATTACACCTGTTTTCCAGTATGGGAGAAGATAGATTTCTTGCCGCTGGCGCAACTAGCTGTGTAGTGCCCACCTCCATTGGTCGGCTGGGTTTAGCTATTTGCTACGATCTGCGTTTTCCAGAACTATTTCGTAAAATGGCCCTAGAGGGAGCTGAGATTATCTGTCTACCAGCGGAGTGGCCAAAACCACGTCAGGAGCATTGGCGCACCTTGCTGCGCGCCCGAGCTATTGAAAACCAGCTATTTGTCGCGGCAGCTAACTGCTGTGGCATTCAGGGCAAACTGGATTTTTTCGGCATGAGTTTGTTGATCTCAGCCTGGGGTGAGGTATTGGCTGAGGGTGGCGAGGAGAACACCGAATTGCTGGCAACTTTTTGTCCGGAAGAGATGGTTAAATATCGCAATCAAATCCCATGTTTCAAGGATCGCCGCGCTGATGTCTATAGTCACCTGCCATAAATCATAGCAATTGACAAACTTGCAAAAGTCGTCATCCTCGTGAAAATGGGGATCCAGCTTCTTGCTGAACCCAGAAAAACTCTGGATTCCCGCCTGCACAGGAATGACAATTACTCGATTTTAAAGGGTTTTGCAAGAGGCTCAGTTACTTATCCAATTTTTTAGCGCCAGCTCTTAGCTGCACCGGTATCTGCTCCAAGCTATCAGCAAAATTAAGGGTGTTTTGCTCATCTACATAAATATAGCGCCCAATGTCAGTTCCGTCCTGCACAACGTCTTTATCTTGCCGCCGATTCAGATCACTTATTCTTGTGCTCCTGTCAGAAATCACCTGTTGGACGCTATGCGGTTGGCTGTGGTATTCTAACGCCAACACGCGCTGACGCAAATCCTTATAAAAACTTTGAAATTCATTTAACATAGGGGTATCAGCACCGGGGTAACGCACCAAAAACTGATCACAAACCAGCATCAACAGTACAAAGCTGACCATCCATACAATAGCAAAGGTAAATTTTTTCATAACATCCTTAGCGCAAATCTGGTAAAAAACACCAGTAACAATTTGCTATGGTTTTAGCAGCAACCAAGCTAGATGTGCAAATTTATAATAATCAGCTACAGGTTTCAACTTGAATTCTGGCAACATTAAGCAATCAAAGCATAGCGCGCAGTTTACAACCAACAACAGGAGCGTTCACATGTCACAACCCATACACGACGTAGTTATTATCGGTGGTGGCCCAGCCGGACTTACGGCAGGTCTCTATTGTTCCCGTGCCCGTTTGGATACCCTGCTCATTGAACAGATGATCCTCGGTGGTCAGGTGATGATAACAACTGAGGTGGAAAACTATCCCGGCTTCCCTGGCGGCATAACCGGACCTGAGCTAATGGAACGCTTTGAAACTCACTGTCAGGAGTTTGGTCTCCAAGTCACAACCGGCAACGTGGAAACCATTATCGATCAGGGTAAAACTAAAAAGTTACTGGTCGACGGTAAGGAAATCTTAACACGCGCGGTAATTGTTGCCACCGGTGCTCAACCACGCAAACTGGGGGTACCCGGGGAACAGGAACTCATCGGCAGGGGTGTCTCATACTGTGCCACCTGTGATGGAGCTTTTTTCCGCAATGTGCCAGTAACTGTTAATGGTGGCGGTGACACAGCAATAGAGGAGGCAATGTTTCTCAGCCGCTTTGCCAGCAAAGTATACGTAGTCCATCGGCGCGATGAACTGCGGGCAATCTCCATATTACAAGAGCGCATGTTCGCCAATGAAAAGATCGAGCCAATCTGGAACAGCACCGTCAAATCATGCGTAGGGGACAACAGCGGTCTAACCCATGTGGAGTTGGAGAACACCCAAACTGGCGTCACCTCTCAGCTGGAAACCCAGGGACTTTTTGTTGCCATCGGGGTAACACCGAAAACACAATTTATTGAAGGGATTGTCGATCTGGATAAAGACGGCTATGTAATCTCAGCACCAGCTTGTCACACTTCGGTACCAGGTATTTTCGTAGCAGGAGATGTGCGTCAGGGCGTGTTGAAACAGATCACTACCGCGGTAGGCGATGGTGCCACTGCAGCATGGCGGGTGGGACAGTACCTCGACGAAAACGTATAGCCACACAACCATAAACGCCTAAATACCCAGCCGAAGTGACAGCTATTGCCGCTTCGGCTTTTTTGTGTTTATAATGCAGGCTAATGTTATTCTTTTCATAGAACGGAGCTCGACCATGCTCGCTAACTTACTGTCCGGTGCCCTGATAGGAATAGATGCCTACCCCGTAGAAGTTGAAATTGACGTATCGCAAGGGCTTCCGCAGTTTGCTACCGTCGGTTTGCCTGAGGGTGCGGTAAAAGAGAGTAAGGACCGCGTCAAGTCAGCCATTAAAAATAGCGGTTACGATTTCCCGGTCCGCCGCATCACCGTCAATCTCGCCCCCGCCGACATTCGCAAAGACGCGGCCTCTCTCGACCTGCCCATCGCCATGGGTATCCTCAGCGCCACCGGCAATACCAGCGCCAGAGCATCACGCTATCTGTATATGGGGGAGTTATCCCTCGACGGACGCATAAAAGCTGTGCGCGGCGCTCTTGCTGTCTCCTGTGCCGCTAAAGAGTGGGACCTAGATGGCATCATCCTCCCCAGCGACAACGCTGCTGAAGGAGCAGTGGTCAAAGGTCTACCCATTTACGCAGTGAATAATTTAGCCCAAGTCGTCGCTTTTATTAATGAGGAAATTGAGCTGCAACCAACCACAATAGATCAGCAACTTGGCACCACTGTTGATTATAACGGTGAAGATTTTTCCGAAGTTCGTGGGCAACAACACGTCAAGCGCGCCCTCGAAGTTGCCGCAGCCGGCGCGCACAATATCCTCATGGTTGGTCCACCCGGCAGCGGCAAAACCATGCTGGCACGCCGCCTGCCGACCATCCTGCCCGATTTTTCCTTTGAGGAGGCACTGGAAACCACAAAAATACACTCCGTAGCCGGGCTGCTGTCGCATAAAAACGCCTTGGTGCAGCAACGCCCATTCAGATCACCGCATCATACAATCTCCGATGCTGGATTGATCGGCGGCGGCAGCTATCCACGCCCCGGAGAGGTATCTTTAGCCCATGGAGGAATTTTATTCTTGGACGAATTTCCCGAATTCAAAAAGAACGTCCTCGAAATGCTCCGTCAACCACTCGAAGATGGTCAGGTCAGCATCAGCCGCGCCGCCTTGAGTCTGACCTACCCCGCTGATTTCATGCTGGTTGCAGCCATGAATCCGTGCCCATGTGGTTTTCTCGGCGATTCACAACACGACTGCACTTGCAGCGGGACCATGCTACAGCGCTATCGTAACCGCCTATCAGGACCATTGCTTGACCGTATTGATCTGCATGTAGAAGTACCGCGCGTACCGCATAAAGATTTAACCGACCTAAATTCCGGAGAAAGTAGTAGCGATATCCGGCTACGGGTAAATCGCGCGCGGCAGATACAAAATAACCGACTTGCCGCGCTAGGGCTACATGCCAACAGCCAGATGCAAGCACGCCATATCCGCAAATTCTGCAAACTCGATAGCCACGGTGATCGGCTGCTGGAACAGGTCACCGACAAGCTCGGTCTGTCAGCGCGTAGCTTTACCCGCATCTTGAAGCTGGCGCGCACCATTGCCGACTTGGCTGGTGCAGAACAGATTGAAATACTGCATTTGAGCGAAGCGATTCAGTACCGTGGTCAAGATCGTAAGGTTTGATGAAGGAATAATTTAAGGATCAATTCTATAAACGCTGAAACAGTGCTACATACACATCAGGACCTACCACCTGTTGCCTCTGGAGCACCGTCAATCTTGCTATTCGATGGCATTAGCGCTGAGCCGACAAGGTTGTCTGTCGATTGCTCCATTATCGCAATCAATTCAGTGACGTGCTGGCTAAAACTCTTAACACTACTTTTGGGGATAGATGCCGCCATAGGGATTTTTGCTCTAAGGGGATTTACCGCGCGCCCGTTGATGTGCAGTTCATAATGCAGATGGGGTCCAGTTGAACGGCCAGTGTTACCGGACAGAGCAATGCGCTCACCGCGACTGACTTTCTGCCCACGCCTAACAGTTGTGCGGCTCAAATGCAGATACCGCGTTACATAGCGCCCACCGTGTTTTATCTCAATGTATTTACCCGCGTAGGGATGATTTTTCACCCGCACCACTTCACCGTCCCCCGTAGCATAGATCGGTGTTCCCGATGGCATGGCAAAATCGACCCCCTTGTGCGGCGATATCCGTCCAGTTATCGGGTGCCGACGCGCAAGATTATAAGGGGAGCTTACTCGCCGATGCCCGCGGTAGGGGTAACGCTGAAAAGCACGCGCTAAACTTTCGCCGCGCTCATCATAATAGTTGCCATCCTCGAACAAAAAGGCGGTATATTTATGCTTCCGGGCAAAAATACGCACCCCTTCGATACGATTCTGTCCAGTCAGATCTAAACCTACCAGCTGCTGACTGCGCACCACCTGGAATTTATCTCCGGCCCTGATATCCCGAGCAAAATTGATCTTACTCTTAAACAGATCGCTAATATTACCCGCTTCCTGTTCACTTAGACCAACCCGCAGCGCCGAATTATAGAAACTGCCATTCATTTCACCGGCTATCAGCTGCTTTTCCCAAGTTCCAGGCAAAATACTTTCTTCATAGTCAAAACTGTTTTCGTCAATACGCTGATAAACAACTTGGTGGGCGGGATGAAAGAACAGTTCCATTTGTACCAGTTGGCGGGAATTTTCATCTAAGGTGAAAGTCAGGGTATTGCCGGGGCGTAAAATATCCAGTGCCAGCAGCGATTCGTCCGCTGCCATTATTTGGCACAGCACATTCTGGCTGATATTTTCACTGTCGAATATACTGCTGAGGTTATCGCCAGGAGCAATGGTCCATTTACGGATATTATCGGGCAAAGAACTCTGTGCTTCAACCGCTGCCTTTGCTTCAGCAGTGGCATAACCCGGAGGACTATCGGCAATAATTACCGGTTGCAGGTCGTAAAAAACAGTTTCAACCGCTGGAGTAAAAGCAGCGTAGAAATAGCCGAACAAGCAAGCCAAACCCGTCACAATACCAGCCATAAACATACGCCGATTACGGCGCTGCTTTTTTAAGCGTTCGGCTGGCAATTTCCAGGTTGCATTCATATAGAGAGGTATTCATCTTTTCAAAAGGAATTTAATTCTTTTTTGAATGCAACAAATCCGACCCTGTTGTCAAGGATTGATTTGTGCAACCAAAGTTACCATTAATAATATCCGTTGTTCAAATGAAAGAATCCGCGCGCCGCTTGCAGTTAACGACTGCAGTTTACCACTATTACTACCGATGAGCCTTATTATCTTCATACTGGGACCATTCATTAAACTGAGTAGAACTAATCTTCACTCTGGTTCTGTTCCCTGTATTCGTCATACCAACAAAAGCGGGTATCCAGAGGTTTTGCATAGATTTCTAGACTCCCGCCTGCGCGAGAGTGACGAACTTTGGGGCGATAGCGGAAAAATGCTATTAATCAGGTTTTAAGATGAATTTGCCATGAAACGAAATATCCATGAGTATTACAGGGAAAGACAAGCCGATACATTCAGCCATTAATAAACTTTTTTGCGGTGCGCGATTCTAACAATATGTATAACGAGCTGATTATCAATCTTTTCGTAAATAACTCGATAGTTGCGCAACATTAAACGATAAAAACCCTGCCAGTCCCCTTTAAGTTTTTTTATTTTTGTTTGCTGGATAAGTTCATTTTCATAGAAGTTATCATACGAAGTGATAAACAGAGACAGCGATTCAACAATAAATACCCGTATTTGCCGATCCAGTTTGTCCAATTCTTTTTTGGCTGCGGGATGGAACGATAGCGAATAAGACATTACAGTCCCAATTCATTCTTAATTGTCTCAAGGCTGATTGGTTTTACTGCTCCATCACGAATTTCACGCGAACGTTTCAAAGCTAACTGCAGATCGAGAGTATCAAAATACTGCTTTAACGCTTCTGCCACCATGTGACTCTTCTTTTCCCCTAGCTCTTCGGCAAATTCAGCAAGTTCACCTACTAGATAGTCTGGTAAAGTAAAGGTAGTTTTTAGTACTTGCATAGCGAATTCCTTTCACGTCGGACATGATAATTATACCAACAATAATACGTATAATCAGAAAGCTGGTCAAGGGCAAACCGTGCAGGGGAATACATCCATAAGAATTTCATAGGGATCGTCCATAAAACATTTCGGCAACAACAGAATCTTCATAATTGAAATTATCTGGAATATCTATTTTACCGACCAGCGAACCGAGTGCACACTTAGCCTCGATCGTGTGCACAACCAGATCAGCAAATGAAAGATTATTCTTGGCGATAAAGTAAATATGTAGACAACGTTCCCCTAAATATAACCTTATATTGACATAAGGTTATATTTAGTTATAATACAGCCATGAACGCAATCGAATGGAGAATAAAAGCGGTTAAGCAGTTGCGCAAGATTCATCCAATTAACCAAAAGGCGATTAAGAATGCCGTGAGCGCGTTGTGCGACTTCCCCAGCTGTGCTGGAGTAAAATCGCTGACTAACCACCAACATGGATACCGCCTGCGCGTAGGGAACTATCGTGTGTTTTTCGAGTTCGACGGCGAAATTAAAATTGTCACCATCGAGGAGGTTAAAAAACGTGATGAGCGTACATACTAAACACCAAATTATTAATGATGCCGCAGGACATCCTGCTTTTGCGGTTATTCCATATGCTGAATATGTACAACTTGTTGAAGACTACGATGCTAACCTGACCATACCACATGATGTTGTTGCCGCCAGTGTTGATGGTGACAGTATGATTAAGGCATGGCGCGAACACCTAGGTTTAACGCAAGCCGAGTTAGCCGAGCGTTTAAACATCAGCCAACCTGCCCTGGCAAAACTGGAAAAGCCTGAGGCTAACCCGCGCCGAAGTACACTCATAAAAGTTGCAACAGCTCTAGAGATTGAACTGGCGCAACTGGATGTGTAGTAGATTGCTATTGGGCACGGGTTACTGCGAAAACTCAAAGGGGACGCTGTTGCTTTATTGCTTTAAGTGACAGATTAACCAATCACCTAAAATGTGATCTGTCGCAACGATATTCTCGCCCTTGCGTATCGCACGCGACACAGCAGGAACGCCGATGTTAAGATAACAAGCGATTTTCGTGGCAGAGTGGAGTAGCTGCCGTACCGCGCAATAGCAGAACACACAGCGTGCCTCAGACACGTTGTTTATTCTTCCACGCCGCATTATTCCATCCTTATCGAGTTTGAAACGAACTTCAATGATCTGTTGGAGCAGATTCAGGCTAATTGCCGCAGGACGGGCATCTGGCAGCACACCCATGTTTCTCAGTTCTGTCACAAACTGGCCGCTGCCCAGAATCCGATCGTCAAAATCAATGATTTCACCTGGTGTCTGACTAAGCACTTGACTGCGCCGTAAGCCGCCGCCAACAAGCTCCAGACGTTTACCCATCTCCATGCCATCCGCAATAAACTGAAGATACCCGTGCCGCGCTGCATTTGTTTTTGTGCTAAATAGGGATAGAACATAATTAACATCCAGCCCGCAAGCGCATCGTTTACCCAGTATCTCAGCATGACCGCACCACGGAAACTGGTTGAGCGATTCCATATCGGGAACAATGTGCGCCCGCAATGGGTTGAGGTGGATATAGCGAATCAGTTCCAGTAAGTAGACATCCTCTTCGCAGATAATTGACTTGTAGCGGTTCTGGAACAAGTGGCCGCTCCGGTTATGTCGTTTATTGTGTGTTACAGCATAGCCCGTCAGCAAGCGACGCATAAAACTGGAGAGAGCAACCCCGCGAGGACGCAACAAAAGGTGAAGGTGGTTGGGGATTAAAGCCCAAGCGTAACAGAGCATGTCTGTTTCCGACAGCAAGCCGTGCAAGCGTTGCATGAAGTTGCGGCGGTCATCATCATCACGAAATATCTTGTCCCGCTTGATGCCGCGGACAATAACATGCTGGACGAAGTCAGGAATGTCGAGGCGAGGTTGTCTTGGCATGAGAAGAACCATAGCTCATACGGTTAAAGCAATCAAGCAAGAACGTCCCCCCACTAGGTTCTACGTGAAGAACATTGACGACAGTCTCCTGTTGTGTGTAGTATAGGAACAAGACAACAGGGGGAGCCTTAATGCCAAAAACACGTATCAATATTAGTCTAGATCAGGATCTTGCTGATTTTGCCAAGGCGTTTGCTGAAGAGAATCGCACCACAGTTGCTGAGGTGATGACCCAGTATCTGTTATGTCTTAAGCGCCGTATCGATAATGAAAATACTGAATCGATCCTATCTCATCCCGCCTTCGAAGAAGCAATGGATATCGCTCAGCAGAAATTGATTGATGGTCGTGCTAAATGGCATAGTTACCATGAAGTTTTTGATAACTGATGGAACTTCGTTTCGAAACGGCTTTTGTCAAGTCACTCAAAAAGCATGCTTCAGTCAAAAGATTGGTTCAGCGTAAAGTTGATATGATCATTGAGGCACCCGTTGCTATGGGTGAACCCCTAAAGGGAAATTTTCAGGGTTTTTACTCCTGCCCCGTTAAGCGTAACTTTATTATTATTTA